>Ga0180434_10002950_pt1 | contig 21992 bp, 25 predicted proteins | sample SS_ome_7_FD_132453 | JGI IMG/M metagenome (GOLD analysis project Ga0180434, IMG submission 132453) | Hypersaline lake sediment archaeal communities from the Salton Sea, California, USA - SS_1_D_2 metaG | ecosystem: Environmental > Aquatic > Non-marine Saline and Alkaline > Hypersaline >...
CGGTAGTCTTGGCAAAAAGGGCAAGGTGCCAAAGCCAGAAGATGTTGACAAAGACGCTGAGGAATTTCGCGATCTTGATCACATCAGGCTACATTTAGAAGGAAAAGGCTACAAACCTCGCGTTTCTGAATAACCCTCTCTCGGGCCTGTCACCGAGACAAAAGATAGAGACAGGTGGCGGGGTATCGGTTATGCCGACTCTCCATTCGGCCCCTCATATGAGGGGCCGTCTTATGTCCAAAGATATACCTTCTGTCAAATATAAGATGTTGGAATTTGATCCGTTGTGGATACGGATACTTTTTGTTGACAGAAGGAGATTGTCATGGCTAGCCAACCCGCGAACACTGAGATTACTGTTTATCGTCGGGTGAGGGCTCAGGTCGAGGCAAAGCGCCATGACCCTGTAAACATCATCGGTAGAATCCGCCCCCAGATTTTGGTGGTTCCTGCTGAGGAGATCAGGGTTGTGGAAACTCGCGACAACCTGGTAACCGACGCTTGGCGTCTTGGTCACCCGCTTGTTCGCTACGCTCGCGCCGAGAAGACACCTGCAGACCTCTACGCAAGCGCTTCTGGCATGGACTTCCCAGTTCGTCTCACGAACACTCACCGGGATCGTTTCATGCAGAAGACTGCAGAGAATGTCACAGACGACATTCACCAAGACGCCCGCGATGCGTAATCGTAAGCAACACCTGGTATTTGAAAAGGGAGCGCAATCTTGCGCTCCCTTTTCTGTAGGAATATATGAGATCATTAATACAAGAATATGTAAATAAATTCAAATCACTGAAAGTGCTGGTAATAGGTGATGTAATACTTGATCATTATGTTGTTGGCACAGCCACCAGGATAAGCAGGGAAGCACCAGTACCAATACTTGAGGTAGATAGCGAATTTGATAGGCTTGGTGGTGCTGGAAATGTTGCTGCCAACATTGCTAGTCTTGGCGCAAAAGCCCATTTGGTGTCCGCCATAGGCCACGACGATCTTGGCGTTAGGACACAATGCCATAATCTTGGCATACGAACAACTTTGTTTCCATTTCTTCCAAGAACAATCAAGAAAACCAGAATGTTGTCTGGTAACCAACAGTTATTACGTGTTGATTGGGAAGATTATTTAATTTTATCAATAGAACAGAGAGACCAGATATATAGGAAACTTGCAGAGTTGATGCCAGAGCATGATGTCATACTCATAAGTGATTATAACAAGGGCATGATTATAGAAGATGTTTTGTATCAAGCCAGGAGTATGAGGAAACCAGTAGTTGTTGATCCAAAACCAAAGAACCAGAAATGTTATCATGGTGTCGATTTAATAACACCTAACTTTGATGAGGCATTGGAAATGCTTGGTTCTGACGATGCATCCCCAGAAATGGCTGCTAATGATTTGAGCATGAAGTTTGGTTGCAGCACGTTGGTTACTTTGGGTGCTGGTGGTATGTGTTTGTGCGGTGATACACGACAATTTGCCACAATACCAACAGTTGCTAAAGAAGTTTGCGATGTAACCGGTGCTGGTGATACCGTTGTTGCGGTTATGGCTTTATGTATGGCGGCACATATTGACTTGTTGCATGCCTCCAATTTGGCCAATATAGCGGCCGGGATTGTGGTTGGAAGGGTTGGCACATCCTGGATCACCACCGAAGATCTTGTGGCGGCCGGGCAACGCCTCTAAACAAAAATATTATAGTTTAAGAATAAGGAGATATCCATGATATCTGTCCCTTACGTTGTCTATGCACGTATCGATCCGGATAGGGCTCGCGGACGTCGTTTGGAGTACGTTCGAGATATGGAAAAAATTGTTACGCAGATCAAGATGGACCTTGATGATGCTGGCGGCTTTGTGTTGGCAGAATCGCAGATTGCATCAACGCCACAATTCGGGAATTTCCCTGCCCGTGTTACTATCGTTGGCTTTGACAACATTCCAGAGGACAATTTTCAACCAGCAACTAAGATTACTAAAGATGCACCAGGAACAGACCCAGCATCTGCTGACGTTTTATATGTTCCACCACAAAATCGTAAAGTAAAGAGCGGTTATGAAGGCACCATGACATTGCATCCACAGGGTCAGCAATTAGATCCAAAAACTAGAGCGTATATGCTTGCTTTGAAAACGAATTTGGAATCTGCCAGCCCGTGGCTCGGTGACATTCGTAGAATTGATTATATGGGTATAATTTTCGGTGAGCGCGGTTATAGCTTCCAATAAGGAGACACAGTGCATATAGTCACTGAAGATCGAGTAATATCAGTCAACAACGGTGTTCAAGTCATGCTTGAAGTTGGCGATAAAGTGGAGACCGTTACTGAAGGCTCGATTATGCGTAAGGCACTAATGGTTGGTGATGGTGACAATGCAAAATATTATGTTGCGTCAAGTGCTCAGGACAACTGGCTTTTGAAATTTGTTGAGAGATTGTGCAAAAAGATTAATCATGGTCCTGCTCGAGTTGTTCATAAGACTCCGCCGAAGAAGAGGATTCGCACGATTCGCACGTTTCTGGATGAGTTGATTCCTGTTGATGTTCCTTCTGATGTTCCTTATGATGTTCCTTCTGATGATGGCGCTGACAAGGCTGAACCACCCGCCAAGCCCTAACGTTTCTTCCCTCTATTCCTTTTAAATGGACCATTTCTCTTGGGATTGGAACTGATATTGGAATGTCTGGGAATGAAGCGTAAACATAATCTTCATCAACAAAGGATATTTTGCCGTCTCTGTCCTTGCCTTCTCTGATTACGTCCCCGGCAAGTGGGGGCGCGAATTGAGATGCGCGACTTTTATGCCCCATACTTTATCTTTGCTTGTTACATAAGGATACTTGAGTTCTAGACACAAAAATAACTACGGGATCATATTGTGTCTAAGTTTGCTTTTATATGCGACAGGCATGATTCAATAAAATCTTGGTCTGATGACATTGAAGCAGAAGCCGATAAGATAGAGAACACCAGATTACGCAGACGAATAATTTCACTTGCCAGAAAGATACAAAAAGAGGTAGTGAAAGCCAAAGACTCTGGTCAGTCTATGGAAAATCGTTTGATGGAGTACAGTCAAGCCATAGAAGGTCTCGGGTTCAAGAGATCTAAGAAAACATAATTCAAGAGGATAGCTATGGCAATCATATCACCAACAGACTTACCAAAAGTCCTAAGAGTTGACTCAAACCCACTTAAGTTGCGCATTTTACATCACTTTGGTCACCCAAATGTCAGAGTCGAATTGACAGAAGAGCAACTTGAAGAGATGTTGAGGGTTGTTGGCGATTTTATAGCCCAATATTTTCCCAAGGAAGAGAGGTATGCTTTTTTCTACACCAAACCTCTTGTAGCAACTTATGACTTGCCAGAGGATGCATATTGGGTAAGGGAAGTGGGTTGGGACCCAGTAGTTACCAGGATCAATGACATTTTCAGCGCCGAGATGTTCCTGTTTAATATCGGCAATATAACTGGTATCCAGAACATGTTACTGGACTATCACCTACTTCAGGCGTATCGCAAGTTTTCCCAACGTATTTTAAGTACAGAGGGAAGTTGGGAGGTTGGTGGAGACAACAAAATCCGCCTGAAACCCACTCCGAAAGGCAGCTTCCCGGTTATTGTTCGATATATTCCATCAGTTGATGAATTTAAGCTTCCATCAGCAAAAGACGTTTGCACTAGAGCATTAATAGCTGAGGCTAAGATCATACTGGGTCACACCCGTCGTAAACTCACATTACCATCACCGGACGGAGGTACTTTACAGTTGGATGGCGCTGAACTCGTCAATGAAGGGCGAGAGGAAAAGAAGGAAATCATCCAAGACGCCATTAATCTTGGTGAACCACTAGGTTTCATTATTAAATGACACATCAAATTTCTCACGCAGATATCAGATTTTCATGGTAGGGGCGAATTGGTTCGTCGCCCGGTGGAGTGGCGTGGTTGGAGCCGACTCCACATTATTTTAGGAGACAATATATGTCAGTGAGCGTAAATTCTCAAATGCAGAGGGTTTCTGACCTTTTGGTTGGTGCTGGTGCCACAGAAGATGAAGTCAAGGCCCTACTTATTAACCTCGCAGAAAGGTCAAAGTCTGGATACATACAATGGGCGACTGATGACAATCAGATATTCTGCCCATGTAGTAATACCTGCAATGAACTAGTACCTGGCATATATGAGGCACACTCGTCTGATCGGCGTGGATTCTATTTTGAGAGAATTCCGATTAAGACTGAGAACCTACTTCACTTACCAAATACAACGAGTGATAACGTCATCGAAGAGATAATTAAGTTTTGGGAAAGAGAAGAGGTCTTTAGGCGGTATAAGTTGGCTTATAAGCGTGGCATTTTGCTTTATGGCCCACAGGGTACCGGCAAGAGTTGTACAATACAGCTTGTGATGGAAGACGTTGTCAATCGTGGCGGCATAGTTCTCAAGTACACCAACATAAGGCTGGTTATCAGAGGCCTTAGAATTTTAAGGCAGATACAACCAACTACGCCGCTTGTTGTTCTCATGGAAGACATCGATTCTATCATTGAGGAAGATAGCGAAAGTGACGTGTTGCAACTTCTTGATGGTGTTGATAGCATAGACAAAGCGGTGTTTTTGGCCACAACCAACTATCCCGAGAGGCTTGGTAAGAGAGTTATTAACAGGCCAAGCCGATTTGATAAGAGAATCGAAGTTGGACCACTTACTAGGGAAAACAGAAGGCTATATTTTGAATTCTTGCTAAAGAATGGTGAACAAACAGCCGATGATGCCAATATTGATATGGATCGCTGGGTCGATGATACGGATAACATGTCAATTGCACATCTGAAGGAATTGTTCTCCGCAGTGATTATTTTGGGTGATACATACCCAGAGGCATTGGAAGTTCTGAAAAGCATGAGTTCGGTAGAGTTAGACAGCGAAGACTTCGAAAAGAATAGTAAACCAGCAGTCGGATTTGGAAGGGGTAGGGTTCCAAAAATGGTCAGACCAGCTCTTGATTACGAAGATGATGAAGATGACTGGTAAAGAGCCCGACAAAGTAAGAATTGAGTTCATAAATGTTGGGGAACAACCAGATAGGACTATTCGAATTGCACCAATAATAGATGGTATTCCGCCAAGTCCGGGTCGCAATGACCCATGCCCCTGCAATAGTGGCAAGAAATATAAAAAGTGTTGCGGCAGGCGATAAGCCAAAGCCAAAGCCATTAAGGGGAAATAGATGGCCAGACGGAAGACTCAAAGTATGAAGGCTATGGATATGACTGCCAAATTCAATGAGGCAGTGGGTAGTGCTCCAGAAGGTAAAGTTGCGTTGTTTATGCATCGCAATCCAGATCCAGATGCCATGGGTGCTGCCGTAGGTTTACAGTGGCTTATGCAAAAGGGATATGGAAGAGAAGTTGTTATTTTCTATAATGGTGAAGTTAGTCACTGGCAAAACAAAACCATGCTCAATGTTCTTGAGATTAGAATGGTGCCAGAAAGTGAGTATGTTGCTGATGATTATGCCATGACCGTAGTCGTAGATGCAACCACAAGTAACGCCAGTCCCAGTGAGGCAGACATCGTAATAGATCATCACAGATCAAACGAAAAACATGCAAAATGTGCGATGGTTGAGGCTGTTGGTTCTGCATCCACGCTTGTTTGGGAATTGATCAGGGATGCTGATATTACATTTGAAGATGATACCGATGAGAGAATTGCAACCTCAATGTTCATTGGTATAAGAGTTGATACCAATGAACTCATAAGTGAAACGGCGACCGATAGAGATTATACTGCATCACAACAGCTGGCCCAGCATTTGGATAGAAAGAAGTTGGCTGCGGTTATCAACTATCCACTTCCACCGTACTTGTTTGAGCTAAGAAAACTTCTTGATCAGGATGGCAATAGTGCTATCGAAAAATCATATTTTGTTGGCACTGTTGGTATTATATCGAAGGCCAAGCGAGATGCACTACCAATGATTGCTGATGAACGAGTTAGGGTAGAGGGAACTGAGACAGCGATTGTGTTTGCTGTTGTTGATAATGGCATCGATGTTAGTGTCAGAAGCCAAAATGCGTCCATCGATATCGATGCTTTTTGTAAGAAGATATTTGGCAGTGATTTTGCCGGTGGCAAGTCCGGTGCTGGTGGGGCCTTCGTTCCACTCGGTATCCTTGGATATGATAACCTGCCAGGTGAGAAAGTTAATGAGCTTTGGGAAGCACAGAAAAAGGCTCTATTCCACAAAATATTGCATGTAGCTCAGGGTAATTAGATATGGCTAACGTAATAGAAAGACTGGTCAGTGATGGCTTGATCAAGCCTCCCAGATGGTTACCTAGCAACATCCATTATCTTACGATAATGGGCTCAGTGGCATACGGAGTGTCCACCGACGTGTCGGACATGGATATTTATGGGTTCTGTATACCACCAAAAGAGATTGTATTTCCGCATCTTGCTGGCGAGATCATGGGTTTTGGCAGACAGCACACCAGGTTTGACCAGTATCAACAACACCACGTGGTTGATAATTCTGGAAACAAAGAATACGATTTTGCTATATACTCCATAATTCGTTATTTCCAACTTGTTATGGAAAACAATCCCAACATGATTGATTCTCTGTTCACGCCGCATCGTTGCGTGTTGCATTCAACGTTTGTTGGTAACATGGTCAGAGAGAATCGCAGGATGTTCTTACATAAAAAGTGCTGGCACACTTTCAAAGGTTATGCTTATAGTCAGGTAAAGAAAATGGCGCGTAACCCAGAGGGTAAGCGAAAAGAAACTGTAGATAAGTACGGTTTTGATGTCAAATTCGCTTACCATGTTGTCAGATTAATCAATGAGGTTGAGATGATTTTGACTGAGGGCGATCTTGATTTAGAACGCAACAGGGAGCAACTTAAAGCTATTAGGTCTGGAGAGTGGACTAAAGAACAGATCGAGAAGTACTTCGAGACTAAGGAACGAGAACTTGAGTCACTCTATACAACAAGTAAGCTTCCGCACGGCCCAGATGAGGATAAGATCAAGGCTCTGTTGCTTCAATGCTTAGAACACCACTACGGTAGTCTATCCAGTTGTGTCATAAGTGAGAGTGACGCCATTATCGCATTACGCGAAGTCCGGAAGACACTTGATAGATATTCACACGTCATGGGGTAATTCTCCAAATATATTGAAATTGGAGGACAATCATGCCCAAAGACATCATACGCAAATTCCAAAAGAAATATGGCAAAAAGCGCGGTAAAAGCATATACTACGCAACCGCCAACAAGCAGGGTCGAAACCCAGAGACTTTCCGTAAGGAGTCTAAAGATAGGTTCGACCAAATGCTAGACGAAGCACTAGAACATATATAGCCAAATCAAATACGAATTTTTCTGTCGTCCGCTTCTTATCGGAAGCGGACGACTGCATTTCAAAGATAGTGTATGGAATATAATCCGTGGATAAAGAACAGGTTGCGCATTATAGAGGGGAACATAATTATGGTTCCTGGATGTGAGCCAGTGTCTGCTGCCACCAGTAGTGGATTTCCGGCAGATATTAGGGATGCATGCAACTGTTCATATATTACACTAAAAGCGGCGATGGAAGCCATACCGGAGGCTGAAATAATCTGGAGTACGCGTGATGATCAACGATACTTTGTTTTACCAGATGGACCTCCACCGGATTATGGTGAGTGTCCAGGAGAATCTTGCCCCACTGATTGGTATGGCATATTGAGAGAGCATGCGAATTGCGAACAACCTCCAGAAGAGGAAGAATCGCTATGTTTCAACAAGCCAGGTAATGGTTTGATTTTTGATTTTCATGGATGCAACATATAATGGCCATTTACAATTTTGATAACTCACAGCAGTTTAGTTCATTGGGTGGTGTGTCTGATTTTAGGACAGATGCTGCCAAGTTTCAGCCTCAACAATCACTATATGACCACAGCAACCCAGACTTAGCTACAGCAGAGGCCATCGCCCTTGAGACAATCAGAATTTCAGGTGCTCCCGTAACGATAATTCCTAGAACCAGGGATAATAAGTACGATGAGACCTGGATGGAGGATGCCGATCCGACTTATTTCAGGGGTTATGACTTAAAGGCATTTTTTGTTGCAACACCACCAGAAACGGTTCTCACCAAATGGGGCAAGGATGCGCCGACCACGTTGGATCTTAGGTTTTCTAGGGCGGAGTTGTTTGGGATTTTTGGCGACAGAATGATACAGATTGGTGATGTCATTGTTGTCCCACACAACAGTCTGATCATTAAAGCCAACAGGTTTAGGGTTTTACATCCGGGAGAAACAGGCAACTATCGTTATCGTTGGATGTACCTAACAGTGACTGTTGAGAACCTTAATAAGGATAAGGCTCACGAACCGAGGGACATATGAAGCGCATCAAAGCACAAGAACTAAAAGAAGTGCTTATGGCAGACATGGAATCTGCTAGGGCAGATGTTCTGGATGTATCTGGCGACGTAATTTCTGATAGGGTGACTGACATCTCCAGGAATGTTATAAAACCAGACACCGTTGTTGGTAAGGATAAGGTTTGGGTTGGTGTTTATGGTGATTCTTTCGACGAGGCTGTTAAAGAAGAAAAGTTTGGTACTCGCCCATTTGCTAACACAATGAACTGGGTAAGAACAAGAGAACCGTTTGTTGCGGCTTTGAAAACAAAGATTCCATGGGTTAAATAATGCCAGTACATGATTTTACATTTAGACCGCCACAATCATTGCAACCGCATAAGCAGGTGTTTCAGGATCATCATCCCGATGTAACACCAAGGCCACCAAAACTTCCAAATTATGACAAGAGAGTTGATATTGTTGAGAGCCCACAGAATACGTCACCAGAACAGGTGATAGAGGTTTTATCTAATGGGTTTCATACTCTTGATGAGCACATGAAGATGTGGCTTAGTGGTATTAAAGTCCCGACACTCGATAGTTATAAGGTTGCGTCTGTTCATGTTGCTGCTAGCGATAGATCGGTTCTTGACTGGGCTCAGGACTTCTTCGATGGCCGCGTTCCACTACCTGTCATTTCTGTACATAGGTCTAGTTGGGCATTTAATCCGGCGATGTACTCACCACCATATCACCCAATTTCTAAGAAATTCACTGACAGATCTCGCAAGAGAATGAGGAACATTTTCAGGCCGATGCCATTCAAAGTAGAGTATATGATCAGTATTTGGACAGAGTTCAAGAGGGATGTTGAATATATTGAGTCAAATATCGTTAGACGCCATAACCCAATGGCAACTTTTCAGATGGAAGATGAGCATCTGCGACAAATTATTCATTCTTATTATAATGGGACAACGAACAGTAGTGATATAGAAATTGAGGCCAAACAGAGGCCTAAAGTTATTTATGATATAAGTCTTAGCGTTGATTATGGAATACCACTTAACGAGAAAATTGTACCAACAGTACTTGGTCGTGTGGTATCCATCAAGGAATTAACTACAAGACAAACTCTAGAAACATATAAAGTAGAAGACATAGTACCTTAGTATTTTATTCATTATTCTATTAGAGGAGATAAACTATGGCTAATAAGCCACAGAAGCGCCCACTGACCCAGGCAGAGATTAAAAAGAAGAAAGAGCTTGAGAAGGGAAGTGGCGAGAAAATTACGGTCTATAGCCGCGCTAAGCGCACAATACCAATACAAGTTAGAGAACCAGGCAAGGATTTCTATGTTGCCGAAAGAACTATTCATCTTGGTCGTGGCAAGAAGTATACAGATTATAAGTCGCGCTTCAATATGGACCAGATAGACAATCTTCGTAAGAAGGGCGAAATCCAGGTCGTGAACGGCTAATATTCCCCATCCTATTCCATGCAAATATAACCATGACGGTACTTAGCATGAATAGGAGAAGACTATGGCTGTTTATCTGTCGCCGGGTGTCTACCCTCGCGAGATTGATCTAAGCCTGCTCGCCACTGGCGTAGGTCCTGTTCGTCCTGTGTTCATCGGGACTGCCCAAAAGGGTCCGATGAATACTCCCACCCTTATCACGAGTTCGGCACAATACATCGACGTGTTCGGTGAGCCATTCCCAGAGAGTTACCTGGGATATGCTGTATTGGCCTACTTCGAAAAGGGCGTGGAGTGCTTCGTAGAGCGCGTAGGCGTCGAGGCAGAAGATGGACAGGTTGAAGATTTGGCCAGCATTGCCATTGACACCAGCGGGGCAAGGATCGAAGGTTGGGGTCGTATTCCGGTCTTTACCGGGATCGATTTTGGTAAGATCCAATTGCGCACCCCAAGCGCAGAAGAGCCTTTTGCATTCCATGTGGCATCGGTCGATAACATTGATTATAGTGATATCGCCATTGATTCATCCGGATCAGCCACGGCAACTCTGAGTTTTACTGGCTCCGGTTTGTCGGATGCCTACACTGGGTCAATTGACGACTCATTTGTTGTTCTCATAACAACAAATCCAGATCAAACCGGTGGATCAGTTCTTGATGGTGCAGAATTCACCATTACTCAGAACAGCACTGGTGATGTGATTGAGAGCGGCACAATCGTTGAGAGCGTCACCCCAGGCGAATCAGAGCCAATAGATGTTGGCGATACTGGGTTGAGCTTCTCAATTGTTGTTACTGGTTCAATCCCAATCGGAGAAGGTGACACATTCACCTTTGAAGCACATCCGGATAACCTCACTTTCGGATTCAATGTCGATCGTGCTGGTTCTGTCACGGAGTACTCATTCACTGATGGTGACACCTATACTGATATTGATAGCTTCGTAACCGCATTCAACACATTGATTGGCGGCGGCGAAGATTATCAGGCAGTAAACATCGATGATGAGCTTTATGTTCGTACCGATACTGCCGGCCAGCCAGTCCAGCTGATGTCAACCGAAGCATGGTCACTTGAGGTTGGTCAAAGCCTCTATGCTTGGGATATCCCACGCAGCTACCTGATTTCAACTGATGCTGGTCCGTTCAACATCACGACTTCAAATGATAGAGTTACCATTAATGCGATTGGCGATTCAACCACCACAGTTGAATTTTCCATCCCGCATGGTCTTGACCAGAGCGCATCAGCCATCGCTAGTGCGATACACCTTGGTGGTGTCCAGCTTGGTGTTCGCTATTGGCGCAGTTATGCCATGCAGGTCACTGATGATGAGTATAGAGTTGTCATCGAAACCGATGTTGGCCAACAGTTCAGCATGTTGGAGATGCTTTCTAACTCTAGTAACATTAAGACCTTGCGTTTTGCGGAAGAGCTTGAAATTCTCTACCCGTATAAGCGCAACTACCGTGGTTTCTGGGACAGCAGAGTTGAGCTGCCAGAAAGCGGTAGCATCACCCCAGAGACGCCTGCAAGTTGTGAGTCAGACCCTGGTAGTGCTGCATGCGCTGTTGATAGTGCCTACTACTCCAACATTGTTGGATGGTTTGTTGCACCATCGGCCGGTACTTGGGTTGATGAATACACCATAACTGTCAGAATCTTTACTGAGGGTATTGGTGATTCAGCCAATCGTTATGTTGTTGAGGTTTATGACAGCAACGACCTTATCGTTGAACGTGTTGAGGATGTATCATTTGACTCATCTGATGAACGATATATTGGCAATGTGGTTAACCCAGGTTCTTCTATCGGTGGAACCAATGGTAATGCTCTGATAAACTGGGATGACCGTCCGTCATGGCTTGCCAATGATCCAATGGATTCAAGCTTCGAAGTTCGCAATCCGGCTGAATTTCATCAGGTGCCATATACTGGTCAAGCTAATGGTATCCCAGAAGATCCGATCTACAGTTCAGAGCTTGATCGCGCAATTATTGGTAACCCAGCTCTTGGTTCTGGCTTGTTTGCCTTTGAGAACCCAGAAGCATATGATGTAAATCTTTTATCAACTCCTGGTTTCTCATCCGGTGCTGTCATTGGTCAGTCAATCCAACTGTGCCAGTCACGTGGTGACATGCTTTATGTTGTTGATCCGCCTTACGGCCTTCGCCCACAACAGGTCATCGATTGGCATAATGGCATGCTTACATCTGATCTTGGTCAGGCGATCAACAGCTCCTACGCCGCACTTTACTGGTCATGGCTGAAGATCTTCGACCAGTTCAGTGGCGAGGACATCTGGATTCCACCGAGTGGACACGTTCTGTCGGTATTTGCTTACACTGCTGAAGTTGGGGAACAGTGGTATGCCCCAGCCGGTCTACAACGCGGTCATTTGTTGACCCCGATCGATATCGAATACAACCCGAACCTCGGTGAAAGGAATGCCCTCTATGGTTCAGGAAACGCGGTCAACCCGATTGTGAACTTTACCCAGGAGGGTATCACAATCTGGGGCCAGAGAACGCTCCAGCGATTTGCTTCTGCGCTCGATCGTGTGAATGTTCGAATGCTCTTGATCTATATGAAGAAGAATTTGGTAAGAGCGCTTCGACCAGTCGTGTTCGAACAGAACGATCGCATCTTGTGGTCGCAGGTACTTAATATCACAGAGCCATTCCTTGGTGACATTGTGGCAAGACGTGGTATTGAGGCCTTCAAGGTTGTGTGTGACGAGACCAATAATACGCCAGAAAGACGTGACCGTAACGAGCTGTGGGTGAGTGTATTCTTCAAGCCCGTTAAGGTTGCAGAATTTGTGGTTCTGAACTTGGTTATCCTGAGAAGCGACGCGTCCTTCTCCTCTGACGAAGTTTTGGCAGCTGGCGGCGTAGTCACCAACCAGTCCGCAGCGTAAGTTCTGATTACTCATAACGTTGCAGAAAAGGGACCCAAATAGGGTCCCTTTTCTGTAGAATTATTACCCGTTCTATCCAAGTTGATAGGAGGATCTTATGGAATGTGAAAGGTGTGGTGTTGATGGCACACCACAAACAGAAGCGTTTTTGGCCATGGTGTTATCTTATGAGAAGATGGCTGCTGAGGGATTAGATCCAGACACTGATAGAGAAACTCTGAGGAATGGTGCCAATATCAAGTTTCCCATGATTGTGCATTATCCAGTATCTGAAGCACCAGAACTAGAAGCATTTCCTAGCAATAAACATGGTCTGGTATCGTTATGTATAAAATGTATGCACGAAATGGAATTAGATCCTGAGGTTGTCTCACCAGGAAACCCACGAGATGCGGTTGACTTTAAGAAGTTATATGACGAGGCCCTGCCTTCGATTCAAGACAGGGCCATATCAGACGTTAAGAAAAGAGTGAGTAATAATTAGGATTTCTTTTTCTTGAAGTCCGGACATTGGTTGCATTTTCGGTCTGTGGTCAAGGTATGCTTGCTACATTTATACGCATCGACCTTATTGATTTTTCCACCACAACATTCCTGATCTACCTCACCTATTTTGCCACCATTATTCTCACAGTTATCCGCTTTTTTATCCTGTGGGAATATAAAATATCTGATTCTATTTAGTAGATCAATACCCTGCTCTGGAACTACCATCTCCAATTCGTCGAGGTCAACACGAACCTGCTTTAGGCGCTCTTCGTGTTCCTTTTTTCGCTTTTCCATTTCTTCAAGGTACTTCTGGGCCTCCTCTGGCAGTTGATTTTTAGAAGCGCCCAAAGGAATGCCAAGCGGACATCCCCATTCGTCCTTCCCCCACCCGCCATGTTGCTGTTCCATGGCTTTTCTAAAATTCTCGTCATTGCGGCAGTGGAAGCACATTTGGTGTAATTTGCATTGTTGTGATTCTATGAAAGACATTGGCTCCTCCTTGTCAGAGTAAAATACTGTCGGATGATGTACACGATCACTAGCATAACATCTATAATGTAAATACTTCTGATCAAACATAAAACGGATGATACCAAACAAATAAGGAGAGCAATATGCCAGGCTTCAATATTGGTGGATCAGGTGGTGAACAGATCATCAGTGGGCCTAACTCGGTTAGTGAGCCGCGCAGAACATATCGGTGGATATTTGAAACGTTGGATGGCATGAACCAGAATGCTCTGGTATACCTGAAGACCTGTTCAAGGCCGAATGTTACTCTCGAGCCAATCGAGATGCACCACAACCAGGAAAGGGCATGGTTTGCTGGTCGTACCAACTGGGAAGCTATTTCCATGAATTGGTATGATATTGAGCAGGACCTCGACACTTCACAATCTATTTATGATTGGCTTGAAGTTACTACCCAGATTCCGGACGCAAACGTCTCGCTTCCCTCTACATATAAGAAAAAGGGTAAGTTGCAGATGACGGACCACGAAGGTTCAGCCAAGGAAACATGGGAATTACACAATTGCTGGCCGACCAATGTCAACTGGAATGAGCTTGACTATTCAACCAATGACATCGTTTTGATCTCAGTCAGCATGCGCTATGATCGTGCGGTGAGACAGTAAGAGTTGATCCACAACCAGATGTAATATGGCCACCTGCTTGTGGGTGGCCATTATTTTACGGAACAAGACATGCCCGGATTTGTAATTAATGGTCAGGGTGGCGGTCAAGAGACCCAAAATCCTTCTGCAAGTGATTTTGGCGCTGGTGATCCACATCGTGCCTATAGGTGGGCTCTAAAAAGCTTGGGGTCGATAATAATTGATGAATTGATGCCGGTATATGAGATGAATGTCCCGGCAGAGACCCTACAAGTCCTTGAGATAAAAGGTGTTTCACAAGTTTATAAATTCGCCAAAAGTATAGTTTTTGAAGATTGCAACGTAACATTTTATGATGTTGGCCAAATGCATACCATCATGCATGGATGGAGGAATTTGGTTTGGAGTGATAATGATGGCCTACAAAAAGAATATAAGAAAATAGTGGAATTCATGTTACTTGGTAATGAAGGTGAAAATGTTAGAGGATATAAATTGCATAATGCGTGGCCCAAAAAAATAGGCCATAGCCAACTCAGCATGTCAACAAACGAATTCAAGCTATTAACAGTAACATTTGCATTTGACTGGATAGAAGTAAGTTAGAAGTATTTTATATTACGGATTATTATTTCATCAGGAGGACAGGCAATGTCTAAATCCGATCAGGATGACCGTACCAATAAAGAACTTGATATCGCGAGTTTGGATGACTTCAGCAAACACAAGATTGACTTGTCTAAAGAAGCAGAAGGTAAAACTCAATCCGAACTGTTGGATCTGGTTCTGTCAAAAGAAGAAGATGAATTGGTGCCGTGGGAACCAGTGAACCTACCCAGTGAAGGTGCCTATTATGATGGTGCTCTTCCTGGAGGAACAGTTGAAGTTAGGCCAATGGGTATTTACGCTGAAAAGGTATTGTCGACACTGCGTCTGGCCAAATCTGGTGAAGCCCTTGATTTGATCTATAGCAAGTGCGTCCGCTATCCTGGTGACTTTGATCCGCTCAACCTATTGGTTGGTGATAGCACCTTCCTTCTCTATTACCTTCGTGGTATAACATTTGGCAACATGTACGAATTCATTGTCAAGTGTAGTGATCCAGAGTGTGGTTGCTCCATGACAAAGCAGTTCGACTTTAATACTCTGGCCGCCACCATTAAGGGGCCGGTGACAGAAATCGGTGAAGAGCCGTTTGAGGTTAGGCTTCCGTATCTCAGTGAGTCACTCGGAGCAGATTTTATTGTAAAGGTCAGGCTGGTTCGGCGATATGATCTCAAGACGATCATCTCCGGCCGCAAAACCAGGGATAAGCTACTTGCTCCGACCAATGCTCGACCAAGCTCCTTGTCTAAGAATTTCCGCAAGGTGCAGACAACCAGGTCACTCAATGACATTGTCGAGAAGAACCTGAATCTCGTCATTGTGGAAGCCATGGGTGAAACCAGCCAGTCTAAGATCAATGGTCTGGTCAGCAGGTTACATTCTTCTGATTCATCCACTATCAGGGAATTCCTCAATGACGTATCTCCCGGCATCGACACCACTGTCACCATCAATTGTGATGAATGTGGCAATGAGATGCAAGTCACTCTGCCAATCACCGAATCCTTTTTTCGTCGAACGGTCATCGGAGGAAATAGAGAACACGTGGAAGCACCTTCTTAGGCAACAATTTGTCTTAAAAGACGGTTGCGGTTTAAGTCTGTTTGAACAATCTATTATGACTTCCGAAGAACGTCAAGTATGGATAGACATGCTGAGCGAGAAGAGGGAGCAGGAAAAGAGAGAAGCTGAGGCTTCCAAGAACGCTGGTTCCCAAGTACACGGTCCGGGTTCCGGACCGCCATCCTGATGAGCATGGGACATCAAAGATATTCAAAAGGACGGCCCATGCTCGACAAAGTCATTAACAAAATCCGCAAGTGTGGTACTTATGCCTCTCTATACTGTTTAGAAGAGGACCTAAACGGAGTCGGCCTAACTCTACAGGCAACCGCCCAGAATAAGATGGTTATCTGCAAAATTGTGGACAATAGGCCACTGGCAGATAAGATTCTTGAAGATTATATTTATGTTGGGTCCACACCAGATCGCGACCGCGAGATTGGGTTGGCGATGGTTGAGGCCATCATTGAATTTGTGCAGGAAGCTGCTGGAGATCCGGCAGAAGTTGTTGATATTGGGCGCAGTTGGCAGAACACCACGCAGTTTTATGCTGAATTCGATTCTGTTCAGGCCAATGGTGATGTGATTGCTGTCGCCGAACAAAAGCAAGAAGTAGTAACTGAGGGTGTCATACAGGACGTTTTAGATGATATGTCTGTTAATTTCGGGTATGACCCAATGGTTGCATCGGTATCTGATGACCTCGATGTAGAGATAGAAGACGATCCATTTGTCAATAGTGTTGTGGACAGCATCTAATGTCATTTAACGACATACCAGTCCCACCAGGAAGAGGCTTCAGGGATAAGGCTAACGACAAAAAATGTTCGATAGCCCCCAAGCCAGAGTTTCCATGTTATCCAACTGGTCTCAAAGCCAATGGTCTTATTCTACATGCCTTGCTTGGTAGAGTAACATCTAACAATGGTACAGTTCATGAAATTGAGACCATGTATGACGAGGATAACCAATATTTAGAAATAGACGTGCCAGATTGTTACCTTGACATGCTTGAGAACATTTCTTTGGGGCCAAATCTATGCCGTTATATGCGATGGCTGGTATGCATTGGCATTGGTGAAATTGCCAACAACCTCGTTTGGCTTGACATGGTTGAGATGACAGAGCTCATTCCGGGTAAGAGGTACCAAACACCAGACCCATTCTTTGAGGATACTCTGGCAGTATTCCGAAACGGCAAGAAGGTCCAGAAATCAGATTGCGATGGATTCACGATCATTGACGACACCACGTTCGAACTCAATAACACATATCCCGACACAGAACGATTCTCGGTTGCGTACATGAAGAAGGCGGTCATAGAAACTGACCCAGAACCGCCAGAATGCTACACCTAGATACTCCCCTTACTCGTCCCACCAAAAATATAATAGTAAGAAACATTATGGAGACCACTAGTGGCCGTCCCAGAGATTCCCTGTAATCCTCGTAGTTCATCGTCTCAGTTTTATGATGTCAGGGCGAGTGACTTATACGACGATCGCATACCAGATCCACATAATGGCGATGTGGCCGAGGGTCAGCAGGCCTTACAGGCTGACCTAAACATGCTACGTACCCACATGCGCATAATGAAGGGTACGCAGTATTGGTATGATCCATGGGACTTTTGTGGTTGTCAAGGAGCTCAAGGTCCACAAGGTGGTTATGGATTTCAGGGATTTCAAGGCGAGATGGGTCCACAGGGTCAATTTGGCCCTCAGGGTAACCAAGGTTATGGCCATCAAGGTCCACAGGGTGATGTTGGTGAAGGCGTCCAGGGTGGGCAAGGTCCACAGGGCGATGAAGGTATTGATGGCATTGATGGCATTGATGGCCAACAGGGTGCCCAGGGTGACCTAGGATATCAAGGTCCAGCCGGCATTGATGGCATCCAGGGTCCGCAAGGTGAGAAGGGTGAACTTGGTAATCAAGGTCCACAGGGTAACCTCGGTCCTCAGGGCATGGAGGGATCACAGGGTGACATAGGCCCACAGGGCATTGAGGGTCCACAGGGCGATCGTGGCCCACAGGGTCTTGAAGGTCCACAGGGTGATAAGGGCCACCAAGGTGAGGAAGGTCCTCAAGGTGATCGTGGACCTCAGGGTTCAGAAGGTCCGCAGGGTGATAAGGGCCACCAAGGTTCCGTTGGTCCGCAAGGTCAAGAAGGCCCTCAAGGTGATGTTGGCCCACAGGGTGCCGAAGGTCCTCAGGGCGATCAAGGTTATCAAGGCATTGAAGGTCCACAGGGTGATATCGGCTTCCAGGGCAACCAAGGCAATCAAGGTGAAAAGGGTGACCAAGGCCCGCAAGGCTTCCGTGGCTTCCAGGGTAGTACCGGTGCTCAGGGTAACCAGGGTAGTCAAGGCGAAAAGGGTCACCAAGGTGACCAAGGCGTTCAGGGTTATCAAGGTAAAGTTGGTGCCCAAGGCAACCAGGGCCACCAAGGTGACCAAGGCCCTCAGGGCTTCGTAGGTATACAAGGCGTACAAGGCTACCAAGGTAAAGTCGGTGCTCAGGGTAGTCAAGGCGAAAAGGGTCACCAAGGTGATCAAGGTCCGCAAGGTCTCACTGGTGTCCAAGGTAATCAAGGTAATCAAGGCGAAAAAGGCCACCAGGGTGACCAAGGTCCTCAGGGCTTTATTGGTGTTCAAGGTACCCAGGGTAATCAGGGTGACTTCGGTCCTCAGGGAACGCAAGGATGGCAAGGAGAAAAGGGCCACCAAGGCGACCAAGGCCCACAAGGTACAATCGGATTTCAGGGCAATCAAGGTAACCAAGGCGAACTTGGCCCACAAGGTTATAGAGGTGTCCAGGGCTATCAAGGTAAAGTTGGTGTCCAAGGTAATCAAGGTCATCAAGGAGACCAAGGTCCTCAGGGCTTTATTGGCGTGCAAGGTGTTAAGGGTAACCAAGGTGATTTTGGGCCACAGGGATCTCAGGGTTGGCAAGGAGAAAAAGGCCATCAGGGTGATCAAGGTCCACAGGGCATCGTTGGTAGCCAAGGCAATCAAGGCCACCAGGGAGAGCTTGGCCCACAAGGTTATAGGGGTGTTCAGGGTTACCAAGGTAAAGTTGGTGCCCAAGGCCATCAAGGTGACCAAGGTCCGCAAGGCTTTGTTGGTGTACAGGGTGTCCAGGGTTATCAAGGCGACTTTGGCCCACAGGGAGCACAAGGTTGGCAGGGTCTTAAGGGCAACCAGGGTGATACCGGCCCACAGGGCAATCAAGGCCTAAAGGGATTCCAAGGTGATGAGGGTCCACAGGGTTATCAAGGCAATCAAGGTGAGTTAGGATTCCAGGGTCCACAGGGGTTCTTTGGTCCACAGGGTTATTCACCACAAGGCCCACAAGGTCCAGAGGGAGACCAAGGCCCACAGGGTATCAGAGGACCGCAAGGCTGGCAGGGTAGTCAGGGATGGCAGGGCAACTTTGGCCCTCAGGGTGATACCGGCAACCAGGGTAATCAAGGTTTTGGACATCAAGGTGTCCAGGGACCATCTGGCATCGATGGACAGCAAGGTCCTCAAGGTTGGCAAGGCATTGTTGGCCAAGTAGGTCCACAGGGTCACCAAGGAAATCAAGGTGACCAAGGTCCACAGGGATGGCGCGGTTACCAAGGTGACGTCGGTGCAACTGGTGCACAAGGTCCTCAGGGCTGGCAAGGTGATGAGGGTGATCAAGGCCCACAAGGCTTTGTTGGCCCACAGGGATTCACTGGCGTCCAAGGTGTCCAGGGTTATCAAGGTGATTTTGGTCCTCAAGGTACACAGGGCTGGCAGGGAGACCAAGGCCCTCAGGGTTTACGCGGATTTCAGGGCGGCATTGGCTTCCAGGGCAATCAAGGATGGCAGGGTCTCAAGGGCGACCAGGGAGACCAAGGCCCTCAGGGTCTACGCGGATTCCAAGGTTACACTGGCCCACAGGGAATGCAGGGCAACCAAGGTCTGAAGGGTAACCAAGGCGACCAAGGCCCACAAGGTTTTGTTGGTGCGCAGGGTAACCAAGGTGAACGTGGATTCCAAGGTTGGCAAGGAAACATTGGTCCACAAGGCAACCAGGGTAATCAGGGCGAAAAGGGTGACCAAGGATTCCAGGGCAATCAAGGTTTCCTTGGCCCACAAGGTTTTTCTCCACAAGGCCCACAGGGTCCAATAGGATTCCAGGGAGATCGGGGTCCACAAGGTGGTCAGGGGTTCCAGGGCAACCAGGGTTTTAAGGGAGACCAAGGAAATCAGGGAGACCAAGGCCCACAAGGACTCCGAGGATTTCAAGGTCTGAAGGGTAATCAAGGTGACCAAGGTCCACAGGGGGATCAGGGGTTCCAGGGTCTCAAGGGCAATCAGGGAAATCAGGGTCCACAAGGACTTCGAGGATTCCAAGGCAATGTCGGCCCTCAGGGCGACTTAGGATTCCAAGGTTGGCAAGGTGATCTTGGCCCGCAAGGTGACGAAGGGTCACAGGGCAACCAAGGATTTGGCCAACAGGGTGTTCAAGGCCCGGCTGGTATTGATGGTCAACAGGGTCCACAAGGTTGGCAGGGTGTTGTCGGCCAGATAGGACCACAGGGGTTCCAGGGTTGGCAGGGAGAAAAAGGCCCGCAGGGTGACCAAGGTTGGCAGGGTAATCAGGGATGGCAAGGTGGTCAAGGCCCTCAGGGGTGGCGTGGTTATCAGGGTAATGTTGGTTCTCAAGGCTTTACCGGCGTCCAGGGTGTTCAGGGTTATCAAGGCGACTTTGGTCCACAGGGGGCGCAAGGTTGGCAAGGTGATCGTGGTTATCAAGGCAACCAGGGATTCCTTGGTCCCCAAGGTTTTTCTCCTCAAGGACCACAAGGCCCAACGGGAGACCAAGGGGATCAGGGTCCGCAGGGACTTCGTGGATTCCAGGGAGACCAGGGACCTCAAGGTAATCAAGGTCTTAAGGGAGACCAGGGACCTCAGGGTAATCAAGGTCTAAAGGGAGACCAGGGACCTCAGGGTAATCAAGGTAATCAAGGTCTTAAGGGAGACCAAGGACCTCAGGGTAATCAAGGATTTCAGGGTCCACAGGGTCTGAAGGGAGATCAAGGTCCACAGGGAGACCAAGGATTCCAGGGTAATCAAGGGGATCAAGGGGATCAAGGGGATCAAGGGGATCAAGGACCTCAGGGTAATCAAGGATTCCAGGGTAATCAAGGGGATCAAGGGGATCAAGGACCTCAGGGTAATCAAGGATTCCAGGGTAATCAAGGGGATCAAGGGGATCAAGGGGATCAAGGGGATCAAGGGGATCAAGGGGATCAAGGACCTCAGGGAGACCAAGGGGATCAAGGATTCCAGGGAGATCAAGGTCCACAGGGTAACCAAGGATTTCAGGGTCCACAGGGATGGCAAGGAGACCAGGGCTTCCAGGGACCCCAGGCTCCATTTGATGCTGTGTTCTGTGTACAATTTGGTAGGGATAATAATGTTTCAAATTCCTACCTTGATTGGGCCGGGTCTACGCCATCAAACCAATCACCACATGTGTTACCATTTAATGTCACACTTGTTGCTATTTCAGCCGCAACAAATGGTAACGAAACATGGACGGTCGAGGTTAGGGATGAAACTGGAACGATTTATGCTGGTGCATCTTTGGCTATAGCCGCATCGGATAGTGGCTATTCTGCTGGGTATTCAGTAGACCTTGATGCTGGTGATAAAGTTACTGTATACGTCAATGGTTCTTCTATTAGTAAACCGACTGCCACATTGTGGTTTAAGAGGCGATAATGGCAACACCGAGAGAACTAAATCTTAGCACTACCGGGACAACTGTATCGTTTGCTGATTTAGGTGGGCGCATCTTCACGCACCCAACGGTTGATTTTGACCTATTATCAGAATTCAGTGTTAATAATATCGCCAAGTCGTCAGACATACAGGCAGCAATCGATGCTGGTGACA
>Ga0180434_10002951_pt1 | contig 21986 bp, 16 predicted proteins | sample SS_ome_7_FD_132453 | JGI IMG/M metagenome (GOLD analysis project Ga0180434, IMG submission 132453) | Hypersaline lake sediment archaeal communities from the Salton Sea, California, USA - SS_1_D_2 metaG | ecosystem: Environmental > Aquatic > Non-marine Saline and Alkaline > Hypersaline >...
ATGGTAGGAAAAACGGTCATCAGTTTGTTCGGATGATCGTTTTTCTTTTGTCCGTTTCTTATCGAATGCCGGAAAATCGGTTTTCAATTCGAATCGTCAGCAAGCAGCATGAAATTATGCGAGTAATATTATCGCGTGTTTCCGATTGTGATATGGAGAACTTCGTGTTATCGCGGACGATCACGACGATCTAGTTTGTAGCCTACTCCCCGTACCGTTTTGATCAGACGCTGATGTTCGCCGAGTTTTTCCCGAAGATGCCTGATATGAACATCAACCGTTCGTTCGAGGACGATTTTCTGATCCTGCGTTAAGATCTCGAGAAGTTGTGATCGTGTGAATACCCAGCCGGGGTGTTCGGCAAGGGCACAGATGATTTTGAATTCACTTGTCGTAAGGTCGATCTTTCGACCTTCCACGTGAACTTCGAATCGATTTCTGTCGATTTCCAGACCATCGATAACGATTGCTTCGACTTGATCCTTTGATTGTGCACGCCGGAGAACCGCTCGTACCCGTGCTGACAATTCACGAGGACTGAACGGTTTGACGACATAATCATCCGCTCCGAGTTCCAGCCCGAGTATCCTGTCCATCTCTGTTCCTCTGCCCGAGAGGATGATGACCGGTAGAGCAAGTGTCCGGCCTTCGCGTTTCAGTTTTCTGAGAACATCAAGTCCGCCCAATGTTGGAAGCGAGAGATCGAGGATAACAAGGCAGGGAAGGCTCAGGTCGACGAAGTCGAGGAATGATTCTCCATCCTCGAATGCTTCAACTTCGAAGTTGTCCTGTTTTAACTGTACTCGTATGAGTTCGATGATGGCTCTATCATCGTCCACGACAGCTACGGTATTTTGCATGGTCGAGTGCTCCTGCAGAGAGATCTGCGTAACGCTCTCAATTATATCATCGAAACGGGTCGATGTCTACTCTCAATGTTTTGATGCTTTTGAGACAAGGGGTCGTAAGCTCGAAAAAGATTACGTGGTCCTCGTGATATCCAATCAGTGGAAGAGGAGATTCGGGCTAGTGAACGCAGGGGGTCAAAGCCGAGTCAGCGGGAAACCCGTGGTTTGTTGCGATAATTCCAGAGGCCGAATCTGTTCCGTAAACTCAAAAAAACGAATAGAATCCCGAATCCGGGGATCATCGGAATTGACTCCGATGCGCCAGCAGAGATCGAGAATAACCGCGGTATCAAACATTGCGAAATGCGTCAATAAACCAGCGACGTGCCTCGTGATATACGGTGTCAAAGACTAAAGATGTCTTTCCTGATCCGGAAACCCCTGTAACGGCCGTGAGGCCGGTACCGATGGTGAGATCGATGTTTTTTAAGTTATGCTCTTTCGCACCCCGAATGTCGATACGATGGTTTTCTAGCGGGAAATTCAATCATTCATTCGTCCCGGAAAGATAAACCGATCTATCGATTATGTAAGGCTATGTTCTCGGTTTGAATCTTGAGTCTTTTTCGAGTTGTTCAAACAGTTCCTTTTCCCGTGACGTCAGTTTCTTAGGTACTACGATTTTCACCATTACCAGGAGATCTCCGGGATTTCCGCCTCGCTTGGGGATGCCTTTTCCCTTAAGTCTGAAGCTGCACCCGCTGGGCGTACCGGCGGGGATTTTCAATTTCACTGCACCATCAGGCGTTTCAACTCTGATGTCGGAACCTAGAGCGGCTTCCCACGGAGTGATCTCCAGGATGGTTTTCAGATTATGACCGTCAACATCATAACGACTATCAGGATGAATCCTGATGGTGAGGTAGAGATCTCCCGCCTGTCCACCTCCAAAGCCGGCCCCCCCCTGTTTAGGTAACCGTATGCGTGAACCGTCGGTTACTCCTTTGGGAATGGTTACGTCATAACTGACAGTTTTCGTATTCATTCTGCCAGCCGGGTCCGGAATCTGTTGCTGCAGATGTATTGTCTTTTTTGCGCCATGAATTACGTCGGCTAACGAAACCTCAATAACTGCTTCATGATCCTGACCCTTCTGACTAAATCCACGTCCTTGTCGTGATCTTCCCTGGTTTACGCCGCCAAAGCCCCCCACGAGATCCCCGAATATGGATTGGAAGAAGTCGCTGAATCCTCCCATTGATTCACCGCCGCCGAAATTGAAATTGAAGTGTTCGAATCCGGGGGGTGGTGTAAAGGATTGACCGGATTTCCAGTTGGCCCCGAGACTATCGTATCGTTTCCTCTTCTCGGGATCTTTTAAAACTTCATACGCTTCATTGATTTCTTTGAATTTCGTCTCCGCATCGGGGGATTTATTCACATCGGGATGATACTTCCGAGCAAGTCTTCGAAAGGATTTCTGAATTTCGCTCTGAGACGCTTTTCGCTCCACCTCGAGAGTTTTGTAATAATCTTTGAATTGCACACTCATTCGTTAACGCCTCATTATGATTTCTTAGCAACTACGACCTTAGCCGGGCGTAGAAGCGTACCATTGTTCATAATATATCCGGTTTGCATTACTGAAACGATTTCATCCTCCCCGTGATCCGTATCTTCAACAACCGCGACAGCTTCATGAAAGTTCGGATCAAAAACCGACCCTTCGGTTTTCATCGGTTCCGCTCCGAAACGCCTCAATACAGTTAACAATTGCTGTCGAATCGCAATCATTCCATGGTGCCATGAATTTGCATCACCATTTGTATTTTCTAATGCCCGTTCGAAACTGTCAGCCACTTCAAGGAGGGAAACAAGGATATCCTGTCTCTCCCGATTTCGTGCTATATCAATTCTCTTCGTAGTTCGTTTTCTAATGTTTTCTATTTCAGCTTCAGCACGTAACCAGCGATCCCGTATCTTTTCGAGGGTATCTTCTCCTTCGGATGTCTCTTCATCCGACTCCCCCAGTTTAGAGACTGGATCAATAATAGTTACCGGTATTTCAAACTCATCATTCTCTTCTTCGAGGTTTTCATTTTTATCACCGTGAAGATCTTTTATTTCACTCATCATGCTTTCTCCTCTATATCAATCATATTTTGAAACAAAATAGTTCATATGTTGTTTACGAAATGATGAATATGCAAAGCGTATGCCCGAATCCCGGCCATTCCTAGATGGATTTTTCGGGAGAAATCCGGGCCGTACCATGTAAATCGGAACACGAGAATTCTATGGGCTGCCATTCTGGCATGCATTTGTCAGTGAATCAAGGGCTATGTATCGATAGAGTATTGCTTTCACATAGCTTTGATCAGTTCAGATCCCACCCTGATCCCACCATAAAGAGATAGACTACGACGAATAATACTATGATTTTTCACGTTCGGGGAATCGTTGACAACTTTTTCTTGACAACCTGCGACAAGTGTCACACATTGTCTGCGACAGCTGTCGCATATTAAGGTATTCCATGATATCGGATTATTCCCTAGTTCATGGAAACGATTGAAGGGTAATCCTTGGAAAGGAAAGGGATTGAATGCTCCCGGATCTCTCACGGTTTGAAATGCAGGTGCTCAGACGTCTGTGGCACATGAAAGAAGCATCGGTACGGACAGTGTATGATACCATACAGGATCCACCGAGTTATTCAACCGTGAGAAAAATCATCGAGCGACTCGAGGAGAAGGGAGCCGTAGAGCGTGTCGGTATGGATGGGAAGGCTGTAGTGTATCGTTCAACGGTATCATCAAAAGCTATGATCAGAAAAGAGATTGGCAGATTTCTTGATACGCTTTTTGATGGATCAGCCGCACCACTCGTCGAACATCTGGCGGACATGGATGCGCTCTCACTTGAGGAAATCAGAGAACTGGAGAATCGTCTGAATGGTTCTCAGTCTGCGGAATCAGAGGGAGATAATCGCCCGTGTTGAATGAATTGATAGGTTCAATGGAACATTTCTGGCGTTTAATGCTACTCCATCTCTGGCAGACAAGTTTGGTACTTTTGGGGCTTTGGTTACTTTCGCTACCACTCCGGCGGGCTCCCGCAAAATTTGTGCATGTCCTATGGTCAGCCGGTCTTATCAAATTGTTACTGCCCCTTCCGGTATTCAGTCGTCTACTGCCTGTTTTGGTTCCGAACGGATTGGGATCCTCTCAATCATCACCGCTCGTATCGGGCTACACTGTGGTGGTTGATGTACTATGCACACCTCCGGATCTCATTCGTCACGTTTCTCAATCTCCTTTTTTTATAGGATGTGTAACTGCCATTTGGGCTGGTATCGGTGGATTTCTATTGGTACGGACTTTACGGAAGGCCTTTCGTAGATACGAATCATGCGGAATGCCGTTATCCGGTCTAATTGAAGAGGATTTTCGAGTTTTACAGAGGATAGTACGTTCGGTTGGCATCGATCCATCAATGGTAATCATCTCCGATAGGGACGTGATACCGTCGATTGTTGGTATTGTGAACCGAAGGTTTGTCCTTCCCATGGGTTTGATCCGTCGTATGTCGGAACGGGAGATAGAAGCAATTCTGATGCACGAAAATGCTCATTGCATGAGGTATGATACCTTGTGGCATTTTCTGCAGAGCATCATCCGGTCGATTTTTTTCTTCTATCCGGCAATTTTCCCGCTCATTCGAAAACTGCGGTCAACGGCTGAAATGGCGTGTGATGAACACGTTCTTTCTCACGGAGTTGATGCCCGGACATATCTGGCTGCGCTCCTCAGATCGTTACAGTTCGGCCTGGTACCGGTTGGACTATCATCCGCGGTGATCGGAGTGAGATCCTCATTTCATTCCAGAATTGTTAAAATCGAAACATATCGGAGGCGGACTGCAATGCAACGCTACTATATAATACTCGGTGCGGCTCTATCTCTCGTTTTGCTGGGATCGTTTATCCCGCCAACCACGTACGCAGGAACTGATGAATCGTCGGGTGCGGATACCGAGTTCGTCGAATATACCGAACCACCGAAGCCGATTAATACCGTACCCCCCGAATACCCGGAACGGGCAAAGCGTGATGGAGTATCCGGTACGGTATACGTCAAGATTCACATTGATGCACAGGGAGCGGTGACTGAGACCAGGATACAGGAAGGCGTGGATGGTTATCCGGAGTTCGGCCAAGCAGCCGAGGCTGCGCTCATCCAATGGAAATTTCAGCCGGCTGAACTCGATGGTGAACCAGTAGCCGTTTGGGTCGTGATTCCAGTGAAATTCGCACTGGACAAAAACACGGAAAAATAGAATCTAACAGCCCCGGTCATTTGATTGTAACGGACCGGGGCTTTTCTCTTTTTCCATCACCTCTTGACTAAACTTCATAATCACGCCAAATCTTACATCAGCATATTGAAAACCTACCCGTTTTATTTATATGAATTTCTGAATGATTATTCGGTGTGATTATCGGGTAGCAGCAAGGGGGCATATCATGAAAATCGGGATCCTGTCTTTTATTCTCATGGTTTATATTCTCCTATTGGCTTTTGATGGTTCCGCAATCGCGCAACCACCGTACAGGCTGAGACCCGTGTCGGAGTTTGAAACCCTGCAAGGGATCATAATCGGTTGGTACCAGTTCGGGAGTTATGGAGCGTCGGTTGATACAATGTGGGCTCGTGCCGTCGAGGCTATTCGCGATGTTGGGACTGTCTACATTGCTCTCCGTTACTCAAGCAGCGTCCCCAGTATTACGGCATTCCTCACCTCTCTCGGTATCTCTACGGATAATGTGGAATTCATGGTGACCGGTACCATGTTCAGCGTATGGGTGAGAGATTATGGTCCTGAGTTTGCGTATAAAGGAAACGGTGCTCCTGTCGTCGTAGAGGGTGGATATGCTGAAGAGTTCCCCGAATATATAGCGAATCTGTGGGGACTGGAACATTACCATGCTCCCATAAGTATGCAGGGCGGAAACTATATGACGGACGGTGCTCGGGAAGTTTCTGTTTCCGGGAGATATGTCTCGGATCCCGAGTATTGGCAGTCAGTAGTTCGTTCATATTTTAAACTGCCACTCCATATCGTTCCCTATCTTGTAGGCGAAATGTGCGGGCATATAGATATGTATGCACGGTTCGTAGCACCCGGGAAGATCGTGATCAGCCAGTATGATGATCCAACGTATAACGATAACATGGATCAGGCCGCCGCGGAGTTTACGGCACGCGGTTACGAGGTGGTCAGAGTTCTGACACCGCCGGTCACCTGGTCAGAAATACCCACTCATATAAAAGAGAATCCTGAGTTGCTTCATCTGGCTCCTGGAGAAAAACTCCCTGATGATGATTACCGGTATGTTTATAGAACCTATACCAATGGTATCCAGTGCAACGGTAAATATCTGCTTCCTGTTTATGGTCATGCATATGATGCTCTGGCCATAGATACATTTCAGAATGCATTGCCCGATCATGAGATAGTTCCTATCAATTGTAATGCCATAATTCCCTGTGGTGGGGCACTTCATTGTACATCCTCTGACGGTCCGCCTGGAGCCCTCGCGTGCCCGAGCGGTCTTTCCATTAGTGTTTCAAGTTCAATCGACCTCTCTTGGGGCCAGGTTCCGTCGGCGGTATCGTACGCGGTTTTTCGACGCTTCGATCCATGTGGGTTCGATGTCGGTCTGGACGACGCATATATAACCGGATCAGAAAGCTGGACTGATCCGAATCCCGGATCAACGGATCTCGTCGTTTACCAGGTATTATCAGTAGATGGCGATGGAGTACATAGTTCCTGGAGCGATCGAATCGGTATTGCATCATACGACATTTCCCTTGAATAGTATATTCAGGGAGTAATGACCGCAGTACTCCCGGAACATCCCCCGGGAGATCGTGATGAGAAATACTTCGTTTTCATACTACGTCGTCTATATTCCACCGATGACATCCAAATAAAGGAAACCTGCCATACCCGGCGTTGGTTTGGAAAACACGTTCAGGTTTAGAGGATTACCATGGCTGATCAACCCGCACCTATACACATTGAAGAAGAGCTGTTACTCCTGGAAGAACCAGATGCGCTTCGTCGGTATATACGTCACCAGAACGGTCGACGATTCTTACTTACCATGTGGGCGCTTTGTATTGGAATGTTCATTCTGAGCCTGGTCAATTTTATATCAGGCGGGATTTATGTGGGAGTAATCGCCGCACTGCTGTTCGTTGCTGATGGCTTGTTTCTCCTGCTCAGAAAGCGATCTAAATTGCCGTGGGATCAGGGAGACATCCAGATTTTCGCCCTTCTGACACACTATTTACTCATTCTTACAGCCAGTGATATTGAAGGATCTGTAGGATGGTTTTTCCCAATTTGCATACTGAGTGCGCGGTTTCGTTTCGTGGGGTGGGGTTCAGTCTGGTTATTAGGGTCTCTTTTTCTCATGTTGATCGGGAGAGTAGTCGTCGGTCCATTGATTTTCGGCTCCACACTTGTCGATGAAGAAATTATCGGACCATCGGTTGTTTTCATCATTTGCCTTCTCGTGGGGATCGGTCATTCACGGAAACTACGGAGACAGTTTCTCGGCAGGTGGCGTCACGAATCAAAAAATTATAGAGAACGAGTTCGCATGAAGCACGAATTGGATCATGCACGAGAGATCCAGCTGAGTATGCTTCCCGATACTGTACCGGAGCTTTCGTGGATCGATTTTTCCGCTGATTCAATACCAGCCACGGAAGTTGGAGGCGATTACTATGATTACTTCGTCATCGGGGATGATAGAATTGTTGTTGTCGTTGGAGATGTGACGGGTCACGGCGTGGGAAGCGGCATTGTTCTGGCCGGGGTCAGAAGCTCGTTGAACCTCCTGCAAGAGGAACTTATAGAACCGGAGGATGTTCTGAGCAGGATCAACGATATGTTGAAACAGACAACCGCGCGACATATGTACATGACCATGGCGGTCGCCCTCATTGATAAGGGTAACGATGAAGTTACCGTGGTTACCGCCGGGCATCCACCCGTTCTCGTATACCGGCGAAATGAGCATCACGAATTGGGGTACGGTGCCCTGCCGCTTGGTGCAATGAACGGAACTCGGTACTATCGATCAATCATGAAGCTGGAAGACGATGATATTATCCTGGTATACAGTGATGGCCTGGTGGAAAGCATAAACATCGATGATCAGATTTTCGGGTGGGAAGGAATACATGATGTCATGCGAAGAGTGGACGAGGAGACTTCAATGGAGTCCGTGAAGGAAAAAATCATTGATGCCGCTGCTGTTCATCGCGGTTCAACCGAACAACTCGATGATTTGACTGTTGTTGCAATTAGATACGGGGGCCAAAAGAGCAGAGTGATTAGTCATGAATAGGAACTGTTATCACAGGAGTGGAAATATATCAATGAATATGGTTCATATACATAAGGTATACATACCATCAGGAGTATAACATGGCACATGTTCCGGAGCGAGAAGTAAAACTCACTATTCCCATGTTGCAGAACATGGAACTTGCCGCTTCCAAGACCGCCGAAGCCGTGGCGGAGGTTATGGATCTCGGCGAGGAAAAGACCGCGGAAGTTTCCATGGCACTCATAGAGGCATGTATCAATTCCTTTGAGCACTCCAAAAGCCCTGATCGACAGGTTTATATAACATTTTTCCTAAAGGATGATCGTCTTGAAATCGTATTGCGGGATTTAGGCACGGGATTTGATCCAAACGAAGTTGAGGAACCTTCATTGGACCGGAAACTCTCTCACGGCGCACGGAAGCGCGGGTGGGGGCTGAAATTGATGGAAAGCATGATGGATTCGGTGAATATTGAATCCGGAAAAAACGGTACTTCCATTACAATGATAAAATACAAGAACAAGACGGTGGAGAAGTCGGTTTCCGTGGAGGTAGAGGAATGAGCGGCGGTTTTAACGTAGACGTACGACAAGAAGGAAGTGTATGGATACTATCAACCCACGGATATCTGAACAATATCGGTGGTGAGGCGGTATCGGAACGATTTCAAAAGCTCCATACGGAAGGAAATTCTATATTCCTGATCGATCTTGCCGATACACGAATCGTCAACTCCATCGGCGTATCGATTCTCCTGGAGATCCTCGAAAAAACCATGGAAACCAAAGGAAAACTCGCCTTCGCCAATTGCGCTCCCATCATAGAGAAGACATTTCAAATCATGGGATTGACGCAGTATGCGACGGTATACCCGAGTACGGAAGATGCACTTAAGGCATTAGATATATGAAATTCATAAGAGCATATCCGAATCCCCGGTTATCGTCGGAATAAACTGGACAATGCCTGATAATATCGAAATCCAGCGCGATAAATCCCTTCTTTGCCTGGAGTCACTGGCCGAACTCGGCGAAACGGTTACCTCGGGGGATTCGCCTTCACGAATCTCGAAGGAGATGCTCCATATTCTCATGGGGACGGTTGGAGCCACTCGTTCCGTTCTCTTGTTAGTGGACGGGGATCATTTCAAAGTATCAGCCGCCCGTGGAATTGATGTGGGGAAACGATATAGAATCCATAGAGTCCTCAAGGATTGTATCGAATCCATCAATGGAATCCTCCAAAGAAGCGACGGGGCGTTTCCCGAACCGCTCGAGGATTTCATTTCACGGTATTTCGGTACACTTGCCATCGAAATCGTGACACCATTGAGAGCGCAACACCGTATCATGGGAATGCTTCTATTGTCCAAACGGTTCTTAGGCCAGGACTACTCAGATGTTGATATCAGAATGCTAAACGCCATATGTCGTCACGTATCCGTTGCATTGCTCAACTTTTCTCTTCGACAGGAAGCCCGTGATGCCAATTTCAAGCTCTCGTGGAAGGTATTACAATTGGAAGCACTCCATGATCTCAGCCTTTCAGTGGCAGCGTTCAAACCGAGAAATGAGCTCATACATGAAGTATTGGATGGAGCCATGGGGCTTCTGGATGCGCGAAAATCCGTTTTCTTTCCGGCTGATGGCGGGAAATTAAGACCAGATAAAACTCATGGAGCAGGTCATGAGGCGGTCACCCCGTTTCTCACGTCACAACACGCACAACGGATCATCGATGGAAAAACCGTTCGTTTGAAAAATAGCCCTATAGCGAGGACAGCGCTTGGATTCGGATCATTTCTGGGAGTCCCCGTACAAACCGCACAAGACGTGTATGGTGCCTTGATTGTGGCCGGGAAGGAGAGTACCGGTTCCTCTGCATATTTCGGAATTGAAGATGAAAAACTTCTGGAAGCTCTCGCTACACAGGCGGCCGTAGCATTGGAAAACATTGAACTCCATGCCAGACGAGTTACGCAGGAACGCCTCGAACGTGAATTGGAGACAGCGGCTGCGATACAGAAACGAATTGTACCACAACCCGAAGATCTCCCGTCTATAGATGGATACGATATATACGGGCGAAACTATCCGTGTCGCGCAGTAGGAGGAGATTATTTCGATGTTATTCCTTTAGGCGATGAGAGTTTCGCATTCGTACTATGTGATGTTTCCGGAAAGGGACTTCCGGCGGCACTACTTGTATCAACGCTGCAGGCGACATTTCATTCGCTCTTTCGAAGTGGCTGTGATCTAACAGATGTCGCACTCCGTGCGAATCGCATTCTCTGCAGAAATACGCCGCCGGAGCGATACGCCACGGGATGCATCGGGATTATCGATATTCACCGTGGAACAATGCAGACAGTGAATGCGGGGCATAATCAACCCTTTGTTATCAGATCGTCCGGAGATATGGAACGATTGTCAACGGGGGGGCTCTGTTTCGGCATGTTCGATTTCAGCTCATACGAGTGCGACGAGAGAGTCTTGAATTCCGGAGATTCAATCTACCTGTTCACTGACGGAGTATCGGAAGCGTTTTCTCCTGATGACGAGGAGTTCGATGAAGATCGGATCGAAGCCGAGATCTCCCGATTGCAAAATCAATCGGCAAAAGATCTCAACCTCGGTATAGAACGCGTTGTGCGCTCCTGGGTTGGAGATCCGGATTCGACATCCGGATTCGACCACGACGATTTTACACAACTGTCAATACGTCGACTGTAATCCGCCAGCCTCTGGTCGATAACAACTGATGGCCATGCTTCCACATGGTCGTATGATGGAGTATAGACATGTGGTCGATGCTGAGATCGTGCCTCCGGCTACAGACGTATGGGATCTGCTCTGGAGGGCCATTCTCCGTAATGGCCTTGATAGGAAAAATAGGGGTCGATGCGCAGATCGTCCCTCCGATTCTCAGCCCCTGACCCCTGGCTTCTGTCCCCTGAAGAAACTATGCCTCCAGATTCACCGTCATGACCAGAACGAAGTCCTGATATTCAACAGCGGTCCCGATATCAGTTATCGTATAAAACCAGACGATACCTTCCTTCACAGCCTCGTCTATGACATCGATGCGTTCGAGATACTTCTGGGATTCCTCATACGTTATAACCCGGGTTTCATTGGGCTGGAGTGGAATTCCCGAGAAGATTCTTGTGGCCTGGGTCTGAATCGTATTCACCGTTGGTGATCCGAGATCGGTAAATGAAAGGTATCCTTCAGCATTGGCGGAAATCGCCGTCAAATTACTGACGGTAACTTTGAAACCGAATGCTTCCACGCTTTTGATTTTGTCTCCGTGCTCCTCGTAATCGTCATTATCATTGAGATCGACGTCATAGGAGTAGACCGTGTTGTCGGCGGAGGCATCACCAGAACCGACTTCGTACACGATGGTCATCTGGGCACTGAGCAGAAAACATCCGCTCGCGATGACCAGAGAAAGAACGAGAAGGGATATCAGCGATTTCCTGTAGTGTATCATTTTTTCAACCTCCCCGTAATCATTGCATGAAGTAGTAGTTCAAGCCAGCCGCAATTCCGCCGCTTTTTCGGGATCCCCCGTCCTCCAGCATGTAAGCGTGCATGCGACCACTGAGATCGAGATCGAGCATGGGCATGATTTTCCATACGAGACCGAGACCGATGTCGAAACCGAACTGTGTTGTCTTATCTCTGTAATCCTGACCCGGATCCCGCGAGTATGCGCCCAGCCCCGCTACGAAATAGAGATTGGCACCGGGATCCTCACGATAACTTCCGAAGGCGAAGTCGACTCCAAATGCCTGAACTGATCCGCCTTCCTGCGTAAAATCAATTCCTTCTTCGGAGTGATCCTTGTCGCCCTCCGTAATCATGAGAAAGTAGGGCTCAACTGTGAACGGCATGGTGGTCGCCAGTTTGACCTTGAATCCCAGCAGCGGTCCAGATCCCGCATCATCTTGAACGATAGGGATATTGTAACCCCCGAAACCGCCGAGTGTGACCTCGACTGCATGCGCTCCCGTTGATAAAACGAGGAGGACAAGTACAAAGACAAAACAGTGTTTTCTCATATATCACCTCCCGGTAAATGAGAAACAAATAGTCTGTCCAATCATGGCTTAATTTTCCGAAAAACCAATGAGAATATGAGTTCTGAAACTATCATCATTGCATTCCCAGCCTTGCATTACTTCTTGATATATGGTGTAACCTCGTGTGATTACCAATTGATCGACGTAATCACAAACTGCTGAGGCCTGAAGCTCGATTCTGCATCCTCCATCCCAGGTTTCAGTTATGGGAACATTGCTCATAACCAGTGAATCGATTCTTGTCTCCTGATCTGTTCTCTTGGTTTGCGTAAAATCGAGAGACGTTATAGTGGTTGGTGGATTTCCAATGAAAGTCGCCTCAATTGCACCTTCGTATGTGGTTCCTTGTTCCTCATATTCCCAGTTTGCTCTGAATGTATCACCGGTCATACTCCCGGTACGGTAATCGGAATCAAAGCCCCTATTTACCTCAATCTCGACATCCTCTTCTCCGGGATCTTGATAGTCTAACAACAAATATAAATGCATATTCGTCAGGTCCATGGCACATCCAGTGTATTCGAGATTTGATGGTCCTGACAGTACTTTCATTTCCAGTGTTATATCGGTTTCTTCAAGGTACGTGTCGGAGACATCGCAGTTTACAACTACCACAAGGAGTTCTCTCCATCCATCGTCATAAAGATTTCTCACATCCGGAACCAGCAGGCTTGTTGAGCCCTGTGCTGTAGAATGACCCCAATACTTCAATTCGTTACCCTCAACGCCGAAAAGCATGACTGATATGGGAGTGGAAACTTCGCTGGAAAGATCGAGGGTGAGACTTGCGGCTGGATCAATGGAGCCATACTCAAGATTGATCTTAAATTGCTTTACGCTGAGGTCCGGATAATTCAGAGTGAAAGTTGAATCGGTGTCGTTTCCATCGTCTATGGTCCATGTACCGGACAGGTTGGCACCCGCCAGAAATACATCCTTTCCAACACCGTATATTTCCCCCTCGACATAGCTTTTGAAGAACTCCGGCCACCATTCTGTGACCAGGGCATTTACATTGTTGAGTAATGCGGACGTGGCGTTTGAACCCATCCAGATGGTCTCGTATGTATTCCCGATACCGTTTTTTCCAAATCGAGGGTCATTGAATAGAAACGCAATCACCGGGGATATTCCGCATCCGTGGTTTATTGCCTGAGCGAAGTCGGTCTGGTTTATGCCTGCACCGGCCCGCAAGCCATGAAAAGGTGCCATCTCATTTCCGGAGAATTTCGATGGGGACTCGAAATCATCATCGTCGGTGAACTCTTCTTCCGCCCAGGTAACAACTGCGTTCCATAACCAGTAGTGCGCAGGATCTATTGCATTCTGGTCGAAGCTTCCCAAGATATATCCCAGTAGCCAATGACCGGCGTCAAGACGCACCGGAGTGAAGTTTCCACTACTCAAGTGGGTTCTACTGAGATTCAGAACAGAGCCGGCGTTATTCTCGAGAAAACCGAAATATGCCCCGTCACCTGATTCGATATCCGTGATGACTGTTTGCATCTTGGAAACCCATAACCATGGCAGACTGAGAGTATCCGTGACGACAGAATAGATTTCCTCAAGCATCGTTCCGACAGAAGCGATGCTCACGGAAACCAGATCTTGCGGATAGTGAATAGAGAAATGAGCTGTTTCCCTCGTTCCATATCCATCCAATCCAAGGAGTTCAATTGCGTCAGCCGCACCGTTTGCCGTCATATGTGGGAGATGAACTGGGGAAGGAAGACAAGGAGATCCCTCTTGAGTTGCGGGAATATCCGAAATGAGATAACCTGATGAGTCCAAAGCCGCATGTAACAAGTACACCGTTGTTGTATCATGCATATCATAGTCAAAAAAACGGGCTCCTTGTGCCACATAAGTCTCACCAGACAGGAGCCCTTCATACTGTATTTTCACATGAATAGGCTGGGAATAGTCATCAGGTAGTCCTTTCAGTCGAAACGATCGTGTAATCTGGTCATCGCCGAAAGGTTGGTCATCGGATGAAGCATAGATCTCTATGGTCTGATCCTCTTCGAATGCGCCAGCCGGGATTGAAAGTAATAAGTCATCAATCTCAATCGTTCCACCGGCAGGACCTATCGTTCCGGTTGTTTCAAGATTGTAATTACCGTCGTCTTCAGGAGCGGTCGTTGAGTCTTCCGAACAGCCATAGATCCAGAGAAAGAAGATGACCAAGATCATGATTGGATACTTTTTCATTAATTGTCTCCTCATGAAATATTTGGATTTAAGCTGCGGAATCTGCTGTTTTCAAAGAACGTGAATTCAAATATCCTTACATAGAGCGCCTCCTATATACCTGTCGAACATAAAGAAGAGTCGCATGTGCGACAACGGAAAAAATTCTTTCATGAGATCTGATATTCTTAATCAGGGATTGGGGAATGAGATACGCGTGGGCACGAGTGCGATAGTTGAAGATCCAATTATTGACCAGGTCCGGTACTCCATGGTCTCCCGATTTGGGTGAAAGAAAAATATCGGCAACAAAGAGCACTATTCTAACCTTAGAATAGTGCCTGATTCATCCCCCTTTATGGAAAACTATGCGATTTTCCTGTCAGGTTTCGTCTCATGTACGAGACTGAATGTGATTCACTATATGCGGATGAAAAAATTCAGGATGAGTTCGAGAGACTTGCCCGGGCTATGGTATTCCCTTTCATAGATGTTGTGATCGAACCGGATTCTGAACGATCGAATCACATAAAAGGGGGATAGCGATGAGACCTGACAGAAACAATCGACGGAACCAGGACTATTTCATGATTGCTTCAGTTCTGGCTTGTTTTATTATCTGTTTACCGGTGATCACCGCTGCACAGGAAACACAACAGGAGGGTACCGTCATTCATCCGGAATGGAGTAAAAATGTAAGCATCTACGAGGTCAATCTCAGGCAGTTCTCCAATGGGGGAACGTTTGCGGAGTTTGAAACTCATCTTCCCCGTCTCAAGGATTTGGGAGTCGGTATCCTCTGGTTCATGCCTATTCATCCTATAGGAGAGGAGAACCGAAAGGGGACATTGGGGAGCTACTATGCCGTACGTGATTATCTGGCGGTCAATCCGGAACACGGAACCATGGAGGAATTCAAGGCGCTGGTGAAAACCATTCACGACATGGGCATGTATGTGATAATCGATTGGGTTGCGAATCATGCCGCCTGGGATAATCCGCTCCTTACCGATCATCCCGATTGGTTCACCAGGGATGAAAACGGTGCGTTCGTTCCACCGGTGGAGGATTGGTACGACGTCGTGGATTTTGACTACAGCGTCCCTGATATGAGGGCATATATGATGGATGCCATGAAGTTCTGGGTGGAGAAGGCCGATATCGATGGGTTCCGGTGTGACGTTGCGGGAATGGTTCCCACGGACTTCTGGGTCGATGTCCGAAAGGAGTTGGAAGAGATCAAGCCAATATTCATGCTTGCGGAATGGGAATCCCCAGAACTGGTGGAGCATGCATTTGATATGGATTATGCCCAGGAATTTCATGGTATCCTGAATTCGCTCGCGATGGGCGCAATGGAAGTTACTGATGTGGAACTATATTTCGAAGAACAGAAAGATCTGTATCCTCCAGACGCATATCGCATGTACTATACAAGCAATCATGATGAGAATTCGTGGAACGGCTCAGTTTATGAGCGACTCGGTTCGGCAGCGGAGGTGTGTGCGGTTCTCTGTGCCACGGTACCGGGTATGCCGCTCGTGTACAGCGGGCAGGAGGCCGGGCTTAGGAAGCGATTGGAGTTTTTCGAGAAGGATCCCATAGAATGGAAGGAACATTCGTTCACGTCGATCTACAGATCGCTATTAAACACGAAAAAGAAACATCCGGCTCTATGGAACGGTACGGCGGGTGGTGATATGATCAGGGTCAAGACATCCCATGATGATGACGTATTTGCATTCAGCCGGACGAAAGCCGAGAACCGGGTTTTGGTCATTACGAATTTATCTGAGAATAGCCTGACTATGACTTTGGAGGATTCCCGTTATCATGGAATCTACTCCGATATTTTTACGGGAGAAACGGCAATTCTCGATGACGAATCAAAGATGCAACTCATTCCATGGGGCTATGGAGTATTCGTACAGTAGTTTTCAATAAATTGATCAGATTGGTTCAAATCATATTCAAAGCCAGTAGTCATTTCGTTTTCATACGAGGACTATCAGATTTTCAGAGGTATCGATGAGCGGACACGCTGACATAGAACGGGCGATTGAAGCTCTTGAAGCTCAACGGGCTGTTTTGAGTGATTCAGTCGTTGATGAGGCTATTGGTGCGCTTCTGGCCAAGCTTTCCGCGCAACAGGACGATTATTCCCGTACGGAAGAACAGCGAAAACAAGTAACCATCCTTTTCTGTGATCTGGTTGGATTTACATCGCTATCGGAGACAATGGATCCGGAAGCGATTCGCGAGATACTCAATATGTTCTTTTCCCCGTGGTATACCGTTGTCTCACGATACAACGGAAAAATAGAGAAGTTCATCGGCGATGCCGTGATGGCGGTATTCGGTATACCGGTGGCATCGGAAGGTGATCCGGAACGTGCAATACGCGCTGCGCTCGATGCCCGGGAGATGTTGGTTCATCAGAATGATGAATTGGAGAGTAGATTCGGTATCCGACTTGGATATCGAATCGGAATAAATACAGGCAATGTTCTTGTCGGCGAGTTGGGACGCGAGGGCGAGTTTACCGTAACCGGCGATTCAGTAAATCTCGCCAGCAGGATTCAGGGTGCTGCTCCCGAAAATGGAATACTGATTTCTCATAATACCTATCGTCATGTCAGAGGGATTTTCGATGTCGAGCCTTTGCCGGATATATCCGTGAAAGGAAAATCCGAAGCCGTGGTTGTCTACGAGATCAAACAAGCCAAACCCCGATCATTTCGTATTGCGACGCGCGGCGTGGAAGGACTCGAAACGCGAACTATAGGACGAGAGAAGGAATTTTCATGTCTTGAAGAAGCGTGGCTCACCGTCTCCCTGGACGGAGAAGCCGGTTTCGCTATCATTACCGGAGAGGCCGGAATCGGGAAGTCGAGACTCCTGTATGATTTCAGGAATTGGATGGAACTTCGACCGGAACACTTTTGGCTTTTCCAGGGACGAGCATCCAGTGAAACAAGAAATCAACCATATTCGCTGATCCGCGATCTCATATGTTTCCGATTTCAAATCAGCGAGGTCGACGATGGCGACACACGTCGCTGGAAATTGGAGCAGGGAATATCAGATTTTCTCGGTGATGGTGGGCAACGGAAAGAAATTGCACATTTCATAGGTCAATTGATCGGATTTGATTTCTCGGATAGCCCGTACATACGAGGGATACTTCATGACCCCGGACAGATACGTGATCGTGCCGCTCACGCATTGACCCGGTTTCTTTCCGCGGCCACCAGGACGGATCCAGTTGTCATTCTCATTGAAGATATTCAGTGGGCGGATCAGGGATCGCTCTCCGTTCTGAATACAATAGGACTTGAGCTCCTGGAAAAGCGTATTCTCATCGTCGCTACTGCTCGTCCGGAGTTCATTAAACGCATTTCGGGAATGGAATTTTTTACCGTTTCAACAGAGGAGATTGATACGCCAGCTCGTATCGTTGAGATTACGCTCAACGCTCTGTCCGATAAAAACACGAGAGCATTACTGCATGATATCCTCCGTCTTGCCGAAGGTGTTCCGGAGAAGCTCTTGAATAAGATCGTGGAGCGTTCCGAGGGAAACCCTTATTACATTGAAGAATTCGTGAAAATCCTTATCGATGAAGGCGCTATTGTAAAAGGGGAGAAGAGATGGTGGATCGCGTCAGCGAGGTTGGAGCATGTAAGTATCCCCCCGACGCTCACCGGTCTCCTGCAGGCCCGATTGGATAAACTTCCGGTTGTTGAGCGGGACGTGCTGCAACGCGCTTCTGTAGTAGGGAGAGTATTCTGGAATGGTATTGTTGCCGATCTCCTTGCCGGATCCGCAGGCGCGGATCGGGATGTGAATGGAACTCTTGAATCGCTTTGTAATCGAGAACTGATAAGGAAACGCGAAGATACGGCATTCTCCGGTAACGCGGAGTATATATTTCACCACGCGCTTCTGCATGAGGTTACGTATGAGTCAGTTCTGAAAAAGTACAGACGGATGTACCACGGGATGATCGGGCGTTGGTTCATAGACCAGAGTGAAATGAATGCTCAACGGCATTCCGGAATCATTGCGGAACATTTTGATCGGGCCGGGGATGGGAATACTGCAGCCCCCTGGTATGTTCGTGCCGCAAACTATGCCATGGAGCGGTACGCAAACGACGAGTCATTACAATACGTGGATCGTTCCCTGGAGCTTATAGCAGAGGATAATCCACGCGCCCGCTACGATGCCGTTATCATACGTATCGCTCTGAATGATCGGCTGGGGAGACGTGACGCCCAACGGAGTGATATAGAAACTCTCGTACAACTGGCGCACGAACTCAATGATACACGACGTCTGGCTGAGACAAATATAAAAAAGATGCGTCTCGGCATTACGACCGGTGACTATGGTATGGCGGCCGAGGAAGCGGAGCGGGCGACTGCGATCGCGCAAGAAGAACGATACATTGATTTAGAGGCTCAGGCATTACAAGGGTGGGGAGAGACACTGTGGAGAAAAGGAGATTTACAGGAATCGCGCAGGATTCTTTTAAAGGCGAAAGCACTAGGACAAAAAATATCCTCTTCGGAAATTGAAGCGGGCGCACTTCGGAATTTAGGTGCGGTTTGTCTTTATATGGGCGAACAAGAACAAGCCCGATCATATTTCGAAGATTCTCTGAAAGTATTTCAAAAAGCGGGGGATAGAGCCGCTGAAGGCGCAACACTGAATAATCTCGGGCTCGCATTGTATCATGCAGGAAATATAATCAAAGCCCGGGAGGTGTATGAGCAGGCATACAGTGTCTTCAGAATGATCGGGCACCGTCATGGGGAATCCTCGATTCTGATTAATCTCGGAATGGTAGCCAATCAACAGGAGGATTTCGGTTCGGCACTCAGCTACTACAGCGATGCGCTCGGCATCTCGCGTGCCATCAAGCACAGATCAAATGAACTCCTGTCTTTGAATAATATGGGTTTCGTCCTTACCAGTCTGGGCGATTATGATACTGCGTTAAAGTTATATGAGGAAGCGCTTTCGCTGAGCGCGGCACTCAAGGAGAAACAGCCCAGTTCCAATGTTATGACAAATCTGGGGTATCTCCGGTTACGAATCGGAGATTTTAAAAGCGCTCGGGAATTATTCACATCATGCCTTCGATCTGCGGAGTCAACTGGATATCAACCGCAGCAGATCGAAGCGCTGATCAACATGGGACATACGTATCTCGAACAGGGAGAAAGAGATAAAGCTGAATATCAATACCGAAAAACAGAAAATATCCTTGAAACCATGGATTTGTCAGCACGACCTGTGGAATTGATATACGGTTTGATGAAAATCGCCGATATGCGAGGCGCAAAGAATGAGGCATTAGAGCTGGCGGAAGAATTGACTTCAAGAATCCCCACGATCGATTTTTCGGATTCACTGGAACCGATTCGTTTGTATGTGGGGTGTTACGAGGTATTTCGTCATTGCGAAGATGCGCGGGCGCATGACGTTCTTCAATCCGGCCATATGAGACTCGTAAGCGCTGCAGAAACCATACATGATGAGCACCTGCGACAATCATTTATAGAGAATATTCCCCATAATAAAGCCTTGATGAAAATATGGAATGATCAGAATTAAAGACTGTTCTCATTTCATCGTTCGAGACCGCTCCGACTGCTATACGTACCCCATAGGAGACGCCGTCAACAGGCTGTTCCTCACTGATGCCACATAGGTTCCATGAATGATTGGGATGATGTCTCGAGGTTATACGTGAATTCATTCGATGAGTCTTTTTTGTGGGATCTGCCCGGAGTGAGAACATCTGTGACATGTCGAAATTACGAAATATGATGACATGAATCGGCAGTCGGCCAAGACCTTCCGTGTTGCAAACAGATAGCATAATTCGCTATACTGACCGGATTAATGACTATCGTAATTGGAGATTCTAACGGAATAGGATATACTACGGATGAAAAGACAGATCGTACTAAACGCAGCTACTACCATGTGTTTGCTCCTGGGTCTTATGCCCAAACAGTGTCTCTCAGATCCACCACCAGTTTTTGATCTCCGCGATGTGAACGGGGAGAACTTTGTCACTTCGGTCAAAGATCAAACGGGAGGAACGTGCTGGTGTCATGGAACCATGGCCGCCATGGAAGGAAATCTGCTCATGACGGGAAACTGGAGTTCGGCCGGGGAGACAGATGAGCCGAACCTCGCGGAATATCACCTCGATTGGTGGAACGGTTTCAATGAATTCAACAATGATGACCTGGATCCTCCATCAGGAAGCGGGCTCGAGGTTCATCAGGGGGGAGATTACCGAGTAACTCAGGCTTATCTATCCCGATGTGAGGGCGCGGTGCGTGATATCGACGGCCAGTCATACTCCTCGCCACCGTCGAGATGGGAACCGGGATACCACATATACTATCCCAGGGATATCGAGTGGTATTCCCTTGGTCTGGGTCTCATAAATATTAACACCATTAAGTATGCAGTCATGAATGAAGGCGTTCTGGGAACATGCATGTGCTATGACAGCCAGTTCATATCAGGTTCATATACGCATTATCAGCCTCCGAGCAATTCCCTGGATCCGAATCACGCCGTGGCCATTGTGGGGTGGGACGATTCGAAAGCCACGCAAGCTCCACAGCCGGGCGCATGGCTCGTCAAGAACAGCTGGGGCGAATCATTCGGCTATGATGGGTATTTCTGGATCTCCTATTACGACAAACATTGTTGTCGGCAGCCTGAAATGGGCGCGGTATCATTCCAGGATGTTGAACTCCTGACGTATGATTATGTCTATTATCATGATTATCACGGCTGGCGGGATACGTTCGAAGCATGTTCAGAGGCGTTCAATGCATTTACCGCGACGAGCAGTCAGGCTCTCAGGGCGGTGAGTTTCTGTACTGCTCAGGACGGCGTGGATTATACCGTCTGCATTTACGATGATTTCCAGGGTGGTGATTTGCTCAATGAATTGGCATCGGAGAGCGGGACTATCGAGTACTCCGGATTTCATACTATCGATCTCACCGTTCCAGTAGAGTTACAGGCTGACGATGATTTCTATGTTTATCTGTCCCTTTCAGATGGTGGTCATGCATATGACAGGACATCGGATGTGCCGGTTCTTCTTGGCGCTGATTACCGGACTATAGTGGAATCCACAGCGGAGCCGGGGGAAAGCTTCTACCGGAGCGGCACATCGTGGCTGGATTTTCATGAGTATGATGATCCGCCATGGACCGGTACCGGTAATTTCTGCATTAAAGCGCTCAGCACGGATAACTCCATGCAGGTCACACCTCCCGGTAACTTCAACTCGAGCGGTCCCGTGGGTGGTCCGTTTAGTCCGGGAAGTATAGAATACACTGTCACGAACGGATGCCTTCAAACCATTGATTACGACGTATCGATCTCTCCCTTCTGTGATTGGATAACGGTC
>Ga0180434_10002952_pt1 | contig 21985 bp, 19 predicted proteins | sample SS_ome_7_FD_132453 | JGI IMG/M metagenome (GOLD analysis project Ga0180434, IMG submission 132453) | Hypersaline lake sediment archaeal communities from the Salton Sea, California, USA - SS_1_D_2 metaG | ecosystem: Environmental > Aquatic > Non-marine Saline and Alkaline > Hypersaline >...
TCCCGAAGATACAGTATTTATAGATGATCAAAAAGAAAACCTAAAAGCGGCAGAAGTACTGGGAATTCATCCTATTAAATGTTCAAAAGTCGGCCGGTTCTTTCAAAAAAATGATTTTATGTCCGTGCGGAAATCATTTGAAGATTGGCACATTGAACGATTAGTTAATCACTTATTAGAAAAAGAGGGTCGCAAATATCCTGTATTCTGATTTTTGCAAAAGCTTCAATCGTAAAAGAGTTTATCGTCTTTAAACAATCTGTTTCTCACTTTAAATGAGCGGACAACAGACCATGGTGAATTTCTATCTCCGAAATCTTCCGCTATCATTCTATCGTAGAGTAAAATAGTGTATATAATGCCTTTTTGATTTGAGCTTCTTTGGCCGAATTGTTTTAGCAGGCGAGCTTTTTTTTCTTCCAGGGCCCACGGTTGAAGAATCACAATATCCATAGGTTTGCTTTTTGTTATTTTTGAGCGTTCTACAGACCTTTTTTGTTGTGTTGTTGCGAGAAATTTTTGACGATATGTTTCGTTACAGATATGAATTGCACTGTCGTCAGGACTATTATTGCTACTTTTTTGAATACTTTCTGGGTGTGAACCTGGGCTTGATTTTGGTGAATTAATATCCGGTGTTAGTTGATCACGAAAGGGAGAATATCTGTACGATCCATATAATAACGGAGACTTTTCAGCTGCGCCTGGTTTTGTGGGAATTGGTATTGGTTTGCTTTTTATACGTTTTGCTTCGAGTTGTTTTCCATTTTTAGTTAAATCCATCGTAAAGCTTATGTTGCATATAAAAGTGAGGGTGATTATAATTTTGAATTTTTTCACGGTGGTTCTTAATATCCTATTTTTATAGTTGATCTGTGTCTTGATTTCTATTAGTGTATATTGTTTTTGTTTTTCTGCAAGTGTAATAATAGGATAACAATTGTGGGTGTTTAGGCCGTCGCCTGAGAGTTTGTGGTTTGATGAAATGCCAGGCTTTGTGTTTTTTGACGTGTTATTGATTTATATGGTGCCGGCAAACTGTTTGATTCTACAACAAAAAATCCTTTTTTTATGGCACTTTCAACTGGTTCAGGAACTGTAAGAACCAAATAGAAGATGTTTTTGGGTCCTAGAGATATCGGTTTGTTAAAATTAAATATGAGGGATTGTTTCTTTTTATTCCAGTAGCTATCGCTTATCAGAAATTCTTCAACTGGTAAAAATTGCTTGTCTAGATCTTTTTTATAAAGAGAGCCTAGGAGGTTATCAAGCTTGCTTCCTTTCCATCGGAACGACAACTTTGATAAATAAATTGTATCTTTAGATTTTTTTCTGAATGTAATGCTTCCGGCAAGAATCCATTTGCCACCAAAAATTGCAGCATTTTGATGATTATGTTCAAGGTCGAGCCATTGTGGCTCGACAATGATTGTGCAATCCCTTGTCATCTCTTTTCCCGACATAGGAACAGATGCAATTATTGTAACTAGAAGCATTTGTGATACCGCATACCTCATTATTACTCCATACTTGGTCAATGGTTTTGTTTATACAGTACCACAATTAATTCAAAAGCGTGAATTTTTTTTTAAAGGATTATCAATTGATGGGTAAATAAGCACAAAGATATGTTTTTTTTGTTAAATTAGAAATATCATAATTAATGACCGAGTGAATAGGTATTGAATCCCTCGTGCATATTGATTTTTATTGGATAACTAAGTGTCAATTTCTCTTTGTTCAGGTGTTTAGGAATTGGTGGAAATAGGCCTGCTCGATTTACCACTCCTAACAACGCATCCCGAATTTCTTTTTCGTGAAGTTGAGGAGCGAGGTGGACTTCAATTAGTTCTCCATCTTGGTTTATTGTTAATAATAAAGTTGCGTCGACTTTTCGATTGTGCGGAGCGTATAATACTTTTTGGCTTACTCGTGCCGTTTGTTCGAGAATGTCATATAGTCTCGTGGTATATACATAGAGGGCCATTTGTTTATTTTTTGGGAGTGATTGCATCGAATGCTCTACCGTGTCTTCACGTGCTTGTTGTGCGTGTCGCATATATCCTTTTGCAATATCTGAAAGACTGAGCGACTTTTTTCTTTTGGGTTTGTTTTGTTTTTTTGTTAATTGTTTTTTATTCTGGTCTTCAAAGATAGTGTCGGTTGCAGTTAGAGGCTTTTGAGTTTCTACAATTTTCGAAGAGTTATCTTGTTGTGATTCTTCTGTGAAATCCTTTTGATCAAATTCTTCAATATTGTCTTTGGTGTTGTCCGTGGTCGTTTCATCGAGAGCTTGTTCGTCGACTTTTTCTTTTTGTGCTGAATGATCGATAGGTTCATTTTCAGGTATTGATTCTTGTTGAGCGATATTTGGTGAATCATCCGGAATTACATTTGGTTGCTCAAGTAGGATTTTTTTATCAGTAGGACTTGCTCCAAAACTTACAAGCTGATCGACAAAAAATATGTCATTTTCTTTTTTTTTCTCGATATGTTTTTCATTTTCCATGGCAACCAAAAGGGGTTTGGTTTGATGTATATCATCTTGTATGCAAAACAAGACAATTATGAGAGCAATGTTTAATAAAAGGGAAAGTAAAGCAATGAGCAGTGCAATATGTCGTGAATTGGTTTCTTCCATAGCTCTCCTTAATGTTCATCTCTTTATAGTTAGAGTACCGAATTGCAGCCAAAAGAGAAACGTTTTTGCCAATTTTATGTTGAAACGGCTAAAGAGTATGGGGAATATAATTATTGGTTAAAGAGATTGAAAAATTTTCTTAAAAAACAAAAGCCGAAGAGACTTTTTTATATTTTTGTTATATATAATTGGTTTTTCTTTTTAACAACCGTCCAAGAATGATGAATTTGATGCTTTTTGCTTCCGTCTTGTCCTGCAAAACGAATTATTTCATCGATTAAACCTTCTGATGGTTTGAAAAATACTTTTTCGCCAATGAGCCATTGTAAAAGGACTCTTTTTTGTAAAAAGGGATCGATTTGGAAAAATGAGGATAAAAGAAGTATTCGTTTGCCATTTTCTTGACGAGTTGTTTTGTGTAGGTTCTCCTGCGTTTGCTTTTTAAGAAACAGTTCGGCATGTTGTAAATGATTTACTGTTTTTAAAAAATTAACATCAAATCGATTATCTGACTCACGAAGAGATGGTAAAACTTTATTTCTAATGCGATTGCGCAGGTAAATACATTCTGTATTTGATGGATCGGTTAGATAAGGGATGCTGTGTCGTTGAAGGTAATTAATAATGTTGTTTTTGTTAATTTGCAACATTGGTCTAATATATATGCCGCTTTTAGGCCACATGCAGGTTAGTCCGGTTAATGTTGCCCCCCTTACCAAACGAATAAAAAAAGTCTCTTCTTGGTCTTGAAGATGATGCGCAAGTGCAATGCATGTGTAGTCTTGTTCGGCGCAAACTTTTTCAAGAAAAAAACGACGAAGTTTGCGGCCCAATTCTTCTTTTGACCCATCTAAAATGAAAGGAGCTTTTAGTTCGGATGCTTTAGCGCTTATGTATTTTATTCCAAGTTTTGTGGTTAAATTTCGGCAAAATTCTTCATCTTTTCCCGATTCCGGACGCCATTCATGATCAAGGTGTGCTGCGATAACTTCAATATGTCCTAACCGTGCGAGTGAGGAGAGAAAGTTAAGAAGAAATACGGAGTCTGGTCCCCCCGAAAGCCCGATTACAACCCGTGAGCCTATGGGAAGTAAATTGTATTTATTAATAAAATTTTGAATTTCTTTTTTTAACTTAAGCATCGATTATTTTTTCCGAGTTTTTTGTATCTTTTTATTTTTCCTTGATCGTAGCGGAGAGCTTTTTAATGCGGCGTTTCCATCAAGTTCCTCTGCTATTTCTAATGCACGTGTCGAATTGCCAGAAACTTTTGAAGACTCTTGTCGTAAGCATTTTACATTGCGACGGCCTTGTTGCATAGCGATCAAAGAATACGAAGATATGGACAACATAAGAGTAAGAAATGTTAATTTATTCATTTTTACTATTACCTCAGAACATTATATTTGTACATGGATCTTGTTTTTGTTTAGCATGGGTACGCAAAAATACAGTTATGATATTGTTACATAGGGTCACAGTATCATAAAAATTTCAAACTAACAAAAAGAAGTAGCGCATTGTGTGCTACTTCTTTTTGTGGATAATTTTAAACATCGAGATTTTTTACGAAATGACCATATTCTTCAATGAATTGCTTTCGTCCGGCAACGTCTTCGCCCATTAACGTCGTAAACCAGGCGTCAGCTTCGAGAGCATCTTCAATTGTTACATTAATAAGACTTCTTGTCTCTTCAGCCATTGATGTCTCCCATAGTTGATCAGGATTCATTTCACCAAGACCTTTGTAACGTTGAATGTTCATGTATGGTTTGCTTATTTTAGAAAGCGCTGATATTAGTTTGAGAATTCCGGTTTCTTCTATAGTACGATCTTTTCCGATAATCTTTAGTTCCCATGCATTGCGTTCTATTGGTTCAATTGTTTTAATGATATCCAGCAGTTTTTTTGCATCTTCGCTAGAAAAGAATGAAAGCTTAACTTGCCACTCACGGTTGAGCAATTTGAACAATATTATTGTTTTTTCTTCGATTAGTTCGTCAGTAGCTTCGTTGCCTTCTTCGATTTCGGCTTCTTTGAGGCTGATGTCGTATGATGGGAATTGTTTTTTGAGCGATTCAATAAGGGAGGAAACGCCATCAGTTCGTTTCCAGCCGGATTTATCGAGAACGGTAAGTAATGTATGGCATTGTTCAGATGTAATAACGTTATGCATACTTACTGTATTGAGCTGTTCTTTATATGTAAGCATTGTATCAAGCCAATTTTGCCAGGTCTTTTCATCAATTTCTTTATTGTCTATTGCAATTTGAGTTTGCTCTTTTGCCCAGTCAAACAAAAATGAACTGAATGCTTTGTCGTCCTTAAGATACTGTTCTTTTTTACCGATTTTTACTTTATAAAGAGGTGGTTGAGCAATGTAGAGATATCCTTTTTCTATTAATGCTTTCATGTGTCTGAAAAAGAATGTCAAAAGCAGTGTTCTGATGTGAGAACCGTCAACGTCAGCATCTGTCATGAGGATTATTTTATGATAACGAGCTTTGTCAACATTAAATTCGTCACCAATCCCGGCACCGATTGCAGATATTAGTGCCTTGATTTCTTCATTTGAAAGGACTTTATCGAGGCGTGCTTTTTCAACGTTAAGAATTTTTCCTCGCAGGGGCAAGATTGCTTGATTTGCGCGGTCACGGCCTTGTTTTGCAGATCCTCCCGCAGAATCACCCTCAACGATAAATATTTCTGTTTGTGACGGGTCTTCATTTGAGCAATCTGCAAGTTTTCCCGGAAGAATTGCAGATTCAAGTGCGGTTTTGCGACGTGTTAAGTCACGTGCTTTTCGTGCAGCTTCACGTGCACGTTTTGCAGTTTCAGCTTTGACTAAAATCTTCTTGGCTATTGTTGGGTTTTCTTCGAAGAATCGATCAAGGTAGCCGAATGTCCACGAATCAACAAGCCCTTTGACCTCACTGTTGCCTAATTTAGTTTTTGTTTGTCCTTCAAATTGAGGTTCTGGAACTTTAAGATTGATAACTGCAACCAATCCTTCTCGGGCATCCTCACTCGAGAAGCTTTCGTCCTTTTTGAGAACATTTAAATCTTGTGCTTTTTTATTACATATTTTTGTCAGAGCAGATCTGAACCCCGAAAGATGTGTTCCACCTTCAACTGTATTTATGTTGTTAACGAATGAAAAGAGTTGTTCGCCATAACCATCGTTATACTGTATGGCTATTTCAAGCTCGTATTGTTTATCACTTTGCTCAAAGTGAATAATTTGTGGAAATAGAGGTGTTTTTTTAGCATTAATGTGCTCAATAAATGAAATGATTCCACCTTCAAAATAAAATTCATGACTTTTGTTATTTGGTTCATCCGTTATGATGATGCGGAGGCCTTTGTTTAAAAATGCCAGTTCACGTAGTCGAGCTGAAAGTGTATCAAAACCTAAAGAGGTTGTTTCTTGAAAAATTTTTGGATCCGGCCAAAATGTTATAGTTGTTCCGCGTCTTGTAGTTTCACCAGTGATTTTTAAAGGTCCCTGTGGTTTTCCACGCTTATATTCTTGTTGGTGAATTTTTCCGTCTTGATATACGGTTAATAGGAGCTTTTTGGAGAGGGCGTTTACTACCGATACACCAACACCGTGAAGGCCTCCCGAGAATTTGTATACATCTTTATCAAACTTTCCTCCAGCATGTAGCTTGGTAAGAACTACTTCTGCCGCAGAAACTCCAACATCATGCATCCCTGTAGGAATACCTCGGCCATTATCCTCTATTGTGCATGAATCATCTTCGTGTAATGTTACTTTTATATTGTCACAATAACCGGCAAGAGCTTCGTCTACCGAGTTATCGACAACTTCATAAACAAGGTGGTGTAATCCATGCGGTCCGGTTGATCCAATGTACATTGCGGGACGTTTTCTAACGGCTTCAAGCCCTTCTATTACTCGAATAGATTTGGCTTTGTATTCACCATTGTTAGATGATGACTTTGGCATAGTTTAGTCTCCTGATTGAGGGGAAATGCATCTGTGCGATAATAATAAACTGTTGATTTTTTTATAAATTGTGTGTCGTTTAGTATATCAATAGTCTATCATAAAAATAAAATAGTGACTAGTTGAAGAAGGCCCTTCAAGGAATATGCAAGCAGTAAGATTGATTGTATGTGTGTTTTTGTGTGTAAATAAATATTTCTTTTTTTTGACTTGATTTTTAAAAGAAAATCATGATACTATTCTGATCAGTTTTTAATAAATTTCTTATGAAAGGCCAAAAATATGAGAACTCCCTTTGGCCGGGAAAAAGATGAATATTTTATGAAAAAAGCTCTTGAGCAAGCTCAAATAGCTTTCGATGCGGATGAAGTTCCTGTTGGTGCAGCGCTTGTTAATGCTGACGGAAATATTATTGGGTTGGGTTATAACAATGTTGAGCAAGCGAATACACAGGCGGCTCATGCAGAAATAATTGCTATACAACAAGCGGGCCAAGCATTGGGAGGTTGGCGATTAAATGGCTGTTGGCTTTATGTGACATTGGAGCCGTGCAAAATGTGTATGAATTTATGCATATTAAGCCGAATAGAAGGGGTGGTTTTTGGTGCGAGATCTCCCGTCTATGGGTATCAGCTTGACAATAATCCAGATTTTCAGTTATACAAAATAGGTGCTCTTTCTGTAATACCGGGAGTTTGTGCTGAGGCGTCAGCGAAGTTGCTTAAGATTTTTTTTCAAAGTAAAAGAGGAGAAAAGGAATGATGAAAAGTGAAATTTCGATAAAGGGTATAGGAAAGATTAAGAACGAATTGCTTTCGAGAAAACATGAGCTTGAGGAGATTCTAGGAAATCTTTATAAAGAAAAGTTTTCTGATGGACAGGTTCAGGACTTTGGTGATCAGGCTCTTTCGACAACAATGGAGTCACTTCAGGCTACAATGCAAGATTCACGTTTGGATGAATACAAGCGTATTGTGACGGCCTTGAATATGATTCATGATGGTTCGTATGGTATTTGTATTGATTGTGGAGCGGCAATTTCTGAAAAACGACTTAAATCGTATCCAAATGCAACCCGATGTATTGCATGCCAAGAAACGTATGAAGAAGAAATGGGTGAACGTTATCCCTGATTTCTTTATTTGCTCGTTATGTGGTTCCTATGATATACTATATTCTTTGTATTAAAGCCGATGTAGCTCAGTGGTAGAGCAATTGATTCGTAATCGATAGGTCGTCGGTTCAAATCCGACCATCGGCTCCAGAGAAGTGGAGATTCTGCTGATTTTTGACAAAAAAAGAGATTTTTGATATAATTTTTCATTGTTATTTAATTTATTTTCTTTAAAACCTAAGTTTGGGGCAATTAACGTTTATGAAACAAACAAAAAGCGCGAGCAAAGAGCCAAAAGTGAAAAAAGGTAAACCAGTCGCATACGGTTTTGGGCATCGAAAAACTGCACGTGCCCGAGTATGGTTGCGCCGAGGCTCTGGAAAAGTTCTTGTTAATAAAAAAGACATGAAAGAATATTTCGATACAGAACTGATGCAAATTGATGTTTTAACACCATTCCAAGTTGTTCCTATTGCATCTAATTATGATGTTGAAGTAAATGTTTCTGGTGGTGGAAAATGTGGCCAGGCCGGAGCTGCAAGACTTGGTATTTCAAATGCATTGCTTCAAATTGATGATTCTCTTAGATCAGTACTTCGTAAGGAAGGGCTTTTGACGGTTGATTCTCGCCAAGTAGAACGAAAAAAATATGGACAACGAGGAGCACGTCGTAAATTCCAATTCGTCAAACGTTAATATTTGTTTTACTACACTCCCATTTGTGTTGTGTTATATAGGCAAAACGAAAAGTGACCTATGTCTAGTATAATTGGTTACATTGGAAAACGATTAAGCTGGTCTATTGTATATGATGCTTTACAACGGCTTGAATATCGTGGTTATGATTCGGCAGGTTTTGCTTGCTTGAACTCCAGTGATAACCGTATACTTTATGCGAAAGTTGCAGAAGGTGTAACCTCTTTAGATCAGAAATGTCGATCTCGTTACATAGATGGCAATATTGGTTTGGGTTATTTATGTTTAGCAACACAAGGTTTCATTAATAAAGAAAATACGCCACCGCAATTTGACTGCAATAAGTCGGTTGCTGTGGCTCACAATGGCATCATTGAAAATCATTATTCGCTATTGAGTGAGCTTAAGCGATGCTCACATACATTTCTTTCAGCAAATTCAAGTGAGATTATAGCACATCTTTTTGCACGGTCGTTACAAACACACAAGACCTTGAATGGAGCAATAATTGATGTTATTGGAAAGCTTGAGGGTGCGTATTCTTTTGTAGCATTTCTACAAGAGCAATCAGATTGTTTAATTCTTGTTCGTAAAAGTTCTCCGCTTTATATCGGTATTGGTGATGATGAATTAATGGTTTCTTCGGGACTTGCTGCTTTTGAGGGCTTTTCGAAGAAGATTTGTTTTATGCCAAATGAAAGCTTTGCTATAATTAAAAATAATAATATTGAGATTTATGACTTATCCGGTAAACCTCTACCCTTGCATATACAAGAAATATCTTATGATAAAGATTTACATAAAAAATGTGGATATGATCATTATATGCTTAAAGAGATTTACGACCAAAAATCTGCTATTTATAAAACATTGGAATTTCTGAATTCGATAAGCCCGCATGTTTGGGATTATATTGGTTTGCCTTCTAATACGATACGGGATGTGGAACGGATTCAATTGATAGGATCTGGTACATCATGGCATGCTGCGCATATAGGTCAGTTTTTTATCGAAAATATTGTTCGTATTCCTGCCTTAGCGTCATTTTCATCAGAATTTTGCTTTGTCCCAACATTCAAGGAAAACAATAAAATTTTTCTTTTGCTTTCACAGTCGGGAGAGACAGCGGATACGTTGAATGCGATGAGGTTTATACAAGAGCAAAAATATCCGACCATTGCAATTACGAATGAGCATTCAAGTACTTTGGTCAGAGAGGCGGATGGTTTTTTGTTAACACATGCTGGACATGAGTATGCGGTTGCTTCAACAAAGTCATTTACCACACAATTGGCAGTGCTTTATTGGTTTGCATATCGATTGGCATTAGAAAAAGGACTTATTGACAATACAATGATGGAAGAAGCACAGGCAGACTTGCTTGTTGCAGCGGAACTTCTTGAAAATGGAATTGAAAATTACAAAATTGATATTGAGCAACGCTATGCTAAGCAATATACCAAATTTAAAAATATTATATGCTTAGGGCGCAATATTAGTTATCCGTTTGCATGCGAAGCTGCATTAAAACTGAAAAAGCTATTGTATTTACCTGTGGAATGTTATCCTGCAGGAGAGCTTAAACATGGTCCGCTTGCGGGAGTTGATGAAGGTTCTGCAATATTTTTATTTTCTCATCAAGATCAAACATTGTATAAAAAAATAATAAGTAATGCTCAAGAAATTAAAGCTCGTGGTGGTCACATTGTGACATTTTTATTTGAAGGGCAACATGAACTTGAAGCATTATCCGATACTGTATTTGTAATTCCTGAAGTGAGTCAATTGTTAGCTCCGATCGCCATGGCCGGTTTGATGCAATTTTTCATTTATCAAATTGCCAAAGAACACAATTGTCCGATCGACAGATCTCGAAATATTAACAAAACGTGCGATTATTAAAGCACCGGAACACTAAATTTAGTGCTCCGGTGTTCATAATTATTCTAGATATTTTTATATCGAATGTAATTATCTTTGATTGTTTGAATAGCTGAGATCTTGCGCACCAAAAAATGTCTTTGTGAACTCAACTGCCATTTCAACACTAAATTCTTTACATGAAAATATGTTGATATATGCATTGTTCATAGCTTCTGAGAGATGGCCGCTAATAAGACTTGTTTCAATCATTTGTGCAAATGAATATCCTGCTGCTATTTCTGAGTGTGTTGCAAAATGTTCGATAAATGGTTTTCCATATTTTTTCATATCAATTAATATGCACAATTGATTAATATATTCTTGAATTTTTTCTTTTGAACAAATAGTTTCGTGATCACATTGTTTTAAGTCGATTGTAAGTTCTTGTCCAAAGAGTTGATCATCAGTTGTTGTAACTTTAGTAGGTTTTGGCAACCTCTCTCCGCGTGGAATTATTTTGATCTGGGTTTTTTGAGGTTTTAATTGTTTTGTTAGATATTCAATTCCTTGCAATGGCTTTGCGGTGTCTCCACATGCAAAAAAATCAATTGCGATATAATCCAGTTCAGGCCATGTATGGATGGTTGCATGTGATTCGGTTAATAAAACTAAGACGGTGACTCCTTGAGGTTCAAACTTTTTTGTGAGTGTTCCTATGGGAGTACAATTTGCTTCTTTAACCGTGTTGAGAAGAATGTTTTCAAGTCTTTTTTCGTCGTTAATTACTTTTGCTCCCCAAAACTCAGCGATTACATGGACTCCCGCATTTTTTTTAAAGTTTGGATCTTTAATTGGGCGCTCAGATTGTGATGAGGCGTTAAATGCAATAAATATTGTGATAAGGCTAAGAAGCTTGTATTTCATGAATTTCCTTTTGATTGAAATATGTTTTTTGTTTTTTCTATAGAAAGATTACAATAGATTATTTTCTTAATTTTGTAAAGGGTGTTTTGTTGATAGATTTTACAATAAGCAAAGCGATTTAAAAGTCGCTTTGCTTATTGTTGGAATAAGTGTTTGTTCTTTTTGTGGTTTTTTCTATTTGTGTTGTGTGACGAGGTTTTTTGGCAAGTTTAGTTGACTAAAACTTCAGTCATATTAATTTTTTCATCTGTCGGATAAATACTTTTCAAGAAGGAACGGGCCTTTTTTGTTGTAGCAACCAATTGAGGATTGGCTTGTTGTGTATTTGCCAAAATATTTATTAAACGGACTGCTGCGCGGAATTGATTGTCTGCGATCAGCATTTCTTTCACGCGTTCATTCCATTTTTTTTCCTGATTATTTTTTTTATTATTATCTTTTTTAGTTTCATTATCTTTAAATCCGATTGGTTTTATGTAATTTGATAATGCTTTTTCAGTTCCATAATGTTTTTTGAACCAGGCTATCTGTTCGGGCAATTCAGTGGTTTTTTCTATTGTAAAATCCGGCTCAATTCCTGCACCCTGAACAGATATGTCGTTTGGCAGGTAGTAAAGGGACGTTGTTAATTTCAATGCACAGTTGTTACTGATCGGAATTATTTCTTGAACGGATCCTTTCCCAAATGTTTTTGTTCCTACAAGGAAAACCATAAGAGGATTTTTTGTTAATAAATCTGAATGAGCGCGTAGACAGCCAGCCAAAATTTCAGCTGCTGATGCTGTGTAATTATTGACTAAAATGAAGACTGGCGGCATTTTTCCTTGTGTAACAGGTGCTTGGTTGGTTGCATATTTATCTATGATTTTGTTTGATCTATCTCGCGTTGTAACAACTAAACTATTTTGAGGTAAAAATAATCCTGCTATATTGATTGCTGATGTCAGGAGACCTCCTGAATTATTGCGTAAATCAAGAATGAGTCCTTTATAGTTTTTTTGACTTGATTCTTTAAGCAGTTGTTTTATTTGATTGATTGATTGTTCATTAAACATGTTAAGAGAGATATAATAAATGTTTTGATTTGTTAAATAGAAACAGAGAGAGTTGCGTTCTTTTATAACACCACGCGTTATGGTGAATGTAAGTAATTCATTTTTTTTACCACGAAGTACTTTTATTGTAACTTTTGTATCTTGTTTTCCTTTTAAGCGAGCCATTGCCTCTTCTGTTGACATACCTTCTAATGGTTCGCCTTCAATTTCAACTATTTTATCTTCGCTGCGGACGCCTGCTTTGTGTGCAGGGCAGTCTGGTAGTGCATCTATGATTGTTAATTCTTTATTTTTTTTATTTCTGGTGTTATCTATAACGACACCAATACCAAAGAATGCTCCACTAGTTGATTCGTTAATATGTTGGAATGCTTTAGGGTCAAGGCATCCGGAATGTGGATCAAGCGCCGTTAACACTGCGTCAATTGCCTTTTGCATGCCCTCTTCGAGATTTGTTGTGGGATCATAATGTTTTCGTTTTATGCATTGTAAAGATTCTGCAAATGTTCGTGTCCAGTTATAGGCTATTTCATCAAAATCTTTTGGCTTTGCTTCTTTGTTTTGTTTTTCATTTTCTTTAGCGATAAATAATTGAGATAATCCCAATAATATCAGAAACAAACTTGTTTGAATATTGCGTTTTTTAAATACAATGGGTAGCTTCATAAAATAACTCCTTTTGGGGTTTTATCCATAATACTATTGTAGCATACATTTAATGTGTAGTTTCTGTGAAGAAAAGAGGGGTATTTATGAAAATAGCTTTTGATACTAAGTTGCTCAAGAAAAGAACAATGCGAATATTTTTTATAGTTGAGGTGGTTTCTTTTCTGGGATTATATTTTTTTGGAGCTGGTGGTATCCAATATTTGACAAAGCTTCAAGAAGAACAAATTGAGATTGACACGCAGTTAAAGACAGTTCATGATGAAGTTGCAATCTTGAATGAACAAATTGAGAAATGGAAATCAACACCATTTTATAAAGAAAAAATAGCACGAGAACAATTACAGATGGCCCGTGCTGGCGATGAAATTTATTATATTGGATAATAAGGAGTAAAAAGATGTCCTATCCCTATACTCTACCCAACTTACCTTATTCCTTTGATGCTTTGGAGCCGTATATTGATGAGCGTACTATGCATTTTCATCATGACAAACATCAGCAGGGTTATGTTAATAAGTTAAATGATGCTTTAGCAAAATGGCCAGAAGGTCAGTCTCGAGATTTGGTATCTATTTTGTGTGATCCAGATTCTATTCCTGAGCATATTCGTGCTGCCGTTATCAATAATGGTGGTGGTGCATGGATTCATACGATGTTTTGGAATGTTATGAGCCCTAATGGAGGACAAAAGCCGGCAGGAAAGCTTTTTGATGCGATTATAAAATCATTTGGTAGTTTTGAATCGTTTACCGAACAGTTTGCAGCACAAGCCGGATCTTTTTTTGGGAGTGGGTGGACCTGGTTAGTTGTTGATCAGGAAGGTAAACTTAAAATAATTTCAACATCTGGTCACAATTTGCCACAAGCGAAAGGTTTGCAACCGATTCTCGTTATTGATGTGTGGGAGCATGCATATTATCTTAAATTTCAAAACAGGCGCGCTGAATATATTCAAAACTGGTGGCACGTTGTTAATTGGCCCTTTGTTATGAAATTATATAATCAGATAATTTAAAGAAATTATTCTTTTTTATAAAGAAGGGGGATTTTAATAAATCCCCTCATTCAGTTGTTGCCAACAAGTGGTAAGGCATTTTTATTGAGTCATTTCGTTTGTTGTCGGCATATTATCTTCAGGTAATGTTTGCTCGTTACCAATAACATCAGGTATAATTGCTTCTTTTGTTGTTACCCTGATGTCTTCAATTGGTCTGTTAAGTTCTTCTATTGGGGCCATTTTATCTGGAACAGGTGTTGTTGTTTCAACAATGTTTCTCCCAATTGAGACTATACCCTCTGTTTTTGCGATACCTGGCACTAGAATTAATGCAGATAATAGTAATAGTTTTCTCATAAAGCCTCCTTTTCGAGATTCTCCATTTCCCCTTAATATGGATTTCAATTCTTTTCATTAATCAGCTTATACCTTTTTGCTGTCAAATTGCAATAGATTTGCCGGCAAACCCCTTATTTTAGGCACTTTCTCTGTTTTCGAGTGTTCTTCCTATTTAGGATAAGTGTTAGTGAAAGAAGGGAAAAGAACCGTGAAGATTCTTTTCCCAAAAATGATGATTAATGCCCTGAGATTATTTTTGTTTTGGTATCTCTACTTTAATTGATTCGGGTTTTGGTTTTGCGTTATTTATTGTGCGAGTAGATGGTTCTCTAAAAACATCGGCTACGGCAGTTGTTGTCTTTTTTGCAACATCGAGGGGTGCTTCAACTATTGGTTCAACCGGTGGAACAATTTTTTCGGTTGTTCCTTCAATAATATCAGTAGCTCCTTCGGTTGCCTTTTCTACAGTTTCGGTAACGCCTCTCAAAAGAGCTTGAGGTCTTATATTGAAAGTTATTATTCCGGCTATAAATAACAGTATATAGACTTTGTTCTTCATTTTTTCTCCTTATTTTGTGAACCGAGGAAGTCCCGTTGGCTTTGGTTGTGTTGATGGTATTCTTGCTGGTTGTCTACGTTGTCTCCATGGAAATAATGTTCTTCTAGAGGTTTGTTTAAGTGATTGGAGTGGGTTTACTTGAATTGATCCTTTCCATAAGTCTCTGAGTAGATTTAGATTAAAAGTATCTGTAGATAGTAATTGTTGTCCTCTTTTGCTAATTTCCCTGATGATCGAATCTGGCGGAAATGCTAACGGGAAGGCGAAAGACGGTTGAGAAGGTAGAGCTTTTGGTTTTGGCGAGATAGTTTTTACTGTTTGTTTGACGGGGGCTTGCTCTCCTACAATGAGTGATGCGATAGATTTTTGTGAATTCACCAAGTTAACGGCAGGTTCAAAGTGTTCCTGTACCATTGATCCGAGCACTTCGGTTCTGTTTTGTTTTAACATCTTATTTGCTTTCGGTGTTTGTAGTGCATCAACTATTTCTTGTCTTCGTTCTTTAGGGAGCAAAGCTTTAACTGCGGGAGTGTTGATTACTCCTTCTAGTATTGAGTTGCGATTTTCAGTGTACCAGTTGAAACCAGATAACATTCCGTTTGTTTTTGCATTTTCAAAGAGTGTACTTACTTCTTCGGCCAATAAAGGATTTTTTCCTTGAAGTGAGAAAAGAGCTTTCGTTGTTTGGTAATCTACAGATGGAATGATTTCCGATGCATAGCCAACTTGAGTAATCGTGTTGAGGTCTTTTACGATTTCTTGTTGTTTGGTTGCTTTGATTGGTTGGAAAGGCTGTTTCCCTTGAATTATTTGTTGTACGTCTTGTTGCAGTATGTTTTTTACTTCATTAATTGTTGGCACTGGTATTGAAAGTTCTCTTTGTTGTGCAAGTTGATCTACAGTTTTTAAAATTGCATCAAAATCAATTTGAAATGCAATTTGTGCTCCTTCGATTGTACTACTAAGTTGTTGTGCATTCATTTGGACTGCCAGTTGCCGTGGTAGCTCGGGATCGATGTTTGCTAGTTGCTTGGTTATTTTCGGATAATTTGTTTCAAGAGTACTTAAAGCTTTTTTTGAGATCTCATCAACAACTTTAACGATTTGAGCGGGTTTTTTTGAAATGTTTGGATCGGTTGCTATGACAACAGGCAAACTAACTTTTGCTGTTGGATTTGTTGATATGAGTTTTCTAATGCTTGGCAGTTCAGCAAGTCTTTTTGCTTCTAGGGTAAATCGCGATGTTGGCGCAGGACCCATTAACAAGCTTTGAATGATTTTCTCTGCTTTTTCAGGGGTTGTTTCGGGTGTAATTATTCCTTGTTTGGCAAGTTCGGCAATAAGTGCAGCTACAATCATTTTTAGTTTGCTTCTCTTCGGAATAGCCTCTTCGACTATGGGCTTTTCTTCTTTTTCTTTGATTGCCGGCTTTTCTTTGATTGCTTGTTTTTTAATAAGTTCTTCCTCTACTAACGGTTGCTCAAGGACTTCTTCATCAGTAGGTTTTTCTACAACTTCTTCGACCGGTACAGGTTCATCAATTACTATTGGTTCTTCAATTAATTCAGGCTTTTTTACTACAATTTCTTCAATCTGGATCGGTTTTCCTAATGGTTGTTTAATATCTTCGATAACGATAGGTTGAGCTTCTGCTTCGGGCAATGTGGTTATTTGAAACTGTCTTTGCGCGTCATCGAGCATTCTTGCTCTTGCGGTTTCTTCTTCGTTACGTCTGCGTTCGGCTTCGATCCTTGCTCTTGCGGCAGCTTCATTTTGAACAACAGGCATAGTATTGCATCCAGGGGAAGGAGCGCCCATTGTGCGCAGCAAACAAGAATTCTCTTCTAATCCATCATAATTTGTTGTAATTAATATGAGTCGTGGTCGTTTTGAAACTGCGGTAATTGTAATGTTTCTTGTTCCTTCGGGAATTATATATAGATGCCACGGTGCATTTTTGTATGATTGTTTCATAATAATTGCAGCCGGATTTGCAGGTGTGGTAAATGGTTTTCTCAGAGGTGCTGTAACACCGGTTATTTTTACAGCCTTTGTTGGCAGCCCTGGGTAAATGAGGCGTGTGTCAAAACTTGGAGCTTTGGTACTCATTTTTACAGTAGCATAATTTTTGGGTGAACATAGTGCTAAGATTGCAAAAATTGTTATATATATTTTAAATTTAGAATTTTTCATATCTAACTCCTGTTTTTGACCAAATAAAAGCCACGGTGAATAATCCTAATAGAATTATATCAGATTTGATTTTTAAATAACAACAATCTAAGAGAATTAATGCTTTTTGTTGTTGGAAAACTCATTTTTAATTATATTTTTTGCACTATTTTATGGTGGATGGATGATATTAGAAAAAATGAATGATTCGGGTTATACTAGTTAGGTATTTATATTACTTTTTGTTAAAATAGGCATGTCATTATGGAAGATAAAATAAAAAGTCTTGAAAGTAATTTGCAAGAAGATGCATCTGCTGAACATGAAATTCGTTCTGAAAAGGTAAAAAAACTGCGTGACCTTGGAATTGATCCATGGCCTTATGCCGAAGATGTTAGTGCGACGAGTGCTCAGGTTGTCGAAGATTTTGTTGAAGGAGAAGAAAACGTTTATTCTCTTGCCGGTCGTCTGATGAGTGTTCGATTGCATGGAAAGACCGCTTTTGCTCATTTGCAGGATTTATCGGGACGGTTGCAGCTTTATATTCGCAAAGATGTCGTTGGTGATGAACTATTTAAATTTTTTGAGCAATTTGTTGATCTTGGTGATATTGTATGGGTTGAAGGGATATCCTTTAAAACGAAAACAGGTGAAATTACGCTTAAGGTGAATAAAGTTAAGCTCCTGAGTAAATGTCTTCACCCCCTTCCTGAAAAATTTCATGGTCTTACTGATGTTGAAACAATTTATCGTCAGCGCTATCTTGATCTTATCGCAAATAAAGAAAGTAAAGAACGGTTTCTAAAACGTTCTGCAATTATAAAAAATATGCGCGCTTATTTAGATGGTCAAGGTTTTGTTGAAGTTGAAACTCCAATGCTTAATCCAATTCCTGGTGGTGCTGTTGCGCGGCCATTTATAACGCACCATAATGCTCTAGATATGAAATTGTATCTGAGAATTGCTCCCGAACTGTATTTAAAGCGTTTGGTTGTTGGGGGGATTGAACGTGTATACGAAATTGGACGTGTTTTTAGAAATGAAGGACTTTCAACACGGCATAACCCTGAATTTACAATGGCAGAGTTTTATATAGCGCATAAAGATTATCACTTTATGATGGGCTTTATTGAACGGATGATTAGAGATATTGCGCAAACGGTTAATGGGTCTTTACATGTGCAATACGGTGAATTGAGCATTGATTTATCAAAGCCTTTTGAACGATTGACAATGAAAGATGCGGTAAAGCGTTATGGAAATTTGACGGATGATCAGTTGAGTGAGCAAAAAATTGATCAAACGATTAAAGAAAAGGGGTTTAAACCTCCAAAAGATAGTTCTTGGGGCGCAAAATTATTCTTGTTATTCGAAGAATTGGTTGAAAGTCAGCTGTTACAGCCAACATTTATTATAGGTTATCCTATTGAAGTTTCACCTCTATCGAAACGTGATTCGGAAAATCAATCAATTGCTGCACGATTTGAATTGTTTGTTGCGGGAAGAGAGCTTGCAAATGGATTTAATGAGCTTAATGATCCATTTGATCAGGCCGGTCGTTTTCGTGATCAAGTGGCGTTGAAGGCTGCAGGAGATGAAGAAGCTCATTATTATGATGCTGATTATGTTCGCGCTCTTGAATATGCTCTTCCGCCGACAGTTGGCGCAGGGATAGGCGTTGATCGATTGGTTATGTTTTTGACTGATACACAATCAATTCGAGATGTTATTTTGTTTCCAACGCTGAAAATCAAAGATAAAAAGTAATATTTCATTTTTGTTGCGAGTAAATGTTTTCGGAGATTTTTAAATAATAATTGTTTAAAAGTCTCCGAATTGTTTTAGCGCGATATTGTCCTTATCAATATTATATATCTACATTTCTTGGCATTGTCTTGTTCGTTTTGAAGTATTGTTTTTATAATCAAGTGATCTTGGGCAGGAGCGTAAATTAATAAATAAAAAAGGGAGTAATTGATGAAGGTGAAGATATATATTGTTTTTGTTGTTGTTGTTGTTTTTCAATCGGTACTTTTGGCGGATACAATAAAGGTTCATAATAGAACGTCAAAAATTGTGTATGAGGCTCCATACTATAAAAATGGATTGATTGCTTCTCAATGTGGAGATGTTGGAATAATAAAGCCAGGATTTTTTATTAAAATTCAACGACCTTCTTATAAAAATGAAGTTAGTTTTTCTGCTTCGCATCCTGCCAACAAATTCAATAGTGATCGTAAACTATATATTTCTCGTAAATTGAAAAATTTGAAAGAGACTCTTGCCCAGATTGATCGTCGCAAGATAACCTCACAGAAAGTTCCATGGATTTACGGTTCAGATTTTTATATAGCTGAAGTTGATGGGCGTTTAAAGAGTTTTAATTCTTTTGAATGGAATATTGTTCGACCCATTGTCGAAGCCGCACAAGATTTTTTTGATCAATCGATTCAGTTAATACGTGATAGCATAAAAAAAGTTGTTCCTGCGGTGCGATGCAATCCCTACAAAAAAATATCAGCTACGGTTCGTTGTGGTAATAATCTTTGTGAGCAAGAAGTTCGTTATTTGAAAAAAAGAAGACAGCATGTTAAACGTTCGATCGAAAAAATTGTTGGGCATTCTATAAAAGATGGAAATGTTCCTACTATTTCAATTGTTGCAAGTGGCGGTGGTTTTAGAGCAATGCTTGCAACAATAGGTTTCTTATCCGCGTTAGAAGAGGCGGGTCTTCTTGATGCGGTAACGTATATTAGTTCGTTATCAGGGTCGGCATGGGCTGTTGGCTCTTGGTTTTCATCAGGAGAGTCTATAGCATCTTTAAAGAAAATTTTATTGCCTCATCTTGCTCCAGGACTATTACCTATTAGCTCAAAAGAAATACGCTATTTTGTTGATATGTTGCTTGCAAAGTGGGCTTTTGATCAGCCGGTAACAACCGTAGATTTTTATGGAGCGTTAGTTGGTAATAGATTATTAAAACATTGTGGCAAACTGCGCCATCGTATTTATCTTTCAGAACAAAGATCGTTGCTTGAAGATGGAAAAAATCCTTTTCCTATTTATTCGGCAATTCGGAGTGATTCTTATTCTGATCGGGAATGGTGGGAGTTTACACCATATGAAATTGGCGGAGCATGGTTAGGGCATTATGTACCAAGTTGGGGTTTTGGTAGAAAATTTAAAAAGGGAAAATCAATTGATTATTCACCGGAGCAGAGCTTGAGCAATCATCTTGGAGTTTTTGGTTCTGCATTTGCAGTTACTTTTAATCGTATGTATAGAGAAATTAAAGATTCTATTTCGTGTAATATGGTTAAAAAAGTAGTAGAGCGCATGCTCGAAGAAATTGGTCATGTTCGTTTGGTCAATTCGTGCTTCCATAACTTTACAGCTGGACTGAAATCAAGTCCTGTTGAGCGGCAGCGGCATGTTAAACTTGTAGATGCGGGCATTGCTTTTAATTTGCCTTATCCTCCTGTTAGTGGAGAACGTATTGAAAGAAAATCTGACATAATTATTTTTTTAGATGCGTCGTTTGATATTAAGGGTGTTCCAGGGCTTAAAGGTGCTGCATTATACGCCTTAGATCATGGCCTGAAATTTCCTTCTATAGACAAGCCCGAAATTGATGAAAGGGCGATTACTGTGTTAGAGGAAAAAGAGAATATGAATTGTCCTGTCGCAATTTACATGCCATGGGTGAAAGATGAAAAACTTTGGGCAAAAATGAGAAATAGTCGCGAGTTTAGACGCTTTGTATCTTTAATTGACCGATTTAGTACAGAAGCATGTTTGGATTCTTTCTGTGATACATTTAATTTTGAATACAGATTAGATCAAGCCCACCAAGTTGCGGCTCTTGCAGAATTCAATATGCTTGCACATAAAGAAACTATTGTTGATGTAATTAAGGATTTTATAAATAAACGAGCTTGACGTTTCTTTGTTGAACTTTTTATAAAAATAAGAACACCTTAGTTAAGGTGTTCTTATTTTTACGTGATTGTAAATTTAGATGTATTTATTTCTTCTCGAGAATTTCTTCAAGAGTTGCTATTTCTTCTTCAATTATTTTTAGTTTTTTAGGATCCGTTTCTTTGAACGGTCCGCTTAATACAAACCTTCTTTTGCTTATTTCTCTATTTATTTTATTTTCATCCCATTCTTTTGCTTGTTGCTCAAATGGGCGTTTGTCTATTTTTCTTTTTGGCTTCTCTATTGTTTTGGGGGTGTCTGGCTTTGTTGGAATAACAAGCATTCTTGAAAGTCTAACACGCTCTTCAAGAAAGTTTCCTATTTTTTCGGATTTTTCGCCTCTCCATGCGCTGCGTGCTGTTTCGGGCATTCCCATCCAAAGTCCCAACATTCCTGCTACTATTGCTGTGTTATCTCCTTGTTCAAGAGCTTTAAATACATAATTAGGCAACATTTTTATAGAAGTTTTTTGACCTCTTCCCGCATCTTCCCAAAATGCAGTGACGGCTTCTTTTATAATTGGGAGTTTTTTGGTGTTTATTTTTGCTTCTTTTGAAATGCGTGCAATTAACTTTTCTAAAGCTTCTCTGTCTAGAACTTTTTGTAAGTCTTCAGGCTTTTCTATTGTGAGTGTTTTGTCCGTATTAGAAATCCATCCATTTTTAACTCCGATTGCAATCCATTGTTCTTTGGTTAGGTTTTCGGAGGAGTATTGAGTGCCTTGTTGTGTTGTATCTCTCAAGAGAGGTACATTTTCCTTCATTTTTATATTTTCTGTGCGTAGGTTGTTTTTAGCACTTTTTTGTGCTCGAAGTTGTGCTTTTTTTCCTTTTGCTCCAAATATTGTAATGTATGCATTTTTTCCAGCAGGCATGTTAAATTCAACTTCTTTCCATATTCCATTTTTTACATCCGGTTGTATATAGAATTTTTGAGGTATATCTATGAGGGCAATAGAACCGTTGGGGCTTAGGGATTGTACTGGCTGTGATTTTTGGTCAATGACCA
>Ga0180434_10002953_pt1 | contig 21978 bp, 32 predicted proteins | sample SS_ome_7_FD_132453 | JGI IMG/M metagenome (GOLD analysis project Ga0180434, IMG submission 132453) | Hypersaline lake sediment archaeal communities from the Salton Sea, California, USA - SS_1_D_2 metaG | ecosystem: Environmental > Aquatic > Non-marine Saline and Alkaline > Hypersaline >...
ATTTCCCCGCGGAGCGGCTTCCTGGGTTCGGCAAAGGACCCCGTGAACCTGGAAGTGCTTATGTCCCTTGGGGTTACAGGTATTGGGCTCCTCAGTGAAAACCGGCCGCCCGACGGCTAGGATGCGTCGGCAAAGGTGACCTTGCTCGTGCCTGGGTTGTAGGTGACGGCGAACCGCGGGGCGTCGGGATGGCGTACCATCTTCCTTGCTTCGACGGCGATCGCCGTCCCCGCATTGCCGGCCCCATCAACAGGCGTCACGCGCCATTCGTATTCGCTCAGGTCGGCGAGACGGGGGGTTTCAAACCAGTACGCCCAGCGGTGCGGAACAACGGGCACGCTGCCGACCTCGGCCCATGTGCCGCCGTCCTTGCGTTGTTCGACGCGGTAATGGTCGACGTCGCTCGCCAACGACCGAATCCACCACAGCGTTTCCCTTGCCGACCAGCCGACGGGGGCATTAGTTACCGGATCAAACTCGGCGTCGGTCGTGTCGATGCACTCGACCCGGGCGGCATCGCCGGCCTCCAGGTACCAGCTTGCGACGGGTCGCTTTGTCCGCTGGCACCAGCTGCCATCCCGGTACCAGTGGTACCAGGGGTTGGAGAGCGAGCTGGTGACCTCGACGGTCACCACGCCGCCGCTGGAGCGTACCGTATAAGAGAGGATAGACAAACTATTTTGCTCCCAGCTTCTGCGCCAGCCATTGGACGAAGGGGGGGGCTAAAACGCCCATGATCCCCACGATCGCGGCGACGGCGGCCGAAAGGGTCTTCCAGACACGCTTGCGGGACCGCTCCAGGCGGTCGATGCGTGAACGCAGACCGTTGTCCCCGTTGCCGTCGATCAGCTTCCGCAGGCGGCGGACCTCGCAGCGAAAGACGTGCCCCAGGCGGGCCTCGCCGATCACCAGCGCGTGGTACTGCGAGAGTTTCTCGATCTGCCGGTCCACCTTGCGTTCCAGCCGGGCGAGCGTATCCCGGTCCTGCTCGTTCATAATGGGGGCCTTTGCTTGCGGTCATCCAGAGGCGGGCCGGGGGTTTTTGGAAACGCGGGCACCACCCCCGGCCCGCGCAGCGGGGAGTGGGGGCTACGTGCCCTGCGCGGGCTCCTCGGTGACGCGGTTGGCGGCGTTCTCCGGGCCCAACGGCTCCTGGCTGGCCGGGAGCTGGGCGACGTCGATGCGATTCTCGTCGCCCGCGAAGGTGAGCAGGTAGGCGAGGATCTGCTGCAACTGCCCGTAGACGCGGAGGCTGTCGGAGGCCGTCAGGAAGCGGCTGCGGTCCTTGGACGCCAGCCGCGTGATCATCACGATCGTCTGGTCGATCGCCCCCAGCACGACGCGGCCGTTGCCGGTCAACTTGAGCTGCGAATTGAGCGGGATGTCGGCGTCCGTCCCGTCCAGGGCCCACGGGATCTGGTAAAGGGCGGTCGCCCCCATCTGGATCGTGTCGCCGGAGAACGGGTTTTCGGCGTCCTGGATCGTCGCCTTGGCGTCGATCGCCTGCGCGATCTGCGCGCCCAGGTCCTGCTTGTCCGGGTTGTGCGTGAGCCGTCGTCTCCAGCGGTCGACGTTCACCAAAAGCTGCATGAAGTGGTCGCGGCTGGGCGTGTCCAACCCGCCGCGGTCCGCGATGTCTTCGCTGTTGACCAGCTCCAGCCGCAGCTCCATCAGCGGCTGCAAGAGGGCCATGATGTGCTGGTTCCGGCAGCTCACGACGGCGGCACGGAACTGCTCCTGGCCGGGTGCACCGATAGGCATCTTTCTACTCCTCCTCGGAATCGGGATAGGCGGCCGGAGGGGCCACCTGGTTCAGTCGCTCGTGGAGCGTGGCAAGTAGCGCTTGAGCCCAGCGGCCTTGTGGTTGATCGGGCTCGGTTTCGGCAAGGTTCTGCAACTCGTCCTGGGCAAATCTTCCCACAATCGCGTCGCATAGAGGCTCACGTCCCTCGGCTTGCGAAAGTCGTAGAATCTGGCGTGCCTCGTCGAAGTCGCGGCCGACGGGAAACGAGACCCCGGCGTCGGCCGGGGCTCCCGCTTGCTGCTTTTCGCGACGGCGGCGGATGCGGCGGCGGACGATCCACCAGGCGAGCCAGGCGGCGGCGGCCGCGCCGCCGGTCGGCAAGGCAATCCCCGCGGCCCCGGCCGCGATCGTGATTGCCCGTGTCAGGAGGGCGATCCCGATCTCCGGTCCTGCCGTCTTATCAACGGGCACTGTGGGACAGGTCTGGGTCTCGGGGCTCGCGGCCGGGCGCGGTGGTTCATTATGGTGCGTTATGGTGCGTTGTGGTGCGTCCTCGGGCGACGTTAGATCGGCGGCTGGGGGCTGGAGGCCGGGGGATCGCTGCGGCCCTGCCGGCTGTAGATCGACGGCGGCAGGCAGCGGTCCGGCTCCGCCACGAGGATCTCCCGCGGCACGCCGAGCTTCGCCGCCAGGCTCCTCTGGAGGGCGGCCAGGTGCGCTTGGAAGGGGTGCTCCGCCGGGTTCGGCTGGCACTGGAAGGGGTGCTCCGCCGGGCTCGGCGGGAGACTCGCGTCCATCAGGGGGCTCCTCGGTTTGGGGCGGCTCGATCACGTCGAGCAGGGCTCGCCGCAGGCGGGGGAAACAGGTGATGATCGTGCGGTTGTCGCACAGCGAGACCAGGCCCACGTAGTTACCGGACTGGTCCCAGGCCGGCCCCCCGCTGTCACCTTCGCGTACTTTTACCCCCAGTTCGGCCTGCTGGCTCGGCTCGTTCGGTCCGGGCGCGACCCACTTCACGAGCCGGCCGGTCGCCGCCCGATACGTGCCGTCGTCGCCGAAGCCGGCGACGGTGATCGGATCGCCCGTTTTGGGGTCGCCGGCGGCGAGCTGGAAGCGGGGCAGGTTGCAGACGGGCACCGTCAGGAAGGCCCAGTCCCAGAGCGAATCGTAGCGCACGACCTGGGCCTCGACCGGCGTGCCGTCGATCAGCACGCGGACTTGCGCGGATCCGCGCAGGACGTGGGCCGCCGTGCCGACCAGCGAACCGTGATCGTCGCTGTCGAGGATCGCGCCGGAGCCGCCGGCCTGCGTGCCGTCGACCAGGTCGACCAGCACGCGGACCACGGCCGGCGGGGCCTCGGCCGGCGGCGGTTCCGGTTCCGCTTCCGGTACCGGGATCGGAGGGGCCGGCAGATCGCCTTTGTCGGGGACCGGCAGATCGGCGGGCAGGCTGGGGGCTGCGGACTCCTGGGGATGCGGCAGCGTCGTGTGCGGCCGCGACGTCGCCGGCTGCTCCTGGCCGATGCCGCGGCGCACCAGCTGCTCCAGCTGGGCGTAGCTCGTCGCGCCCACGATGCGGCCCGCCTCCTGGCCGCCGACGATCAGGATATACGTCGGCACGAAGGCGATCTTGTACCGCCGCGCCGCCTGGCGATCGACGTCGACGTCGACGCGCTGGATGGGGTAGCCTTGCGTCGCCAGCTGGCGGACGATCGGCTCCATCTGCCGGCAGGGCGGGCACCAGTCGGCATGGAACTCAAGGAGCACCGCCCCGGGCCGCGCAGCGGGCGGCCGCCCGGCGTGCAGGATCGCCGTCAGGAGGCAGGCAAGCATGACCAAGAGCCGACGCGGTCTCACGCTTTGGGCCCCTCGATGCTCGCGGCGGATCTCCGCGGCGCGCCGCAGCACCGCTTGAACTTCTTGCCGCTGCCGCAGGGGCAGGGCTTGTTGCGGCCCGTTACGCGGCGGGGCAGCTCGTCGAGGATCTTCTGAAACGGTTTGCGGGTCATGGCAAGAGCGAGAACCTGTAACGGTAGAACTTGGAGCGGGCCAGGTCGGCCGGCTCGGTGATGCGATCCGAAAGGCCCTCGACCGGGTCGACGCCGCCGGCGATGCGGTCGGCCATCGCCACGGCCTGGGAGCAGAAGACCGGCCGGTTCGTGGCGCTGTCGGCGTCGAAGTCGTCGACCGACGGCTTCACGCACCACCGCACGATCGGCAGGTGCAGGCAGGCGGCCTGCACGATGCCCCAGTAGCTGTAGCCGCAGCCGGCCAGGCGGCGCATGTACTGCGCGGCCAGCGTCTGCTGGTAGCCCGGCCAGCGGTCATCCGGGTTGGTTTCATAAACGTCGATCAGCCCGGGCCGCCGGTCGACCTCGCGCCGCAGGAGCACGGCCCGGCCGCCGTGCCACTCGCGGACCTCGACGCACATTAGGTCGGAGCCCCACCAGATCGCCTTGGCGGCATGGCTGTGCACGCCGCGGCCGGCGATCGCGATCGCCCCGCGGCGGCGAAACAACAGCAGGTCGCCGTCGCGGATCGTGCCGGCCACGTCGGCCAGCGCGCAGAGCAGCCGGCCGTTGATCCGCTCGCCGGCCGCCTGTCTTAGCGGCCGCCGCGTGCGACCGATGCGGTACTTGCGGCGGCTCTTGTTGTCACGCCGGATTCCCATGCCTCCACCTATAAAACCTCGGTCCAGGGCGGGGAGAAGACGCGGGAGAAGATCCGCACGGCCAGCTTGCCGGCCGGGCGCGGCTCGGCGCGGTCGACGCGGCCGATCGCGCGGGCCGCCTCCGAGACGAGAATCACCCGCTGGCCCCAAAGGTGCGTGCCGTCGGCGGCCGGCTCGGCCGAGACGAGGCCGCCGAGCTGGGCCCGCGTCGCGTGGCACTCGAATTGAAACACGCCGCCCGTGGCCACGCGGACCAGGCCGGCCTGGCCGATCGGCGACGGCTGCAAGGCGACGCCCAAAAAGTTCCTCGCCAGGCGGATCTGCTGCCCACGCCAGGGCAGCCACGGGCCCGTCGATGTTCCGGCGAGCCGCAGCGCCAGCTCGCCGGCCGGGAGGCAGAGGTGGCCGTGCAGCCAGCAGAGGTCGCCGGCGGCGATCCGCGTCTGCTCGTCGACGTAGGCCGACACCGGGTCGGTGTCGCCGTAGAGCCACCGCTGGCGGCCGTGGACGGCACGCATGCCGGGCGGCAGGCGCACGGGATAGCGTTCAGGCGGCATCCTTGCTCTCCTCGCAAAGCGCGTGAAGCGGTCGGTAGAGGGCCGGCGGGATCTTCGCGCGGCGGACCTCTTCGAGCCGCGCCAGCTCGGCCGCCGTGAGATGCTCGCCGAACGCGCCGGGCGTCTCGCGCAGCGCCGGCGGCTCCCGCTTGCCGGCCAGCAGATCCTCTTGGTAACGCCGCGCGCGGCACGCCTGGCAGGGCAGCGTCACCCGGCAGCCGCAGGCGGGACACTTGGCGATCGGTCGGTGCAAGGGATTGGCGAGGTCTTCGGGGAGTGGAGCGCGGCGGCCGTGGAAGATGTTGGCGACGCTGCCGCGCGAGACCCCGACCTTCAGAGCGATTTCCCGCTGCGAGTGTCTTCCCTCGGCGAGGAGCTCTTCGACCGCGGCGACGACCTCGAAGGAGAGCGACATGGGGCAGCACTCCGGCATCGCATCCGACGCACCGAACCGCTGCCCTTCACCGCGGACTATAACAAGCCCGCTGGGGGGAAAGTAGGCCATTTTCGAGGCAAACCGCGGCCTGCCGCCGGCTTGCGCAAAATGAGAAGACCGGGACGCCCGCCAAAAGGACAGCGGCGGGGCGAGCGCCCCGGCTTTTACAGCTTCACTATTTTACCAGATCGCGAGCGAACGGTCACGGCTGGCGATTCGTCTCCTCGACGACCAGCTCGACGTCGATCCCGGTCAGTGCCTGGCCGCACTTCGGACACGTTTTCACTTCACGGTCGCCGCCCTCCTCGCGGACGAAGAACCGCGCGCGGCCGTACAGCTCCCGGCAGACCAGGTTGCGGCCGCACGCGCATCGCACTGGGAAGGGTTTGCCGGCCATCACGGGGAGACTTTACCACACGCGGCGGCCGCGTTTTGGCCGGGCAGGCAGTGAAGAGGGGAAGCACGGCTTCCCATAACCGCTGGCGGGCCTTCTCAGTCGGCGTCGATTCCCGCGGCCTGCGCCGGGCGGTAGCCGGTCGTCACGGGCAGCCCGGCCTCGGCCCGCTTGGCGAGCTGTTCCAGGTGCTCCCGCCACTCGGGGCTCCAGACCCCCGGCTTGCAGCCGTCGTGGTAGTGCCGCGGCCGCCGCTTGCTCCCCAGGGAGCTTTCGGCCGGGTCCGGCCCGGCAACCGGCGGGGGCGGATCGAACCAGCCCCCGTCCAAGAGCGGGAAATTCAGACGCATCGCCAGATCCCCGCCGGGAAGAAAAAGGGCGGAGCACGCAGGGCCCCCGAGTGCGGCGTCCCTGCCTCACCGCGGCGTCCCTGCCGCGTTGGCTGCGTGCTCCGCCGCGGCTATTTATATCATACGCAGCTGGCAAAATGGCCGGCCAGGTCATGCCATCCAGCCCTCGCTGCGGGGCAGCACCGGCTCCGCGTCCTGGTCCTCTTCGTCCGCCTGGGAGCTGAGATACTTCAGCCAGGCGGCCATCTCTCTCGCGGCGGCCGCCTGGAGGACCGCCGGCGTCGGCGTGATCAGCTGGATCTGGTCGAGGAAGCTCGTGGCGTGCTCGCGGGCGAGCAGCATGTCGGTCGCGTCGGCCAGGCCGTCCTTGTCGACGTCGCTCCGCGTGGCGATCCCGGCCGGGTTGATCCAGATGTGCGGGTCCTCGCGGATCGCCAGCAGGTCCGAGGCGTCCTTTAGCTGGTCGCCGGTGACGTCGCACGGCGAGCTGCCGAAGTGGAACACGTCGGGCACGGGGAGGCCGGTCGCCGGCGTGGCCAGCATCTCGACGCGGACCCATTCCTCCTTGATCGCGTCGACGTCGCTCCATTGCAGGAAGACGACGTCCTCGCCGGCGTCGCCGAAGTCGGCCAGCGTGTGCACGCTGAAGGCCGGGGCGGGGCGCCAGTCCGCCGTGTCGTCCGTGTTGCCGACGGTCACGACGAAATCGGCCGGCGTGACTTCGCCCGGCAGGTCGTCGACGATCACCGCCAGCTGGTTGATCCCTTTGGAGTAGATCGAGACGTTTTCGCCGCCGGCCGTCTGGCCCTCGAACAAGGGCGCGACGTCGGGGGCGATCGCCAGCACGTCGGCCTGGTCGATCGCCGGCCCGTTGCCGTCCCAGAAGCTCCCCCCGTAGACCACGTGGCGGGCGAGCACGTTCGTCTCCTGGATGAAGATCCGCCCGTCGAGGACCTCGGCATCGAGGCCGGCGAAATTGCTCGCCCCGTTCAGGTTGCGGTCGCCCAGGATCAGCTCCCACTCGCCGGCCTCGAAGCCGGTCGTGTCGATCACGAGCCAGCAGAGCAGCCCTTCGGCCGGCACGCTTCCCTCGGCCGTGATGAGAAAGCGTCCTTCCCATTGCGGCGTAGTCAACGAGCCGTCACCGGCAATGGCGAACGTGTAAGGGCTTTCATCGGGATCGTTGTTGGCAATGGAAACCGTGGCCTCGCTATACTCAGGATTCACCTGGCCCGTGTTGTTGCCGGCGAAGATCCCGCTTTCGAGGTCGATCGACGTGATGACGGGGCCGTCGATCACGCCGCCCAGCTCGGGCCCGCCGTCGGCGACCTGCGCCCAGAGGTTACAGCCGGCGACCGGGTCGCCGCCGGCCACGTAGACCGGCACCAGCTGCCCGGGCGTGTCGGGCAGCAGGGCGTGCTCGCCGGTGAGAATCAGCGGGGCCAGCATGGCCCGCGGTTCCAGCCTTTCGATGCCGCATAGCATGGCGTCGTCTCCCATTTGTCTTGCCCGGGGAGACTTTATCAGAGGGGCGGCCACGTTTTGGCCGGCAGGACGGCCGGCGGTAGCTCGTCTCGCTCACCCGTGGTGCCACCAGGCCAGCCCGCCGCCGACGGCGACCACGGCCCCGCCGATGCACGCCACCACGAGGCCGGCGACCATCGGCACCTTTGAGACGAACAGCGCGCCGGCCACGCACGCGACCGCGCCGAGGGCCAGGACGGCCATTCCAATAAGCTGAATGGCCTTATATTTCTTCGCCGTCTGCTCGACGACCACAACTTGAGGCTTCTCGTCCATAGCTCGTTCCCCTTTCGTGTTACGCGGTTTCCAACATGACCTAACGCGGCTCCTCGTCCTCGATCATCCCGCAGAGCCGGGCGAGGATCAGGACGAGCACGATGCCGATCCCCTCCAAGAGCATCGCAAGATAGATCTGCATGTCACCGTCGCCGCGCGGCTCCTTGCCGTAGGTTGGTGCGCCGAGCAGCTCCGCGACGATCGTGAAGAACAGCATCAGCGCGACCGCCAAAAGCTGCAAGCCCAGCGGCACAGCGAAGCAGAAGAGGGCCACGTGCACCACCTTGCGGATGGTGGAGAGTTTGAACGGCCGCATGCTCGGCGGGATCGGCCTCGGCGGCGGCTGGGCGGGAGGCCGCCCGGGAGGTTCTACGGGATGAATCGGCATGGCTTGGCTCCTCTGTCAAGATTGCGAACAGAATTGCGGGCCACGTCCCGGCTCGGGCAGCGTCCCGTCCTCCCCACAATGCTTGAGCGGTCATTCAAGCATTGCGGGGAACGAGGGCGACCTGCTGCTGACTCTCGCAGCCGCCCCACAATGCTTGAGCGGTCATTCAAGCATTGCGGGGCCAAGAACGGAACTACACCCAGGTGCCGGACGGGAATCCCCACAATGCTTGAGCGGTCATTCAAGCATTGCGGGGCTGGCCGGGGCCCGAAAGGAGCGAGCGATGAAGTACCCCACAATGCTTGAGCGGTCATTCAAGCATTGCGGGGGCTGTCGGCGCAAGGCCAAATATCCCCGCCACTTCGGCAGCGTTCCGCGAGCGGTCCCGGGGCGTCCAGCGCCCGGCCGGCCTCGCGCTCGGCCTGGTGGTGGCCGTTACAACGTAACATCATGATACTCCCTTCGTTGCGTCTACGCGAGCGGTCGCGGGGGTTTCTGCGTCACCCGGCCGCTCGAAACGGATCTCCGCGGCGTCGGCCTTCTCGGCCACCAGGCGCCGCAGTTTCTCCCAGGGAAACCGCGTGCAGTACGATTGCACGGCATCATCGTAGCGGATCGCCGCGAAACGCCGACGGCGGGCGAACCCGATCAGCTGCGCGGCCGCCTCGTGGCAGGCCGAATCGAGGCGGTTGCGGTACTTCAGCACGGCCGCCTGGCGGCGGCTGGCGAAACGGGCCTGCGGTCGCTGCTCGGCCTTCTGGTCGTCGCTCCAGCGCTGCACGCGCCGCGCATGCTCCGCCGTCCAGCGGCGTACCTGGTCGGCGTTGTGCACCCAAAGCCGTTCGTCCTTCACGTCCAGCGCGATCAACAGCGCGTCCGAATCGGTCCGCACATAGAGCGTGCCCGACCCCTCGCGGGCCGGCGGCCTCGGGAACCAGGCGACGAGCTTCGCCATCAGCCGGGCGGTCGTCTTCTGCCCGCCCGCGTCGCGCCCGGCAATCCCGGGACGATGGCCCGCCTGCCCCGTCCGCCGCTCATACAACGCCAGCTCCGCCGCCGCCGCCTCCCCGCGGACGATCTGGGCGAACGCCGCCAGCTGCCGGCGGAACTCGCCGCTGCCCCGCAATCGCAAGAGCCATCGCCGACCCCCCAGGCGGACACTGACAAGCGGCACCTTGTCCTTGCCCTCTTCGGCGTGCCAGTCTTGCGCGCGGATCGGGTAAGGCGTGGGATAGCGGTAGTTGGGCAGCGAGGCCCGCCCCAGCCAGATCGTCTCGAAGCGGCGGCTGCGATAACGGCCCTCGACGGCGTGCAGGATCGCGACCACGCTTCCCGTGTCGAGCTCCGGGCAGACTTCACGGGCCCCCGGGTAGAGATAGACCGGCGGCTGCGGCGGGAGCTTGCTCATCGCCGGGGTCCGCACGACGTCGTGCTTGGCCAGCTCGCGGACAGCCCAGTTGGAGAGCCGCGTCGTCGCCTGCCAGCACGCCCGCAGCGCCTCGCGGAGCTCCTCCCAGGTCCCGTCGACGGGGCCGGCGACCGGGATCGTGATCGCCCGCAGCAGATAGCGGGCCTGCCAGCAGCGAGGGCAATAAAGGCCGCTCCCGTCGGGCGGGATGCGATGCCAGCCGCGGGGCAAACGCTTGCCCGAGCGGGATGCCTCGCAGCCGCGGCAGGCGTAGGTGGTTGTCTCTTGAGTCATCGCTGCGCTCCTAGCCCAGGTGTTCGTACTTCTCGCACTCGCCGTTGCAGAAGACCGCGCCGCACCGCGGGCAGCGGTAGGCGTCCGCGTCGCCGCGGAGGTCCTCCTGCACGAACCAGCGGGTGATCCCCCCGTAGCCGTTCTCCGGGGCCGTGGCGTAGGCGTGCGTCTGGCGGATCGCCTCGTCGCGGTCCGGCACGCCGAGCCGCCCCCGCGGGGCCTGCATCGTGAACCACCAGAGCGCATGGCCGCACTTGGCAAACCCGATCCACTCGTCCCCGATCCGGCCCACACCGAATTCATAGCCGGAATCGTTCTCGCCGACAAGTAGCGTCTCCTCGAATCGCAGCATGGCAGGATCTCCCGCGTTTCAGCCGGCCTGCTCCCGATCGGCCATCCGCTGGCAGGCGGCCATTGCCGTATGCAGTCGCCGGAAGGCGTCGTCCTTGGGCGGCCGGATCGCCTCCCAGCACTCGCGGTCCTGCCGCACGAAGCGGCGTGCCGCGTAGAACTTGGTCCCGTAGCGCTGCTTCCGCTTCGGGCCGCCGTAAAGGCCCTTTGAGCGGACCACGCGATACTCCCGGTCGCGCGTGTACCAGATCGTCCAGCGGCAACCGTTGACGACTTCCGGGCGGCTCTGCTGGTGCCATTCAAGCGGCGCCCGCGCCGCCTTGCGGGGTTTCCCGGTCGTTCTCTTGCGGCCGCCACGCCGCGGTGCAAGGTCGCCTAAGGTAGACCTCGAAACCGTCCGCGTTGCGGAAGAGAAGCTCGATCGTGTCGTCCTCGCGGCACGGCTGCGTGCTGTCCGGCGTGAGCACGATCCCGACGACGGTGTCCCCGAAGAGACTGCTGTCGAGCTTGATACTCTCGTCGGCGATAATGACATGGGACTCCTCCTTTCTCTCGTGGCTCTCTTTCAGCTCGTGGTACTTTTTCTCGAAGTGGTACCAGCCGGCCCGCGCGTCGGCGATCTCGCGGGAGCGGCAGGCGAAGGCGTACCAGCCGGCGATCGCCGCCATCCAGCCGATCGCCGCCGAGCAAATCAAGCCGAACGTTTCAGCTTCGTCCATTGCTTGGCTCCCGTGATTCTGGCGAGTTCTTCGCTCCCCTTCCGCTCCTCGGCCGTCAAGAGAAGCGGCGGCGTGAGGAAGGCTGCGAACCAGGCGATCCGGGCCCAGCTGATGAAGTACCAGCGGCGGCGGCGGTAGCCGCGGATCGCCACGCCCTCGGCGTCGATTCGCACGATCAGCCAGCCGATCCGCCGCACGATCGGCCGCGTCAGTTCGGTAAGCGTCGCCATTTCAAAGCTCCTCCAGGGCGCGCTCAATCTGGCGGGCCAGATCGACCCGCTTCTTCAGCACTTCCAGTTCCTGCCGGTTCACCACCAGGTTCCTCCTTCGGGTCTTTCTTCGGCACGCGGAGCCGGTAGGCGAGTTGCCCGTCGTGCAGGCCGATCGCCGCGTTCCCGCGCATCACGCCGCCCATGATCTCAAGCCGCCGGGCGGTCTCGGTAAACCACTCGACGCACGCATCAAAGTCCTCTTTGGGAGCCCCGTCGCCGCCCCGCAACGGCGCGAGGTCGAGCTGGATACGCGCAAAATCGAGCATGTCGAAAAAGGCAACCACGAACTCCTCTCGCGGGATCTTCGTCACGCCGTCCAGCGCGAGCGCCAGCCGCACGATCGACTCCGCCCGTTTGAGCATCTCCCTTGTGTCTGGTTCGTCTTTACTCATGTTCGGCCTCCGTTTGCTTGGGCTCACCCGCGCGCAACCGCTCGCGGAGCCGCGCGTACTTGCCTCTCCAGAACCAGACGGCGTCGCTCTCCGCGACCGCGCGCCTCCTTGCCAGGTAGAAGCAGTACCAGCCGCAGCCGGCCGCGAGCCAGCCGGCCACCGCAGACACCGCGAGTGCGAGGACTTCACTCTCGGGCATGACTTGCCTCCCGTTTCTGACGGAACTTGTGGATCTCGAAATCGAATCGTTCAAAAAACAGCTTGCGGTCATTCGAGGCGTTGGCGGCGACGCCCTTCAGGTAGTCGAGGCTCCCCGGCCGCTTGCGGGCCGCCGTATGGCACGAGCCGAGGAGCCACTGGCGGCCGTAGTATCTAACGGCCAGCACGCCGAGCGTGCGGACCAGCTCGTGATCGGGATCGTAGGGTGTCTTCGGGGGGGGCGTTCGAGGCTTCATGATCCGCCACGCCTTGCCGCAGACCTCGAAGACCTCGCGCATGTTAATCTGGGACGACGGCGACGACGGGGCCAAACCGACATGGATGTCGGTTTGGTCTTCTTCTTCGTCCCCTTCGTTGGGCGCTTCTTGTGTCCCTTCTCCTGTAACCGCCATCCATGGCGGTTTGGTAGCGACGAGATGGCGGTTTGGTAGCGACGAGATGGCGGGTTGGTCGGACGAGATGGCGGGTTGGTCCATCTTGCCCGAACGGCACAGGATTGCCAGCTCGCCCCAGACGATCGTGTAGTGGTTGCACGTCGCGCAGCCGGCCCCGGCGATCCGCCGCCGCTCGACGCACAGCAGCCCCAGCTCGGCCAGGGCCGCGGTGGCCCGTTCCGCCGTGCGGATGGAACAGCCGGCCTCCTGCGCGATCGTCTCGTGCTTCAGCCAGCAGCGGCGGCCGCGGCCGTGATCGTCGATCACCCGCAGTACGCTTTTCAGTGCCATGCCTGCGGCTCCTCCCGTCGCCGGGATCTCCGCCTTGCGGAGAAGCCCGCGCTGCTCGGCCCGCCCGAAGTCGATCTGCCGCTGGACTTCCATGATCCCCGAGGCTCCTGTCAGGAGTCAGAACGGCTGCGAGACCCGCGGCGCCAATTCCGCGAACAGCTCGCGCTCGAACTCCGCGCGATCGGCGTCCGCGTCGATGTGGATGCGGTACACGTAGACCACGCACGGCACCCCCTTGTCCGTCGTGGCCCGCCAGGGGCGGACCTCGACCTTATCGAGGCGACGTAACGGCAACGGCTCGCGGAGCTTGATCTGGATGGGCATCGGTACTCTCCCTCGGCTGAAAGAATCGCAACTTCGCCGGCGTCGGCCGGCACTTCTCAAACGCGCGGCACTCGGCGGCCAGGCGTTTGCCGCGCATCGCCGTGCAGACCAAGAACGGGCGGCGGGCCTCCAGCGCGGCCGGCAGGATCGCGTGTACGCGGCCCTTGCAGCGGGGCCCGCTGGAGACGACGAACCCGTCGCACCGCAGACGGTAGAGCATCTTGATGATCGAGACCCGCAAGAGCCGCTCCGTCTCCCAGCCGTTGCGCTGGCGGAACGCGGTCACGTCCTGCAAGATCTCGTCGATCGACCGCTCGCGGCCGTCGACCAGCACGGCCAGGATGCACGCCTCGGCGGCCCCCACGCCCGGCCAGCCGAGCCAGTAGGGGATCAGCCGCCGGCCGTCGACGTCGTCGACCCCGGCCAACCGCCGGTAGAGCTGGACCCGCGTCGTCTCGGGCTCGTTGAGCACGAGGCCGAAATCGAGCCGCACGGCATACCAGTGCCGCGGCAGGTACCGCACGGCACGGATCACCCGCGACCGCTCGCGGTTGTGTGCCGCGGCGGCCTCGGCGTGCGCCTCCGCGGCGCGGCGGTCGACGTCGGCGTCCCACGTCCGCGCCAGGCAGAGCACGTCGTCGGCCGTGGCCAGGCGGTAGTTCTCGGGGTTGTCGTTGAGCGTGTCGCCGTCGGCGTGGATCACGCGCATCCCGTCGGGCACCGGGCCCCGGTGCGTGAGCCACCAGTACCGCGCCAGCCGCATCCAGCGGACATGGGACGGCCCGTCGAGCCGGACCTTGATCGCGCGATAGTGGACCTGCTTCCTGTCCCGCCGGATGCGGATCGCCCCGAGCGGGGCCGTTCTATGGTCCCACGGCTGCGTCCCTCGCTTTCCCATCGCGATTGCCTCCTGTCAGTTCTCGCTCGGCCTCGCCGCGGTGCGCGGCGTGAACGTCGTCACGACCTGGATCGAGGTCGCCGCCAGCTCGACCTTGAACACGGCCCGGTCGACCGCGCCGGCGATGTTCTCGACCGAAGCGACCCAGTGCGCGAAGATCGCGGCCGGCGACTCCTGTATGCCGGGATTGCTGCTCGCCTCGACGCACTCGCGGACCGTTTTGGGCACGAGCCGCGGGTCGATCACGCCGCGGCCGATCAGCCCGATCACGCGATCGGCCACGCCGGGCTCCAGCGGCGGGCCCGGGTGCACGTTAAAGGCGAACCGGAGCAGGTAGGCGTAGGCCGCCGGCGTCAGCTCGCCCTCGCGGCCGCAGCCGCAGGGGCAGACGATAGGGTTCGGCCAGCGCATGATGGGCCTCCGATAGGTGGTCGAAAGTGGCGGGGACGGGATTTGAACCCGCGACCTCCAGGTTATGGGCCTGGCGAGCTGCCTGTTGCTCCACCCCGCGCGTGTCCCGTAAGAGCATCGGAAGTTGTCACTCCTCACGCATAGGCGTCCTCCTTGTCGCGGCTCGCCGTGGGCTCCGGCGGCGGCGGTGGCGACATCGGCCTTTGCGAGGCGTGCCGCGACGCACAAGGGGCGGCGGGCCGGCGTCCCGGCCGGTCGTCGTGACTGATCCCCGGCGCCGTGTGTTCCATGCTCCTCCGTGGCGCCTGCGATCCGTGCACGTCCCGCCGCCCTGCCCCCCTTTCTTGCAGTCAATTCCGCGAGACAAACTCGCGCCTACACTCTCGGCCCATCTCCCGCATACTGTCGAGCACTACCACCCGCGCCCCACAGGACCGTGCCTCGTGATGCGGGGGGGCCTCGTGGTTCAGCACGTCGCCGGAGCCGGCCTTCAGGGAGTCCATCCCGGTCTGGACGACGGTCGTGAAGTAGAGCGCCGGCGACTGCGGCCTCCGCGGCCCGGGCTCGACAGCGCGTCGCAGGATCGTGAGCAGCTCGTCCGGCGGCAGGATCTCCTCTTCCACGAGCACGGCCGCCCGTTCGGCGACGCCGTCCGGCAGGGGGCAGAAGTGACACCGGAAGACGTCCTCGACGAAGCGGATCAGCCCGGCCCGCGTGGCGACGAAGACCGTGTTGCAGCCGCAAGAGCATTTCCAGCGAACGGGCCACTGCTTCATGGTGCCTTCTCCGTGTTTGCTGTGCCCTCGATGAACGCCGCGAAGACCTCCGCGGGCGGCACGTCGCCCGAGGGCCAGTCGGCAAAAGCCTCCGTCACCCACTGCGCCACCCGGGGCGGCGCGACGACTTGCCTCTCGACCAGGCCGGCCGCCGCGTGGGCGATCCCGTCGGGGAGTATCTCGCCGCCCCGCAGTCTGAACGCGCGGATGAGGCGGGCGACATAGTCCTCGCGCGAAAGGTGTTGCTCGACGCCGCAGCCGCACGGGCAGATGCAGCAGATTGGCCAGCTCAGTACACGTCCCTCCTTAGCAACCATGACGGCCCTCCTTTGGAGCCTGGGGAAAAGAGAGAGGCGCCCGCGGCGGTTCTAGGGCACCGCCGCGGGCGGACCGGGTCGGCACAGCCGAGCGGGAGCGCAGCCGCCGGCCCAGCCGGAACCCGATCGGGCCTCAAGCCAGACCGTCGGCCTGGCCGCTGCTTCAAATGACGCGGAGACGGGCGCCGGCCGGCAACGCGGGCAGGGCCCGGTCGATCACGGCGGCCTTGGCCTCGCCGCCGACATAGTGCGTGGCGGTCGTCTTCGCGGTCGTGTGGCCCAACGCGAACTGGGCCGCGACGGGATCGACCTGCCAGAGGAGTTCGGCCACCAGGTCGCGGATCGAGTGGAAGCCGAGCCCCTCGCGGATGCCGGCCTCGGCATGCTGTCGCACCCGCTCGCGGTCGATCGCGCGGCGGGCGGCCGGCCGGTTGGCGTCCAGCGTGAGGGAGCCGCGCGAGTAGTGCGGCCAGCTGAAGACGCGATCCCGATCCGGTCGCCGGAAGGATTCCAGTTGCTCCAGCGCGAGCGGCGACAACCAGAAGCGGCCCGGGCGCCGCCGGCCCTTCATGCCGGCGGCTGGGACTTTGAGCCACTGCCCGTCGATCCAGCTGTAGCGGAGCGCCAGTGCGGTCTCGATCCGCAGCCCCGTGTAGTAGAGTACCGCCAGCAGCGTCCGCCACCAGACGGGCGGCGGGTCCAGCACGGGCAACGTCATCCTCGCCGAATCGGTCGCCTTCAGCCACGCCTCCAACTCGTCGCGCCGGATCGCCTTGTCCACGCGGGGCGGCAAGGGGTCGGGCGGATCGAGCCAGCAGGGGACTTGCGGGAAGATCCCGGCCGCGCGCCGCGTCGACCGCGAGACGGGCGGCCCCAGGAACTTCAGCAGCGTCTGCAAGGTCCGGCACTTCTTGCGGACCGTCTCCGGCGAGGCGATCGAGCCGGGCCGCTTGCCCGGGAGATTCATCAGGCTTTCGACTAAGGCATCGCCTAGTCCCTGGTCGATCTCCTCCAGAGGCGGATCGCCGGTGATCCGCACGTAATCGCGGACCGCCGCATCGTAGTCGGCGATCGTCTTCGCGCTCCGCGGATGTCGTGGGTCCTGGAGGTAGACAACACGGAAGTAGTCCGCATAGAATACCGCCAACCCGTGTTCCTGCGGGCGAATCATGTGAGCCGGTCCGGCCGTCGACTTCCCGGGCGCTGCAAGCTGGGGTCGTCTGGTGGTTCGGGCCGGCTCTCCTTCTTGGTGCACAAGCATGGGGCGTCCCCTTTGTGCCACAACAGAGAGACTCGGCCTCCCTGCGCGGTCGCGACGGCGCACGGTCCATGCCTATTGTAAGGCTAACCTTTTTTCTGCGCGTCTGGTACTCGATTGCAAAAAGCGCCGCCGCGGGGTAGCCGAGGGCAACCCGGCCAGGAGGCCGGTCGGAGATCCCCCGCGACGGCATCAGGGTGATGATACGGGTGCCCGCTGGGATAATAACGGCGTCCACGTCGACCTCCTCGCGCAGATGGTCAGCGCGACAAGAGGCAAGGGCGGCCCTCGGCTCACGGAACTGGGAGTTGCCCGAACCAGTAAGGACCCGGCCCGCGGCTGCGCGGGCGACGGGTGACGAAAATTGAGCGGCACCAATCTAAGACAGGCCGTCGTCGCGTGTCAAGCGCTCGCTAGCGGGCAACGTGACCAAAATCGGACGGCCAGGCACGCCAGGCACAAGATGTTGTATGCGGCGGCGCGCCGCATACCGTATTTTGTGGCAAGAAATCTCCAAGAAAGCGCGAGCCCTCCCTGACCTCTGCGTGAGAGGGCTCGCGAAGCGGGCGAAGGCCAGGTTTGCTCAGACGTTCGTCACCCTACGGGCAGCTGCCCGTAAAAGATGCGTCCCCGACCGCGTCACCACGGCCGGAACCTGGCGCTTCGCGCCGGCTCAGGCTTTGTCCAACCCTGTCGGGTGGTCGTTGTCTTCGGACTCACAAACCGAAGACAGTCAGTCCCTCCGCGGCGGCAGGCGTCGGAGGCCGTCGAGAATGTGAAGTATCCCGATGGTTCATGTACCCCCTAGGGGAGTCGAACCCCTGTCTTCGGACTGAGAAGCCACCGATACGATGGACACGGCGGCGGGGGAAACTTACCATGATGGGTGGAACACCTTACTTCAGCGGAGGGCAAAATCATGGGGACGAACAGCACTTTTTGGCTCGGCCTCGCCTGGATCGGCGCGGTGGTCTTCGTCTTGATCGCTTTGGGCATCATGGCCGAAGCCTCGTCGGGCGAGTTCCATAGCGATGCCTTCGTGACGGCCTGCGTCGGCTTCATGGCCTCGGCGATCCTCGGCTTCATGGCGCAGCGCCGCCAGGAAGAGTTCCTCGCAGAGTTCCGCAACGCGGACGAGTTGCAGGCGCGGAAAAGGGAGCTCGGCGCGCCGCCCGTGATCGCCACGCCGGTCTCGCGCCAGAGGCCCTGAGAGCCCGTCTGGCGGCCGCAAGGCGGGGAGGGTCGGATCATAGGCGGTCCCTGCGGAACGCGCGCCAGGCGGCCGCCTGGCCGCCCTGGCGGCTCGTTGACTACCAGTGGCCGCGGTCGCAGTGAGCCGTCGCCATGCGGGCCTTGTTGCGAAGCGCGCCGCCGTCCTCGGCGACCCGGCAGCCGCAGAGCCCGCAACAGCCGCGGCCCTCGTCCCGATCGGGACACGCGCGGCAGATCGCCACGACCCGGGCAACCTCCTCCCAGCTGCGGACCGGCCGGCCCGCCTCCCACCACTGAAGCGCGTGCTCCATCCAGTCGGCCGCCGGCTCGAAGCCGGCGGCCCGGGCCGCCGCCTCGATCTGGCGGATGACGAGCTTGGGCACGAGCCGGCCGCGGTGGTAGAAGCTCACGGGGCCTCCCCGACGGCCGAGACGTAGCAAAACCAGCCGTCCAAGAGACTCACCCGGGCATCGTCGAGCCAGAGCGAGTTGTTGGCCGCCTTGCCGGCCGCCACCCAGACCCCGTAGCGGTAAATGTAGAGACCGCCCGACCAGCTCGGATCAGCGGGGGCCACCCAGCGGTAGAGCCGGACCCACACGACGAGCCCCGGGGCACGCCGCTGCGAATAGCTGCCGGCGATCGTCCGCGGCTCGTACCACCATTCGGGCTCGATGCCCAAGAAATACCAGCTCTCGCCGGGCGTCGACGGCTTGGGGCCGAACGATTTTATGTAGCTACACGGCCAGCCCTCCTGGCGGGTCAAGATGTGATTGCCCAAGAGCCAGTTGTCCGGCACCCACCATTTGCCTTCGTCGACGTGGTGCATCTGGACTTCGTACTGCTGCGGGTAGTTCCGATCGTTGAAACACCAGGCCCCGCGGATCGAAAGGCGGTCGTCGTCGCTGTGCGTGGTCGTCGTGTCGTTCTTGATGCGGAGCTTGACCTCGCCCTCGCTGTCGACGTGCCGGGCGGCGATCCCATAGCCGCCGGCGCGGTACGTGTAGGGGTGCGCGTCCTTCCAGACATGCGGCCGCAGGATCGCCTGGCCGGCCCAGGCCGACGTGTCGGAGGCAAAGGGCGGCTTCTCCCAGGCCGACGCCTGGTGATCGTAGACCAACACGTCGAAGTAGGGGCGCTCGGCGCCCTCGGCCGGCTCGGTGGCGAGCTGGTGGCCCGTGATCAGCCAGATTTTGGTCGGGTTCGGATTCACGAGGCGGAAGCTCAGATCGGCTTCGAGCTGCCCGCCCGACGGCGCCAAGACCAGGTCCTCCGGCGGCTCCCATTTGTAGTACGTCTCGCCGTTGTCGAAGTGCCAGAGGCCCGTGTAGTCGCCGCTGATCGTGTCGCCCTGGTTCACGTCGACGCCCGTGCAGTCGGCGACGTGCTCGGGACGCTGGGCGCCGATCGGGATCGCCGACTCGCATTTGCCGTAGTAGCCGCTCAAGACCTGGCTCGTGACGCGGGGCGACCAGGTCGCCACCAGGCGGTCGAACTCGATCTCCGAAGCCTCGTCGATCTCGCCGGTGGCAACGCCGCAGCGGGGGCTCGACACCGTGCCCAGATAACTCACCGTGGGCGCGTGCTCGCCGGTCTGCGAGCCCCAGGTGGCCGTGAGCACCAGCTGCGGCTCGGCGTCCGTGTCCTCGCCGTAGTCGGCCCGCGTGATCGACACGAGCAAATCGTGCGGACCGCTGCCATACTCCCCGTGCCGCCAGGCCGTGCCCGTCTTCTTGCTCGTCTCGCCGGCGACCACCTCATACAAGGCCAGCTCGCCCGGGTTCTCGCTGATCGCGGAATCGTCGTAGGGGTCGAGAAAGATACAGGTCGGGGCGGTGCCGACGGTGAGCTGCGCGTATTTGTAGTTGTCGCTGTCCACCCAGTCGAACACGAGGCGGACCTGGTCGCCGGCGGCCGTGCCGTAGAACCAGCACCGAAGCGTGATCGGCCACCGCTTGCGGGGCCCGTCGCGGTGCACGAGCTGGGCGTCGGACTCCTCGACGCGGACGCAGTAGTCCTTCTCGTTCCACGTCCAGCCGGTGGCGTCGGCCTTCTCTTCGACCGTCCACGCGCCGGCGACCGCTTCCCAGCGATCATCGAGCGTCTGGATCTCCTCGCCCGTGTTCTCCGACCAGTGCTCGAAGTCCTTATCAAAACAGACCGAGCACGGGCAGCAGCGGAAGCCGGAGCTGATCGAATTGCGCATCAGTAGCTTTCCGGGCAGGCGGCGGAGACGACTTCCAGATAGCCGTTGATCGACATGCAGACGACGCGGGTGTTCATCGGCAGCTCGTCGCCCGGCGACAAGAGAAACCCGTACACTTCGCGGCTGTTGCCCGTGCCGGTGTACTTGAACTCCTCATCGTCCTCGTCCCACGTCGGGTTGCCGTAGACCTCGATCGCCGCCTTCTGGCCGTAGGCCAGCGAGCTGGTCAGCCGGCCGCGGACGGCGGAGGTGTTGGTTCGGGCGCCGCGGCCGAGGCGGACGGGGGCGAGTGCGCGTCGCATCACGAGATCCTGTACCTGAGAGAAAACAGGCCGCCGGGCGGTCGCTGCGTGCGATAATCGCGCGGGCGATCCATGCGGATCACGATCCCCGAGTAGCCGGTGTTGATCACGGTCGCCTTCGGGTTCCAGCGGATCGACGTGATCGGGCCGGCGATCTCCTGCATGTCGCCCTTTTCGGAGACGGCCTCCAGGATCTGGCCCAAGAGCTCGGTCCAGGGCCACCAGCCGTGAAGCGTGACCTCGGCCTTCGCGCGGCTCGCATAGTAGCGGGCCAGGAGGCCGGCCATGACCAGGCCGAGCCGATCGCCGTCGTCGCGGAGCACGCGGGGCGTGTCGCCCGAGGTCAAGAGCTGGCCGTCGGTGTCCTGGCCGACGATCGTGTGCGGCGCCAAGACCCAATACTCCGCGTCGGGGACCTCGTAGACCAGCACGCCGTCGGTCGGCTGGTGTTCTTCCGCCTGCCAGACGAGCTGGAGCCTGGTATCGCCGTAGAAGGCGATCGTGCAGCACATCTGCTGGTAGCTCCGCTCCGGCGAGTTTTCGGTGGCCGCGGCCGTGAGCGGCCAGTCGGTCGCGGCCAGCAGGTGCTGCGGCTGCGAGTTCAGCACGACGCCCCAATCGTTCTGCGGCACAGAGACGTCGATCCCCAGCTCGGCCACCGGCTCGTAGTAGTGGGCCGGGTCGTCGGGATCGGTCGCGTCGCTCGTCTCCCGCTCGATCCACGCCTGCGGCGCGAGAAACTCCGGCTCGTGGCCGGCCGGGTTGTTGTTCTCGGCCGGGTCGAGCGAGTAGTCAAAACCTTCCTTGAGCGGGAGCCAGTCCAGCGTCGAGCGAACGGTGAGCTGGCGATCGGCGATCCACGGCGTTTCCTCGGGCTCCTCCTCGGTTTCGTCGGGCTTGGGGATCAGCTTCCCCTCGTCGTCGATCGCCGGCGCGGCATCGCCGTCATTATGATCCCAGAACTGGGGCGCCCCGAAGTGCTGATAGACGGCGGCGAACCTGTCCGCCGCGCGGGCCTCGTCGTGCTCCTTGGCCGTGCTCTCCGAGTCGCCGGTACCGGCGTGGTAGGCGTCGGCCACGCCTTCGTCCCACTTGCCGACGAGCGTCGTGCCGTACTGGTTCGGCAGGGCGCTTGCGCCGTGCAGGCTACAGCAGACCACCAGCCGTTGCCCGACAACGCGGATCTCGCCGAACGAAAAGTCGGCGGTCCGCTCGATCTTGCAGGCGTCGACGGAGAGCTCCATCGCGCCCTCCATGGCCTCGACGACCCCTTCCCTCACGGCATCCACGGCGTCCTTCTCGACCTCGAACAGGAGCTCGTCGTGGATCTGGAGAAGCGTCTTCGCAGGCCACCCCTCGCCTCGCCGGCGGCTCTCCACGTCCACCATCGCCAGCTTGATCAGGTCCGCGGCCGAGCCCTGGATTACGGTGTTCACGGCGGTCCTCTCCCCGAAGGTCCGGCGCGCCCTGGTGCTGGGGCTGATCTAGGGCTGGCTCCTGAAACGACGGGAATGGTTAGGGCCAGGGTCGGGAGCTTCTGGAGCCGGCCCGCGATGC
>Ga0180434_10002954_pt1 | contig 21977 bp, 19 predicted proteins | sample SS_ome_7_FD_132453 | JGI IMG/M metagenome (GOLD analysis project Ga0180434, IMG submission 132453) | Hypersaline lake sediment archaeal communities from the Salton Sea, California, USA - SS_1_D_2 metaG | ecosystem: Environmental > Aquatic > Non-marine Saline and Alkaline > Hypersaline >...
ATTATGCCGCAAAAGTCATTTTTTGTCAAGCCTGTCTGAAAAATGAACCATTTCGAGTGATTCGTAGTATATATAACGTCATTTCAACGACCGGATAAAAGTTGTTATATTTTGGATGTATAGAAACGGCACAACGGAGAAACCACTGGGCGCTCGGATAAATTCGCACACGATCATCTTTTCCTTGTATGGAAGCCACGTGCTGCCACGCGGTGGCGAGATCTGGATCGGCAGCCTGATCCGGGCGATGGCTGCCCTGGACTTTAGCCCCGGGGCGGTGCGGGCGCTCGTCTCGCGGATGCAGCGCAAGGGGTTCTTGCAGAGCCGACGATTGGGACGGCGCAGTTTCTACGAGCTGACCGACTGGGGCCTGAAGAACGTCCGCTGGGGCAGCGAGCGGGCTTTCATCTCGCCTGATGACGAGTGGGACGGACGATGGACGGTGGTCACCTATTCGATCCCTGAGAGACACCGCAAGCGTCGGGATGCGCTGCGCGCCGCGCTCAACAGTTGGGGGTTTGGCGCGCTCGTCCCTGGTATCTGGATCTCGCCGCACCAATTCACCCCCAGGGTCGAAAAGAAATGGCGGGAGCTTGGCGTGTGGCAGTATCTGGAGATTTTTCGAGCCGAGCATCTGGGGCCAAGCGATCCATCCAATCTGGTGGCCCAGGTCTGGCCTCAGCTTTCCGAGATCAGAGACCGCTATTCAGCCTACATCGCCCAGTACGAGCCGATCTTGCGTCGTTTCGAGGCTGGCGCTATCTGCGATGAGGAATGCTTTGCCGCCCGTCTCCAGTGCTTGTTCGAGTTTGTCGCCATCACGCTCAAAGATCCAGCCTTGCCGCCCTCTCTGTTGCCCCAGGCTTGGCCACGCTCTTCTGCCCAACGGCTGTTCCAGACATTGTTAAAGGCTCTCGCCAAGCCCGCGAACCGCTTTTTCGATACCATTTACAAAACAGGAGGAGAAACTAATGACAAAGATGCACCTTCGTAACGATATCGCCCGCTCGCGAGGAATTTCCCGACGGGATTTTCTCAAGCTGGCGACGGCTGGCTTATTGGCCGGATGCCGCCCCACTCGCCAGACAAGTGCGCCAACCCACACCCCGACGCCGGCGCCGACTCACACTCCCACGCCCGAGCCGCCTGCCACGTCTGCCGCCCGGCCCGTCGTGACCGTCCCTCGGTCGGAAATTATCAAAATATACCCCGACGCGCCGAGCAAGGTCGTGCATACCCATCACACCGGCGTGTGGGATGGCGAAACATTGGCGCCAGAGATCGTTCGGCAGATGCTCGACGCCTCGATCGCGCAACTGACCGGCCTGAACGACGCCCGCGAAGCCTGGGCGGTTCTGTTCGATCCCGACGAGCGAATCGCCATCAAGGTCAGCACGATTCGAACCAGCGATTATTGGACGCACGTCCCCCTGGTGATGGCTGTGACGGAATGTCTCCAGGACGTGGGGATCCCGCCCGAGCAGATCGTCATCTTTGATAGGGCTGACCACGAACTAACGGCCGCCGGTTACACCATCAACCAGGATGAGCCGGGCGTGCGTTGCTATGAGACCACCGATTACGTGGAAGGCTGGACGCTGCTGGATACCGACATCCGGCTCAGCGACATCTTGCTGAACTGTGACGCGCTGATCAATATGCCGATCCTCAAACATCACAGCCACTCAGGCGTCACTTTTGCGATGAAGAACCTATTTGGCGTCTTTAACAAGCCGGCCTCTTTCCACCGTCCGCGAACCGGGCAGGCGATCGCCGAACTGAATGCCCTGTCACCGATCCGGGAGCGCACACGGTTGATCATCGGCGACATGCTGGAGGTTTGCCCGATCTCCAGACACGGCTGGTTCGAGGCCGTGCTGGGAGACTCGATTCTCACGAGTTTCGATCCGGTTGCGCACGACGCGGTCGGTTTCCAGTGGCTCAGCCAGGTAATGACCACCCAAGAATACGATACAGTGGCAGCGGCGGCGGAAGAGTTAGCCATCCCCTGGCTGGCGACCAGCGCCGAGTTGGGCCTGGGGACCAATGACTCCGATAATATGGAACTGATGGAGGTAAACCTGGGATGACCGGGCAAAAACCAGCGCACTATATGAGGCACGTCCTGGCCCTGGCTGCCGATGCGTTTGATGCATTCGGCGAATTCCCCATCGCGGCCATCGTCGTCCTCGACGATCAAATTATCTCCAGCGCGGCTACTTCGGAACGACGCGAGAAACGTTTTCTGGGTCACGCCGAGTTGGTCGCCCTGGAAAACGCCGACAGACTGGGGCTATCTCTGGACGAGCGACGCAACGCCAAACTGTTCACTAATCTCGAGCCGTGTTTGATGTGTATGGGCGCGGCTATGTCATTCTTCCTGGGAGAGCTTTACTATGGCCTGGAGTCGCCAGGGGATGGAGGCGTCGATCTGGTCAAGGAGTGGGTCAGAAAAGAGGAGGACATACCCGGATACCGACTCCCCAGGATCACAAGCGGCTTGCTGCGAGAGGAAAGTATCCAACTCTTTGAAAAGTACGTATCCCAGAGTCCGCCGGGGCCTATGCGAGACTGGGCAGAAACCTTGACGAGACTTTAACCCCGGCTAAACTTTTTGAGCATTTTTGATATAATCCGTAGCCACAGGAAAACAGACGGATGACGAGAGAACAGAATTGTAACGAAAATCCTGACGCGCGTGGAATATCCAGGCGCGAGTTTATCAAGCTGGCGGCTGCGGCCGGCCTGCTGGCCGGATGTCGCTCCCCCCGGCAATTGACCGCCACACCGACCAGCCCACCAACCGCTACCGCGACGTTGCTGCCCACCCGCACCGCTGTGCCAACTGTCGAACCGACCGCGACGCAACCCGCCGCTCCCACAGCCACGTCGACTCTTGCGCCTACCGCCCCGCCGACCATCACGCCCTCCGCCGGGCTGAGCAGAGTCGTGTATACTCATCACGCCGGCGTGTGGGACGGCGACACGTTGGCGCCGGGAGCGATCCGGCAGATGCTCGACGCTTCCATCACAAAACTAACCGGCCTGAATGACGTTGGTGAAGCCTGGTCGTCCCTGTTCGATCCCGGCGAGCGGATCGCGATCAAAGTCAATACCATCCAGCAGAGCAGCTTTTGGACGCATATCCCGCTGGTCATGGCCGTGACCGCCCGTCTCCAGGAGATAGGCATTCCGGCTGAGCAGATCGTCATCTTCGATCGATCCACCAGTGAACTGGAACGCGCGGGGTATCCGATCAACGAGGATGGGGCAGGCGTGCGTTGTTATGGATCTGGCTTCAACTACACGACTGGCTGGACGATCATGGATACGGAGATCGGGTTGAGCGACATTTTGCTGGATTGCGACGCCTTGATCAATATGCCCATTCTCAAACAGCACGGTTCTTCAGGAGTGACCTTCGCGATGAAGAACCATTATGGTAACTTTGATCGACCCGAGTGGTTTCACAGGCCCGCGATCGAGCGCGCGCTCGCCGAACTGAACAATCTGTCGCCGATCCGGGATCACACCCGGCTGATCATCGGCGACGCGCTGACCGTCTGTCCGCGGAACTGGAACAAGGCCGTGACCTGGAGTTCGATCCTCGCGAGTTTCGATCCAGTCGCGCACGATACAATCGGTCTCCAGATACTCGGTGAGGTGATGGCCTCCGAAGGGCTTGACCCTACAGCAGCAACGAACCTGGCCAATACCTGGCTGGCGAACGGTGCCGAGTTGGGCCTGGGCACCAATGACCCCGCCCACATAGACCTGGTGGAGATGACTCTGAACTAGAGCTTGACGACAAGTTTGAAATCCGAACTATTTTGGTACACAATTGGGCCGATAAATCAGGCAATCATGTCAAAATTTGGAGAATAGACGAATGACAATAGAACACAATTCTAGCAACACTTCTCGTTCACCGGGAATCTCCCGGCGGAGATTCCTCAAGCTGGCAGCGATGGCTGGCTTGCTGGCCGGATGTCGCCCTGCTCAGCAACCAGAGAGCACACCAACCCAAAAGCCCACCGCTACCGCGACCTCGCCTCCCACCTCCACCGCCACGCAACCTGCCGAACCGACCGTTGCGCCGACTGCCACGCCGACCATCGCGCCGCCCGCCGAGCCGAGCAAGGTCGTGCACACCCATCACGCTGGCGTGTGGGACAGCGAAGCGCTGGCGTCGGAGGCGATCCGGCAGATGCTCGACGCTTCGATCACAGAACTGACCGGCCTGAACGACGCTGGCAAAGCCTGGGCGTCCCTGTTCGATCCCGGCGAGCGGATTGCGATCAAAGTCAACGCCTTCCGCAACAGCATCATCTGGACGCACGTCCCGCTGGTGATGGCGGTGACCGATTGTCTCCAGGAGGCGGGGGTTCCCGCCGAGCAGATCGTCATCTTTGATTATTACACCAGGGAACTGGAGACCGCGGGCTTTCCGGTCAACCCCGACGGCCCTGGCGTGCGCTGCTACGGCACCGACAGCGACTATACGGGCGGCTATCAGATCGTTGGCTCCGACATCCAGCTCAGCAATATTGTGATAGAATGCGACGCCCTGATCAACATCCCGGTCCTCAAATCGCACATGCTGGCCGGAATTTCCTTCGCGATGAAAAATCATTATGGCACGTTTAGTAGACCGCAGAGCTTTCACAGCGGCGCGCGCATCAATCGCGGTATGGCAGAGTTGAACGCACTGCCGCCGATCAAGGAGCGCACCCGGTTGATCGTCGGCGACGCGCTGGAGGCCTGTCTCAAGCACGCGAACTCGTTCCCTTACTGGCAGGCTGATTTCACGGGAGATTCGATCTTTATGAGCTTTGATCCAGTCGCGCACGACGCGGTGGGGCTGGAGGTATTCAGCCGATTAAAGACCGCTGCCGGGGGCAATCCGTCAGCAGCCGTGAACATGGCCACCCCCTGGCTGGAGAGCGGGGCGGAGTTGGGCCTGGGCACAAAAGACCTGGATGCTATCGAATTGGTGGAGGTAACTCTTTGACGACAAAACTGACCCGACGACAATTTCTCAAACTGACCGGCGCGGCGGCTGCCGGTGCGACGCTCCTGGGAACGGGCTGCACGGCCCAACCCATCGAAACCACTCGCCGACAAGCGTCCGCCCCTACCGGCGATCAGGCCTACCTGTCCGTCGCCCGGGGCGGCGACCCGGCGGCGATCACAAAAGCCGCCGTCGCCGCGCTGGGCGGCATCGAACGCTTTGTGCGATCCGGCGACGACGTGATCGTCAAGCCCAACATCTGCGTGGACTACCATCCGCCGGAGTACGCGGCCACGACGAACCCCACCGTCGTCGCCACGCTGGTCGCGCTCTGCCTGGGGGCCGGGGCGCGGCGGGTGCGGGTGATGGATACCCCGCTCGGCGGCAGCACGGCGGAATCGGCCTACGCGGTGAGCGGGATCGAGGAGGCGGTGCGGGCGGCGGGCGGCGAGATGGAGGTGATGAGTCCCGTCAAGTTCGCCCGGACCGCCATCCCCGAAGGGCGGGACATCACCGAGTGGGAGGTGTACCGGGACATGCTCGAAGCTGACGTACTGATCGATGTGCCCATCGCCAAACACCACTCGCTGGCCCGGCTGAGCCTGGGGATCAAGAACCTGCTCGGCGTGATCACCGAACCGAACCAGATGCACCGCAACCTGGGCCAGCGCGCCGCAGACCTGGCGAGCCTGGTGCGCCCGACCCTGACGGTGGTGGACGCCGTGCGCATCCTGGTCGACCACGGCCCGACCGGCGGCAGCCTGAACGACGTACAACAGACCGACACGATCATCGCCAGCCACGACATCGTCGCCGCCGACGCCTACGCCGCCACTCTCTTCGACCTGACCGGGGCGGACATCGCCTACGTGAAGGCGGCAGCGGAGATGGGACTGGGGACGATGGACCTCGACAGCGTCAGGGTGGAGGAGATCCATGTGTGAGAACGGGAAGCTCAGGGCGCGTCTCTTTGTACTGAGCCTGCTCCTTTTCGCGCTGCTACTGTCGGGGTGCAGCAAGGATCTCGCTTCAAGCGGGGCAGAGACGCTTTCGCTGCCCGACGTTTTCCCCGGCGCAGACACTTTCCCAGGCTGGACGCCCGCCGGTGAAGTAGAGCTCTTTGACAGTGAAACTATCTACGAGCTGGTGAACGGCCAGGCCGAGGCGTTCTTTGTCTATGGCTTTGAGCAGGTCGCGGTCCAGAGCTACGAGAACGCGGACAATCTGCTGCGGGTCGAGGTCTGGCAATTGGCCACGACCACCGACGCCTATGGCCTCTTCACCACCGGCATCGCTGGCGCACCGGCCGACGTCGGCAACGACGGCGACGCCGACCCCGGGCGCAGGGTGGCCTTTTGGCAAGATCGTTACTACGTGCAGGTGCGCGCTCGTCAGAAACTGGACGACGCCGACCTGCGGGGCTTTGCAGAGACGATCTCGCAGGCGCTGCCGTCCGGCGGAGAGCGGCCCGCGCTGGTGGGCCTGCTGCCACCCGACGGCCTGGTGGAGCGCAGCGCCATCTTTTTCCGCGAGGAGATTTCTATCCAGGACATGGTGTGGCTGGGCGGCGAGAATCTGTTGGGATTGGGCAGAGAGACGGAGGGCGTCCTGGCGCGGTACGACGTCGGTGGCGCGGCGGTGCAATTGCTGCTGGTACAGTATCCCAACGCGGAGGCAGCAGCGGCAGGCCTGACGGCATTGGAGAATGGCGAGGTTGATGGCCTGGTGACCGCCGACGCGCGCGACAACCTGCTGGGCGCGGTCTTGGGCGAGGTGGACAGGGCAGCGGCCGGCGCGTTGCTGGCAGAGGCCCTGAGCGGTGATTGATTTGTACCTCAAGCGACTTTTTCTTCTAGGCGCGGTTGTTGCGCTGGTCACAGGTTGCGCCGGAGCAACCCCCTTGCCAGCTCCCACCTCGACGCCAACCCTCACCTCGACACCGACACCATCACCGACGCCGACATCGACCGCTACCACGACGCCGACGCCGACACTGACCCCCACCTCGACCCCAACGCCGACCCCGACGCCCATCCCTTTCTGGGACCTGAGAATCTCTACCCCTGAGGAACAGGGGATGGATTCGGACGTGTTGGTCAGAATGTTTGACTACATCGCGGAACAAGACGCCGAGGTTCACAGCGTGCTCATCGTGCGCAACGGCTATCTGGTGACGGAGGCCTACTTTGTACCTTACCGCCAGAGCCGCAAACACCCTGTACTCTCCTGCACCAAGAGTTTTCTCTCCGCGCTGATTGGCATCGCCATCGAAGAAGGGTACCTGGATTTGGACGACAAGGTGCTGGATTTCTTCCCCGACCGCGTTATTGCGAACGATGAACCGCGCAAGCGGGCGATGACGGTGGAGCATCTTTTGAGAATGCGCTCTGGGTTGGATTGGCCCGAGTCGACGGTCTCTTACAGCTCCTCGAACAACGTCCTGTGGCAGATGATGGACAGCAACGACTGGGGGCAGTTCGTGCTCGACCGACCCATGATCGCAGAGCCGGGAGCAAGGTTCAACTATAGCACGGGCGATCCACAACTCCTGGCCGCAGTTCTGGAGGAAGCCACGGGGATGAGCACGCAGGAATTTGCCGGAACCCATCTCTTCGAGCCGCTCGGCGTTTCCTCCAGGCATTGGAGCTGGCAGTCTGGCCCCGAGGGGGTCTCCTTTGGAGGCGGTGGCCTCAGTATAACACCGCGCGCCATGGCCAAGTTCGGCTACCTCTATCTGGAGGACGGCGCCTGGGATGGGCAGCAGATTATCCCGGCAGATTGGGTCGCAGCATCCGTCGCCGGTCCTTATTATGGATACCAATGGTGGCGACTCGGTAATGGCGGCTACGCCGCGCTGGGGTACAAGGGGCAGCGTATCGTCGTGCTCCCAAATCTCGAAATGGTGGTGGTCATCACGGGGGAGTTCTCCGGCACGGCGTCAGGATACCTGGTAGACGCTTTCATCATACCTGCTGCCCGCTCGTCCGAGCCGCTGCCTGAGAATCCCGAAGGATTGGCGCTGCTGGAATCCCGGATACATGAGGTTGGGCCAGGGGATTAGTCGAGAAAAACTGCAATGAAGTGGTCACGCGTGCGCCGAATCCGACAGCTCGTTCAAATCCTGACCTTTGCGCTGTACATCTACCTGCTCTTCGCCGCGCTCCAGCGACGGGCGGCTTTTCCGCTGGCCGATCTCTTCTTCCGGCTCGATCCGCTGGCTGCGCTGGGAGCAATGTTGGCCAACCGAGCCTGGATCCCCCGGCTGGCGCTGGCGTTGATCACGCTGGGATTGACGCTGATCTTTGGCCGGGTCTGGTGCGGCTGGCTGTGTCCACTCGGCACGCTGCTGGAATGGTTTCGCTTCCGCTCCGCCTCCCGCCGGGCCGCGACTTTCTCCCCGCGCTGGCGGCGGATCAAGAATCTCCTCCTGCTTCTCATCCTGGTCGCGGCCCTCTTTGGCAACCTCAGCCTGCTCATCCTGGATCCCATCACGCTGTTCACGCGGACGATGACGACGGCGATTCTCCCCGCTCTCAACCACGCCATCACCTCCGTCGAGCGCACCCTGTACCCGATCTCCTTCTTCCGCCCGGCGATAGATTGGCTCGAAAGGGTGCTTCGCGGGCCAGTCCTCCCGGTCATCCAGCCGGTCTTTGCCCAGAACACCGCGCTAGCCGCGTTCTTCCTCGGCATCCTCGCGCTCAACCTGCTGGCCGACCGGTTCTGGTGTCGTTACCTCTGTCCGCTCGGCGCGCTGCTGGGGTTGCTGTCGAAGGTGTCGCTGCTACGGCCCATCGTCCGCCCGGCCTGCAACCGCTGCGCCCGGTGCGTGGGAGTCTGTCGGCTGGACGCGATTGACACAGCTCAGGGCTACGAGATCATCCCCGCCGAATGCACCGTCTGCCTGGATTGCCTGGCCGCCTGTCCCGAAAGCGCCGCTTCCAAGGGAAGCGGGATCGACTTTCGCCTCCACTGGCGACCCGCTCCCGCCCGCGAGTACGATCCGACCCGGCGGCAGGCGTTGGCGGCGCTGGCGACCGGCGCCGCGGGCGTTGCCCTGTTGCGGACCGGCGTTCAAGCCAAGCAACTTGATCCGCAGTTGATCCGTCCGCCTGGCGTGGAAGATGAAGGTGAATTTCTGGCCCGCTGTCTGCGTTGCAGCCAATGTATGAAAGTCTGCCCGACATCGGGCCTGCAACCGGCTCTGTTCGAGGCCGGGCTGGAGGGGCTGTGGACGCCGCGCCTGACGCCTCGCCTGGGTCACTGCGACTATGGCTGCAACGCCTGCGGCCAGATCTGCCCGTCCGGCGCCATCCCGTCCCTCGAACTGGCCCGCAAGCGAGAAGCCGTCATCGGCGTGGCCGTCATTGACCGCGATCTCTGCCTGCCCTGGGCACACGGGATACCCTGCATCGTCTGCGAGGAGATGTGCCCGACGCCAGAGAAGGCGATCCGGCTGGAAGAAGTGACGGTGACGGACGATCGAGGCGAACCGAGCATCGTGCAGCGTCCCTACGTTCTGGAGGATGTGTGCATCGGCTGCGGCATCTGCGAGTACCAATGCCCGGTGGGGGGCAAGGCAGCGATAGAGGTTTACCGGAGATGAGGCCCTCGCAGAACGAGAGAGGGATGAACGGGTACAGCGATGCAACCTATGACGCTCTATCTGCGTATAAGAGAGTAAAGTCGACTGAAGGAGATAGAGACGATGTTAGATGTACTAATTGGGTTGATCGTGTTGCCGTTCAAGCTGTTGGCCTGGCTGATCGAGGCAGTCGTGGTTTCGCTGGTCTGGTTGATCAAATTGCCGCTGGTGCTGCTGGCGGTGGTACTGATGATCGTGGCGGGGCTGATCGGCGCGATCGTCTCGGTGCTCGGCGTGGCGCTGACGCCGGTGTGTGGAATCGGGCTGCTGATCCTGCCCGTCGGTCTGATTTTTCTGGGGATAGCCTGGCTGATCGCAAGGCTGCTGTAGAAAGCAGAACGAGCAGCGCTCAGGCAGGGCGCTCCTTAGGTGCCCTGCGAGATGCGCCGCAGTTCCTCGAACAACTCTTGCTGGCGAGGGGTAAGCTCCGTCGGCAATTGCACGTCTAGCTTGGCGTACAGGTCGCCATACTGGTCGGGCTGTCGCAGTCGAGGCAGTCCCTTGCCCCGCAGACGAAAGACCCGCCCGTTCTGCGTCCCCGCCGGTACGGCGAGCATCACCGAACCGTTCAACGTCGGCACCGGAGCCTTGCCGCCGAGGATCGCGGTCGTAAGCTCCACCGGCGCCGTCACGTGCAGGTCGTCGCCCCGGCGCTCGAACTGGTGATCGGGTCGCACTTTGATGCGCAGGTATAGATCGCCCGTCTCTCCGCCGGCCATACCCGGCCCGCCCTCGCCGGCTGCGCGGACGCGGGTGCCAGAGCGCGCTCCAGGCGGGATACTCACCTCGATTCGACGTCCCTCCTTCTGGATGACGCGCGAGGTACCCTGATAAGCCTCTCGCAAGCTGATCTCGACCTCCTGCTCATAATCCTGGCCGCGCCGCGGGCGTGGACGAGCGCGAACCCCAAAACCGCCCGCCACAGTCCCACCACCCATCCCGCCAAAGATCTGGCTGAAAAAGTCAGAGAACGAGTCACCCCCGCCAAAGAGATCGCTCAAGTCCTCCGGGCTGCCGTACTGGACGTGGACGCGCTGCCCTCCCGCGCCAGGCGCGGCCGTCGTCCAGCGACCCCAGTCGAAACCGCCGGGACGGCCGCCAGCCTGCTGCCAGCGCTGCCAATCCGCCCCCAGGCGATCGTACTTGTCCCGCTTCTCCGGATCCGAGAGCACCTCGTAGGCTTCGTTGATCTCTTTGAAACGCTCCTCGGCCCCCGTGTCGCCCGGGTTGACGTCGGGATGGTGCTCGCGGGCAAGTCGGCGAAAGGCCCGCTTGATCTCTCTTTCGTCGGCGTCTCGGCTTACGCCGAGGCTTTGATAATAGTCCTTGTATTCCATGGGTCTGGTTCGTATTGCGTAGTGCGTTAAATCAAGTAGCGACGACGACGCGGGCCGGGCGCAAGAGTCGCCGGTTCAGACGATAGCCCGGTTGGGTTACTTTGATTACGGTGTCTGGCTCTGCCCCGGTCTCTCTATGACTGACAGTGCTTATCGCCTCGTGCCAGGTAGGATCGAACGGCTGCCCTTTGGCCTCGACACGCTCAACCCCCTCCCGTTCCAGGAGTTGCATCAAGGCCTGATGGGTCATGTCAACCCCCTGACGGAGGCTCTTGGCGTCGGTCTCCTCCGCGTTCAACGCTCGCTCCAGGTCGTCCGCCACGCGCAGAAAAGACCGCAGCAATCGCTCCCGGTCGGCCTCGACGCGCTCGTCGGCCAGCCGCCGCTGTCGCTTGCGAAAGTTCTCCATCTCGGCCTGGAGGCGCAGCGCCCGGTCGCGCCACTCGTCCAGCGTTTCCTCCGGTTTGGATTGGACCGGAACCGGCTCCTCCACCGTCACCGGCTTCCGATCCATGGCGGACGGAGCCGTCTTGGTGGTTATTGGAATCTCCACAGGCGCTGCCTGCCTCGGAATCACTGTGGGCCTGGTGCGAATGGGCACTCTGGTTCTCATCGTCATCGTTGATTTTCCTTTTTAGTGCAGACCCTCCCACCGATTTCATCAATCAGCGGGAGGGTCTGCCGACAGAAAGCTTATACTTCCTGGAACTCGCCCTCGACTACGTCCTCATCGGCTCCGGGGGGTGGCCCGGTTGGGCCGGCCGGTCCGGCCTGTGGTCCAGCCGCCGCTTCTTGCTGGGCCGCTGCTTGCTGCGCATACATCTGCTGCCCGATGGCGTAACTGGCCTGCTGCAACTGCTCGATCAGTTGCCGGATGCGGGCCGCGTCGTCGCTATCCTTGGCCTGCTTCAGATCGTTTACGATCCCCTCGATGCGTCCCCGATCCGACGACGACACCTTTTCGCCCTGTTCGCGCAGCAGTTTTTCCATCTGATAGATCATCGAGTCGGCAGTGTTGCGAGCTTCGATCAATTCCTTGCGCCGCCGATCCTCGCCCTCGTACCGCTTGGCGTCCTGCACCCGTTGTTCCACTTCCTCCTTGCTCAGGTTCGTGGAGGCGGTGATGGTGATCTGCTGCTCCTTGCCCGTCGCCTTGTCCTGGGCCGAGACATTCAGGATGCCGTTAGCGTCGATGTCGAACGTCACCTCGACCTGCGGCACGCCTCGCGGCGCGGGCGGGATACCCTCCAGATTGAACTGTCCCAGGCTCATATTGTCGGACGCCATCGTCCGCTCGCCCTGCAGGACGTGGATCGTCACCGCGGTCTGGCCGTCAACGGCGGTGGAGAAGGTCTCACTCTTGCGCACCGGGATGGTGGTGTTCCGCTCGATGAGCGGCGTCATCACCTGGCCGAGCGTCTCCACGCCCAACGTCAGCGGCGTCACGTCGAGCAGCAGCACGTCCTTGACGTCGCCGGACAGCACGCCCGCCTGAATCGCCGCGCCGACGGCGACCACCTCGTCGGGGTTGACGCCCTTGTGCGGCTCCTTGCCACCGGTCAGCTCGCGCACCAGATCCTGGATCATCGGCATGCGCGTCGCGCCGCCGACCAGCACGACCTCGTCGAGATCGCTGGCTTTCAGATTGGCGTCGCTCAATGCCTGCTCGAAGGGCCCTCGACAACGCTCCACCAGATCGTTCGTCAACTGTTCCAGCTTGGCCCGCGTCAGCTTCATCTGCAAGTGCTTGGGACCAGAGGCGTCGGCGGTGACAAAGGGGAGGTTGATCTCGGTCTCTAGCACCGTCGAAAGCTCAATCTTGGCCTTTTCCGCTGCCTCCTTCAGCCGCTGCAACGCCTGCTTATCCTGGCGCAGGTCGATCCCCTGTTCCTTCTTGAACTCGTCGGCGACGTAATCCGTGATGCGCTGATCCCAGTCGTCGCCGCCCAGGAACGTGTCGCCGCTGGTGGATTGCACCTCGACCACGCCCTCGCCCACGTCCAGGACAGAGACGTCAAAGGTGCCGCCGCCCAGGTCAAAGACGAGGATCGTCTCGTCCTTCTCCTTGTCCAGGCCATAGGCCAGGCTGGCCGCGGTCGGCTCGTTGATGATGCGCAGCACTTCCAGGCCCGCGATCTGCCCGGCGTCCTTCGTCGCCTGGCGCTGGCTATCGTTAAAGTAGGCCGGTACGGTGATGACGGCCTGCTTGACTTCCTCGCCCAGGTACGCCTCGGCGTCCTGCTTCAATTTGCGCAGGATCATGGCCGAGATTTCCTGCGGCGTATAGTCCTTGCCCGTCGCCGGGAGATGCACGCGCGCGTCGCCAGCCGATCCCCGCACGATCTCGTAAGGCAGCACCTGGCGCGCCTTTTCGACCTCGGCATCGTCGTACCGCCGTCCCATCAACCGCTTGATCGAAAACACCGTGTTGTCCGAGTTGACGACTGCCTGTCGCCGGGCCACCTGGCCCACCCGCCGCTCGCCTTCTTTGGTGAACGCCACGACCGAAGGACACAGCCTTCCGCCCTCGGCGGTAGTGATTACCGTAGGCTCGCCGCCTTCCAGGACAGCGACAGCCGAATTCGTCGTACCCAGGTCAATACCAATAATTTTGCTCATTTGTTTCCTCCTGATTTACATTTTCTAGTTCGCGTTTGAGCATAATATACCTCATCTATGTTAAAAACAGATAAGAGCGGCATTAACGTTTCATTAGAATGTGTTCACAGTGAGTAGACCACCTGGATTTGCCCCCTGCTGGTTGTTGGCGTATAATAGCTATGGCAATGTCAGACTTTGAGCGATTTGGGATGGAGAACGCCCAATGAACCCCCAAGCGGCCCGTTACCCCAATAGTTTGAAAACGTCGCGATGAAGGTTGAACGCCGTATCCACCGTCTGCGCCGGCTCAAATGGGGTGTCCTTGTCCTGCTCACTCTTTTCCTCACAGTGATGGCCGCCTATTACTATCTTGCCCAAGACGTACCCTTTTTCAGGGGGCTGATTTATTGGACGATCGGGGTGCTGGGTGCCGCGGCAATCGTTGAGGTTGGTTTCCGGGTCGTAGAGAGCCTGCATCGCAGTTTCCAGCGCGAGATGACCGAGCGACAACGAGCAGAAGAGACGCTTCGAGAGCGCACACAATTGCTGGAAAGAACTTTTGCCAGCCTGCGCGAAGCGGTCTTTATCGTTGACGCCGGTCCGGAGAAGATCACCGATTGTAATCCAGTCGCGTTGGAGATGTTTGGCTACAGTCGCCAGGAGCTGTTGGGCCAATCGATCACGCTCCTGCACGTGGACGAGAGGACACTGGAAACGTTTAGAGAGCGCCTGCATTCCTCCGTCGAGGAGAAAGGGTTTCTCTTTCTGCCCGAGTTCAGGATGAAGCGCAAGGATGGCACTGTCTTTCCTACCGAGCAAAACGTGACGCCGCTTGAGGACAAAGACGGGACGCACACCGGCTGGGTCAACGTGGTGCGCGACATCACGGAGCACAAGCAGGCAGAACAAGCGCTGGAAGTGCACACGGAACAACTCCGCGTCCTGGCCGCGCGGCTGGCGGAGGTCGAAGAGGCGGAGCGGCAGCGGATAGCACGCGAATTGCACGACCAGGTGGGACAGAATCTGACCGCCCTGGGCATCAACCTGAACATTGTGCGCTCCCAGGTATCGGAGCAAGCGGCAGATCTAGCGCGCTCCCGTCTGGACGATTCGCTGGCGCTGGTGGCGGAGACGACCGAGCGGATCCGCCACGTGATGGCCGATCTACGGCCGCCGGTGCTGGACGATTATGGGCTGGTGGCTACATTACATTGGTATGGAGAACAGCTCGCTCAGCGGGCGGGCATTGCCGTCGCCGTGCGAGATCAGGAACTCGCGCCCCGGCTGAACGCCCAGACTGAGAGCGCCCTGTTTCGCATCGCGCAGGAGGCGTTGACCAACGTGGTCAAACACGCCCAAGCCACCCAGGTAACTGTGGCGGTGGAGGAAGACGGCAGAACCGTGCGCCTGGTCGTCGCCGACGACGGCATGGGCTTTGACGTCCCACGCGCAACCGGACCCGGTGAGCGGGCCGGCTGGGGATTGTTCACCATGGCCGAACGTGCCGAAGGAGTGGGCGGTCACTTTCACGTCGAATCTCGCCCCGGGCAGGGCACGATGGTCGTCGTGGAGGTGGAGCGATGAAGCCGGGGTACGACCTTGCGATCACCGTTTTCCTGGCCGACGACCACGCGGTGGTCCGCGACGGATTGCGATTTCTCCTGGAAGCGCAAGACGGTGCGGATAACGAATATCCGATCAAGGTGATCGGCGAGGCGGCCAACGGACGTGACGCGGTACAGCAGGTGGGCCAACTTTGCCCCGACGTCGTCCTCATAGACATCGCCATGCCCGATCTGAACGGTATCGAGGCGACGCGACAGATCGGAAAAATCTGCCCGTCCGCCCAGGTCATCATCCTATCCATGCACTCCACGAGCGAGCACGTCTTTCGAGCATTGCAGGTCGGGGCGCGCGGTTATCTGCTGAAAGAATCGGCCGGTATTGAGGTGGTCAAAGCTGTCCGCGCCGTCCACGCCGGCCACCGCTATCTGAGCCAGAGGATCTCGGATCAGGTCATTGACGATTACACGCGCCATCGCGAGGCCGTCGAGGCGAAAAGCCCGCTGGGGCGTCTCAGTCCCCGCGAGCGAGAGGTCATGCAACTCGTCGTCGAGGGCCGGTCGAGCGCAGAGATCGCTGACATCCTCTCCCTTTCTCCAAAAACCGTCGAGACCTATCGCAGTCGTCTGATGAAAAAGCTGAACATTGATGACCTCCCCAGTCTCGTCAAGTTCGCCATTCAACACGGATTGACCTCTTTGGAATAATCCCTACATTCGTACGCTGTCAAGGTTTCCCCACACAAAATATCAAGCTTTCCCTACAGACAAGAGACGTCATTTCTGTTAAGATCAAGAACGGCAGCGAAATAGCAGGCTGCCGGATCGCGGTTCTCTATCGTGAGGAGCGTTCTATGTCATCGACTATTTTGATCGTCGAGGATCACCAAGCTGTGCGCAACTCGTTGCGGGACTGGCTGGAGGCAGTGTTTCCCCAATGCGACGTAATGGAGGCCGCCAGCGGCGAGGAAGCGGTCGTCATCGCCCGCGCCCGATCGCCGCGCGTGATCGTCATGGACATCGGGCTGCCCAAGATGAACGGCATCGAAGCCACACGGCAGATCAAAGCCATCGTGCCGACGGCACAGGTCGTAATACTGACCATCCACGAAGAAGAGGCGTATCGCGCCGACGCAATAACCGCCGGCGCGATAGCCTACATACCCAAGCGCGAGATGCAAACAGAACTCGTGCCCACGCTGGTCGCGTTGTTATCTGAAGAGAAGGATTGCCCAGGAGCACGCCAAGCTGGATAGTGATAAAGAAACGGGATTGGAACTGGCACAGGTGTATGAAATCGTCAAGCAACACGGGATTCACATTGACGTGGAGACAACGATGGGGCAGGGAACTACCTTCCGCGTCTACCTACCTACCGACCTACGAGGAGGCCGAGATGAAGAAAGTAAGGGCGAAAGAGCCTGCTACCCTTCCAAAGGGAAAAGGGGAGACAATCCTGCTGGTAGAGGACGCCAAGAGGCTGCGACAAGCGATGCGAGATATTCTCGAGTCGCTGGACTACCAAGTACTGGTCGCGGCGAATGGACAAGACGCGTTGGAAGTCTATCGGTCGGCGGCGGAGGCGCACTCCAAGCGCGGGCAGGGAAGAGTGGATCTGTTGATCGCGGATCTGGTCATGCCGGTGATGGGAGGCCAGCAGTTGCTCCAGACGTTAAGAGAAGAAACTCCCGATCTAAAGGCGCTGGCTATCACCGGCTATGTGGGGCGAACAGACCCCCAGGCGTTGAAGGAAGCGGGCTTTTTGGACGTCGTCCACAAGCCCTTTGACGCAGACTACCTGGCACGTGTGGTTCGTCATGCGCTGGATGGAGATTGAATCTGGCGTGAAGCGCATATAAAATTCCCAGATGATGGAACCAAAAGTTAGGGCCAGGCACGTTGTAATGAAGGAGACAGACAATGAGGAAACATAACTCTTGTACGCTATCTCTCGTCATATTCGTTGGCATTTTACTGTCCACTTGTGGGACAAATCGGCCTTTTGAATGTACGGACGCGCTGGGCTGCGTGGACATCGCGCCGGGCGAGCCCATCGAAATTGGGGTATTGCAGGCGTTGAGCGGCGGCGCGGCCCCCAGCGGCATCGAGCAAGCCCGCGGCATCGAAATTGCCATCGCCAGACGGGGCGATCAACTCCTCGGACATCCCATCGAGATGCGAGTCGAGGACTCGCTGTGCTCGCCCGAAGGAGGTCTCAACGCGGCCCTGAACGTCGCCACTCGCCCGCAAGTGGTGGCGATTCTTGGTCCCACCTGTTCCGGGGCGGCGGTGACCGGGGCCATGACGATGGCCGAGGCAGGATTGGTGATGATTTCGGCTTCCAACACCGCTCCTTCCCTGACCGGTATCGGGGGAGAACGAGGCAATCACTGGCAGCCGGGTTACTTTCGGACCAGACGTAGCGACGCGGCATTGGGACGTTTCGCGGCAGAATTTGTCTTCCAGGAGCTTGGGATAACCAAAGTGGCCACTCTCAACGATAACGATCCCTATACCGAGGAACTTGTGGATATTTTTGGACAAGCGTTTACCGAGTCGGGCAGAGAGGTGGTTCTGAGCGCGGCTATCAATAAAGGGGACGTTGACATGCGCCCTGTGCTGACCGCTGTCGCCGCCTCTGGAGCCGAGTTACTCTTCTTTCCCGTCTTCCAACCCGAAGGGGATTTCATCGTCCGGCAAGCCAAAGAGGTGGCCGGCCTGGAAAACATCACCTTTATGACGGCGAGTTCGTTGTTGTCAGAACCCTTCATCAAGACTATCGGTTCAGATGGCGTGGGCATGTACTTTGCCGGACCCGACCTGCCAGAAAACCCGGCCCACGATGCATTGGTCTCTGAGTTCAAAACAAGATACGGCGGGCCGCCTGTCACCCTGGACTATGCGTACGCCTACGATGCGGCCAACTTGCTCTTGGACGCCATCGAAACGGCGGCGGTGCAAGATGCGAACGTGGACGGGACGTTACACATCGGCCGTCAGGCGCTACAGAATGTCCTGTACGCTACCTCTGGCTTCGAGGGTGTGACGGGTACCATCTCCTGCGACGAATTTGGCGATTGCGGCGCCTCTGGGTTCACCATTATGCGCCTGGATGATCCATCTGCCGGGCTGGAAGGGCTGAAGGCAAACGTCGTCTACACCTACAGCCCGAACCAATGAGCCAGTCAAACAAAAGGAAAAGAACATGCCAAACTACAAGCCTTCTACATGGCCCTTACTTTTGTTTGCTATCGTCCTGCTGTCCGCTTGCCAACCGGCGAACCCGCCTTTTGAATGCACCGATGCCATCGGCTGCGTGGACATCGCGCCAGGCGACCCGATCAAGCTGGGCATGCTACAGGCATTGAGCGGCGACATGGCCTACGTCGGCCTCGCGCAAGCCCGGAGCATGGAGCTTGCCATCGCCAGGCGAGACAACCAACTGCTCGGTCATCCGATAGCGATACAACTTGAGGATTCGCGATGTCTGCCTGAAGGAGGAACCACCGCCGCTCTCAAAACCGTCGCCGACCCCCAGGTCGTGGCTATCCTCGGTACCACGTGCTCTGGGGCGGCTGCCACTGCGGCAGAGGTCATGTCCAAGGCTGGTTTGGTGATGATCTCCGGGGCGGCCACTGCGCCGTCCTTGACCGCGTTGGATGGAGAACGAGGCGCTGACTGGCAACCAGGCTTCTTTCGCACCAGACCTAACAGCGCGGAACAGGGACGGGCGGCGGCGACTTTTGCCTTCCAGGAACTGGGTGTGACGCGGGCCGCCGCCATCCACGACGGTGACCCCTACACCCGGGGACTCGCGGAGGTATTCGAGCGGGCTTTCACAGAATGGGGCGGGGAGATCGTTCTGGATGCCATCGTCAACAAGGGGGACGTGGATATGCGCCCCGTATTGACCGCAGTTGCTCACTCTGGAGCCAAGTTGGTCTTTTTACCACTCCTACAACCAGAAGGAGGGTGGGTCGTTCGGCAAACCAAAGAAGTGGCCGGCCTGGAGAGTGTTCTCCTCATGGGCAGTGGCGCGTTGCGGGGAGACTCTTTCATCGAATTTGTGGGAGTAGATGGCAAAGGAATGTATTTTGTCGGCCTGATCCCTCCAGAAAATTCGAGCAATGAATCATTTGCCTTCGAGTACGAGTCGATATATGGTGAACCGCCCCTTTCACGTTCCTACGAATATGCCCACGATGCCGTCGTCTTACTCTTCGGCGCGGTAGAAGCGACGGCGGTGCAAGACGCAGATGGGACGCTGCATATTGGTCGCCAAGCTCTGCGGGATGCCCTGCACGCCGTCTCCGACTTGGAGGGCTTGTCGGGCGCGCTTGCCTGCGACGAGTTCGGTGATTGCAGTGTTGGCACGTTCAACGTCGTTCGTTTGGACGATCCCTCCAGTGGGCTTGAGGGGCTGGAGTCAAACGTCGTATACACATACACGTCGGGCCAGTAGGCTGGGTCAGACGAAACATGCATTGGAGGAGTCCGATGAAACCATTGGAAATTATATCCCAACGATGGCGGGAACTGAACATTGCTGCCAAATTCAGTGTAGCTTTTGGTCTGTTGCTGATTCTGATAACGATAGGGGCGTCGATCAGCTATGGAACTATGACGACGGTCCGCCGCCAGACAGAGGCGGCCATCTCGACCAGCAGCGAAATCCAATACCTGGTGCTCGAGATGAGCAGCGAACTGGAAAGAGCGCGCCGCCTGGAGCGGGATTTCTTCCTCCGGTATCCTCGCATTGGGTTCTCAGAAGCGCGTCAGGCTTATGCCGAGCCGGCACAAGAAAAGATCGCCCACGTCGTGATCCACAGCGCCGAGTTGCAGCAGCTCATCGCTGAGTCGGACGTGAGCGACGATCTGCATGAGAGCGACGTCAACCTGAACCTATATCTCTCGGCGGCCAGCCGCTACGCCGACACCTTCGAGGAAGCCGTCGAGTTGGTCGGCAAGTTAGCGGCAGAGGATACGGGCTTGCAAGCACAACTGGCCCGGAGATCGGCCTTGTTATTGAATATACTACAGGCGACCGGCGATCCGAACCTGCTCGCTCTGTATCGCGACATGCAGGTCTTGGAAAAAGACTATTTGCTCACGCGCCAGCGCCCATGTATGCAATCTGCGTTCAACGTCGCCGTTCCTCTGCGCCAGGAGATCGAGCGTTCATCCTTCCTGGGTGAAAACGAGAAAACCCAGGCGCTCATCTATCTCGACGATTATCTGACGGTGGCCGAAGCGATGCTGGCCCTCGACGTCACAATTCGCAGCAAAGCAAACGAATTCGACTTACAAGCAGAGGCCCTCGATCCCATCTCGACCGAGTTGATTGCACTGGCCGGTCAAGAGGTGACGCATGCCCACACGAGAGCCACTCGAACAGACCTGCTGGCAACGGGTATACTGGCGGCAACTACGTTCGTGGGATTGGTGTTGGCGGGCGGGATTGCCTATGTGCTCAACAGAAGCATCGCGCGCAACGTGGTCAAGTTGACCCAGGCCGCCAGCGAACTGCGCTCTGGCAACCTGGAGGCGCGTGCGCGGATCAGCAGCCGCGATGAGCTAGGGCAACTGGCCGACAGTTTCAACGCGATGGCCACGCGCATCCACGGCTTGGTGAACCATCTGGAACAAAAGGTGGCCGAACGCACCGTCGCTCTGAGAGAGACGAACGAACAATTGGAACTAACGCTGGTCGAACTGAAGGATACGCAGAAGCAAGTGATTCAACAGGAGCGGCTGGCAGCCATCGGACAGTTGACCGGCGGCATCGCCCACGACTTTAACAACCTCTTGACCTCCATTATCCTCAGCGCCCAGATCCTGCAGAGCAAACCCCACCTGCCTTCCGATCTGATACCGGGTCTCGATGCCATCCTGGAGGAATCGCGGCGGGCGGCGAAACTGGTGCAGCAGATCCTGGACTTTAGCCGTCGCGCGATGATGGACACCAGGCCGATCGATCTCGTCTCCTTTGTCGAAAAAACCTTTGATATTCTAAAACGCACACTTCCAGAACACATTAACCTGGTTCTGGAGAGGGAAGCAAGGAAATACACAGTCGAGGCTGACCCCACACGCATCCAACAAGTAATCTTAAACCTGGCGACCAACGCCCGGGATGCCATGCCGGAAGGGGGAGAACTGCACGTCAGTTTATCCCGAATCCCCGTAAGGGAAGGGACAGAACCGCCAATAGAGGAGATGAGAGTCGGAGAGTGGATCTGCATGGCGGTTTCGGAAACAGGCAGCGGCATCGCACAAGAGATACAGCCTCATATCTTTGAACCGTTCTTTACCACCAAGCCTGTGGGCCAAGGGACAGGTCTAGGACTGGCGCAAGTCTACGGCATCGTCCGGCAGCACGAAGGATACGTCGGTGTAGAGACCACAGTGGGAGAGGGGACTACGTTCCGCATCTATCTGCCAGCTTACAGAGAGGGACTCGAAAAGGCCGTAGAAGAAGAGACCATGCTCCCACCGCAGGGACAAGGAGAGAGGATATTGCTGGTGGAGGACGAGGAAAGGTTGCGCAAAATAGGACAAGAGATATTACACTCGCTCGGCTACCGGGTACTGGTGGCGACAAACGGGCGAGAAGCGCTAAACGTCTACCGGGCAGCGGAAAACGTGGACCTGGTCATCACAGACGTGGTCATGCCGGAGATGGGGGGAAAGCGTTTGCTCCAGGAACTGGAAAAGATAACGCCCCACGTCAAAGCCCTGGCCATCACCGGCTACGTGGTACACAAAGATCTGGAGGCGTTAAAGGCCATCGGGTTTCTGGACGTCGTCCAAAAGCCTTTCGA
>Ga0180434_10002956_pt1 | contig 21972 bp, 17 predicted proteins | sample SS_ome_7_FD_132453 | JGI IMG/M metagenome (GOLD analysis project Ga0180434, IMG submission 132453) | Hypersaline lake sediment archaeal communities from the Salton Sea, California, USA - SS_1_D_2 metaG | ecosystem: Environmental > Aquatic > Non-marine Saline and Alkaline > Hypersaline >...
GCCACCGACAACGGCCCCTGGCTGCCCTTCAAACATCACGGTGGATCAGCCGGACCGCTGCGGGATGGGAAGGGCTCGACCTTTGAGGGTGGCCAGCGGGTGCCCTGCCTCGTGCGGGGGCCCGGCATTCCAGCCGGCACGGTCTGTAGCGAGCTGACCGGTACGATCGACGTGCTGCCGACCCTGGCGGCGCTCACCGGCAGTGAATTGCCGGCTGAGAAAAAGATCGACGGCCTTGATGTGTCAGAACTCTGGACGGGCAAGGCCGATCAGTCGCCGCGCAATGAATTTCTCTACTACACCTCCCACGGCGTGCTTGAAGGCATCCGGCAGGGGCCGTGGAAGCTGCTCGTCAAACTGCCGCGGAAGCGGGGCAAGCAGCAGCCTGATGCCGAACCGCAGCTGTTGCTGTTCAACCTCGACCGCGATCTAGGCGAGCAGTCAAATCTGGCAGCTGAGCAGCCAGAACTGGTTGAGCAATTGCGGCAGCGGATGGTTGAACTCGATGCCGAAATCGAGCGAAATGCCCGGCCGACCTGGACCGCGAGTGGCTGAGGCTGGGAGAATCTGGGTGGCGGTGGCTCCGCTTGCTGATTCGGAGGCTCCTGTCGGCGAAGGATTTTTGGCTATGAAACTGCTGCTGTGGATCTGCGGTGCAATTGTGGTTTCGGCTCTCGCCTCTGCCGCAGAGGCAGCTGAGGCCGCAACGCCTGCTGCTGCGTCCCGCGTGCCAACGGCAGCCGACTGGCTCTGCCGGGATTTCTGGCAGACCAGTGGCGGCGAGCCGGTGCCGGAGGGCTGGCAGTTCACCGACGGTGAAGTTGCGCTCGTGACGCCGGGCAAGGGAGGGAGCATTGTCACGCCGCCACTGCCGCCGGACTTTGAACTCAGTTGGGAGTGGCAGATCGAACAAGGGGTCAACAGCGGACTCAAGTACCGGGTCCGCCGCTTTGGTCAGGAGTTTTATTTCAATCAGTACCTGGGCCTGGAGTATCAGATCATCGATAGTGCCCCTGATGACACGTCGAAGGGCTCGACAGCTGCCATCTACGGGCTGGTTGCCCCCGCCGCCGACAAGCCACTCAATCCACCCGGCCAGTGGAACAGTTCCAAAATCATCGCCATTGGCGACCGTATTGAGCACCACCTCAACGGCAAACTCGTTGCCGCTGCCATGACGGCGGGGCCGGCCTGGGAGACGACGGTTGCGCTGAGCAAGTTTTCCGGCAGCAGTGACTTTGGCTGTGGCCGGCCCGGGGACCGGATCATGCTGACCGACCACGGAGGCCGGGTCCGCTACCGCAACTTTCAATTTGTCACCAAGCCCGTACCGTCTGCCACTCCGATCGAGCGGCCGGGACCGTTTCTCGCCAACGCCAGCCGCAATGGCTGGGCCGATCAGAACAGCATCGTGATCTGGACGCGGACAACCCGCCGGCCCGAACTGCTGGCTGGCGGCAAGCGGTTTGTTTCGATATCCACCGCCGAAGCACAGCGGCTGGCTCAGCTGACTGACCCTGAGCAGTTGCTGGCCCGGCAGCTGCCGGAGGCTGCAAGCCTCGACGACGTGTTCGGGGCCTGTCCGGGCGGCCCAGGCAGGGTGCGGCTGTCGTACTATCCGCAGCAGAAGCGGCACCGCATCAAGCATGCCGAATGGAAGCAGACAACCGCCGCGGAAGACTATACGGCCCAGTGGAAGCTGAAGGGGCTCACCGCCGACACCCATTATGTCACTGTCATCGAGGCCCAGACACCAGCAGGCGAACCCTCAGCCGTGGTGCTGGGTGGGTTCCGAACACCACCACGACGGGGCCAGGCGGAGCCGCTGAGTTTCTGCGTGACCACGTGTCACGATTTCATCCGGCGAGACGATGGCTTGAAGGGGCACAAGATTTACACGGCGATGGGTGAACTGGCCCCTGACTTTATCGTCCATGCCGGTGACATCGAGTACTACGACAAGCCCGACCCCTGGGCCTTCACGAAAGAGCTGATGCGGTTCAAGTGGGGTCGTCTCTTTGCGTTGCCTGCCAACCGTGACTTCTACAGACACACCACCAGCTACTTCATCAAGGATGACCACGACACGCTCGCCGATGACTGCTGGCCGGGGCAGACCTATGGGGCGGTCTCCTTTGCCGAGGGAGTGCAGCTGTTCAATGACGAGCAGTTTCCCAGCCGCGATCCCCGCTATGCGAACATCCGCTGGGGCCGGGACTTGGAAATCTGGATTCTGGAAGGCCGCGACTACCGCAGCCCCAACACGATGCCAGATGGTCCCGAGAAGTCGATCCTTGGGGTCCACCAGAAGGCCTGGCTGCTTGAAACACTGAAGAAGTCGAACGCCCGCTTCAAGCTTGTCTTCAGTCCGACACCCATCGTCGGTCCAGACCGGACGAACAAGCGGGACAATCATGCCAATGACGTCTTTGCCTTTGAGGGCAGGGAACTGCGAAAGCGACTCAGTATCATTCCGGGCGTGATTGTCTTCTGTGGCGACCGGCACTGGCAGTACGCATCGACCGATCCCCAAACCGGCCTCTGGGAGTTCGGCTGTGGCCCGGGCAGCGAAAAGCACCAGCTTGGCTGGAAGCCGGGTGACGAGCGGCCCGAACACCGGTTCCTGCGGGTGGCAGGTGGCTTTCTGTCGGGGGAACTTGCCTATCCGACGCCTGAAATGCCGACCCTCACAATCCGCCACCTCGATGTTGACGGTGGTGAGCAGAGCCGGTTCGTGTTTCCGCCGGCCGGCGAAGGAGCTGCAGGTTGAATGGCTGCGATTGTGCAAAGCCAGAAAGTGTCCGCCGGGTGCGGTGGCCGTCTGCCTTGAATATTCCGAGCCGGATGCTGATCTCGGCAGTCAGCATGGTGTGAAATCGATTTTCCGCCCCGCACTGTCAAGAATCTCTGAGCGTCTCTCAGTCACCACACTGATCATTCGGCACTGGACGACCGAGCCACCCTTGGAGGTACTCGTCCATGGCTGCCATCGGGATTACCAACTCTGTCGGCGTGACCGTTCCGCCGAACATGGCTGACTATGACGCCACCTGCCGGGCCTTCTCCTGGCGGGCGGCGGTGGGTGAACTCTCCGGGCTACCCAACGGCCGGGGGCTCAACATCGCGCACGAAGCAGTGGATCGGCATGCCGCCGGCATCCGGGCCGAACTGACTGCCCTCCGCTGCCTGAGTGAGACGGGCGGCTGCCGCGAGGTCTCCTTTGCTGAACTGGCTCGACTTTCCAGCCGGTTTGCCGCGGCGCTGGAGCGTTTGGGGGTCGAGCCGGGTGAACGGGTTTTCGTCTATGCCGGCCGCTCACTCGAACAGGTGACAGCGGCCCTCGGCAGCCTCAAGGCCCGCTGCCTTTATTGCCCGCTGTTCGCCGCCTTCGGCCCCGATCCGGTGGCCGCCCGGGTGGCCATCGCGGCGCCCAGGGTTCTGGTCACAACGCAGAGCCTGTTTCGTCGAAAACTCGCTGGCATCCGCGACCAGCTGGCGGTGATTGAGCACCTGGTTATCATTCCTGACGAGCAGTCTCAACCGCCGGCCGGCAGCTTCAACTGGCACGAGTTGCTGGCGGAATCTCCCGACCACTACGAGATCGGGGAGACGCCCGCCGCCAGCCCAGCCTTGCTGCACTTCACCAGCGGGACCACCGGCACACCCAAGGGGGCGGTTCACAGCCATGAAGCGGTGGTCGCCCACCAAGTGACCGGTCGGCTGGCCCTCGACCTGCACGACGATGACGTCTTTTGGTGCACCGCCGACCCCGGCTGGGTGACCGGCACATCCTACGGGCTGATCGCACCGCTGGTCTGCGGTGTGACCAGCATCGTTGATGAGGGTGAGTTCGATCCGCAGCGATGGTATCGCATCATCCAGGACCACCGGGTGACCGTCTGGTACACCGCCCCAACCGCCATCCGCATGCTGATGCGGCAGGGAGCAGAGGCGGCGATCCGGTTTGACACCAGCAGCCTGCGGTTCGTGGCGAGTGTCGGTGAGCCACTCAACCCTGAGGCGGTCGTCTGGGGCCGTGAGGCATTCGGCCATGCCGTGCATGACAATTACTGGCAGACCGAGACCGGCGGCATCATGATCGCCAACGTGCGGGCCCTCGAGATCCGGCCCGGTTCGATGGGCAAGCCGCTGCCCGGTATCGAGGCGGCGGTGGTCACGCCCGGAGACGATGGCCACCTTGTCGTGGTCAATGATCCAGAGGTGCAGGGTGAGATTGCCATTCGGCCCGGCTTTCCCGCGCTGTTCACTGGTTATTGGGATGAGCCCCAGCGGTATGCCGAATGCTTCCGCGACGGCTGGTACCTGACTGGTGATCTCGCCCGCCGCGATGCCGATGGCTATTTCTGGTTTGTTGGCCGCAAGGATGACGTCATCAAGACCTCGGGGCATCTGGTCGGCCCCTTCGAGGTGGAAAGCGTGCTGCTGGAGCACGAGGCGGTGGCTGAGGCTGGCGTGATCGGCAAGCCCGACCCTGATGCCCACCAGGTCATCAAGGCCTTTGTCACGCTCAAGGCCGGCTATGAGCCAACCGAAGAACTGCGGCTTGAGCTGCTTGGCTTCGGTCGCAAGCGGCTTGGGTCGGCGACGGCACCAAAGGACCTGGCCTTCATGGCCCACCTGCCGCGGACTCGCAGCGGCAAGATCATGCGGCGGCTGCTGAAGGCCCGTGAACTCGGCCTGCCGCTGGGCGACACCTCGACCATGGAGGCCAGCGAATGACTGAGGCGACCATCACGGCTGCCGATCACGATCTGCAGCTCCTGACGCATATGCTGCGGATCCGCCGGTTCGAAGAGCGGGCTGCCGAGTGCTACATGGCCGGTCAGATTCGTGGCTTCCTGCATCTCTATGTGGGGGAAGAGGCGGTGGCGGTCGGGGCGATGGGCTGCCTCATGGCCGAGGACCGGGTGGTGGCCGCCTACCGTGACCACGGCCATGCCCTGGCTCGCGGTGTGCCGATGGCGACGATCATGGCCGAGATGTTCGGCAAGGCGACCGGCTGCTGCCGGGGCCGGGGCGGGTCGATGCACCTGTTCGACGTGGGCCGGCGGTTCTACGGCGGCACGGCGATTGTCGGTGCCGAGCTGCCGCTGGCGGTCGGCCTGGCACTCGCCGATCGGCTGCAGCAGTCATCGAGCATCACCGCGGTCTTCTTTGGGGACGGGGCGGTGGCCGAGGGCACCTTTCACGAGTCACTCAACCTCGCCGCCCTCTGGCAGCTGCCGGTGCTCTTTCTGTGTGAAAACAATCTCTACGCGATGGGCACCCGGCTCGATCGCCACCAGGCGATGACCGACATCCATGCCAAGGCGGCCGGCTACGGGATCGCTGCGGCGGCCGTCGATGGCATGGACGTGCGGGCGGTGGAGGCAGCAACCCGCGAGGCGGCTGAGACGGTTCGCGACACTGGCATGCCGTTCCTGCTTGAGGCCCGGACCTATCGGCTGCGGGCTCATTCGATGTACGACGCCGACCGTTACCGACCACCGGACGAGGTGGCTGGCTGGCAGGCGCGGGAACCGCTGACCAGCTTTGCCGATCGGCTGCGGGCCGAGGGGTGGCTGGACGAGGCCCGCTGGCAGCAGCTGGAACAGGAAGTCGCCGCTGAGGTCGCTGCGGCTGTGGCAGCAGCGGCGGCAGCGCCGGTTGAACCAGAGAGCGACCTCACTCGCGACCTGCTGGCTGCGGCTGAACCGGTGGAGGCGAGCCCATGCCCCGGCTGAGCTACCGCGAGGCGGTCCGGGAAGGCCTGCGGGAGGCGTTGGCGGCTGATGACCGCGTCTTTCTGATGGGAGAGGACGTGGGACGCTACGGTGGGGCCTATGCCTGCAGCCGGGGGTTGCTTGATGACTTCGGCCCCGACCGCATCCGTGACACGCCGCTGTGCGAGGCAAGCTTTGTCGGGGCGGGCATTGGGGCTGCCATCGCCGGAATGCGGCCGATCGTCGAGGTGATGACCATTAACTTTGCACTCTTGGCCCTCGATCAGATCGTCAACAACGCGGCTACCCTGCGACACATGACCGCCGGGCAGTTGGCCGTGCCACTGGTCATTCGCATGGCTACCGGTGCCGGCCGGCAGCTGGCCGCACAGCATTCCCACAGTCTTGAGGTCTGGTTTGCCCATGTGCCCGGGCTGAAAGTGCTCTGTCCGGCCACGGTGACCGATGCCCGGCTGATGCTGGCTGCGGCCATCACCGACCCCAACCCGGTCATCATCTGCGAGCACGCCCTGCTCTATGCAACCGAGGGGGACTGTGCCGAAACGGCTGATGGCTTCGACGCCTGGCGGCCGCTGGTGCGGGTGCAGGGCGATGCCCTGACGATCGTTACTTCGAGTGGATCGCTGCCAAAGGTTGTGGCCGCCACCGACCAACTGACCAGAGATGGCATCCGGCCTGAGCTGATCGATCTGCGGTGCCTGCGGCCGCTGGTGCTCGAGCCGGTGGTTGCATCGGTCCGGCGAACCGGCCGGCTGCTCGTGGTGGATGAAGGCTGGCAGACCTGTGGGCTGGCCGCCGAGGTTGCCGCCAGCGTGACGGAGCAGGCCTTCGCGGCGCTGGCCAAGCCCGTGGCTCGCGTCTGCACGGCGGAGGTGCCAATTCCCTACGCCGCCCAGCTGGAACAGGCAGCCTTGCCGAGTGTTGAAGGCATCGTTGCCGCCGCCCGGGAGCTGGTGGCGTGAACGCAAAGGTGCCGGAGTGAATCCAAACAAAGGCAAAGAAATCGTGCCCGGTAGGAGTTTCGCTGGTGCGGTGAGCGGGACCGAAATCCTGGAAGCCCGAGGCGTGAGCCGAGGGAATGTGGTTTGCGGATCAAAGACGTGGTTTCCCTCAGCTTGCGCTTCGGGCTTCGCGGCAAGTTTTTTTGTGCGTCACCGAGAGGCAGCCTCGAAGGGATTCGGTTTTGCTGGTGCGGTGAGCGGGACCGAAATCCTGAAAGCCCGAGGCGCGAGCCGAGGGAATGTGGTTTGCGGATCAAAGACGCGGTTTCCCTCAGCTTGCGTTTCGGGCTTCCAAGCAATAGACACACCTAAAAGATCGCAACTTGGTCGGGTCACCGAGAAGGAGCCCGTCAATGAAACACTTTCTGATGCCGACCCTTGGGGCTGACATGGAGGCCGGAACGCTCGTCGCCTGGCGAAAGCAGCCGGGCGAGCGGGTGCACCGTGGGGAGACGCTGGCCGAGGTCGATACCGACAAGGGCGTGATCGATGTCGAGGTCTTTCATGATGGCGTGATCGATAGCCTGCTGGTCGGGCCGGGTGCCAAAGTGCCAGTTGGTACGCCGCTGGCAACCATCCGGGAGGCTGGCGAGCAGGCCGTTGAGAAACAGCCGGCGGAGGCAGCAGGCGTTCAGGCTAAGGGCGTTCGGGCTGCAACAGAATTGCCCGCAGCTGCCGAGCCCGCTGCCGGTCAGCCGGACCGGCAGGCTCGAATGCGGCGGGCGATTGCCGCGGCGATGAGCCGATCCAAGCGGGAGATTCCTCACTTCTATCTGGCGACCACGATTGATGCTGCTGCGGCGGTGGCCTTTGTCGCTGCCCAGAACGACACGCTGCCAGCCGATGAACGGCTACTGCTGGGAGCGGTCTTCGTGAAGGCGGCGGCGTGTGCGGTGCGAGAGGTGCCAGAGGTCAACGGCTACTGGCGGGACGACGCCGTCGAGCTGTTACCGACGGTGAACGTAGGCCTGGCGGTCTCGCTACGGGGCGGGGGGCTAGTGATCCTGACGCTTCGCGACCCGGCGTCTTGTACGCTCGCAGCCCTGTCGCAGCAGATTCGTGAGCTGACGCAGCGGGCCCGGACCGGCCGCTTGAAGGCCTCCGAACTGGCTGATGCCACCCTGACGGTCACCAGCCTCGGTGACCGCGGAGTCGATTCGGTCTGGGGGGTGATCTATCCACCGCAGCTCGCCATCGTTGGCTTTGGCACAGTGGCGAGGCGACCGCTGGTGGTGGCTGATCGAGTGGAGGCTCGGTCGGCCGTGACGGTCACGCTTGCTGCGGACCACCGGGCCCTCGACGGCCATCGGGCGGGGCTCTACCTGACCGCGATTGCCGAGCAGCTGCAGCAGCCGGAGACACTCTGATGCCGGCACCGCCTCATCCACCGCTGAGTGAAGCCGCCGTTCGTGCTGCCGTCGTTCAGACGCTGCGGCAGATTGCCCCGGAAGTCGACCTGTCAGCCATTCCCGATACGGCAAACCTCCGCCGGGAGTGTGATCTCGATTCCGTCGATTTTCAGAACTTCGTCATTGGGCTGGGAAAGTCGCTCCAGGTTGTCATTGCTGACCGCGACGCGGCTGAGCTGGTCACACTGGCGGGCTGTCTGGGCCTGCTGGCCCACCGCCCTTCAGCGACCACTGATTGACAGGGTCAGGAAGTGGGTCGCGCAGCTGATACAGGGATCATAGCTGCGGATGAGGGTTTCGCACTGCCGGGTCAGGCTGGCATCTGAGGGGGGCTGTGGCTGGGCCAGTTCCCGGGTGAGAATGGCCGCCAGGTCGTGCTCGACCTGGGCCTGGTTTTGTGATGTCGGGGGGATGATCGTGGCGGCGGTGACCAGGCCGGCGTCATCGATCGCATAGTGGTGATAGAGCAGTCCCCGCGGGGCCTCGGTGGCATGGCAGCCACTGCCGGCCCGCCGTGGCAGCTCCGGCCGGGCCGGCTTGGGTGGTGCCCGGTAGTCGCGGACGATCGCAATCGCATCTTCGATCGCCGCGAGCACCTCGATGCCGCGGGCAATGATGCTCTGGTGCATCGAGGCGGTGGGCCAGTCGATGCCAGAGCCCTCAGCGGCCCGGCGGGCCCCGTCGGGTAGCTGTGTGAGGTTGTGGCTGAGCCGAGCCAGCGGCCCGCAGAGATAGGGGCTGTCATCGGCAATCAGCCGGCTGTGCAGGGCGGTGCTCTGCCGCACCTGAAACTCCCGGCTGTAGGCGGGAAAGGCCGCAATCGGCACCCGCACCGGCTCGGCCCCGCCGCTGATAGCCAGCTCGCCATGATTCATCGGGTATTCGTGATCGGCAACAAGCGACAGCCGCCGCTGCGGTGGCGGGGCCGCGGGGAAGGCGAACCGGCTGACGACCGCAAGGCTGCGGTGGGCTGCCTCCAAGCCCCGCTCAAGGTCAGGCAGCAGCGCCCTGATCACTGCCACATCGGGGCTGCGATGAAAGCCGCCGACTGCGACATTAATTGGATGCACCGCCCGGCCGCCGACCGCTTCGAGCAGCTGGTTGCCGAGGCCCTTGAGAAACATGCCATCCTCAAGAAACCCGGCATACTCAGGCGGCAGCGAAAAGGCACTTTCGCAGCCGAGGAAATCGGGGGCGTGCAGCAGGTGCATATGCAGGGCATGACTGGTGATCCACTCACCGCAGTAGAGCAGCCGCCGCAGCCGGTTGATGGCCGGGCCGACCGCAATGCCGAGGGCCTCTTCCAGCGCGATGCAACTACTCATCTGGTAGGCGACGGGACAGATGCCGCAGATCCGGGCGGTGATATCGGGCACCTCGGTAAGGTCGCGGCCCCGCAGCAGCCGTTCAAAGAACCGGGGTGGTTCATAGATATTGAACTCGGCAATCTCCACCCGCCCATCGACCAGCCGCACCTTCAGCGCCCCCTCACCCTCGACCCGGGTCAGCGACTTCACCGAAATGCCGCGGATAGTTTTCATGGGGCTCTCTTCGTAAGCAAAGGGGCTACTGGGGAACCGGAGAATTCACCACGAAGGTACGAAGGATCCGAAGGCATTGTTCCCCTGAATCCCGCAGAGGTAAACCTCCGTCTTAAAACTTTACCGCATCGATGGTCGCATCTGTTTCCCGATGTCGGCCAGCCATGGCACTCGCAGAACCGTTGTCCTCCATCGCAATCGTATTCGACTCGGAAGATTGTTTCTTTGCGGGGCCGCTGAAGATCTGGGAACCCGCGGCCCCAACCCCGGGAAACGATATCGGTTCCCCTGAAATATGTGCCAAGGGACTGCGGTTCCTCGATTAAAAACGTGGTTTCCCTCAGCTTGCGCTTCGGGCTTCGAAGCAATCGGAAACGGCCCATGCGTGGAAGCCCGAAGCAATCGGAGACGGCCCATGCCTGGAAGCCCGAAGCAATCGGAAACGTCCCGTGCCTGGAAGCCCGAAGCAATCGGCGATGCCCCCGTGCCTTGAAGCCCGAAGCGCAAGCTGAGGGAATGCGGGTGGCAGCACGTTCCTATCCTGCGTTTTCCTCGCAGACGCTTGGGGCTTCGAATTTATCGGTTTTTCAAAGGAAGCCGCGAAGCCGCACCGTCAAAGCGTGCGTTGTGACATCCTGAGGGAATGCAAGTTGACCGAGGCGGACGCTCAAGAGCCGTCTGATGCCAGTGTAAATTTCGGTATCCTTCGTCCCCAGCCCCAATGCCCGCCTTGACCTCTGCCCGTCAATCCGATTGATAACCGCCGTCGGTGGTTCCCTTCGTGTCCTTCGTGCCTTCGTGGTGATCAACGAACAACACCGCGGGCTGGTCGCGTCAGCTGCCCTCAGCCAGCCGCTGGGCTTCCTGACGGAATTCCGGGGCCCAGGCGTTGAAGGACTGGACGAGCCGGCCCAGCGTCTGCCGGTTGGCGCCCTCCCGTTCATAGAAACCGGTCAGGCTAACGAGATTGGCCGGGTCGCTCGGCCCGTAGCAGCCGAAACACTCACGGCCGTGGGCTGGGCAGATCGCTCCGCAGCCGGCATGGGTGACCGGGCCGAGGCAGCTGATGCCCCGGGCCACTGCCACGCAGACCGTCTGCCGCTGTTTGCATTCGACGCAGACACTGTGGCTGGGAATGTTCGGCCGCCGGCCCAGCAGAAAGGCGGTGAGCACCTCCAGCAGTTGGCCGGGGTCGATCGGGCAGCCCCGCAGTTCATAGTCGACCGGCACATGGTCGGCGATCGCCGTGCTTGTCATCAGGGTTGAGATGTATGACGGGGTGGCGTAAACGCCGCTGAGAAAGTCGGGGTCGCGGCCCCAGTTCCGCAGCGCCTGGATGCCCCCGGCAGTGGCGCAGGCGCCGATGGCGACGAGGTGCTGGCACTGGCTGCGGATCTCCTTGATCCGCTTGATGTCCTCCGGAGCAGAAATCGAGCCCTCGACCAGGCCGACGTCGTAGGGGCCCGGCTCGATCCGCGACCGGGCCTCGAGGAAGTGGGCGATCTCGACCCGTTCGGCCATCTGCCGCAGCTGCCCCTCAAGATCGAGCAGTTGCAGTTGGCAGCCGTCACAGGAGGCGAACTTGTAGACGGCCAGCTTGGGGCGGGGGGCACTCATAGCTGGGGCACCTCCAGGTAGCGGCTGATCCGATCATGCCGGAACACGGGGCCGTCCTTGCAGACAAACTCCGGCCCGAACTGGCAGAGGCCGCAGAAGCCGGCGGCACAGTGCATATTCCGCTCCATCGACAGCCAGAACCGTTCTGGCGGCAAGCCCCGGCCAAAGGCGGCGGTGGCCAGGGCCCGCATCATCACCTCGGGGCCACAGGTGATGACCGCCGTGGCTGCCACGACTGGCTGATCCCTTAGCAGCTGTGGCACGAAGCCGACTGGACCGTCCCAGCCGGCGGTGTCTTGGTCGACGATCAGCTCGACCGCAATACCGGCGGCCCGCCAGGCGGCGATATCGGACTGATAGAAGAGGTCATCCGGGCTCTTGGCTCCAAACAGCACCGCCACCCGGCCGAAGTGATCGCGGTGGTTCGCGGCCTGACAGACTGCCGCCCGCACCGAGGCCAGCCCGACGCCACCGGCGGCGATGATCAGATCGGCCCCGACAAGCTCCTCCAGCGGCCAGTGCCGGCCGTAGGGGCCGCGGATCAGCAGGTCATCACCGACCCGCATGCCGGCGAGATGCTTGGTGACATTGCCGACAGCCCGCACTGTGTGGAGCACCGGATGCTCACCGGGTGGAGAAGCTATTGAAATGGCCGCCTCGCCGATGCCCGGCAGGTAGAGCATGTTAAACTGCCCCGGTAGGGAGGCGACCAGCCGGTTGCGGTGAGGCTCATCGATGGCCAGGGCATAGCTGCGGACGCCGGGGGCGTCGTCGTGGAGGGCAGCGATCGTGGCCTGGGCATACTCCCAGGGGGGAATTGGGCCGGCGGCCGGGGCTGCCGCGGTGGCGGTGCCGACGGACCAGCTCATGAGGATGTCTCCCGGATCGCAGCCACTTCTTCAGTCAGGTCGATGCCGACCGGGCACCAGGTGATGCAGCGACCGCAGCCGGTGCAGCCTGAGCTGCCGAACTGGTCGATCCAGCCAGCCAGCTTGTGGGTCAGCCACTGCCGATAGCGGGCAGCAGTGGTCGGCCGGGCGTTGGCCCCGTGCATCTGACCATGTTCGGCCGTGAAGCAGCTGGCCCAGTGCCGTTCCCGCGAGACATTATCCCCGGACAGCTCCGCCACCTCGGTAACACTGCTGCAGAAGCAGGTGGGGCAGACCATGGTGCAGTTTCCGCAGGCGAGGCATCGCTCCGCCACCTCTGCCCAGCGGTCATGCTCGAGGTTGTCAAAGAGCAGGTCACGGATGTTCTCGGTGTCGAGGCTGCGGTGGGCCGGCACGGGACGGGGCTGCGGGCCAGCGATCGGAAGGGCAGTCGGGGCGACCTGGGCGTGGGGCCGTACGGGTGTCATTGGCCGGCTGGCCATTGCCGCGGCCAGTTCGCGGGAAACCTCGCGGGCGGCGGCGAGGTCGGCGGTGGTGCATGGAAGCCGGCCCGCGGCCAGCTCGGCAGCCACCGTCGCGCCTGCCGCTGAGCCGATCTCAACCACGAACCGCTCACAGACGGGCGTCAGCAACAGGTCATGGCCGATCGTCACCTCCGGCCCGCAGCCCATCGAGTGGCAGAAGCAGGTGGCGGCCGCCCGCCGGCAGTTGACCGCCACGATGAACAGCCGCTCGCGGCGGGCCCGATAGAACGGGTCGACGTACTCACCCTCAAGAAAAACCTGGTCTTGGATGGCGAGGGCCCTTAGGTCGCAGGCCCGCGGGCCAATCACTGCCAGCGGCACGGGGATTGCTTGCTCGTTAACCTGCCGCCAGCTGCCCTCCTCCCGCCGCCACTGCTGAATCGTCTCGCGGGGGGGAAACAGAAAATTTTTTAGCGAGTGGGGCCCGGCCACATGGTCGAAGGGCCCGGCGAGGGCCTGCTCAATCAGCCGGTACCAGCCGCCATCCTGCTCGTCGATCAGGCCATGGGGCAGGGCGGTGGCGGCGGGCAGGTCGTCATAGACGACCGCCGCATCCCGCACCTGCGGCCCGACGACGCGGTGGCCGGCTGCTTGCAAGGCCTCGATGAGCTGCTGCAGGTCCTGCCGGTCGAGCCAAAACGGTGTCGCGGTCTCAGGCATTGCCGAAAGGTCTGCATGGAATGGTTGGCGGAAGAGTCATCCTGCTCTGCATCAGACCAACTCTACGCAGCTGCCGTCAAACGATTCCAGCGGGCCGTCGCTATCGTCGCCCCCAGCCCGAGCTGCCGACCGAGCTGATCACGCCGGCGTGCACGACCAGTCCGAACCCAACCTTGTTGATTACATCGGCCACGTTATAGATCAGCTCGCGGGGGGCTCCGTTGCCGGAGAGCGGCAGCAGAAAGCCGATCGGATAGATTGCCCAGCCGAACAGGATGAACAGCCGCATCACGATCAATGATCTGGCCAGTGGTTCCGGGGCGTCGTGAATCGCCTCCTGCAGCGAGAAAAACAGCGTCACCAGAATCAGCACCACGCAGCCGCAGCTCAGGGCGAAGAAGAGCCACCAGTTCTGGCTGCCGACCGGTGAGATTTCGGCCACGAAGCCGAGCCCGATCATCGCCACGTCGAGCAGGACAAGCTGGGCAAACACCTTGAGCGATTCCCTGCCCAGGCCGAGCAGGAGCGGAAACGTCAACAGCAGCAGGGGCGTCGTCAGCAGCCAGTCGATGTATCGCATTGCTGTAGGGAACTCGCCGCCGGCCTGCTGATAGACCCCGCTCATCTGCTGATAGTTGACGCAGGCAATGCCACAGATGAGGGCCGAGAGGGCCACCACCGTGTATTGCTCGGAGTCGAGGTCACCACGAAAGAGCATCAGGCCAAAGAAGGCGGCCCCGGCTCCCATCGTGATCGTCGCGGTGAAGAAAGTATAGAGCGTGACCGATTCCAGCAGGGAATTGCTGGTGAACTGCAGCGAGAGGGCCGTCGTTTCGGCAATCAGCGGGATCATGCGGGTGACTCTGAGGAGAGGTAGGTCTGAAACAGTGAAAGCAGCCGTTGCTTATCGAAGGGTTTCACCATGAAGTCGAGGGCACCGAGTTGGATGCCCTCGTTGAGCTTGGCCCGCTGGTCAATGGCGCTGATCATCACCACCTTGGCCTGCGGGTCCTCGCCGCGGATGGCCCGGAGGGCTGCGACGCCGTCCATCTCAGGCATCACGATATCGAGGGTGGTCATGTCGGGGCGAAGTTCCTGGTATCGCGTGACCGCCTCGGCCCCGTTGGTTGCCTCGCCGACAATCTCCCAGCCGGCCTTCTTTGCGGTGTCTTTGATGATCGCCCGCATGATCATGGCGTCGTCAACGACGAGCAGCCGCTTGGTCGAGGTGGCGTTCATAGAGGGCTCCAAGGGAATTGCAGTGAGAAGAGGACGCGGGGTCAAAACCGTTGCGGTTCAGCCCCCATGGTTTCAACGGTCATCGTGCCGGTGGCGACATCGAGGGCGATCCGCCGCCCCTGTTCACCTCCACAACACTTCGCCAGAATCGGAATGTCAAGCTGGCTCAAAATCTGTTCGATCGCGGCGACATTCTGGTCGCCGATCGTCATGCCGCTTTGGAAAGCGAACATTTTGGCGCCGCCCGCCAGCTTGGCCGACCACCGCACCGTTTCGTCCCGGCAGAAGTCGCCGAGCTGCTTGAGGAGTTCCGGAATGGCGGTGTCGGCATACTTGCCGGGCTGGCTTTCGCGGCCCTTCGATTCCGGTAGCATCACGTGGGCCATGCCAGCCAGCTTGCGGCGACGATTGTAGATGGCGACGCCGACGCAGGAGCCGACAAACGTCCGCAGTTGCCCGTCGTCACGGCCGACGCCGATCTCAGCCATGCCGATTGCGCCGGCAAAAAATTGCCGGGGAGCGGAGTTGGCGGCAGCGGTGTCTGGTGGCGTCGTCACGGCAGCTGGCGGGAGGAGGCGAGCAGGAAACGGTCAGTTGAGGTCATCAGCTTCCGGTATGAACAGCAGGGAGCATTTGCCTGGCATGTCATCGACACGGAAATCGGTATGGGTCAGGAAGACGTCATCGGCCACCGAGGCCTGCGCCATCAGGATGCCCTGCATCACTGCGGCGGCGTAGTCTCGGATGAACCAGGGAGGGGAGGGGAGTAGTGGTTCGGCGAGTGCATTGGGGTTTGCCTGCGGATCGATGGCCATGGCGTTGAGGTAGGCACAGCCGATGATGTTGGCGGTTTCGACGGCTGCAGACTGCTCGACCTCGGTCCATGTGATGCTGGTTCCGACCTCCCGGCCGAGCAGCATGTCGGCCAGGGCCAGCCCGCTGGCGTCGTCACTGGTCAGCACCAGCAGGCCGGAAAACAGGCCGGTGATCTGCATGGCACAGGCGACCAGCGGTGAGTCGGTAACGCCGAGGACGCCAACGGCCTCGGTGATTGGCAGCACCGACACTTGGTTGATCGTGATGCTGGTGGGCCGTCCCAGCCACTTTGATAATGCGGCGGAGGCCTCCTCGGCGGCCCGCTTGAACAGATCGGTCTGCGAGGTGAGTGAACGAATTGGCATAAGGGGCGTCCGTGATTGATGGTGCTGGCCTGCGGCTCAGTGATCAGCGTTTACTTCCACCGCAGCGCCGGCCTGTCCGCCCACGGCCAGTTCGATGCAGGTGGCGGCATCGAGCAGCAGGCAGACCGAGCCGTCACCCAGAATGCTGGCGCCGCCCAGCCCCCGGATGTGTGTGAAGTTTTCGTCGAGTGACTTCACGACAATGTCCTGTCCGCCCAGCAGGGCATCAACCCTCAGGCCCAGCGACCGGTTGTTGGCGTGCAGAACAACCACATGGGCATCATCGTCGCCAGGTTTGGCGGAGACTACCGGGGAATCACTGGCGGCATCCGTGGTGTCGCTGTAGTCGAACAGGTCATCAATTGAAACCAGCGGCAGAAACTCTCCGCGGATGTCACACATTTGGCGGCCGCTGACCAGCAGGCTTTGATGGCCTGCGACCGAAATGATTTCGCGGACATTTTCAATCGGCACCGCCAGCACGCCGTACCGTAGCCGAAAGAGCATGCAGCGGGTGATCGTCAGGGTCAGCGGGAGCCTGATGGTGAACTTCGTTCCCTGACCGGGCCGGGAGCCGACTTCAATGGTGCCGTTGAGTCGGGCAATTTTGGTTCGCACGATGTCCATGCCGACGCCGCGGCCGGAAATGTCCGACACCGTGGCTGCCGTACTGAAGCCAGGCTGGAAGATCAGCTCCACCAGATCATGCTCAGCCAAGGAGTCGGCCGTTTCTTGGGGCAGCAGACCACGGCTGACGGCAATTTGCTTGACCCGTTCGGTGTCGATGCCGCTGCCGTCGTCTTCGACAGTGATGAACACATTGTTCCCGCGGTGTGAAGCCGAAAGGGTGACGGTTGCCACCTCTGGCTTCCCGTGCCTGATGCGAATCTCGGCTGGCTCGATGCCGTGGTCAACACAATTGCGGATCAGATGATTCAGCGGATCGCCGATCTCATCGATCATCCTTTTGTCGAGTTCCGTCTTTTCTCCCGCGATCTCCAGGTACACCCGCTTTTCGAGTTCCTGGGCAATGTCGCGGATCGATCGCTTGAACCGGTTGAACAGCGGTCCAACCGGTACCATCCGGGTGTTGAGAACTCCCTGTTGGAGACTGTTGGAGACCCGGGTCAGCTGATCGATGGCAGCTGAGAGTTCTGAAAAATGCTGCCGGCATTCGTGCCAACCCTCAAGCTGCTGCTCCATGGCATTGAGCTGCTCGGTCAATTCCTGCAGCTCCAAGCTGGCCGGGGGCGGGCCATCGGAGGAGAGCCGCTCAAGGAGATGACGAACCTGCCCAATGACAGTAGTCGCCTGCGAGGTAATCCCCGTCTTGTGGAAGACTGGCGCAATGTCTTCCGCAAGCTGCGATAACCGGGCCCGGTTGACGACCAGTTCGCCGGTCTGATTCAGCAGCACATCGAGACGGTCCACATCGACTCTGACGGTTTCGGTGAGGGTGGGGCCCCTGGTGGCTGGGGCTGTACGGCTGGCGGCGGTTTCCGACGCGACCGTGGTGGGACCGATGACAGGAATCTCATCCGACTGGTCGAATTCAGTGGCCTCCGGCGCGGCGATCGGGATCGCGGTGGCCCGTGTGCCGGCCGGCACCTCCTCCAGGTTGACTGCCGAAACACCATCGGCTCGGGCGGCCGCATCGAGCTCGGCCTCGGCCGCCAACGTGGCCAGCACGACCTCAAACCGCTCGAGGCGTTCGACGTCCGGAAACTGCACGCGGGGTGGCTGGCAATCGACCAGGATGCCGAGTGCCGTCAGCCTCGTCACGATCAGTTCGGCCTTCATCTCTGCCATGGGCAGGCCGGCTTTGAGGGCGACCTGGATCCGCCAGTGCTGATCTTTGTGTTCGACCGCTGCCGCCGGTTCGGCTGGTGTCATTGCTGGCTCGGGGGCGGAAGCTGCTGGTGGCCTTGCCGGTGGCGGCGGAGCGGTCTGCGAGGCATCGGCCCGACTGGCCTGATGCTCAAGGGCCTTCACCTGATCGAGGAGATCACCGGCGGAATGAAGAGCCTCGCCATTCCGTAAGCGGCCGTTGCATTCCCGAAGGAAGTCGATGCATCGGAGCACCACGTTAATCGTGGCGGTGTCGAGCTGCTGCCGGCCTGACCGCAGCCGTTCAAAGTGGGTCTCGAGATGATGGGTCAGGGTGGTGATCCGGTCGAGTCCCAGCAGGGCTGATGAGCCCTTGATCGAGTGAATCAGCCGGAAGGCTTCGTTGAGCCCCTGGGCATTTGCAGGGTCGGTCTCAAGTTGCAGAAAGGTCTCCACCAGCCCGTCGAGCTGCTCGTCGGTCTCGTCGAGGTAGAGCCGAAGATAGTCACCCATCTCGTCGGCTGGCAGGTCACCGGGAAAGTTATGGTCGCTCATGGGTCGGGGTCGGCTGGCGGAGCCGTGAAGCCGCGGGGTAGTCAGAGGGGTTTTTCGTAGAGGAAGATCGACTTTTTCTCGAGATCGCTGAGGAGGTCGTAGATGCCGTCAGCCGGGCCGACCACCAGGAATCCACCGGGGGCGAGGGCGTCGATCAGATTGCGGACCGCCCGCTGCTTTGATTCACGGTCGAAGTAGATGAAGACGTTGCGAATGAAGATGCAGTCCTGCCGGGGGCCGGAGAGCGGGTCAAGCAGATTGTGCCGCTGAAACTCGCACATCCGCACGAGGCGGGGGCTGATGGACCAGCCGTTCTCAGCGGGCAGGTGAGTGAAGTATTTTCGCCGCCGTTCCGCCGAGACATGTTCAAGCGAACGGTCGGGAAATACGCCCCGCTTGGCTGCTGCAATCATTGTCTCGCTGATGTCACTCCCCAGCAGTGAGATCCGCCAGCCGGTGAACCGATGGAGCATCTCGTCAATGCAGATTGCCAGCGTGTAGAGCTCCTCCCCTGAACTGCAGGCCGCCGACCAGACCCGCAGCGAGCGGTCATGTTGCCTGTCGGCCGCCCGGCCAAGCAGGTCGGGCAGGAACGCCCCGGAAAACCAGTCGAAGTGGCCACCGGTGCGAAAGAAGTGCGTCTCGTTGGTGGTGACAGCGTCGATGAACTGTTCCAGTTCGCCCGGCAGGCGGTCTCGGGTGAGTTGGAGGTAGTAGCCCTCGAACGAGTCAATGCCGAGGTCTCGCAGCCGGCGACGAATTCGGTTGGAAAGCAGCGTGATCTTCCCGTCGGCCATTCGGATGCCGGTCTTGGCGTAAATAAACGTCCGGAATCGGTCAAACTCGTCCTGAGTCAGTTTGGTCAGTTCCATGGTGGTCCACTGTCCGCCGGTCCGGGTGACGTGCTGGCTCTCGCAGAATCGCCGCTGCGGCAATTCCGCCCGCCCCGAATAGTATTGCCCAGACCTGCAAGGTACGACTGAAAGCATTGCTGAGCCCGTGGGAGAAGCCGGGAGTTTGGGGGGATCAAACGCTGAACCGCTTCACGAGGTCGCGGAGTCCCTGCGCTTGGGCACCAAGTTCTTCTGCGCTGGCGGCCATCTCCTCGGCGTTGGCGGCATTCGACTCGGTCGTCTGGGAGACTGAGCGAATCGCAAGTTTGACCTCACCTGCGTTGGCCGCCTGATCCTCTGTCGCCGTAGCGATTGAGCTGATCTGTTCAGCTGTCCGGCCTGAGGCCGACACAATCTGCTCAAGAGCATGGCCAACCTTCTGGGAAATGGTGGCACCCTCCTCGACTCGGCGGCTCGACTCGTTGATCAGCCCGGTGATTTCCTTTGCTGCCTCACTGGCCCGCTCGGCCAACTTGCGGACTTCATCGGCCACAACCGCGAAGCCGAGGCCGTGCTCACCTGCCCGGGCCGCCTCAATGGCGGCGTTGAGGGCGAGCAGATTGGTCTGGCTGGCGATTTCACTGATCACCTCGATAATCTCATTGATCTGCTGCGAGGACTTCTGGATCAGGTCCATCGAATTGACGGCGTCGGCCACGGCGGTGCCGCCGGCCTGGGCCATGCGGGCGGTCTCTTCAGCCTGTTCCCGGGACTGCACCGCAGCCTTCGAAATTGAGTCAATCGAGTTGACGAGCTGCTCGACCGCGGCAGTCATCTCCTCAACGCTGGCGGCCTGTGACTGGGAGCCTTCGCTGAGGCCGCTGGAGCTTTCGGCGATCATGCGAGCACCCTCGTTCTGCTGGTCGGCGGCCTCAGAAATTTGCCTGACCAGCCCGCGGAGTTCGTTGATCATGGCATTGGCGGTGTTGGCGATGCGAGCAACGTCGTCATCGCCGGCCTGTTCGAAGTCGGCTGTCAGATCGCCGGCGGCCACCTCGGTGAGATGGGTCAGCAGTGATTTCGCCCGGAGCTCGCGGTCGGTGTTGTCGATGGCGAACTTGACGACCCGGACCACGCGGCCCTGCCCGTCCCGCACCGGTGCATAGGTGGCCATGATATAGACCGGTCGCCCCCCCTTGGCGAGTCGGGCATACGCGGCAGTGAAGTGCTCACCCCGGCCGAGGGCGTTCCAGAAGTTGGCATAGTCGACACTGTCACGGGAGACATCATCGACAAACATGCTGTGATGTCGGCCGCGAATCTCCTCGAGCGTGTATCCGAAGACTTTCAGAAAGTTTTCGTTCGCCCCGATGATCGTGCCGTCAGGCTGAAAGTCGATGCGGGCCAGTGACAAGTCGATTGCCGAAAGAATGTCGGCCGGGCTGGACCGGTCAGTGCCGATAAAGCGGGCCTGGCCGGCGGCTGTGGAAAAGCCGGAAGTTGGCCGGAAGAGCCAGGATAGGAGTGGCATGGTTGCGTTGTTTGGCGGATAACGGGAAATGAGGGCAATGAGGTGGGAAGGCGGCCAGACCTGCTTGGGCGTTCGGCTCCGGTCCTGCTGCCAGCAGTCTTCAGACGCTGAACCGCTTGATCAGGTCGCGAAGCCCTTGTGCCTGGGCGCCCAGTTCTTCGGCACTGGCGGCCATCTCTTCGGCGCTGGCGGCATTCGACTCGGTTGTCTGCGAGACCGACCGGATAGCCATCTTGACCTCGCCGGCGTTGGCCGACTGTGCTTCGGTGGCGGTGGCGATCGAGGCGATCTGCTCGGCGGTCTGACCCGAGGCCGAGACGATTTTGCCGAGTGACTGGCCGACCCGCTTGGAAAGCGATGCTCCTTCCTCAACGCGTTTGCTCGACTCTTTGATGAGCGCAGTGATCTCTTTGGCCGCCTCGCTGGCCCGCTCGGCCAATTTGCGGACCTCGTCGGCCACCACGGCAAAGCCGAGGCCGTGCTCGCCGGCCCGGGCCGCCTCGATGGCGGCGTTGAGGGCCAGCAGATTGGTCTGGCTGGCAATCTCACTGATCACCGAAATGATCTCGTTGATCTGCTCGGAGGACTTCTGGATCAGGCCCATGGAACCAATGGCGTCGGTGACGGCAGAGCCTCCTTCTTGGGCCATCGCCGCCGTCTCTTCGGCCTGCCGACGGGAGTCGACCGCTGCCTTCGAGATTGAGTCGATCGACGCGACCAGCTGTTCGACAGCCGCAGTCATCTCCTCGACGCTGGCGGCCTGGGACTGTGAGCCCTCGCTGAGGCCACTGGAGCTTTCAGCGATCATCCGGGCTCCTTCATTCTGTTGGTCGGCCGCTTCGGAGATCTGCTTGACCAGGCTGCGGAGATCCCCAAACATCGTGCGGGCATTGTCGGCGAGCAGGCCCATGTCGTCGTCGCTCGTGTAGCCGATTTCACGGGTCAGGTCGCCCTGCGAGGCGGCGGTGAAGACCTCGACCAGTTCCTTCACCTTCGCTTCGACGTCGGCGGCGCGGTCATTGATGATCTGCTGCTGCTCACGCTCCCGCTCTTCGGCCCGCTTCTGTTCAGTAATAATTTCCCAGGTGACCAAAGGGCCCATGTAGTTGCCCTGGCGGTCTTTGAGGGCCGTGACGCTCAGGTCGAGAATTTCATCACCTAGCTTGATTTCAGCCCGGTGCGGCAGATTGGCCGGATCCATCACGATCGCCCGCTGGTGTTCCGGTCGCTTGTGGAAGATGTCGATTGACTGGCCCATGATCTTGTCGACCGGGCAGGGCAGCAGGTGCTGGAGCTTCCGCAGCGACTCGTATGAGGCGGGGTTCATGTAAACGATATTGAAATTGCGGTCTGCGAGGATCAGTCGGACGCTGGTGTTCTCGACCATTTCGGTGTACCGCTGCTGCATTTCGCGGTCGGC
>Ga0180434_10002958_pt1 | contig 21961 bp, 12 predicted proteins | sample SS_ome_7_FD_132453 | JGI IMG/M metagenome (GOLD analysis project Ga0180434, IMG submission 132453) | Hypersaline lake sediment archaeal communities from the Salton Sea, California, USA - SS_1_D_2 metaG | ecosystem: Environmental > Aquatic > Non-marine Saline and Alkaline > Hypersaline >...
ATCCCAATGCGACAATCGAGGGCAAGCCAATCCGTTTTCCCGATCGGCGGCTCCACACGGTCAAGTACAACCTGGGCGCGACCTATGGCGGACTGTACGGCGAGGTGGTTGCCGAAATCGAACGGCTGTCACTGGCTCCCTACAAGATCGAATCGTATCGCAAGATATCGGCCATTCGAGACGAACAGGAGCACGAATGGGAAACCGGACGGGAACTGGCATTGGTCGGTATCTTCAAGACCCGTTTTCTGAAACGGCTCGAATCCAGCGTCTTCGCCTTCCGCGAAAGCGTACGTCGCGGATTGGTCTTCGAGGAAACCTATCTCGACTATCTGCTGGACGGGACCGTGGTATCGTCCCGGGACTTCCAAAAGCTCATGCAGTTCCTCGCCCAAGACGAAGAAGACGAGCCGTCTTCGGGCAGCGTCTTCGCCGACCTGGGCGAGGCCGAGAAGGCCCGAGAGTATCTTTCGCATTTGCCGCATGTCGACCTGAACGCTTACGACATTCGGAAGCTCGTTCGCGACGTGGAGGAAGACGTCAGACTGCTTAGGCGACTCTACGAACGAACCGAATCGCTTGCAGCGAAAGACGGTAAGCTCCAGCGACTGAAGGAATTGTTGGCCGGAGAGCTGAAGGGCAGGAAGGTGCTCGTCTTCAGCTCGTTCAAAGACACGTCCCGGTACCTTCACCGCGAAATGACGTCCGAAGACTGTGCTGAATGGCTCGCATCCGCGGGCTATCCGCACATACGCCGAATCGACAGCGGGAACCACCCCGAAGAGCGGCAGCATATCTTGAAGCTCTTCGCACCGGTTGCGAACGCCGCCGACGTCCCGAAGGGTGAGCAGATCGACATCCTGGTCAGTACCGACGTCCTTTCGGAAGGCCAGAACCTTCAGGACTGCGGCGCGATCATCAATTACGACCTGACCTGGAATCCCATCCGGTTGGTGCAGCGCAATGGGCGCATCGATCGACTCGGCAGCCCCCACGAGATGATCGCCATCTACAACCTCTTTCCTGAAGACGAATTGGAGGGCCTTCTTCGGCTGATCGAAAGGTTGACGAATCGGATTTCCACGATCGACGACCTGGGGCTCTTGGATGCGAGCGTGCTGGGGGAAGTGGTCCATCCGCGGACATTCAACACGTTGCGTCGCATTCACGACGAAGACGGTGCTGTGCTGGACGAGGAGGAAGCCCGTGCGGAATTGGCCGGTCCCGAGCTTCTGCTGAAACAACTCAAAGAGATGCTGAATCGCGACGGGGGCGACCAGATTGCCGCATTGCCGCACGGCATTCACTCAGGCATACGACGCCGGAATTGCTACGGCATCTTCTTCTACTTTCAGGCCCCCCGAACAACCGGCGAGGGAAAACGGCATTTTTGGCGCTATATCGACGCTCGGACGCACGAGGTGAAGGACAACCGCTACGAGATCGCTCAGATGATTGCCTGCCACGCGGATGAGCCTCGCTATATCGGCGACCAGGACGTCTTTATGCTCCAGGAGCGGGTGATCGAAAGCATCCTCGCCGCGGAACGGCAGGTGCAAGCCAAGGCCGCGGCTCCCACGATGGTGGATCCGGTCCAGCAGACGTTGGCGGAAGAACTCAAGAATGCCATGCGTCGCCAATCGGTCGATCGCGACTCGGCCAAAACATGCATCCGGTTCCTCGGGCAACCCATGGGACGCTCCCTTCAGCAGAAGTTGCGGCAAGTGCAGCAGTCGTGGCTGCAATCACGCAACGATGGGGAGCTGCTTGCCGCGGTTGAAACGATGGCGGAACAGTTCGCCAAAAACTCTAATCCTGACGAGCGACTAAGTTCTCTCAGCCGCGACGCTCTTCAACTGATCTGCTTCGAGTATGTGACCGGTTGATCATCTGGCAGTCCTCCGCCGGCAACGTGTGCCGCCAACCGTAGAGAGGGTACCCCCTTGAAAATGGCCCTACTCGAAAGGAAAATAGGTCCACTGCGTCGTGGCGGCCTGCAGGGCAGGCTTTTCGAGGGCAATGCCTCCCCATTGGGGGGTTCGACAATGGCGTTCGGCCTTGGTGACGGCCCCCTCGGATGAACCGTTTGTGCCGCGTGGGGCGGCTTGAGCCTGGCGAGCCCACGCAATCACAGGGCGAAGCGAAAAATGGGGGGGCAACATCATGGGATGCTGGGTCTTTGAGGAACTTCGCGGCGCGGCTGTCCGGCGCGACCCGAACGAGGCCGAATTGTTCAAGACGGAACAGACCGGCGAAGGAGAATATGCCGGAAACGATGCCTTGGTTCGGGAGGTTCTTCAAAACTCGGTAGATGCGGCTTCCGGACCCGGCCCGGTACGTGTCCGCTTGGCAGTCCATGAAGCCGAAGATGCCCCCGACACCGAGAGGCTGACGCACTACTTCGCGCGATTGCAGCCTCCGTTGGCTGCACGACAGGTCGATTTGGACGCCCAGAGCCTGCCCTCTCGCCCTTGCCGTTTCCTGGTTTGCGAAGACTTCGGAACGCGCGGCCTGGAAGGCGATATCGCGCTTTTCCGAGACCCCTCGCCCGAGGACACGTCGCGACAGGATTTCTACTGGTTTTGGCGGAATATCGGTCGAAGCGGCAAGACGGGCGACGACCTCGGCCGCTGGGGATTGGGTAAGACCGTGTACCGCGCGGCGAGTGGCGTCGGGTCGATGTTCGGCCTGACCATTCGCGCATCGGACCGGCGGCACCTGCTCATGGGGCAGGCGGTGCTCCAGATTCATGCGCATAACGGTGCGGAATACATGCCCGAAGGCTACTGGTGTGGCGGCCAAGATTGCACCGGTTTGCCTCTGGCGATCGAAGACCAAGAGGAATTGCAGCAGTTCCGCAAGGAATGGAAGTTGACCCGGACTGAGGAACCCGGGCTCTCCGTGGTTGCGCCTTTTGTGCATGAAGACTTGAAGGCCGAACGGCTCTTGGAGGCTGTGGCTGTGCATTTTTTCCTTCGCATCGTACGCGGCGAACTTGTTGTTGAAATTGTTGGAAATGGCCTCGGTTCCGTGACACTCGATCAACGGGCGATTGCGTCGGCCTGCAAGCGGATTAAGTGGAACGGACCCAAGCGAACCAAGCGGCACGTCGCGCCGCCAATTGCCTTCGTTCGGCAGTGCATCACGGCCTCGCCTTCCCTCGTGACACCGGTACTCGGGACCGAAAAATTACCCAACCTGGACGAGGAGTCCTTTGAGAAAGCCGAACTCCGTCAATTGCGGCAAGGGTTTGCCGCCGGGGAACTGGTCGGTCTGCGTGCCCTATTGTGGCTGCCAAGGAAGCAGGGGGGTGGCGATGAGGGGCAACTCGACGTTTGGGTCCAACAGCAAGGTGCGGATGAGAAGAAGTGCGACACATACTTCGTTCGCGAGGGAATGACGATCACCAAGATCAATTCCCGGGCATCGCTGCGTGGCGTGCAGGCGATTGTGATCGTCGACAAGGGCCCCCTGGCGACGCTTCTCGGCGATGCTGAAGGACCCGCTCACGAGGACTGGGATACTTCCGCCGAACGTCCCGATCGCATCTGGAAGACGTGGAAGGGCCGCGTCAAGTTCGTCCGGAAGATTGTGGACAATGTCGTGGAGTTGTTGACGCCGCCGGTAACGGAGCCGAATTTCGACCTCTTGAGCGACTTCTTCTCGATCGAGCGTGTCTCCGGTTCGCAGCGAAAAAGAGAAGTTGGCGATGAGAGCAAAGCAAAGTCCGACGGCATCGGCGAGGTCACCGCTACGCCCAAATGGTATCAAATCACCGAACGGACCGGCGGATTCACCGTAAGTCGCATATCAAGCGTGCCTTTGCCCACCGATCCCACGCTCAAAGTGGCTGTGGCATATGATCTCCCACGAGGAGACCCGTTACGCGCCTGGAGTCCTCTCGATTTTCAGATTGGCAACGGGAATGGAAGCCTGCGGCCCCAGGGTAAGGGCTTGGAGGCCAAGCGGATCCAAGGGAACAGGCTGACGTTGAGAATCACCGACGAAGATTTCCGCTTTGTCGTCACCGGGTTCGACCGTCATCGTGACCTGTTCATTCGCGTGGACGACATATCCAACACGAAGGAGGCTGCGGAATGATCAAACGCCTGAATTTCACCGGCCGCCGTCGCATACCGCGAGATCGCGTGGATATCGAAGTCTACGATGGCCAGCCACGGACTTTCGATGCGGCGATCGACCTCGACGGCACTTCACTGCCATCCCATGCTGCGGTGTTTCTCGAAGCCATGTGCGCGGGCTCCAATGCGGTCGAACGCTTCCATTTCGGAGAAGTTGGAAACATCGTTCCGCCACAAGACCGTTGCCTGCGGGAACTGGACGGCAAGAATGTATTCTTTGCCCTGAAGATAGTCGATCGCAACGAGCGCTTCGGGCGGCTTCTCGGAATCGCGGAACACATTCGGCCACAGCGTGCCGGAAAGCAGACTGCTGCCGGAAGGCGTGGTATTTTGCCGGTCGAGCCCAAGGAGCTGAGGCAGCGGCTTTGGAGGCTGGAATTTACGGATCATGAGGTGTATCTCTACGTCAATAAAGACGTGCCCGAGCTTGTGGACCGGGTGCGAACCGATCCACTATTCTATGCCGTGGTTTACCCGGAGGTGGTTCGCCGTGTTCTCATGCAGGCGATCAGCGAAAACGTCGACATCGAGGAAGACGACGACCATTGGCCCGTCCTCTGGCTCCGTTTTGGCAAGAATCTTCATCCGATGCGAGACACTCCTCCAACTCACGATGCCACCGAAGAGGAACGGGAGGAGTGGGTTGAGGATGTCGTCGAAGCCTTCTGCAAATCCCATACTGTGAGAGACAAGTATATTGCCGCTGCATCCGGAAATGGGAGCGGCTCATGATTCTTCGCGAGTTTCGAGACGCGGGTATTTCTGCATTTCGGGATTTCTTGGCGCAATGCCGTGAGGAGCCGGGCACACCCTATCCTCACTATTTACTGGAAGATGAATCTCTTACATCCGCGATTTCACCCGCGATAGAGGTTGCGTTCACACGGCTGACAACGAAGGCCGACGCGGCCCACTATCTTTCATCGCTTCTCGGCCCACTCTCCGACCGTAGTGTGGCGGCCAATGCCGGACTATGGACCTGGCTGACGCTTTATTTCTTCGACGACGTGTGCCCCCCGAAAGACGGCAAGCGAAAGGTAAAGAACGACTATTACTACATTTTCGAGCCGCGGAACCCCCGACATTTCTACCGGCATCTGCTCTTCATCTCGTGGCACATATTGAAGGTTGCTCCCGAGCACAATCGGCTTCTTCTGAGCAGCCGGATATCTGTTCTGGACAAGGTCACGAGCGAGGTGCTGAAACGTTTCTACCTAACCAGAATCCCGTGCATGTTTGAGGTTTTGGATCGACTGTATTGGGATGATTCACGCAGACGCCCGCGATCGGGGATTGTGACGCAGCAGAAGGTGACGCCGGGCGATCTTCTGCATCGCCTCCCGATTCGAATCCGCCAGCTTGAGAAGACCTACGACCTTTTCAGTCTAAATGCCGACCAGATGATCGAACTTCTTGGCGACGAGTTCCAGCGGGAGCGGCAAGGGGCAACAGCAAACTGAAACCGTGGAAAGACGGTTCTTCATCTGATGCGGCTGTTTCCATCCTACTCCCGCCGCGTATGCGGGTACTACTATGGTAGCGACCGTACCCGCCAAACTGGCAAGGCCATTGGAGCCGTGGTCACAAATCGGCGGATTTGCCCTTGTTGTCTGCCGTCAGTCCAAGCTGAAATGTCAAACCATCCGAAAACGCCGTCGGCAGCGGGGGGCGGTCGTGATGGTCGTCGCAGGGGATGAGCTTGGCGACCTCGTCCTGGCCCATGACGATCCGGAACCACTGCTCGCGATCGGTCATGACGCGGAATTGCCGCTCGTCGGCGGCGCCGGAGAGATAGGGCAGGTAGATGTGGATCGGGATTGGCTGCTCCGGCTGCGGCTTGCAGGCCTTGCAGCCGAGACGGTCGATGCGTCCGATCCGCTGCTCGATACTGCTGGGGTTCCAGGCGAGGTCGTGGTGGAGGACGTGGCAACAATAGCGTTGCAGGTCGACCCCCTCGCCCATGACCTGACTGCAAACGAGGATGTCGGGGAAGAACGGCGTGTTGAATGCTCGCATCAGCCGGGACCGCTGGTGGCGTTTGGTCCTGCCAACCGCCTTGGCCGCCGCCTTGAACGTGTACTCCTCCTCGACGACCAGACGCACGGCGTCGCGTTTGAACTCCTCCGAAAACCGGCGACGGTTCCGCGACAGGGACTGCCCGTCGTGGGAAGTCTTTGCCTTCGATTCGCTCATCAGAAACTACTTTCAGGGGCATTATCTCACGCCCGTCCGGAGTCCGGCACTCCTGGGCCATCGCCGTCTGCGGCCAGTTGGCCGGGGCCTACTGGGGCGAGAGCGGAATCCCCAGCGAGTGGCTGGAAGGATTGCTGCGGCGTGATATGATCGAACAGGCGCTGGAGGGGCTATTAGGGCGGAGGGCATGACCGACTTGCCGGCCCAGTAGCTATTGGCCGCCCCGGACACCAGTCCGCCGGTCGTCCGGAGCTATTGGGGCGGCGCGGGCTGGTTCTTTACAGGGGCCCAGCCGGATTCGCGGGATCCGCGGGACGGCCAGCCCAACCAACGCGAATCTTTGCTCGCAAGTGTGGCCGAACCGGCGGCGATCCTTCATGTCCGCAACAAGTGGAGGTAAGCAACATGGCCAAGAAGAAGTCGAGCGGCCGGAAGAAGCCGCGCAAGACACCAAGCATGACGGCAACCCAGGGCCAGTATCTGGCCTTCATCTACCTGTTCCTGAAGCTGCACCGATACAGCCCGTCGGAGTCGGAGATCAGCCAGTATTTCGGCGTGTCGCCGCCAAGCGTCCATCAGATGATCGTCAAGCTCGAGGAAAAGGGCCTGATCACCCGCGAGCCGGGCGCGCCGAGGCTATGCACGGGAACCTAGCGTGCAGAGTGCCGTCGCTAGGAGGATTACCCCGAGGAAACCCGCCGGCAGGAGAAACAGCCAGATCGCGCCGGCGACCGCCGCTAGCCATGGCCAATAGCGCTGGGCCAGCGCGGATGCGTTGGGACGCCGGACAACATAGATTGCCGCTACAGCCAGCATGAGACAGAGGCCGGCCCAGACCCCGGCGGCTAGCCACCGGCCTATATCCTCGTGCGTGGCACGAAGCACGAGACGGGGTTCGCCGTGGAGCTTGCGGAAATGATACGCCCTGCCTGCCAGGGGCAACTCGAAATCCAACGACAGTCGGCCCTGCCTGCCTGCGTCTAGCGGAACAGCCGGTGCCGCTTGTCCGCCCAGCGGCGCCCTCTCCGCGGGTTGATCGGGCGCAAGCGGCATTGCACTGGTGGCCGGCTGCTGCTCCGTTTCCGACGACAAGGTTGACTTTTGCGCGGCCTTCGCCTGTCCTCCGCCGCGGCCTTCCTGAGCCATCGCTTGAAGCTTATCCAGTTGTTTATCGGCTTGCCTGCGCAGATCGCCTCGCCGTTGCTCCGGCCGATTCTCCGCCGCGTCATGCGGCTTCTTTCCCGCGCCGTCCGTCGCGGTTCGGTGGCCGCCGGGCATCGCCGGTCCGGAGAGATCCAGGTCGACGCCGGTTTGGGCGGCTTTCGGTTGAGGCTGGCGGAAGTAGGAGCCGGCATCGTCGTCGGCACGTTTCATGTCGGGCTTCCATTCCTCCAACCGCTTGACCTCTGCTTCAAGCTGTTGAGCCTGTTGTTGGACATCGGCGGCGTTTTCGGCTTCGGTACGAACAGGCTGCCGCGCGTAATGCTGGAGTTCGGAGCCCATTCCTTTGATGTTATACCTGGCCTTCTCTCGCGCGGCCGACTTGCCCCTCTGGCTGGCAACCTGCAACACTTGCCGCATTTCATCGAGGAACGACAGCTTGCGTTCCTCCTGCTGGTAGGCCGCAACGACTTGTTCCAGATTGCTCCGGCCTTCGACGAGATTGGCCTTATACTCCGACGGCAGGAGCACGGTCCACAGCGTCCGCGAGACGGGAACGTCGCTGAGGATTCGTGGAGCCGGCGGCTGAACCTGGGACCACTGCCCAAGCGGATTCTCCAATCGGCCCGAGAAGACCAGGACGACCTTCGAGGAGAAGTCGCCGGCCGAGGTCTTCTGCAGCGGCAGCAATGCGGCGGGCCGCCCGTTTCGCGGAATCTTCGCCGGGCGCACGGGCTGACCGGAGACGTGAACCGACCACACCCGGCTTTCCGGCGGCATTTCCACTTCGAGAAACTGCAAGGTCATGTTCCGGATGTTGTAGATGGCACGCCCCCGGTATCGCCCGTCGGCAAACATGACCGTTGTCAAGTCGGCCAGAACGATCGTCGCCGCCAGGCCGCTTTCGCGTTGGCGCACTCGCCGTTGCCACACCAGCTCGGCGTTCTGGGGCGCGACGCGATAGGCCGCAACCGCTTGCCGGCGCGTGTCGTCGGCGAGCCCCTCGGGCACCGCATCGATGGCAACGGGAACCGCGCCGTTGGTCGACGTCGGGGCGATTTCATCCGACGTCAGGTTCTCCAGCACGACATGGTTTCGCGAGCGCTCGACGTCGAGAGGCCGAATCAGGGCGGCTGGCACGGTGTCGTCGTCGGCCAACGGCAGCGTTTGGATCAGGTGCAGCCGATAGGCCCCCCGCACCGGCTGTTGCAGCTCGATCTCCCAGATGCGCCCGCGATCATCGGTTCGGGATCGAACCAGCCGGATGTGGTCGCCCTGCAATCGCACGTCGTCGCCCAGCCACGTCGGGGCCATTACCCGAAACCGCGACCGCCCTGCCTGCCGAATCTCGAAATCCACCTGGCTGATGTAGGCCACTGAACCGTCGCGAACACTGACCACGGTGGTCACGTCGGCACTGGCTCGCGAAGGGGCAGCGGAAAGCCGAAGCCGCAGACCCTCCGGCGGCGAATCGAACGCGAACGCGTAATGCATCCGCGGGCCGCCGTCCACCCGCAGCGAGCTGTCCAGCGCGTCCGGGTTGATCGATCGAGCCCCGCCGTCGTCGGCCAGCACCGCTTCCAGGTCGTCATCCAGGTGGATTGCCAGTTCCCCGCGGTGGGCTTCGGCATCTGCAAGGGTGATGCACGGAACGGCCAGATCCGCGACGCTGGATTCCCGCACCAGCGTGCCGCTGATCGCCAGCGACATCGTTCCGGCGGCCGGCTTGTCCAATTCCACCTTCAGCCGCCGGTCCGCATCATTGCCGTCGACGAACCATTCCGCGCCGGAGGGAACACGAACCTGAGCGACTCGCAGCGAGGCCGGCAGACGGAAGCTGAGCGACGGAACCGGCGCGCCGGTGACATCAACGGTCAGAAGGCTTCGCAAGTTCACTTGGCGAGCGGTTACGGCAACCGCCGCGTACTCGGTCACCGCCACGTGCGGGCGTTTGCGCTCGACATGGAGCGGCAGACGCCACGGGCGCGCGGTGTACCGATATGCGGAGACGATCGAGAGGCTGTTGCCGACGCTCTCCGACAATTCCAGTCCGGTCCAGTCGATCTGGTCGAGGCCGCGGGTCTGGCCGGCGCGCAAGCGGAAAGGGTTCGCGCACGCGACCGCCACGCGACCGGTTTCTCGCGCGACGCCGAGCGGCTCAGGGGCGTCGACTTCGATCGTTGCGGCCGGCAGGCGACCGCGGCGGAAGGTCTCCACTTCGACCTCGGTGGACGTCGTGCAGTCTGCCTTCAGCAAAACGACAAGCCGCTCTTTAGGGTGTGCATCGTCGGCCGACGCGTCCGTTTCGATCGACCAACTGGCCACTTCGGGCCCATGGACCCTTCGGACAGCCAACTCCGTTGGGATACGCAGTTGCAGCTTGCTCACGGCGCCCTGCTCGACACGGTAATGCAGCTTGCCATGCAGGTGAACGCCCGAGTCGACCACCTTGACCAGGGTGGACTGATCGACACTGAGGGACCGTCCTTCCCGGGCGTCCAGGCGTCGCGGCTGCCATCGGATGGAGAGTTCCCCCGCGGTGCCCAACGGAATGCTGATGGATTCACCGCCATTCTCGGCGGATGGCTCGGGGTTCGCTGCGCGCCGGTCGTGGCGCCAGCCGCCGGGCCCCCCTGTAACCTGGACGTCCAGATCGCGGGTCGGCAACGTCAACCGAAGACACCCTGAAGGCACGGCTCGCAAGGGCACGATCATTTGACCGGTGACGCCCAATCGGCTGACCGGAACGGCGAAGCGAACGTCCACAACGCACGCTCCGGGCTTCCGCAGGTAGATGGCGGCAGGGCCGTCGTTGGCAAGGTTGGCCGGCTGGCCGTCGACCTCGATCTTCTCGAAGGCCACTTCCCCCAGCGGCAGCACGGCCCGTGCCCAGCGATCGTCGAAATGATGGATCAGGAGCCGACCATCGAAGCGTGCGACGTCGCCGTCGACGCGACCTGCGTATTCGGCGTGACTGACCACCGGTCCGGCGTCCGGTGGCGAAGCGTCCGGCTGTTCCGGATGGGCCATTTTCCAGAGGCGGAGAAACTCGTCGTGAGGCAAATAGACCTGCATGCTCTCGAGCGGCTTCTTATCTTCCGGGTCATAGGGAATGAATAGAGTCAGATTCGGCTCGCGGCTTTCGGCGGGCGGACTGGCGGAGGCGTTTTGGGCGGGTGTCTGTTCGGCCATGGTCGTACGGGCGGCCATGGCCAACCCGGCGGCGATCAGCAGTGCGGCCGCGGAAGAAGTGGGCAGGGATGCCGCCACGATGGCACGACCCCAGACGAGCATCCACAGGCCGCCGGCGGCCAACGTGCCAAGCAGCAAGCCGTCCAACACCGGCACGAGGACCGGCGGGCTCAGCCCCGAGAGCGCCATCGGAACGGCGATCCCGAGAACGAACGCGATTGCGCGCCGGTTGCGCGGCGCATGCCGCCAGAGCCACGCGGCCAGCAGCAGCGCGGCGACAATGAGCCATTGCAGCGTGAGCGCCTGGTTTCGGTCGCGCAGGCGGAGGACCAACTCCCCGGGCCCGCCGTCGCGATGGAAGGAAATCGGCTTCCCTTCCGGGACATCCAGGGCGATGCGGAGCGACAGCCGTGCCCGTTCGCCGCGCTGGGGGTGCCGCCGCGGTGGCCCCTTGGAGAGTTGTTCTTGTTGAGATCTGCCCGATTCAGCCGCCTGCGGTTCGGCTTCCTCTTCCATCGCGGCATGTTCCGAGGCGGGAACCTCACGATCGGCATCCTCCGCCGCTTCTTCTCCAGCTAATGCACCATCCTCGTACAACCGCTCCATGCCCTGGGCCGTTGCCAGACCGCGAAGTTTTTGAGGATCGGTATCGGCCTCCAGATGCTGCACCGAGCCGTCGGCGAAGAGAAAATTGGCCCCACTCTCGTGGTGGCTCCAGGTATCCTTGCGGATCCAATCGTCGATCCGTCGGGCCGTGCCGGCGCCGCCCGCATACCACGGGCCGCCGTCGGTCACTTCGGCGACCAAGAGGGTATTGCTGGTGCCGTCGACGATTTCGTCGAGTTTCAGCCCCCGGTCGAATCCTATCACGCCGCGCGTGCCGCCGGAGCCCATGGTCCAATCGGCCCCCGTAATGGCTACGTAGGACGTCTTTGGCGCGCCCGAGTCGACCGTCGTGGACGTCGGATCGGAGGGGCACATCACGACATGGGGCGGCTCCTGAAGCAAGGCCGCGTTGTGCGGGTGGTCGCACGGGAGATCGAAACGGAGCTTGTCATAACGCTTGTTGCCTTCCAGATACGGCAGCAGCGCGACGATCCAGCTAAACTGCCGGTGGGGCGGAACATCGGACGGCCCGAAGGCCGCGGGCGGGAAATGTCCGTGATGGTCGGCATAGACTAGCAGAGAAATGCCGATTTGCCTGAGGTAGTTTTGGCACTGCGCACTTCGTGAAGCGCAGCGTGCCGACTGCGTGGCCGGCAGCAGCAGCGCGATCAAGACGACAATCACCCCAACGACCGCGAGCACCTCGAGCAGCCGGATACGGCCATTCTTGGCGGACTTGACCAGCACGAAGAGACCGGCAAAGACCAGCGCGACCACCACGCCGACGAGTTTCCAGCCCGTCGCTCGCGTGCTGTGGTGGGCGATCGTGTCGGCCAGGCGGTTCACCAATCCGGAACGGGGAAGCCCGGCTTCCGGCTCGAAATCGCCATCGGTGGCTACGACTTCGGTTCCCTCGGGCGGATGCACCTGCCAGGCGGTTTCCAGGGTCGCCATGCCGACTTGCGGAGCGCGCTGGCGGATGGTCCGCGGCCAGAACCGTCCCTGCAGACCATCGCCGGCCGGCAGCGGAGTGTTCGTCTCGTACAGCAGCGTCAGTTCGTGGTCTTCGACGGCGGAGCCTGCCGGTCCGGCGGGTAGAGGCACGATGCAGGTCCCGCGGCTGCGGCGGACTTCGATCGGCTCGCCATCGAGCATGACGGTCCACAGGTCGGTTTTCTCGGGCAAGGTTACGGGGACCTGCTGCACATTGGCCGTCCGGAGCCAGAACCGCGCCTGATGACGCATCCGGCCGTCGCGCTTGGCGATCGAATTGATGGCGGCGGATGTGCAGATCGCACTCAGCACCGGCTCGGACTCGTGACGGATGGCGGAGATCGTCAGCCGGTAGGGCAAACGCGGGTACTGGTAGGCGGCCACGATCCGCTGGCTGGGGACATAGGCCTTCGGTTGGGAGACGTCGGCCGGGTCGAGGCCGCGGAGGTTCTCGGATTCGTAGTCGATCTGCTGATCGCCGGCCGCTTCCAATGCCACCATACCGCTCTGCCGCGACACGTCCCGAACGACCAGAACCGGAACCTCGACCGGGCCACCCGGTTTCGCGGAGGCCGTTTCTCCTCCAGACGAGTCGGCCTCACCGCCGCCGGTTTGCCGCGAAAGGATCTGCTCGAAATCCAGCGCCAGGGTCAAGTCGCCCGTCACGGGCCGATCGAGAACAATCTGCCAGAGGGTCAAGTCGGCGTCCGCGGCCGCCGAATCCACAAACGGAGTATGCCGTTGTTCGATGACTCGTGCCGGCGACCCGCTTGGAACAACCCGAATCTTCTCGCCGACCGAGGAGGGCAACGTGAAGCCGATCCGCCGGAGCCGTCCCTGCCGAATATGGAGGTCGAGCTGGTAGTGCATGTCCAGCTTCCCCCGCTCCAGGCGCACGAACGACAGGGTTTCCGCCGACACCTTCGGACGCTTCGGCCGCACCTGAAGCCGGCCGCTGATGCGGGCGTTGTCCTGGTAGCTGTATTGCAGGGCGGTGCCATCGGGTTCCGTGCCCGACCGGTCGGCGGCAACCGGTTGCAAACCGTTCGACGGATCGGCCACTTGCAGCTCGATATCCGCCGGCGACTGGACCAGCAGCGTCCCTTCGACCTCGTCGGCGTCCACCAGCCGCACTTCCGGCAATGGCAGCTCGCTGAATGTCTCGTCCAGCTTCAGCCATTGTTCGGGATGCCGCTGGGCGGTCAGGGCGAGTTCCAGCGACTCGCCCGGAGCGATCGGCTTGGCGAGGTCGAACCGGACCCTCTGCCCCCGGGCGTTCGCATCGGCGGCGGTAACGCCTGGCGCGGCCGATTCCCATTCAACGGGTTGCTGCGCGGCCAGCACGGAAGTGATTTCCCAATCCGACGGCAATTGCATCTCGAGGCCGAAGACGGGTGCGTGCCGCGGTTCGATCGTCACGCTGCTTCTTAGCGAGGCACCCGCCCGGTCGATTTCGACCAGCGTTGCCACCGACGCCTGCAATCGCCGCCGGCGTGGAATCACCTGCAACGGCAATTGGAAGCGCTTGTCCCAGAAGGCGAAGGTAAGCGGAGTGTCCGTCGCGTCGGCGGAGCCTGTCGAGTTTGGTGCGAGCGGCTCGGACCTGATGCCGGCCAGATCGCCGACCTCAACCCTCAATGACGGCGCCGAATACAAGAACACCTGACCGACGTGCGACGCACAAGGGAGCACCTCGATATTTGGCAGGTTCCACTGGGTGTCCGAGGGGAAGGGCGCCAAGGCGAGCAACCGGACGCTACGCCGGCCAAGCACCGGCTTGCGGAACGCGAGATGGACGGTCGCGGTACCGTCATCCTGCTTCTGGATGGTCCAGGCGCCTAGCTGCGGTGCCTCGATCTCCGCGACGTTCACGGTGTCGGGCAGTCGCAGTTGGAATGTCTCCTGCGCACGGGCGTAGACGTCCAGGTCGAGCGCGAAGTCCAGGCGAAGCCCGGCCGGCTCAATACGGCCGATCAGTCGACTGTCGGCAAAGACCAGAGGCGTCCGTTTCCCACCCGCGAAGCGATCCGAGATGACCAGCGGCACGAGGCCCGAGTGGTCGACGGCAATGCGGAACAATTGCCGGCCGTCTTCGGCGGGGTCGGCCTGCAGCGCCGTCGCGCCGAGATGAACGCGCTTGCCCTCATGGAGCCGAAGGAGCACCTCCGATGCCGGGACGGGCGGCAGCTTGAGCGTTGCGGCCAGGTCCCCATCCTTGCTCGCCAACGGAACGGACATTTCCAGGTGCAGTTCGACTCGGCCCTGTTCCCGAAGGACCAGGAACAGCGTGCCGTCGTCCTTGCGGCCAAACCGGGCAGGCCGACCTTCGACCTGCGCGGATTCGATCGCCAGCCCTCCGAAGGGCATCTCGACGGCTTGCCATCCGTCGCGCAACTTCGCGATCTCGATGCGGCCGGCGATGCGCAGTGCGTGCTCGTCGAGTCGGGCCTCGTAGGTCGCCTGGGCAAGAACCGTGTCCGCCGGCGCGGATTCCTCCGGCTTGCCCTGCCGTTGTGCTTTCTTCCAAAGACTTAGGATCTTCTCGCGAGGCATCAGCACGCCCTTGGCCCCGTCGTCGAACAGGACCTGGACTTGATCCGCCGGGATGTACAGGTTGCGGATGCGCGGCGGACCTTTCGCGACCTGCGCGGAACTCGTGGAAGTCAGTACGCATAGGGCCAGAAGCGGCAGATGGCCGAGCACGCGGCGCCAGGCGCGAGCGACGAACCAGCGCCGCCCATCCCGCGGGGCTTGGGCCCAACCGTGGCAGCCGAACGGGTCACTGTTCATCGCTTCTCCCTTCTGGCTTCCCGGTCGCATCCTTCGGCGGATCGGCAGTCGTGGCGTCTGTCGCACTCTCGCCCTCCGTCGTCGGTTCGGGCATCGACGACGAATCGCTCGAGCCGGCCTGCAACTTGCCGGGGGATACATCCGTCGCACCGGCCGTTGGCCCGCCTTGCATCGCAAGCGTCAACAGCGGATGACCGTGTCGACGCACGAACAGCAACCAGACGACCAACCAGAGCGCCACCACGCCGGCAATTCCCAGCCGTGCCGCCAGCAGCCAGCTATTGACGACCGAGGGCAGGAACAGCCCCGCGAACAAGACAACAAACACCGCGGCAAGGATGGCAAATACCTTCGTATCGATCGAGAACGGCACCAGCACGACGCCGATTGCCAGAACGAGCAGGCTGGCAATGGTCGTCATCGTGGGGATGTGCCAATAGCCAATCGCCAGTTCCGTCGGTCCGCTAAGGCTGCTGAACAGGTAGGGTGTTCCGCCGACTTGGAAATCGAAGGACGCGGCGTCCTTGGGGAACCAACAGTCCGGATCGTCGGGGGCTGGCGTAATCTTGCGGGAATCCCACAGCCCCACGCCGATATGACTGGTGAAGCCGTCCGGGTCGCCCACCAGTCGGTAGCCCCGCGGCACCCAAACTCGCACGTAGAGATTCTGGAACTTCACGCCTTCGTCGAACCGTGGCAAGCTCAGACGCAGCAGGTCGGTGACGTCGAGCCGCTTCTTCGGAAGCGGCGTTTCGAAAACCGCCTGGATCTGGAACGGCTGGTCCGAATCGGCCGTTCTCGCGACGTTGATGAAGTATGTCTTGTCGTCCGGGGCGCTTCCGGGCGCGGCAGGCGCTTTCTCGGGAGCCACCGTCTGGCCCGCGACGGAGATACCGAGGATGCGCGGCTCGCGCAGCGTCACCGCCAGCCGCTGACGCTCGCTCGACTTCAAATCGTATCGGGCTCGCATCGTGATCGGCCCGTCCTCGGTGACGACCGCTTCGATGTAGGCGCGTCGCACGACGGTCTTCACGACGTCTTGAATCTCGTGCTTTGTCACGTTCAAGGTCAAATGGGCCGGATGCTGATAGTAGCGGTAGGTCAGGTACGGTTGCGTCGTGTCGATCGGTTGCGACAGTTCGCGAGGATCGATCTCCTCCAAGCCGGTCGGCTCGGCCGCGATGGACAACGCGCGATCCTTCTGGATGGCAATCTCCCCCGACTCGCGGTCCGCATCAAGTGCCACAATCGGCCGAAGCTCAAGCCGTGCCCCCTCGTCGGGGATGGATACGCGATGATCGTAGGTCGCGACAAGCGTGCGAAGCCCGATCGCTTCGGAATGCAGCAGAATGGTCCACGGCCTCATGCCGTCCTCCGTTGCCTGCTCCGACTTCCGCCTCTCCCGGACACCCTCGCCTTCGATTTGCAGCCGGTCGGAAACGCGCTCGGGCACCGCGATGCGGAGCGTGTCCGTCCCGGCAAACTGGATCTGGTAGTTTAGCGTCGTGACAACCTGCACGACGTCTTCCTTCACGTTGGCGACCGTGCCGACGTTGACGACCGTGTGTCGGGGCCGCTGTGTGACCGTCTGCACGATGCCAACCGGCCGCGTGACGAACGAAAACGCGGCAGCCAGCGTCGCCCCCTTGGGCACCCGCGGCTCGAACCCTTTGGCCGCCAGTTCCGCGGGCGTGGCTGCCCGGGCGGCTTCGAGTCGTGCCATGTCCGTCTTCACCTCCAGCGATTCGGGGGCGAGCACGGCGACCAGCCCTTGTTCGCGCGTGGCGTGCAACGGTTCCGGCAAGGGCAACGCCAGTTCGCCGTCCGGCTTGTCCCACGTCCGGCTGGCGGTGACCGATACGGTCAAATGGCCGAGCAGCTTCTTGGTGAAATAGACCGTCAGCGTCTGCCCATCGTCGGCCGGGGTTACCTCGAATCGCTCCATCGACTCCGTGTGAACCTCGTCGACCTGGAACCCGGCCGGCAAGCGGAAGGCCAGCGAGAAGACCCCCGACCGCGAGACCTCGCACTTGAACTCGCTGCGCGTGGTCAATCGCGATTTATCAAGAAGAACCGAAAGATGACTGTCAACAACCACGCGCGGCTGCAATTGGGACGCGACCACCGATAGCTTATGGCCGGGCGTGAAGAACTTGAAAAACGTGCTGCTAGGTCTCCGCAGCGACGTCGGCGCTTCGGCCGCGTCGATGCGCGTGAGCGACTCGCGCGACGCGTATTGCAGCCCCACGTCTTCGGCGCTGCGAATGGCCAGGATTCCGCTTTCCCGGGCAACGCCGATCGCTCGCACCTGCCCGACGTCGAACGCTTCCTCGGCAATCGGAGCTTCGGTGTGCAGCTCCAGGCGCACCTGCTCGGTGGCCGGGGCGTGCAACCGGACCCGCACACGCTGCCGGTCGTCGACGGTCTCCGACTGCCAGTCGCGCAGCCCCGGCACCTGAACGTCCAACAAGCGCCGATCCCGCGGCACCTCCACCACTAGCTCGTCGAGCGATCCCCGCAGGATCTGATAGTCGAAGACCGCATGCGTGTGGACAACGCCGTCGCCGACGTCGACGGCGATCGTGTCGGTCACATTGGCCAGCCCCGCCACCTGATCCGTGCCGCCGGACTTGGGTTGCCAATGAACCGTGAACTGCTTCGTGGACCCCAGGACCGCGCGGACGCGCGTGGCATCTTCGCCCACCGATTGGATCTCCGAATTGCGCCGCGGGGTGACCTGGACGGCCAGATCGTTCTCCGGAATATCGAGTTCCAGGTTGCTCACTCCCACGGCCGGGCACTGCACGACGAAGCTCCGGCCTTCGGTGCCTGAAGCCACCCCGACCACGAGGCTCAGCTTGATCTGGTGCTTGCCCTTCCCATGCACGAGCAATTCGTACCGCCCTTCGCCGACGCCTCGCAACAGCACGGAGTCGTCTTCCGACTTCGCCGATCCGATGGCCGCATCGCCGAACTGAACCGGCAGGCGGGCCCAGCCTTCGGCCAGCCCCTTGACATCCAAAGTGGCTTCCAGGTGGGCCAGGTCGCCTTTGACTGCCCCCACGTAGTCGGCCCGGGCGATGACACCGTTGACCGGAGGTTCAGCCACCTTCTTATCGGGTTGGATCAGCCGGTTCCACATGTCGAGGAACTGGGCATAGGGTAGCACGATCGAAGAGTCCTCATCCTTGAGCACGTCGCGGAGCTTCGCGAACGGCACGTAGACGACGTGCTCCTGGCGCACCGGCGGCACTTCTTCCGAAGGTTCCGTGCCCTGCTGTGTCTCGTCGGCGCCCTCCGCCCGGGGCGCTTGCGCGCTGCCGGGAGGCATTTGGCCCGAAGGCGGCTGTTGGCCCGGCCGCACATCCTGCCCCACGCCCACACTTCCAAGCGACAACAGAAGAATCAGAGAAGAGAGGTACAACCGTGACATGGTATCTCCTGACGCGGTATCGTGGAATGAAGGTTCCGGTTGCCAAACGCAGAGAAGCTTGCCGAGGCGGCCGAGGGCGGGCCGAATAGCCCGTACCGCGCGTTCACCCGGTGCAAGCCATTTTATCTTGAACCGGCCGGCGGATGCAAGCGTCGGTAGACCCTCGCCGAAGCTGCCCGTTTTTGAGCGGCCAAGCCAAACGCTCCCGTTCGTCGACTCTTGCCGGAACTCCGCCCCGAAATCGACCGAGAAGTTGCCAACCCTGAATGGTGCGACGGCTCGGATCACCCGGAAACCGTCACCCACACCGAACGAATCGAGGACCATCCGGACGTCCAGCAGGCATGGGAGGACTACGTTCAGAACAAATGGCTCCCATGGATGGAAGAGCACCAGGCGTGGGAAGAGCTTCACAAGGTATATTCGAAGCTATTTGCGATCCGCCAAGAGCTACTCCGACTTGGCGAGAAGTATGAACTTGTGCTTGGCTTGGGGCTGTTGGTGTGGCAAACGCCCACGGGCCAGCGTATCCGGCGGCACCTGGTTGTCGCAAACGCGGTTCTGGAATTCGATGCACGGCGGGGACAATTCACCGTGCGCCCTCATGCCGAAGGCGCCGACGTCCGCCCTGAACTTGACATGCTGGATGTCGCGGAACAACCGCCCAAGGCGGAAGAGACCGCAAGGGCTTTGCTCCATGACGCCGTCGATGATCCCTGGGGAAAAGAATGCATGGACGGCCTTCTCGCGTCCTTGGCCCATTCGCTGCAAGGTGAATACGACGCATCAACGGATGCCCCAGATATGCCTGCCTCGGCAAGTGCGGTGGTGACGCATGCTCCCGCCCTGATCCTTCGGCAACGCTCCACAAGAGGCCTTACCGAAACCTTGAAGCGGATCAAGGGGCGTATCGACAACGGCGAACCCGCAGACGGACATGGCGAAACTGCCGGCCAGCCGTTCGAGGCGGTCCTCGATCCATTGTTTGCGATGTTCGAAGCCCTCGCCGCAGAGCATGGCCCGCCGCACGCATCGGGAAATGCAGTGGTAGGAACGTGTTACGTCGAGATCAACCAACTCCGCTCGGGCAACCGTCATGGCAAGATCCTCCCCGGGAGACCTGGGATTTGCGGTCACTTTACCAGACCTTCCGCCATTGCGTCAAGCGAATGACGCCTGTCCTTTTTCTCCCCGCAGTTCGCGTTGGGTCATCGCTTCGTTCCTCGGGGAGAGAGAAAGCGACCGCCCCGACATGGAGCGGTCATGGAAACACAACCGCCCCGCGTTGGGGCAATACAAACGTAGATGTCACCGGTTACGTCACGGTGCGTCGCATCGGCACACGCAACCAGCAACCAGCCAGTTCTCTTCGAGCCAGCGGGTTTCGGCATCGAGGGCCTGGCTTCGGCTGGAAAACGGGCTCTCAGGGGCCACCGGACAGCCGGGTGAGTATTCACGCGTCAAGGGATTTTATCGCTCGCGCGGCGCCTCGATATCCCGGATGGTGCTTGACCAAAGAATGTCCCAACGTTTGATTGACAAACGACTTACGACCCTTGTTTGCAAGGAGCGGGTGGGATGTTATTGGGCAAAGGATGTCCAGTTATCCGAAAGGCAGCGAACTGTCGGGGGGTTCGGGGGACATTATCGGGCATTTTCGCGCCCGTATATCCGGGGCGGAGTGATCCCATGAATTGCCCCAACCGGTTGCACTCCCACGGTTTGTGTGGTAGAATCGCGCCATCTGAGGGAATGATATTGTGCAGGGAGTCGCCCCGATAATGGATTTGGGCTGCTCAATAAACACTAGTTCGGCAGTCGAAGGAAGACCATGATAAGAATCGCAGTCGCCCTTATCGCTCTCCTGGCGATAACCGACAACGGAACAGCTCAACTGCTGGATCCCAGCGGTCTCCCTCCGTCTTGGCGAATGAAGATCGAGCGAACGTCCAAGGTGCCACCCAAGCTCAGCGGCCAAGCGACCCTGCGATTCCTGGATCTCGATATCTGCTTTGACGGCGGCTCACATGGCGCTAGATTCCGACGCCATGATGGGGGTTCTCTGTTCCTCTTCTTTCCACATCCTGGCTACTGGTCCGAAAAGGCCAAGACGCAATCCATTCAACCGGTGGCCGTGCAAGTCAAGCGAGGCGAAGACGATGTGTTGGTCGAAATCGACCAAAAGTCAGCCCTTGAGAAGCGGATCGTTGAACTCTTGACACTCGATTTGCGCAATGGCAACCATGATCCAGACGATACGAAAACGCTCACACGCATTCGTGATTGCGTCCGTGACCGCCGTCCGCTGAAAGAGATCGACAAACTGATCGACCCCGACACGGGAGAATTGAAACTGGAGGAAGACCAGGTTGAACCAGGTAATCCATTTCAATGACCGAAGGAATCGTCGATACTGGACTGGGCGCTACGGTACAATGATCTCCGGCGTAGGGAAGGCGAAGACACCGTTGGGAGCGTTAACCGTTCCTGATCTCAGAACGCCAACAATCGCTGTCAGGCACGACAATATCGGAGGCCAGAAAAGGTGACAGCCACCAAATCTGGGTAAGACGCAATGCTTGGGGCAATTAGTGTTGTGTTCTCGGTCGCCCTCGGGGGCGAAGGGTCGATTCCAGGCCCAGGCTTCTCGCGGTGTGGGCAGTCCAGTTTGCGTCGCCGTAGGGACACCCGCGGTTGACGCCCCGGCGGACTGCCGCCAGTTCCGCTTCGCTCTGAGGCTGATTGACGATTTCCAGCCAGTCGACGGGCCGGGGCAGTGGCCAGTCGGAAAGGATCGGGAATGCTGCTTCTTCGATCTTGCTTCGTTCGCGTCCCAAACTCGACCACCGCCAGAGTTCCGCCTTCTCCACGAGATTCGCCCGCAAAGCGTTGCGTACAACATACCGGACGACATGGTAGAAGTAGTCCTCCGTCTGCACGGGAAAGCACTTGTAACGTCCCTGGTATAGGTGTCCGTAGCCGGTCTCATGGCGATGTTGCTTCCATCGCTTCACGTGCGTGTTGGTCAACTGCTGCATGAAGGCGGGAAGGTCACCATCGTTCTCCGGCCACAAGACAAAATGCCAATGATTCGAGAGCAGACAGTACGCAATCAGCCTCATGGGCCGGGTTCGTAGCGTCTCTTCCATAACCCTCTCGAAGGCCAGGAAGTCGTCCTCCTTATCGAAAAGCCATCTTCGCCCCACGCCCCTATTCAGGACATGGAACACCGTTCCTCCCGGCGTGTATCGCAGTGGTCGAGGCATCCAGGCATTCTACCTGAATCCCCTAATCTCGTCAATTTTGGTGGCTGTCACCTTTTTCCTTCCGGTGACCAATGCAGTGCCACACCTCACATGCCTTTCTTTCTTCTGTGTTCTTCCTCTGTAGTCCAATTTCTCTCGAAGGACTACCAGACGCTCTTCATCTGCCAGGCGTCGAGCGAGTTTAG
>Ga0180434_10002959_pt1 | contig 21959 bp, 30 predicted proteins | sample SS_ome_7_FD_132453 | JGI IMG/M metagenome (GOLD analysis project Ga0180434, IMG submission 132453) | Hypersaline lake sediment archaeal communities from the Salton Sea, California, USA - SS_1_D_2 metaG | ecosystem: Environmental > Aquatic > Non-marine Saline and Alkaline > Hypersaline >...
CCGCCGAAGATGACTGCTGGCTGGATGTAGCTGGCCACGATGTTGAAGGGAGGGCCGCGCCACCACGTGGGACAACCAAGCAGTTCACGCTCGAGCATGATGAAGGGGCACTTGCCGCCGTAGACGGCCTGCACCACCCCCACCAACGAACAGCACGCAAGACAGATGAGAATGAGGGCAGGGTGTTCACACACCAGTCCGCAATAGACCAGCAGTGGCGGCATGAACCACCAATGCCAAAAGGCCAGGAGTGCCCCGGGAGTCCAGAGCGGGAGACCACGCTTGCGAGCCCAAGTTCGCAACCGACGGGCCAGAATAGTAAGTTCAAGGTAGGGCTGAGTTGATCGCGAGGATCCGAGTTGAGGCATGGCGGAAGGAGGGTCTGCTGTAGCGAACGGGATTACACTGCGGTGCTGGCCGCCGCCGAGCCCGAGGCAGCAGACGGGTCTTCGGGTTCCTCGGGCTCCACCGGCACTGGGTCTTCGGGATCGCCTGGCGTCGGCGCAGGGGTGGGCGCATCGGGCTCGGGCTTGCCGCAGAGGCACGGGCACCACCGCTTCAGGCACGACTTGGTCTTCTTCTTGATCAGGTTGATGTTAACTTCACCCTTGGTGGCGTCGATCACCAGCGTGAAGATGCCGTCCAGAATGCCGGTGGCCACGATGGCCCGACACAGCGCCTTTTCTTCTTCGGTCATGTCCGACTCGGCGATGAGCCGAAGGATGATCTCCTTGGCGTAGGCAGCCTTGTCGCCCGAGCGGACGACAATCTCGGTCACCTCCATGGCGTACCGGATGTGCTCGGGGAGTGTCTCGGGCGAGATGGGACCAGGCCGCACAGGTTCAACTCGGGCATCCGACATCCGTCTGTTAGTATTCGGGTGTCAAAAACTAATTCACCGCCACCGCAGGTTTTGGGCACACACCGCTCGCACACCCTCCCCTCTTGCCCTCCGCCGCTTCGTCGCCGGTCGCCGGAGGCGCCACCGTCGCCCGGTTGGCCACCGCCCACGCCGCCACCAGCATCACCAGCACCGCAATCACCCCCACCGTCGCCATCGTTCGCACACTACAACCCATCTTGTTCTCGCATCACAGAAGATTTGTTTTGCGCTGCCGCTTCGAGCAGCCCCACAAAGAGCGGCCCCGGACGGTTGACCTTGGACGAAAACTCGGGGTGGTACTGCACCCCCACGTAGAACGGGTGCTGGTCCAGTTCCACCGCCGCACACTGCTCATCAATGCCAGTCACAGCATACCCCACCTCTCGCAGTTGCTTGTCCACCCCCCGTTCATAGCTCAGCCGCCCAAGCGTCCCGGTGCTCAATGCGTACCGGTGGCGGAACCGCTCGTGCACGTTCCGGGCTCCGTCGTGGCACCGGTTGAACTTGCACGGCCGTGCTGCGTGGGTTCTGTCGTTCGGGGTGCTGCACATGGTCACCACCGATGTCCCCAGCTTGAGCTCTGACATCTGGCTCAGGATGGGCGTGACCCCTTCGCCACCGACCTCGCCGATCACCGCCTCGGGCATCCCGAGCACGTTCCGCCAGTAATCGCACAGCATCGTCTGCATCCCTAGACAAATGCCGAGAGTTGGAATGGAATTCTCTCGCCCGATTCGGCAGGCGAGCACCTTGCCTTCCACCCCGCGGTCGCCAAAGCCGCCGGGGACGATGATGCAATCACTCTGCAAGAGGGGGAGGTAGGTGGTTGAGTCGGCGTAGTTGAGCGATTCGGCGTCAACCCACACCAGCTCAGAGTGGACCCCGATGCGGTGGGCGGCGTGGCCGATCGCCCGGGCCAGGCTAAGGTACGAATCCAACAGGCCGACGTACTTGCCGACGATGGCGACGGTGAGCTTGGGGGCGAGCTCGGGCGGAATGTCGGGGAGCCAGTTGCCCAAGTGTTCGCACACTGCGTCCCGGTCGGGATCGGGGAGACCCAGCACCTTGCAGACTGTCTGGGTGGCGTGCTGGTGTTCAAGCAGCCCCGGGACGGCGTAGATGTCGGCCACATCGCAGGCCGCCAGGATGCGGTCAGGGGCGATGGCGCACGCCTGCGACAGCTTGGTGCGGACTCCTTGTGAAATGATCTTGGCCGACCGGCACACTAGGATGTCGGGTACAATCCCGAGCCCCATCAGGTTCCGGACGCTCTGCTGTGTCGGCTTGGTCTTTTGCTCGCCGACCGAGCCCACCACCGGCACCAGGCTGACGTGGACAAAGCACACGTTCTCGCGGCCCACCTTGGTCTGGAACTGCCGGAGCGCCTCCACAAAAGGCGCGCTCTCCATGTCGCCCACAGTCCCACCGAGTTCGATAATGCAGATGTCGGGCACCGGCCGAGGGCCAGCAACGAGTCGCACCCCGCTACCGCCGCCGTTCACCGGCAGCTTGGAAGCCGTTTCGATTCTGTGCTGGATTTCGTCGGTCACGTGCGGCACCACCTGCACCGTCTTGCCCAGATACTGCCCCTCCTTCTCTCGCATGATCACTTCGGCAAACACCTTGCCGGTGGTGATGTTGTGCTTGTGGGTCAGCGTGATATCCAGAAACCGTTCGTAGTTGCCCAGATCCAGATCGACCTCGGAGCCGTCTTCGAGCACGTAGACCTCGCCGTGTTCGTAGGGGCTCATCCGGCCGGCATCGCAGTTGAGATACGGGTCAATCTTGATGGCGGTGACGTTGTACCCGGCCGCCTGCATCAGCACTCCGAGGCTGCTGGCGGTGATGCCTTTTCCGAGCCCCGACAGCACGCCACCGGACACTACAATGTACTTCATCGCTCTTCCTACCGAGTTAACACACCCCGAGGCCTAAGTGAGTTGGTGGGGTTAGCGTCACGTTATTTATCGTTCTTTAGATTATTATCACAGCATAATCAGTCTAGAGAAGAAGCGTTATCGTAGATTACGCAACACTGATGGCGGCGAAGCACACAGAACAGGAAGCAATTGGTTTCATGGAGGAGTCTGTCCGGAGGGACGAGGGGTGCACACTTGACAACAGAGAGCTGTACGCAATGTACACTGAATGGTTTGCCCGACAACACCAAATGCTGACTGCACAAGAGTTCAAGCGGATCTTTCAGAAGCATAATAACATAAGCATTGGTGAAGAAGGATGGTCTGGTTTTCGGTTTGCCTATTTTCATGAGTTTGGTGAAGGGCGAACGACCAGTGATCCACAACACAAACACCGAAGCGCACAAGACCGTATCGCCGAATTCTTGGAGGAGCGGGTGTCGGCCCGTGAGGGTTATCTGCTTAGGAAGAATGCGGTGGCGGAGGAGTTCAAGGCGTGGCATAGCGGCGTGTATGGTAGACGGGCGCCAGCGGCTCACGATCTCTTCAAGCAGATCACCAAGAAATACGGCGAGTTCAACAAGAAGGAGGGGGGATGGCGCAATGTACAGCTGTCGTACGGCGATGACACCCCGCAGATGGAGATGAAGCAGACGTGAGTTAACTGATGGGCCACGAGTTAACACTCCAGATCCCCCTGAGCCTCCAAATTGATCCAACCCCACCCCTCTTGCATACACAGCGGGAGCGATGGCGGCCACGTATGATCGGATGATCGCAGCCGACGAGCGGCGCGCACAGGAGTGCGAAGAGCGGGAGCTGGTGGCATTCCGGAGGAAGCACGACGGCCGGATTGACCTGGCGTTAACTGCCACCGCAGAGCGGATCAGGTCAGAGACGACCCGGCGTCGGGAAGAGTTGATCGCCGATGTGTGCGAGAAGGTATGGAAGAGGGTGATGGGCGGTGAGCACACAAAGGTGGAAGTGACGGTGGAGATCGATGATCGCGATCGGGAGTACTATAACAACATGGTTACGCCGCTGATCAAAGAAAGGCTGGGGCTGGATGCTGCGGCCGGCGGCAAGGCGATCCTCGAGGTCAAGGCCTACCAAAACAATCACAAACCACTTACAAGTGGGTACCCGTTCCTCCAGGTGACGTTGTGCCCGCACCCGTGAGTGTTGGTTAGCACTTGACGGGGCGGCGGATCGGGATGGCGGGGCAGCACCGGGCCTCGGAGGTGGTTTCGAGCCGGTAGGTATAGACATTTCCAATTGCAGCACCCAATACTGTATCTGGACGACCAATCACGAGCATGTTTCCATTGCCGGATAGTTGGGTGGCAAATATGCGTGTGTTGCCCAGAGTAGTAGGATCATTCGCAATGTCGGAACCGAACTGTCTCCAGGTATTGCTGCGGTACTTGAAAACACGGCTGTAGCCATTGATGGCCTGAACGCCGCCTCCAACAAGTTTCATTGGGTACGCAATAGCGATACGATTACCAGTGGTATCAATAGCAACGCGAAATCCGGCACCTGTGTTGGTGTGGTCGCCGCTAATCGCTGGCGGTCGCCCATTCCAAACACCGGCACGATTTTTGTGATAGACTACTGCTGTGCCAGCATTGGTGAGTCCGCCAACGGTGGTGTAGGGTGCACCGATAACAAGGGTGTTGCCCGGACCATTGAGTGCCAACGACAGGCCGAAGCCGTCCCCAACTGTAAGATTTGTGTAGATGTCTGTCTGTGTGATGGTGCCGCCAATGTTGGTGTAGGAATAGGCCTCGCCCATGTTAGCTCCACCAGAGGTATCTGTCACGTTGTTAAGTCCAGGTTGTCCAATAGCAAAGTCCGAACCATCTTGTGATACCGAGACCGCGTAACCGAATGTGGTGAGTGTTCCGGTTTGCGTTGTGTCGATCCGGTCCCACGCAAGAGTACCCGTGTTCCATTCGTACAGGGTCGCTGCGCCTACCGTGCTGTTCCATCCCGGGGCACCCACAATCACCGTAGTGCCATCGCCCGAAATGGCTACGGCCCATCCACTGTAATCATTTGCTGCTGGTGTGAAAGCCCCCCCTCCATCGACGCCGTACAATGTTGCGCCAATTTGGTTCCAGTTGGCACCATCGTATTCGTACACCTTTGCGAAACCTTCGTAGCTGTTTGCAAAAGGCGAACCCACGATCACCCGAGTGCCGTCGTCAGAGATGCCTGTTGAATAGCCGGCGCCATCTCCAATTGTCGCGCCAGTGATGATGCCAGTGGCAGACCACATTCCGCTTTTGAGTTGGTATGTGTTTAGTTTGCCTGTGAAATTAGCGTCACCATATTCACCAACCGCCAAGTACTTGCCGTTGGGCGACATTGCCAAAGAAACGCCAAACAAATCAAACGCCGCATCGCCTGCCAGCACATTTGCGTAGTCAGCCCAGTCGGCTTCGCCGCAGTTGCCCTGCCAGTTGTAGTTGTCGCACGTGTTGCGCTTCGCACTGGCCTGTTGCTGATGGATCAGTGTCTGCGCGGGCATGCCGCCAAGCCGATCCAACGGCCGGAGCATCGCGGCCGGCGAACCGCTGGCATCAAAGCAGCAGAGGTCAATGTTCGATCCAAACCGGTCAGCGGTGGCTGCGTCCTGCTGCGAGGCAAAGATGGGCACAGTGTTCCGGGGGGTCACCGAGTTAACAGCGGTCGACCGGCAGGTGTTGCCCCGGCGGTAGTCGATGCCCTGGAGCTGCAAGAGCTGGCGGGTGTCACGGGCGGTGTTGGGGCCGCGGAGCGTGTTGCCACTGCGGACCTGCGGCTTGGGTTGCAAGAGGGAGACCACAGCAGAGCGGTCCATAGTGAGGCCGGGGTAGCGCCCGGTGCCGTCGGCACGGGTGGCCCATGGCACATTGAGGTTGCGGCCGCCCACGCCCGCATCCGAGGCCGAGAGGCCACACTTGGTCATGGTGGCCGAGTTTGGGCAGGTGTCCTTGACGTACTCGGTGGTGTCGCCGTTGAGGTAGCAGTTGGGCGATGCGTTGCTCTGGGTCCAGCAATTACGACCACATGCCAGTTCGTTGCGTGGCAGGGTTCCCCGGTGGTGTTTGGAAACGGAGGAGGAGGGCTGGTGGATCACCCGACCAGGTGACGTCACGGCGGTGGGTGTTTGTCGCCACATGCTGAAGGCGCCTTTTTGCCCAACCGGCGAACCATCGTCATCATATTGAGTACCGCTGGTGGCGCACCGTCGGGATTGTGGTTCTCGGCGACGGGGCTGAGTCAGCGCTTTCATGCTGAGAGCCATGGGGGTCTCTACCTGAGCGTGCAGAAATTGATCCGGAGATGGGCCGAAAGTAATGGGCACATCATCACACGCAAGGATGGCTAGCAACACTACCGCCACTGTTCCCTCGCAAAAGCCGCGTTCGCAGACCAAAATCCAGCCCCGCGCACCGCGAGGCGAAGGCTTTGACCTGCGGGGTCGGCAACGCCGGATCGCTCGGGAGCAGAACGATCTGCGTGAGACGAAGGAGGCGCAGAAGCGGAACGAAGAGCTGCTTGGCCGGCGACTGGCGGCGCTTTCGGAGAAGTACAAGCAGCGGGACGAAACCGATCAGCAAGAGGGGGAGGGTGAGCAGCGGAAGGGTCGGGGCGGTGGTGGGCGCAAGGGTCGGCGTGGGGTGGCGGTGCCGCTGTTTGGCGGGGGCGGCGGGGTCAGCGTGGACACGGAGGGGGTGCAGTTTCGGTCGAATGCAGAGGCGCTGCCGCCTCGCCGGTACCCGAAGGCGCCTCGGAAGCAGCAGACGCAGCAACGTCGGCCGCCGGGCCAAGCCTTTGACGCGACCGCGGCGGCGTTTGGACCCGCACTGTGCGGGTCGGGTCCCGCGCCTGCGCCGAAGCTGCCGGTGATTTGGGGACCGGGCATGAATCCGCCCCCGCCGCCAAAGCCCAAGCCCGAGCCGGAGCCAGAGCGCGAACCGACGCCGCCAGCGCCGGCGGTCACAGGTCAGTGGGCAGCGGTTGCGGCCAAGCCGCCCACTCCACCGCGCCCGCAAACCCCCGAACACCCACCTCCTCTTGCAGCACCGACAAACGACGTCTGGGGCGCCGAGACCGACGAGGAGGACGACGACGAAGACATTTGGGCTTCGCTCGAGGAGGGGCAGCCGTGGGGGTCGGTGTGAATCAACTTGGAGCAAGAGGAGGTGGGTTGAGGAATGTCGGTTGCACCGCGGACAATTGGATTCATCCTGACAGGATTTGTTGCAGGGGTCGTCGGGATCTACTTTTTCAACTCGTGGCGTAAGGTGTTGGGTGGTGCCGATGGAATTGATGCGGCGAATGAGGTGTTTGTCGGTGAGGATGACGACAGCGAGGAGACCTACTGAGCCGGCGATATAGTGCCAAATTGAGAGGGGTGGCACCATGCGGATCCGGGCATTACGGCCTGTGCCTGCTGGGCATGTCTGCCACCACCCCCACCAAAACTGCTGACGCTCACACGTGCGCCATCTGCCTGGAGCCGCTCACCTGCGGCGCAGCCGCCCACGCCACCACCTCTTGCAATCATTCGTTCTGCCACGGCTGCCTAGCCGAATGGCTCGTGTCCCATAATCGGTGTCCGGTGTGTCGTCGGAATCTGGGTGATCCCGACGATGTGCAAGAGGAGATGGATGAGGATGACGATGAAGGGTCGGTCAGGGTGTGTCACGTAGTGCTGTCGCTTGCGCGGTTCAACACCTTTGCTCCCGATGAGGTGGACCAAGAGTGGATGCGGCACTGGGGAACGGAGCTGGCGTTTGGGTTCCGGGATGACGAGTGGGACAGACGGTGGCGGAAGCGAAAGGACGAATGGACGCTCAAGATGCGAGGGGTGGGGCGGCGACACTATCTGATCCGGGCAGACGTGATCGAACGGGATCAGCCCAAGACCATCCCGCACGTCATCTACATGGAGCCCTTCTTGCTCCAAGAAATTGATCCATTGCGGAGTGTTGGTGGTGGGAAGCACACACGGCAACGATGGCGAGCGCACCAGCAACCCAATCATCTGGTGCGGCGTCGGTCACGGCTCATGCAGCCAGCCTCGAGGAATCGCTTCAGGCGCTAAAGGGGATTGTGCTGAGCATGCACGCGATTTCGGGGCAGGCCAAGGAGCTGAAGGAGCAGATCGAGAGGGTGTTACGGAAAGAGCACGAGGAGCGGTTCCCGAACCCGCTAATGAAGCGGGCCCGTAAGTCGTACATTGGCGTGACGCTGACCAACCCTGAGCGCAACGCCACGGTGGGTGAGACGACGGTGCGGGCGGACGAGCCGGCGTTGATCCAGGGGCGGCTCTGGATCTGGCGGTACAACGAGATCTGGGTGATGGAGTACGAACACGAAAAGCAGCGCTGGCGGGCGGTGCCAGCGTCGCTGCCCGTGGGCCATCTCTGGGACGAAACACGCCGTGTGCCGGCGGGCGGCGGGGCCGAGATCCGCACGGTGCTGCCAGCAAGGTACAAGACGACCAACGATGAGGGGCGAGAGGTGTGGAGGCGGACCGAGCTGCGCTCGCGGCCGTGCGAGTGGGCTGGACCCAACCGCCGTGCGGTCTACACCGACGGCACCAACTACTTCTGGCTTGGCAAGACGGTGAACGACCGCGATAACCGCACGGTGTACGAGGTCGAACTCTGTCCAGATTCGGCTCATCCACGCCGTGGGTGTCCTCGCTATGACCAGCGGAGGCTGGTGGAGGATCGCGAGGTGCCCGCTGCCGAGACCATCAACCTCCTCTTGCAGACCCAGCGGCGTGTGGACAGCGTGACGATCGACGAAAAGTACATTGAAGTTGAGGCGGACGATCTGGAGGAGCGGGAGGTACGCGGCGAAGAGATCACGATCTACACCGATTCCGAGGGGCACGAGTACGAGGTGGATCGGTCGTCGGAAATTGTCAAGGACGGCGCCAAGACATACCTGGCGGTGAGGGGCGTCTGAGGATGCAAAAGGGAAGAGGGGATTGAATGCGGGGGTACAAATTGAGTTGAGAGCGAGGGAGAGTTAACAACTTGGATGAGCACAATAGTTTTTCCCGGTGTGGACGATCCCTTTGCGGAGCTGGACGTGGAGGCAATGGCGGCGCCCGAGCTGATCCACATCCGGATCCAGCAGCGCAACGGCCGGAAGATGATCACGACGGTGCAGGGCATACCGGAAAAGTACGAGCTGAAGCAGATCCTGAAGGCGTTCAAGAAGACGTTTGCGTGCAACGGGTGCATCGTGAACCACTATGAGTACGGCGAGGTGATACAGTTGCAGGGGGATCAGCGGGAGACGGTGTGTGAGTTTCTGTTGCAGGCAAAGGTGGCAGACAAGGAGCAGCTCAAGGTGCACGGATACTGAGCAAAAGCAGTTGGAGCGGATATCAACCTTTTTGTAGCAAGAGGGATGCTAATCGTAGATATTGACAACGAACGGCTGCGGCAGCAGTTGGTTGGTTGGGACAATCTGGAGCAAGACGATATCAAGGAGGCAACGGCGGTGGTGCAAGAGGTGATTGCCAGGTTGGAAGAGCCGCCGATCGTGTACGATGGTTCGACGCTGCGACCGCCGACTGAAGAAGAACGCAACAAGCTGTTGGAGATTAATTACTTCTACGGAACGTATGCTCCCGATGTCAGAAGCGGGGTTGCGGGGCTGATGGTAGTGTGCAAGAATGGTGAGACGCATTCGGCGTTGGCGTTTGAGTTGCAGCGTGAAACAGAGCGAGGCGTTACGGCGATGCCATATGAGACGGTGGTGCTGTTTGCGCCAGTGCTGAATGCGGCCGTTTTTTAACCTTACCCATTTTTGCTTCAGCCCATAATTGAGTTGATGCGGGTGCTGTAAGAGTTGACACACCCAGGAGCGACGATGGCATCCCAGCGCACTCCCCACCCTCAAGATCGTGCCGACACACTGCTTGTGCGGCTCGTCACGATTGACATCAAGCGCGGCGAGAGCGGACTGCGGAACACTACAGAGGAAAAGCATTGGATCACTAACGACCAGCTGACGATTCACAAGAAGAAGCTGCACGTCGAGCACCAGGGTGAACTCTACGAGGTGGCCGAGCTGCGAGACCAAGAGAAGTACACCGGGGACAACATGGTGCGGCGACTCGCTGGAAGGACTAGTCGTCAAGTTCGACCACGTAGTCGAGCGGCATGACGCGAGTACTCATGTCAGTGCAGCGGTCGTAGCGTACCCAGCCGCCACCACTGGCTTTGCTGACGGCGGCTTGCACATGCCGCGGCAGCTGGCTGGCGTCCACACCCTTATTCTCCTCTTGCTGAGCGGCGGCGACCGCCTGGACCGCCATACCAAAGAGGCTTGTGGAGCGAGTCTGGACGTGTGTAATAGTTATGTCGGTCTGTCGGGGGCACCCCCAGATCGGGATTCCGTGGATGCCGTTGCGGCGCAAGAAGGCAATGTCCTGCGGGCGGAGTCCCCATCGCAATTGTCCGTTCGTCACCATCTCGAGCCCGGCGAGCTCGGGCGACAGCATCATGACCGACCCGTTGGCGGGGCAGTCGTGCGGCCGGATGCTCTTTTCGGGTTCGTCAAGGTAGTTAATGTACTGACACTTGCTAGGGATTAGCCAGCCGCCGGCGCGGCAGGATTTGCCGGTTGGGTTCCAGCGCTGTCCGCACTTGGTGATCGGGATCTCTTGGATCTCCCAGGTCGGAACCGTGCTTCCACTGATTATATCGGAATGTTCGGGGCTATCCATGATCCGCCCCAGATAGCTGACTTCCTTCAGTCCAGCATTAGTCATGTTGTCATTGCAGTGAGCTAGTAGAGACATGAGTGGATGTGCTTTCACTGGAGGCCCGCCAATTTCTGCACCGTACCACATCCGGCCATTGGTCACCAGCGCCCGGGTGCAGATGCGGTGGTCGGGCTGCGGCACCACCAACTCCAGAGTGGTGGGAGTGGGCCGGGTGAAGCGAAGGGCCTCTCCGAACTCTGGTTCGTAGTTGGTGTTGCTGTTGTAGGCAGCGACAGCACGATCGGCACACTTGGGAGTTTTGAATTCGGCGCAGAGAGCCACAAAGCCATCGCAGATTATGGATGGAGTTGGGAAGAGGCCTGATCGGAAAGACCGGAGAAAGAACGCATTCTTGGGGCGATGTTCAGCGTGGCACGCCCAACACCCCCGTGCAACCAAGTCCAAGACTGCGCCAACCAGTGTCTCTGGGTAGGTTTCTCTGAGTTTGAAGTCCTTGGTGGGCTCTCCCATGCTCTGTTGGTGTCAACTCCGAGAGCTGTCCTCAACTCAGTTTTAAGCGGCCCTATTCGCTCAGCGTGGTGGCTGGTGGACGCGAACATAATACACATTCGTCCCACGTTCGCGCTTGTGCAACACCCATGTATTGTTTTTCTGTTGCAATTTGCGCGCCACTGGTCGCGGGAGTTTCCCTGCCGACACCTTACGGCTATCTATTGCCGATGCGGCTATGTCAGCAAGAGTGGTAGGGCGGAGTTTTGCTTTCACTTGCACTAAATCACCCATGCACGCACGGGTTGTTAGCGGACATCCCCGAATGCCGATGCTCCGGAGAAATCCAATATCCTGCGAGCGAAGCCCAAAGCTGTCCATAGCATTAATTCGCAGTTCAATTGCTTCAAGACGATTCGCAAGGCGAAGCACATAGCCGTACCTGTGGCACGGACACGGATCTAGGGCGATCACAGCATCCGGTCGGACCCATTCTTGGAGATACTCTGGGCACTCGGTTGGAGGATAGATCCACCCACCTACAGTGTACAACTCGGGATCTGTAGGATCCCACTCGGGGCCCACTGGGTAATCTTCAATCTCCCATGTCTTGCAAGAAGGGTGGTTGGAATACAGCTGTTCCCAGCGCTCATCCTGATCCATTAGTCGGTGCATTACAAAGCCGCCAGTGGTTTGGTTGCACGCTTTCACCGTTTTCAAGAAGTCAAGTAGTGGATGTGAATAAGTTGGATTGAAAATCATTGCGCACGACGCAATGCCGTTTGCAGGTTGCGAAACCCAGACGTCGATGGTCGTGGCGGAGTGCCGCACAAAGTTCAGAGAGGCTTTGGCATCGGTGTCGGGGTGGTCGGTGTAGGCGGAGGCGCACTGATCGGCAGTAGTGGCGTCGGCAAAGGTTAGTCGGGCCGCAATGAAACCTTCCAGAACGATATCGTGTTTCAGTGTTAGCTCGTCTGGCCACGGACCAACAAACGAGAACACCCCGGTTGAACGAAGGGGATAGCCTTGCATGCGACACTCAACCCGACCACCGCTTAGCACCAGGCCGAGGACTGCATGGTTAGATGGGTACGCCTCTTTGATGGGCGTGGACATCATGCTGGCTTTGGCATATTCGTCCATGGCGTTGGTTGGTATCAACTCTGAGAGCTGGCGTTAACTCAATTTGAAGAAACAAGTGGCTAGGTTGCGGACCGAGTTGAAAGCATTGTGAGTGTCTAGAGGATGGCACTTATAGATACGCTGTCACCTCTCAACTGGGAGCATGTGCTGTTTTGCACCAGATTCTCCAATTTTGCCAATACTCACATCATGCTTGGCCGCGCCCCCGAAGGACACTGCTCCTTGGTGGACGAGTTGCTGATACGCACAACAACACAGCGGGTGATTGTGCCGCCGCTCATACTGCACAACGCCAAGATGTATCCCGGCATTACCGAGAATTATTTCCAGAGGCCGCTTGCGTGGCGATTCGTGCTGGCGACACTGTGAATTCAGAACAGATCAACACAATGTTGGGCCATGAGCTGCACATGGCTCGCACGAGTCATATGGAAGGTGTTCGGAGGATGGCGGTGTTGGATGATTGTTTTGGAGATGGTGATTGGTATCGGATTCGGAATGTTAAATTTGCAATGTTCAATGGTCACTCAATGCGGACATCGCTTGTCGTGGCCCTTGGAGGAAGCTGCACCCGATTTCCGCCATCTATGCAGGGCCAGACCGACTTTTTGTATCTCTTGCCCCGTTGCTGGACTGATGAAGAGAAGCAACGACTTTGGAACTACGGCGCATTAAGGCATTGTTTTTTGCAAGAGTGGAGGGAGTTATTAGAAGAATGTCACAAGCAAGATTTGGTATTGTGTTTGGGTTTTTGCTTTGATTACTCAGACACAAGTGTCCGATTAAGCGACTGGGTCTACACGTGGCCAATCAGTAGACGATAGCGGGGACGCCGCCGGGGGCGCAGCCCTGGCAGTCGGAAGCGAACCGGCACTGGCCAGGGTAGTAGCCCGGGTACGGGCAGCCGTAGGAGCCGGTGCGGTCAGCCATGCAGCCCTGGGCGCACGGACCAGCGAGGTATGGACGCGGAAGGTAGGCGTTGGGTCCGTAGCCGGGAGGGTAAGGGTCGGGGTACGGACTCCAGCCTCCCCAGCCGCCCCAGCCACCCCACGGGAAGTAATACGAGGGGTACAGCCACCAGGGGACGTAGCCGGTCCAGCCGCCTCGGCCGCCGTGGAGCACCCGGTTAACGGCCCGGCGTCCGGCCCGGCGGCCTCCGTGGTGCCGTCCCCGGCCACCCCGGGCCCCTTCGGCACCCGACATGCACTGCATCACCAGCATGATCATCAGCACGACACCGCCGATCACCCCGATGTTCCGCATGGCGGCGATGGGCAGGATGCCGGCCTGTCCGGCAAGACGGGTAACGAGGATGATCGAAACCACGAGAACAAACCACAGCGCCGACATTTCAATTGCTAATCTAGCCACCGATATTCTGGGTTAGAAGGCGGCGGGGGTCGAAGACGCCAGAGGAGGAGTTGAGTTAAAGGTGTCGGTGTTTGGCGGTTGCTGTGCCTTGGACGGAGCGGCAGAAGGTTCTGGGTTGTCATCTAGCCATCCTGGTTTGCCAGGATCAGGATAATTGGGAATCAGTATCGTTGGGAAGTGTTGGCCCAGTTGTTCTTTTTGTGCCTCGGACACCTTTCCTTGGGCGGTACTAAACACTTCATCGAATGCTTGGCTGTAACTAGATGCTGTGGCAACATTGTACACAAGTCTTGTGCCGCCCAGCAAAGTGAGCAAGAGGAGGCCGATGAGAAGCATCTGTCCGCGCCAAATCATGCGGATCCACCATTCGTCCACCATGACCCGATGAACCGTATTTTCGAGTATGGGTCCGATTTTTTTCATACATCCCACCATCCTCTTGCAATCTCCCGTTTGTTCAAGTTTTTCGATGTCGGTCTGTTTGAGCTTAGACCACGGATTGTGTGCCAGTTTGGCTTGGGTGCGAGAAGGAGCAAAGTAATGTTCGATTGCGCTGCGAACATTACCTTTGGCCAATTTCTTTGCTGGTTGTATGTGTTTGTTTGGATCAAGGTAGTTCATTGCTAACTTGATCCGCTAAAAGGTTCCAAAGATTGAAGGGGCGATGACCGGCCGGCATTGGCTACCCGGACGTCCCGACGGGCCGGCCATCTTTTTCCTATCACAGCGGGGGACGCCAAATATAACCAAAGGCTGTTTGAGCTGACGGCTGTATAGCTCGCCTTGACGGAAGTGACCTCAGCGAAGAGTGCCAGTTCCGAAGGGCCATTACTGCTGTCGCTTAGGACAAGGGAAAAGCAACCGGGCGTGGCCTCCCGGGACCAGGTCTGGAGCATTCGGCGAGATTGGCGGTCTCGCTTACTGGCCCACTGCTGATCCAGTGATCGCCCTTGCCCTCCGCGAGGATGAGGCAGTGGTTGCTTGCAGTCGTGAAAAACACTTCCTGTCACGTGGGAGGCCCAGAGGGGATGCTCGGAGAACCCGGCACAACGCGGTGACCGGAGTAATCCTGTTTGACGACACATGCAACAGCTTTCGACTCTCTAAGCTCCAGAGAGGCTGCTACATAGAGGAATGGGTTTTGTCCTGCACAGTCCAGGCAGGGCGGCGAATGGGTAACTGGGCGTGGTGTGCTGCCTTGCAACACCCCCATTCGGACTACTCTCCATTCCTCACTCCCCGGCGGGTGTCGTTCATCGCACTGGCACTTCTGACCGGGCCGAGAGGCTCTTGCCCGGATCTCTGCTCCACAGCAGTGCAAAGTGCGAGCCCAATATCGAAGCTCTTGGGGCAACCGGAGCTCAGGGACCTGCGCCAGTCGGCTCTGCCTCTGTTCCCTCAAAACAGGGCAGACTATGACCGACCTCGTGCTCGCCACTTCTTGGCGTCACGGAAGGGGTACAGGTATTGGCTCCAAGTCTGCGCTGGACCGTAGGTGGTGTAGCGCTGCGGGCCCATGGCTTCTGATTCGCATCTCCTCCTTTTCTGCTTCGGGGACTGTGCCCCCGAACCGCAGCAAGTGAGTGTCTTGGGGTCGGGGGACACAGCGCCCCGAACCCCCGCGTAGTGGCCTCCTGGCCACCGCAAGCGGGGGGCGACTTTCGCGCGCGCGTCGTCTGGGTTGGTGATCGAACGAAGGTCCTCGGAAATAGACCGTGATCACGGGCGGGATGTGGAGTTCGCCAATCTTGATCCAGCGTCGGCGACCTGCGGGCGTGCAAAGCAGGGCGAGGGGAAGGGTGAGCGCGGTGCGTGAGGCAGTGTTGATTTGAACAACTGAGACCCCAAAAAGAATTGCTGTTCGCCTCACATTCCAAGGCAAGCGTGCGAGGGGCGCATGGGGTTGCGAAAAAGGCTGAACATTGCTGTTCGCCCCTCATACCATCCGAGTGTGCTCGGTCTAGATGGGTTTGGAATGTTGGCCCACTCCAGACCGATTCTGTGGGTTGCTGGCGGCACCTTGGGGAGATCAGGAAAATCAAAAGGGTTGCTGTTTGCCGCCGAACGTTCGGTGTGGAGTGGGTGGGTGCGAGAGGCATCGTTGAAACTGAAATTGTTTTGGGGGGTTGCTGTTCGCCTCTCACTCTACCCCCTTGGGATCTCTCTAAGTGGGTTTGGGACCTCCACAGCCGGGCCGATGACGTCATCACCGCCAGATTATCATCTCGTAGCAAACAGCATAGTCCGAATCCGACCGCGCCTCCTTCACCCACCGAAGCATGCCAGTATACTGCACCCCCCTTCCACTCCGGATCTGCGCCTTGATTTCCAGCCTATACCGAAACCCCTGCTCGCACACACCCTCAAACGCCAACACCTCACACCCCTCTCCCTCTTGCATTCGGGTGAGTTCCACCTTCCGGCGACCCGACGCACTCTCGAGCATGAACGGCGGCTGCAACCGCACATAGTACGCCGGGGTGCGGTGAAACGAATCTCGCCAAAACAACACCCGGTTCTGGGCCACCAGCCGCCGCAATGGACGTGACAACCCCGCCACTCGACTCCCACCCCGCACTAACGACCCCGCTGGATCGTACACCACGTCTTCCTGTACTGGTCTTCTACAACACAGACCCATCGGTCTGCTATCACTCCAGATTTCATCCCCGCAACGGCCGGACCACATCATACAAAAACTTGCCATTCTCGTCTGAATAGACAAAGCGCACCTTGTCACCACCAGGTGCCACCTCCACCGCCAGACTGCCAAGCCCCGCCCGGATCCACCCCGGATGCCGTCGCCGCACCGTTGAACGCGCCTCGCTGCTCGCCCCGCTGATGAAGTGGTCACACACCTGACCGCCCTGCATCTGGAGCGCTGTGTGCTCCAGCGTGTGCTCGTGTCCACAGACGTACGCGTTGACCTTGTACTCGTTGAACAGCGGAATCAGCAGCTGCCGCAGCTTTGGCGAAATATCATAGATCCCGTTGGACACCAACGGATAATGACCACAGACAATTGTATAACGGTCCTTCCGGGTCTCCAAAAAGGCCCGCAGTCGGCCCAGCTCCCGGTCCCGGAGCTGCGGCTGCGGCAATCCAGTGGCCGCCCTGACCCGCTCCGGTGTGGTCCACGGATCGCCTGGCCGACCCGAACCACCATCCCCCGCCGCCCAGTTGGGCTCAATCTGCACCGTGTCGATCATCACCAACGATATCGGACCCACATCCAAAGCATAACTGTAGTCGGGCATTGTCCAGTGCGGTGAGTTGAGGAAGATCCGGGCGTCGTGGCAATAGTCGTGGTTCCCCAACAGCATCAGGCGGGGAACGTTTGCAAGAGGGGAAAAGGTGGTGAGCATGTCCCGGATACCCTTCTGGGTCACACCGCCAGGATAGAAGTTGTCGCCCAACAGGCAAATGGCGTCGGGGCGATCACGGGGAGATCGCTGCGACTCTCGAACTATCAACTGCCGAAGCGGCAGCGTGTGGTGCCCGGTGTCGCCCAGCATCAGAATGCGGAGCGGTTTTGCGTTTGGAGAAGTGGGCGAAGGGATGCGATTTGCCATTTACAGAGATGTCTGGGCTTTCCCCCGAAAATCAGTCGGCCTTTTGACTGCGCCGAAAGCGATTGCCCGCCTCCCGCCGTTGCCGATCCTCCTCGGTCTCCTTGTCGTAGGGGGCGTTTGGATCGGGCTCGGTTAGCGCAAACACAAGCCACGGCACTGGCAACAACCACTTTCGCCACCCATGATCGTACCGCTTCGACATCTTGTGATCGGCGGTTCCCTGCCAAATGTCCCATCCCGGAGTTGACACCCCAAAATTCCGAGTGGGCTTGATGTGATGGTGCCAGTGCCAGGCGTGCGAGTTCTGGACCGCCCACGAGAGCATCGGCAGCTGCTCGCCCACCAGATGCCCCGCTTCGTGCGATCCTTCGTAACAGGCATACAACAGTGCAAACATTCCCGAATAGCTCAGCGCGGTCACCCCGGAAAACAGCCACCACAGTCCCAGCACAACCGTGATGTGGCCAGTGATGGCGAGCGGGCCGAGGTTAACCCGGATCTCGGGGTAATCCCGGCTACGCTGATGGTGATACATGTGCCGTCGGGCCTTGTAGGTGTGGAGCGCATGGTGGTTGATGTACTCGATCGCTGGCCATGCCACCGTCGCCAGCCCCATCCCCATGAGAGCACCCCCGGTCCCACCACAGCACGCCAATGCCAACCCAAACGAACTCAACGTCACTCCCATGGCGATTTCGTACTGCATTACTCCACCACATTCCTTGGCTCTGACCCTTTTCAGAACTCTTAACCCAGACTCCTCCCGAGTTAACAACCTACACATCCGCCTCTCCCTCTTGCAATGCCGGTGATCCCGCCAACCGAGGCACACCGAGGGCAACTGCTGGTGGCCCGGGACGATCACGACTCACATGACCTGACCGATATGTTCCAGACCGACAGCCATGTCATCCAAATTGTGGGTGGATCAACTCAGCTCCAGGTATGGAACAACTACCAGGAGACCGAGCGGATCCGCGAGAAGGAGCGGAAGCGCAGGGAACAGTACGACGCCGAAAGGGCCCAACGAGTTAACGCCGAGGTAGAACGAAGACGCAAGGCATTGCGGGACGTCCCGCCGCTTGGGCCCCAAGACCAAGACCTCGTAGAGCAGCAACGGCGGAAACTGTTTGATGAATTGGACGCCGAGTACGAACGTTTGGAGAAGATCAAGCAAGAGAAAGCGCAGCAGCAACAGCAACAGCGAAGAAATTGATCGCCACTTGCCCCGAGTTAACAATCTACACACCCACCGCCCCTCTTGCTATGATGTACGTACTGCGCCTCTCGGACAAGCAGCACGGGCGGATGGGCCGCTACCCCCAGGAACTCAAGTGCGAGAGGCTGGGCGAGTTCCTCTTCAAGGCACACCAGATCCTCGCCACCCTGAAGGAGCGGGGGTACGACACGTCCAACTTCATGTGGTTCAAAGAGTTCCAAGAGACCCCGTCGGCCGAAGACGAAACCCAGCTGATCGTCGACGTCAGCGAGCTGGACTGGACCGATCCCCACCCGCCGCGGTTTGAGAAGGACTCGGGCTGGGGCTAACTCCCGCCTCTCAACTCCCCTCACAAATTGACGGCCGCAGACCCGAGTTAACAACCCTACACACCTTCTCCTCTTGCACAACATGGCTGCCAGTTCCCCTACGCCCGCCGCACCCCCGGTATCGCCAGTTCCCACTGGTTGGGACGAATACCTCGCCGAGCTCGGGCTGACCCGCAAAGAACAGCAAGAGCTGGACAGCGGCAAGCTGAGTCTGGATGCGTTCGTCGACCGCAAGGCCCGGGAAGAGGCCCGGGTCAACGCTGCGTTCTACCGCAAGGCCGAGGTGGATGGCGACACCCACGTGGACATCTTCGTCAACTACGTGATCGAGGCGATCGAGCAGCTGGGCCGGCACGAGGACGATCGCTACCGGCAAGTTCCCTGTATCCCGGGGGTGCAGGAGGCGTGGCTGATCGAGTGGGCCGAGGAGCGCTACGACGAGCTGTGCGCCAAGCAGCACAAGATCTGGGAAGCGGCGCGTGAGGCCGAACGGCAAGAGGCGGAGGGGTTGATGCAGAAGCCGGAGCTGACGACAATCCTGGAGGACGAAGAGTACGAGCCCGAGGACTGAAGCGACCGAGTTAACAATTCAGCGGGGGGGTCTTTTCTCTTGCCAGATCAAGATGGTCAGTTATCGCGATGTTCAGCACCTGCGCAGGAAGACGGTCCGTGGCCGCAAGACCAAGAGGACCAAGCGCACGGGCACCGGCACCCGCCGGTACCGCAAGGGTAGTGCGTCCAAGACCCGGCCAGGCCGCAAGGACTTCATCACCCACAAGGGCAGCAAGTACTACGACCGCGCCGGCCACCGGTACACCTACGCTCTTGGCAAGAGCATTTCCAGCCTGCCGTACACGATCTTCGGCATCAAGCCGTCCAAGGCGAGCCGCAAGGCCGGCCGCAAGGGTCGCAAGAGCCGTAAGAGCCACAAGAGCCGCAAGAGCCGCAAGAGCCGCAAGGCCGGTCGCCGGTAAGCCAACAGTTCCCAAACCCTAATAGCCCCAAAAAGCCCTAAGCAGTTAACTCAGCAGTGATGCCCGAGGGACCAGAGTGTCACGTCATCGCCCACCGCCTCGGCGAAATGCTCCGCGGCCATCAACTCGTCCACGTTGATGTCCTCTCGCCGGGCTTTGCCGACCCAGAACCCCTCAACTCATGCCTGGCTGCCAGGCCGGCCACCGCCACCACTGTGGCCGCCAAGGGCAAGCTCATCCACGTCGTCTTTGACAACGGCTACACCATGCTGTCAACGCTTGGGCTCCGGGGCAGCTGGACCGCCACCCGCCAACCCAACTGCCGGGCCGCTCTCTGCCTCCGGGACCAGTACCAAAACGAAAAGCGCATCTTCTACTGCGACCCCATCAACTACGGCACTATGAAGCTTGTCCCAACCGAACCCCAACTTCGGGTTAAGCTCCGGGCCCTTGGCCCCGACGTCGTCACTGCTTCGCAGGCCCCCGACGGCTACGGCGAGTGCACCCCCGCGTGGTGGCTCGATCTATGCAAGAGGAAGGGGGAGTGGTCGTTTCCCAAGCTGCTGATGAAGCAAAACTATCTGGCCGGCGTCGGCAACTACATCAAGGCCGAAGCGCTGTACCAATCCCACATCTCCCCCCTCTTGCCGATCCGTCGCTTCTCCCGTGAACGGCAGTTAGCGGTGCTAGATGCTGTGCTGGACGTGGTGCGGCGGAGCTACGCCTGGAAGGCGCACCAGGCCAAGCTGCCAGGGCACACCGAACCGGTGGAAACTTATGCCCACAAGGTCTACGGCCGGGGAGTTGACCCTCAAGGCCGCCGAGTCGAGAAGACTGAAACCGACGACGGCCGAATTACCTACTGGGTCCGGGAGGTGCAGATGGAGACCCTCCGTGGCTCCAGCGCCGCCTTGGCCGTCCCCGAGCCGGGGTTTGAAGAGTCCACAGTGGTGGCGCGTCAACTCATGCAGCAGGGTCCACCGTTTCCCAAGTGGCTCGCCGACGATCTCAGGGACGACAGCAAGATGGACGAGGATCCTTGTCCCCGGAAGGATCCCGAACCCGTTGAGTTAACACTCCCGCTGGCTAAGACCGCATGAACCGGGGAACCGACCGCGTCTGCTGTTCCTGGTACTGGATCGGGATCTCCTCGGACACAATCTCGTACGGTGCTTCTGGTTTGGCAAGCGAAAACAGAGTATCAACAGCGTACTGCCAGTTGGGTCCCGGGAGCACGACGATGCTCTTTTCGATGCACCGCAAGGCGTGGGGTTTTAGTTGGCCCATGATCCCCACAACGAACATGAGGTTCGTCCACGGGATGGTTTCCATGTTTGCAAGCTGCCAGATGATGACCCGAGGAGTGGAAAACCCCATAATGGCGGTCGCGGCCTCCTGGAGCTTTTCGCGGCGGAACACGGTGCCGAAATCCACAAGGTAAGGAGGGTGGGGAGAGGAGGGGGTGTTAACTCCTTTCGGTGATGACTCGCGTTGCTCGCTCCCCCGAACCCCCACATTATTCTCAGAACTCATTGCTAATCCTACTCCCGATCCCCTCTAACAGCATCCAACCGCATTTTTTCGTCTCCCACAGCAGCAACCCGAATGTTCGACGACATGGTGAGTAACATCGTGGCCATCGGCGCCCTGATCGTTCTGACTGTGTTTGGTCTGGGTTTGGTGAGCACGCTGGCGGCCCCAACGCCGCGGGGTCCCTCGCCGGCCCCTGCGCCGCGACCCCACCCACACCATGCGGGTCGGCACCCACACCCGCACCCGCACCCGCACCCACACCCACACCCACACCCGCACCCGCACCCACACCCGCACCATCAGCAAGAGGAGAAGGTGGGTGGATGTGCTGGAACTCGGTTCGGGTGCTGCCCCGACGGGAAGACACCGCGCACCGATCGCCACGGCACGCAGTGCCCACCCGATCCCGATGCGACGCAGCCGCCCGCCGGCCACCACCACCTCAGCCAGATCCCCCGGCCCTCAACTCACCCCACGATGACTCATTCCCACACCGATCCCTCTACCACCCTCTTGCTGATCGAAGAGACCGCCTCCGGCCAAAACACCACCGGTGCTGTCCGAGAAGGCTTTTCACAGAACAGAGAAGGATCTCTTTGGCAGTGGCTGTTTAACTCATCCCGTGAGGGATTAACCGCCAAGCAGCGCGAAGACACCAAGGACACCAACAACACCAAGACCACAGCCCTCCAAAAGCTGACCAAGACGGTGCTCGGCGACTGCTGCCCGACCGACTCGTCCGGCGGTGCGGCCAACAAGCCGATGTTCGAGGCCTTTGCCAAG
>Ga0180434_10002961_pt1 | contig 21955 bp, 15 predicted proteins | sample SS_ome_7_FD_132453 | JGI IMG/M metagenome (GOLD analysis project Ga0180434, IMG submission 132453) | Hypersaline lake sediment archaeal communities from the Salton Sea, California, USA - SS_1_D_2 metaG | ecosystem: Environmental > Aquatic > Non-marine Saline and Alkaline > Hypersaline >...
AAGCGGGGCTTTATTCAACTCGATGACCGTGGCTGAGAACGTGGCTTTGCCGCTGACCGAGCACTCCTACGTGGATGCCTCGATTATCGACATCGTCGTGACACTAAAGCTGCAACAGGTGCATATGTTACCCCACCGCGATAAGATGCCTTCGCAGTTGTCGGGTGGGCAGAAGAAGCGAGCCGGGCTGGCCCGGGCGACCGCGCTTGATCCTGAGATCCTCTTTTATGACGAGCCCTCGGCGGGGTTGGATCCAGTCACATCGGCGGCCATCGACGAGCTCATGATGGATCTGTCCAAGAAATTGCAGGTGACGACTGTGGTGGTGACACATGAAATGGATTCGGCCTTTCGGATTGCAGATCGCATGGTCATGCTGGACAAAGGCCGCGTACTCATGATCGGCCCGCGGAGTGAATTCGAGCAGATTCGCGATAGGCCCCGCGAACAACTCAAAAACGGTAGCGAGAGGCTCATGCACCAATTCCTCAACGGCGATACCGAGGGGCCCTTGACCGATGCGGACGGCATGAGCGAGTATGAGAAGTGGATCGTAGAGGGATGATACCTACCTCGCCAGCAACCGGTCACTGAAGCGAATGATCGGCCCGGCGGGTTTCTTGGGAGTTTGCTATGCCCGCGGAACGGAACGCCTTTCGGCTCGGGCTGACGATGCTCGGCTTTTTCGGGATGCTGCTGGGCGTGCTCTATTTCCTCGCCCCGAGCGGCGGAGGTGACCTGACCCTCAAAGTGCGGTTTCCTCACAATGAGTTCGGCACCGTCCTGAAAAGCGGCGGCGAAGTGAGCTGTGGCGGCAAGACGGTCGGCGGGGTCCGATCGATCGATCTTCAAGAAATGGAGCATCCGGAAACCGGCGTCACAACGCTGTATGTCGTGGCGACGTTTACCATCGACTCGCGCCTCGGATTGCGAAAGGACTGCGAGGTCTATCCGGAAGGGTTGCTACTGGGCGGTGTCGGTAAACTGGTGATCGGGGACCGAGGCGTTGGCGAGCCGATCGACCCCGCCGCGATCATCGAAGGCGTCAGCGGACCTGGTATTGCTGACTTGACGCGAATGCTGGCTGACCAACTCGATCCGCGCGATCCGACGAGTCTGTTGGCGATGATCAAACTTCAGCTCGATGCCGCCGATCCGAAATCACTTCTGGGTAAGATCCACGAATCGCTCGACGACGTGAATCGCGTCACGCAGAGCATCAACAACGAATTTGACGTGCGGTACAAGGATGCGTTACTGGCGAAGCTCCACGCCATCATGGACCATGTCAACGACATGACACGATTGTTGCGCAACGAGATGGATTCGTCGGCTGACCGAGCGATGATTGGCAAGCTGCACAAAACATTCGACACCTTGGAAAGCGGTCTTGAAACCGTGGTGGCTTTGCTCGAGGAGAATCGTGAACCGATCAGCGAGACTGTAAGCCATATCCATGGCACCAGCGAGATTCTCGAGACGCAAATCGCTACCGCCATCGCCCAGCAGCTCGATCCTACCAATGCGGCGAGCATTATTGCGAAAACTCATATCGCCATCGATCGACTGGGTAGCAGTTTGACGGATATTCAGGCGATCACGGCTGCGGGCCGAGAAGTTGTTGTGCTAAATAAGCAGCAGTTGAGCGATATGATCGGCAACTTCAAAGAGACGAGCGAGCATCTCAAGGGCGCGAGCAAAGACATTCGAAGGAGCCCTTGGCGGCTCTTTTATCAGCCAACGATCGAAGAGGCGGCACAAGCGAACATTTTCGACGCGGCTCGTGCGTTTTCGGAGGCGGCAACGCAATTGGATGATGCGGTGGGTCGTCTTCAAGTGATTGCTGAATCACGTGACGGCAGCGTGGCGGTGAACCAGGAAACGTTGACGGATATCCGTGACGAACTGAAACGAACATTCGGTAATTTCACGAAAGCCGAGGCGGCTCTGTGGGATCAGTTGAAAATCAAATGACACACCTCGTGGATCGGTAATCCGCGACACCCGGTCTTCTTCTCTTCGGTCAAACACTCACGCGACATGTGCGCTGGTTCCGGGGTCTCTATGATTGATGACATCATGGTTTTGGGGGGCGGCATCGCCGGGGTAACCGCTGCCGCTCAACTTCGTGGCAAGGGGCATCGGGTCGTCCTGATCAACCAGCACCGACACGACGAGGCTCATGTGCCGCAACCCGAATGGATCTCCGCGCAGGCGTTGCCGTTGCTTGACCCACTCGCGATTGATCGCAACCACTGCGTCGGTGCCGCTTTTGCGGGTGCGGTCTTTCACAACGCCGACTTGACCCGATCAGCCGTTTCGCCAAGCGAAGAACCGTCCGCCTACCGCGTCGATTACGGACAGTTAGTCCGTCAGTTCGACGCCGCGCTTCGCGAGTTGGGCGTGGAACGTGTCGCGGGTGCGACGGTAAGCCAAATCGACGTGGGCGAGGACAGGCTGACCGCTCGCTTTCAAGAACGCGATCCCCTCACCGCGAAGTTTATGGTGATGGCTGAAGGAGCGGGCGAAGGAGCGCATGGTCCAGCGGATATGGATACGGCATGGGTTGCACAAATCCAACGTGCTGGCATCGCTACCATTCGCGACGAACACATGCACTGGGTTCTTGGTTTGGAGGACGGCCGATCGCTGTTGTCATGGTGGTTCGAGGGTTCGATGCTGGTGATTCAGTTTCATGCGGTCGGCCAACGCGATGCGATCGCTCAACGCTTGATCGCCATCCTGGTTTTAGCCTCCAAGAACGGCCTCTTGTCCAAGGACTTGGCGATCGAGGAAGCGGAAATCACCTGGCGGCGAGCCCCGACGCGATTTTCGCTTGAGTTCGATAGCCATGTTGGGAAACGCAGTGTGCTCATCGGGGATGCCGGCGGGTTCGTCAGCGCTGCCAGTCGCGAGGGGATTTATCCGGCGATGTGGTCGGCTCAGGTGGCGGCCGATGTGGTCACCCAAGCCCTCAAGAGCCGCCATCCTCAAGATGAGCTTCGCCTATTCAATACGCGATGGCGCACGGCCATGGCGGAATACCTACGTCCCCCCACGAGCGAAACGGGTTTCCTGTTGCCGCTCATCTTCTCCAATCAGCAGATGGCCGACCGGATGGCTGCGGCCTGTTGGCGTGGTGAGAATATCTGACCGTCGTTCCTTGGATGTGCCACCACCTCCGCCGTCAAACAGGAGAAGGTTGTTGCGTGGAGCGTTTGCCGCGTCAGTCTCATGCTTCGTCGCGCGTGGAGGGTTCCTCACGCGACGGGCCGAGTTCGGACGGGCTCATCCTAAAGCCGGTAATCAAAGGCATGTCCTCCGGCTTCTGAGAGGGGTGAACGGCAAAGATTTCGATCCGGACAATCTCTTCAAAAGGCAATGAAACAACGAATGCCCCCACCTTGTAGTGCTCGTCCAGCGGTTCGCATTCGAACGTCAGCGAGCTGACCGAGCCAAGATTCACCAGCTCCTTCATCTCGTAACTGAACCCGTCACGGAGATAGATCAGTACTCTGACTTCCAGTTCATCTAGAAAGCTCTGGTAGCTGGGGTCGCTGGCTGCTTGTTCTGCGGAGAGATCGGGGAATTTTTTTTGGGCACAACGCTGTCGAGCTTCGTGCTTTTGTTGCTCAAACGACGGACCCTTGAACCAGTCATAATCGAAGATATTGCCCATAGGTGGTGACGGCCTCTCTGTCTGTTAAGTCTTTTTCTAACAAGGACCTACGATTCGCCTCGGACCGGTTGTACAGCCTTGCGTTCCGACATCGGGTCGGCGGGACACCGTAGATCATTCGCCTGGGTCTGTCAACGATGCCCGGGATACGCCATGCTGTCCACGGGCTACCCGTTTGGGGTACCACGTTGCGAATGAGCCGGGTTCATGCTGTCCATTTTACATCAAGGATCAAGAACCAACCTGCTCAGCGAGTCGTCGGAATTGAAGGGCATAGAGCATTTCGAGATAGCGGCGGGTTTCCTGTCTCTCGAGGTTCGTGACATACTTCCAAAAGCCATACACGCGGGACAGTGTCATCATCCGTTGCCCGTAGCGTTTCCAGGTGTATCGGGACTCGATGCGTTCGATGGCGCCGCGGGAGAGCCGATCCCAAGTCTCGCTGTCCTGACGGCTTCGGTCCAGAAAGTCGGCGATCAATGTTGTAGCATCGTCCCCCCGGTTCGGGTCGATGTGAAATCCAGAGACCTCGTGCTGAATGATCTCCAAAGGTCCGCCGTAACAGGTGGCAAAGGTGGGCAAGCCGGTCGTCATGGCCTCGATCACGGTCAGTCCGTAGGCTTCGAACAGGGCGGGCTGCACAAAAACGCCTCGTGTGTCGGCTACGCAACGGTAGATTTCACCCACCAACTTGCGGTCTGATTGGAAGCCGACCCACCGCATTTGGCCTTGAAGTTGGCGACTTTCAAACATCGCGTGCAGGTCGGCAATTTGTTCTTGTTCTTCGGCATCCTTTGATTGACTTGGGTCGATGTGGCCGCCGATCACGAGCAGATTCGCCAATTCACGAAGGCGGTCGCACCGGCTGTACCAGTCCACCAGGCCATTGATGTTCTTGATCCGGTCGAGCCGGGCCATCGTGAAGATGATGGGTTTGGTGATATCGGTAAACTTGCCTCGCGCATCTGTGACGCTGCCATCGCCGAAGATGAGTTCGTCGATGGTGTCCTTCAACTCGGTTAGGCGTCGCGATGAATCGGTGTAGGGGAAGTAAATGTCCGGATCCGAACCGGGTGAAACAATGTTGAACTTAGGATCAAATGGGTCAATCCCGTTGACTACGCGACAGAGGCCCGGCATGGTGAAAGAGGAATAACTCTCGTACTGCCCAACGCTGTCGTCGGTGCCGGCAATTTCCTGGTAGGTACTGGCGATAATGAAGTCGGCGGTGTTCATCGCGATCAAGTCGGCCGTGAACTGGCAGGAAAAGTGATAACGTGCCTCGTTGTCTTTCCAGAATAAATCGGAATAAAGATACTTCGCCTTCTCGAGTGCGTGGGCAATGGTACACTGCGTCACACCCAATCGACGTGCCATCAGTGAAGCGACCAAATTGCCGTCCGAATAGTTTCCGATGACAATCCCGGGTCGGCCGCCCAACTCGACCAATACTTCTCTTTCGGCTTCGATCGCGAAGCGTTCGAGATAAGGCCACACTTCGAACCTCGACAGCCAGTGAGGCAAAATATGCCCGTCGGCCGTCCGGAAGGGGACCCTCAGGATCCGTGCATTCTGTGTCCCGAGGACATGTTCCGTCTTCTGGTCGCAGCCGGTTCCTTTGGCTTCAGGAATGAGCCGGGTGACGATCAAAATCTGTGGCCGACTATCAATGCCTTGTTCCTCGAGCCGCAGGCACATTTCTCTTTCCAGTGCCCTTGCCTGGTCCAGAATATAGACCACTTGGCCGCCCGTATCCGGCAAACCCAAGACGTTGGACTGGCTGAAGTAACCGTGCGGCGACAGAATCACGATGTTGAAAATCATCGGGATGCGTGAAAGGAACTCCTCGAGTTGAGACGGTTCCGGCGCCTCCAGAATGTCGGAAAGCAAACGAAGCGTGTCACGCATTCGATCGATGCTTTTGCCCCACCCCATCTCGAAGCCCAATTCCTGCATCTTGCTCGCACTATCTTCCCACGGCGAGGTTTTGGGCAGTTGTGCGAGGTATTCATCCGCAAGGCGAACGGCTCTGCGGAGCTCCGTGACGTTCTCGATGCGTTGATTGAGCATCAACTGCCGACCTTGGAACTGATGGACTCTCAGGAAGTCCAACAAGACCTTGTCGCCATTATCCAGTTTCTGAAACAACTCGCTCGAGAGCTTGCGGTTGAGGAAAGAAACGCCCTGTCCGATGGATCGTGATTCCCTGAGGCGGAAGAAGCCACGATTGAACGGGGCGAGATCGATCTCGAGCGGCCAATCATCGCCCTCCGTGGGCCCATTGACTATACGTTCTTTTAGTGCCAAGAACTCGGACACGGAGATTTCTTCCGCATCGGCTATTTCCATATGCAAACGCACATAGCGCCAGCGCCCGATTCGGGGCCGGGTCGCGACATACATCCATGGTGGCTCCAGCACCGCTTCTTGTGCGGTTTGAATTAAGCTTGCTAATGCAGAGCTAGCAAGGACATCGGACTTGAGTTCGCTACAAACGGACCCGAGTATCTCCAGTAAATCGGATCGCAGTAGAAACGTCTTCTGTCGCTCTGCGCAACGTCGCAACAACAAGTACGCTTCGCTCTGGTGATCCCTTAAAAAACCTTTAAGCACATCGTCCATAACAAACTCGTTCCACTACATTTCGAATAGTTCACTCAAGAAACCCATAATGCTTGATCCCCTCGATGATCCCCCAGGAAAAGGGTGCTTCGGCAAAGTAAATGTCAGGAACGTCCCGCAGCTTTTCCAACTCCGGATCGTGATTGCTGACCACGACGGCGATCGTGTTCCCGGTCAACATTTCCTCATCGTTGCCTGAGTCCCCTGCGACGAGACAACGCTCCAAAGGAATCCCCCATCTCATCGCAAAGTGCCGTAGCGCCATGCCCTTAGAGGCGCGTATCGGCAAAAGATCGAGATAAGCTTGATGCGAATAGATGACGTTGGCTTGCAAGCGCGCACGTCGCAGATAACGTACGATTTCTTCTGTCGAGGGCGCCTTGGCGGGGTCGACATCATAGCTAATCTTGAACGGGCTTTGGCCTTGCGGCGGTTGTAAATTCAAGCCAGGCAAGCCCGCCATGGCCTGTCGTAGCGCGTCGGGGCGCCAGCGATTGCTGATATGGGTCTGCCACCCCTTGTCTTCGGCCAAATGGGGACCGTAATGAATCGCGCTGCCTACGGAGGTGATCAGCAACTGAGGAATGGGGATGTTCCATTTTTGAAGCACACTCATCGTGAGTTCGATGCTTCGGCCGGTGGCCACGCCGAAGATCACTTTATCTCCTGCGGATTTAATCATTCCCAGTAATTGCCGAAGGGCTTCTTTATCCCCGATTAACGTGTTATCGATATCCGTCACGATCGCTCGATCGCCGACAATCAGTCGTCTCTTCTGGCTATAGAAACGTCGACGTTTAAGTAATTGTGAAATGGCCATTTTGGTGAATCGAACATATTTATTGACATGAGCGTTCCACGAAAAGTGGCGATTGACCCCGCGAATTCCGTTGGCTGACCATTTTTTCCACTGAGACCGATCGGTCACGGCTTTTAGTAATGCTTCACCCATGGCGTCCACATCCAATGGATCGACCAGTTGGCCATTCAGGCAATAGTCGATGATATCGCGGGGTCCTCCATCTTGCGTGGCGACGATAGGCAAGCCGCTTGCCGCCGATTCGAGCAGGGTCAGGCCGAAGGGCTCGGTCAAGGCGGGATTCACGAATACACCTCTGCTGCTGGCAGCGATTCGATAGAGATCGGGCACGTCTTCGGGCTCGTGATATTTCGGATAGGCGACGTTTCCATAGAGATCGTAGTAATCGATCAGGTAAAGAATCTCAGACAGGACTTCGCGCGACCCTTTTTCCATGATTCGAATATCGTTTCGCGTGCCGACGATGAGGACCAAGTTGGCGGCTTCCCGCAGGTGTTTGTTCTGCCCATAGGCGTGGAGCAACGTCTGAATGTTTTTCCTCAGGTCAGGTCGCGACAAAGCCAAGATCATGGGTTTTGCGGGATTCTTGAGGAATCGTGCGACCTCCTGAGCAATTGAGGAGGCTTTATGCCAGGATCGAGAGGGGGGTAAAAATCGTTCAAGATCGACACCCGGCGCAATGACCGCCATTCTTTCTGGCTGATAACGATCGTATAATGCGTACTGTTCCTCCATTTCCTGGTTCGTACTCGTAACGACAAATGACGCGTGCTCGAGTGCGGTCTCTTCTGCCTCAATGCGGCGAGTCATGCGATATCGTCGCTCGACTTTTTCGATGTTCATACCCTGGTCGAGTAGCCTTTGGCGTTTCACGCGTCCCAAGGAATGGCCCGTGAACGCCATGGGAACGTCAAGCAGGGCGGCGAGTCGACTGGCCACATAACCAGCGTCTGCGTAGTGGCCATGCACGAGGTCGGGTGCCCACCCCTGTGATTTCATATATTGGAGCGTGTTGTCGATGAAACTGTCCATGTAGGGCCAGAGGGCCTCTTTGGGGACATAACGATCCGGCCCACAACGAACCCGCACGATGTTGGCATTAGGAGCAAGGTTTTCGATCTCTTGGGCATAGATGTCATCGACTCTCGGGTCGTCGATCAGTCGCGTCACCAAGTCCACCTTGCGGACCGCTGGGCTTTTGATCAGGGCACGGGCGAGTTCCACCACATACTTGACTTGCCCACCCGTGTCGGCATCGCGCCCAAGTTCTAGGTTGGAGCCGCGGATCAGGCCATGCACGCTGAGAAGCATGATGTAGCATCCATCTTTTTGAGCGGTGGTACTCGTGCTAGCCTTCATTATCGCAACTCCTGTGGTCCTGGGGACTCCGCCAAACGACTTGTGGAACGATGCGCCATCTCGAACTTTCTTGTCGGCCATATTAACCGATCATCACGAGGCGTGTACACTCATCGATGGAGGCGCAAGCCGTTATCAAGAATGTACCAGACAGTGCAATCGGCACGGCATGGGGGCGATTCAAACATTGCTCAAACGGTGCCGTACGAGGGTTATTTGCGACAAAACGTTGCGTTAAAATGTATAACTCTAGAAGCTCGTGAACGGCACCCGTCACACTATTTGTTCATTGCGGGTGAACAGATAACTCCGCAATGCTGGTGAATTGGGCTTGTCCGCCAGGAGTGCCAACAATGCGGATCGCGGTGGTTGTTACGGAATCGAAGATGAACTCGAACCGGCGCTTCGCGAGGCGATCGCGGTCGGCGGTCCATGGCGGATCACTTTTCAGGTTTTTGACCGGTAACCAGTTGCCCTTGGCATCTCGGTATTGGATCGAAAGCGTCTCGAACCAGCCGCCGTTGGGAAATCGAGGACCCGTCTGATAAACCACGCAGCTCGCTTGGATCGGTTGTTGCCATTCGTATCCATAGTGATCTTCGTTTCGGGCGGTGTTGCCGTCAAAGCTGTCGTAATGCTCGACGGTCATCATGTCGCGCAAAACGTCGAGGTTCCGGCTGCCTTTCCCCGTCGGCTTGGTCACCGCCGCCAGGACTTTCGAGGCGGTCTTGGCCAGGTTCTGCTCACGCACGATGAGTGGGAGTGTCGTGGCGCGTGTTGTCTTCCCGTCGGTAATTGTCGCGTTCATCGAGTAAGTACCCTTCAAGTTGGGTATGCCGGCGATGATGATCCGCCCCTTTCTATGTTGTACGCTCATGCCGGGCGGGGGGTTGCCGAACAACATGATTGACGGAAGAGCGCTTGGCTTTCCGCCAATCACTTCGGGACGGACGACGGTTTCTTTTCCACGGTCCAGTTCGACCGGAAACAAGCGGATTTCCAACGGCGGCGTAAACGGGGCGCGGGTGTCGATCACGAGAACGGCATCGTTGCCCGATCCTTCGATACGACCGCCGTGGGCCAACACGAGTTGCTGACCCAGCTTGGCGGTACGTTTGGCCATGTCCGTGATTTTGCCGTGGGGCAGGTCATCGCGCGTCCAGTTTTTGTAGGTGTCGTTGAGCGGGAGTGTCCAGTTCGGCAACACATGCGTGTACTTGCGATCGATCGCTTTGGACCCGCGGATGATGGCCAGTAGTCCGGCAAGCGTGGCACACTGATTGTCGGCGTCGTAACCTGCCCTGCACGCGTAGTTCATGGTCTTCTCGAAATCGCCTTGGCCGTAGAGCAGCGCGAGGACGCCCAATGCCCCGTTCAGTAATGCACTGACCTTACCGGTCGCGATGCCGGCGGGCAATCCCTTGCGATCGTGATACTTGTCTTTGATTTTCTTGCGAACAGCGATCCAATCGTCGCCACACTCGGCTTTCCATTGGCGCACATCGTCAATGGCCATTCGAAAGATACTATCCATGGGAAGATGGTCGTATCCGATTTGGCAGAGCTTTTCGACATCGCTTTCAAAGAAAGCGGCAGCGTACATGGTGTTGTACCAAATGGTAGGGTGGGTGCCGTACGCGTCGTTGGTGATTTTGGCGGCCCAGTCGGCTTTGGCGCCAGCATAGTCCAACATGCCGGGAGCCGTGACGGCCCAAATTTCGCAGACTAACTGCGGGTCGATTTGGTACCAGTTGTTGTTGATGCCGCGTCGGCCGGTTAGCGGCGGCAGGTATCCCCGATCCATGAGTGAACGAGCCGTTCGGTTGGCTACCCAGATGCTGCGATTGATGCAGCGTTTCCAGAACTCCGTCAATTGTTCGTAAGTGGGCTCGGGTCCGTATTTCTCCATGCAGAAGAGATCGACGTATTCGATGTCGGTGTCGTCATCGCTGAACGCACCGTCGATCTTCGCGAGTTTCGCGAGCGTCTTCTCCGTCCATCCCTCAATGGGTTCGCTTCGGGGCTCATCGTTGTACTTGAACTCATGGGGCAATCCGTAGATGTTGCCGATGCATTGGCCAAGCCATGCAGCATAGACTTTATCTTCGTAGTCTGCGACACGAATGCGGCGAACGTTTTCGTTGCAACCGGCCAGCATCGGTAACGACAACATCATCGCGAGTGCTGTTTGCCCCAAGCTCATCTGTTTTCTTCTGGGTCGTCGTGCGGTGCCTCTTGACTGGAACGGATGAGACGCGGTTGTTGGAACCGGTGAACGATGGGGCAAAAACATTCGCATGGCGATGACTCCTGGTTTCGTTCGATGCGACGTCGATGATCGTTACGGCAAAAACAGAGTTTATTCCGGGTTGAGCTGCGCAGCAATTGTCAACGGTTGCGGTTTCGTTATGTGGTGTATGGATTGTCGCGACAACCAATGTCACGTTTGACGGAACGAAACCGCATTCTATTCGTCCGGCCGATGCAACAACACGATGGTGATGTCGTCCGGGTGTGTCCCGTCGGCAAAGAATGCTGTCAGTTCGTGCGTGATATCCTCGATGGTGGTCGCGGGAGGTTGGCCGAACCCGTCGCAGGTCAACTCGATAAATCGGGTCTCGCCAAACCGCTCGCCGTCACCGTTGGTAGCGGTGGCGGCACCGCGGGTATAGAGGGCCAAGGTCTCGCCGGGCGCCAGTTGGTCGGCTTTCGACCAATAGGGATGGTTGCGGACTTGGCCGATGGCCGGGTTGTCGGCCTCGCTCAAGGGTCGAGGCTCGCCTCGGGCTGTCACGATGAAAGCGCCGATCTTACCCGCTCGGCAATATTGGATTCGGCCGGTAGGCGGGTCCACGAGTAGAAAAAGGGTGTCAATCGTGGAGGGGTCTTTCTCATCGTACATGAGCCAGTTGAGGGCGCGAGCCAGGGCGTGGGGTTGGTCTTTGTGCAAGAAACCCACGCGGAACACCGAATGAAGACGCGCTAAGGAGAGCGCCAGCGACGCTCCCGCTCCGTTGACATGTCCGAGTAGGAACGCGGTGATTTCGCTGTCAGGATGCTTCATCAAGTCGTAGAGGTCGCCAGGGTTTTGTTGGCCGGATCGCGTATAAGCCGACAAGAGGAGGTTTTTCCAGGTCGGCGCGGTTTTGGGGTCGAGAATCGTTTGGATGGTGTGGGCGACACTGACCTCGGTGGAGGTGATGGCCGCGGTGCGTTGTGCACGGTCGGTCACAAGGGCATCGAGTTTGGCGGCGATCTGCATTGCCAGAACGGCCATGGTGTCGAGGTCGGGGATTTGGAACCGTTTGGTTTTTACGGCACGATCGACGTAAATCATGCCAAGGGTACCGGTTGGCGTCACAAGGGGAACGGCCATGGCTGAGCCGATCACGTCATACTGGCGCACCTTGCGAATGCAAACATGCTGTGCGCGATGAACGCAACGATACTCGAGCAATTCGATAATAGGGGTTGTCCCACAGCTTTGGCCGGAGGCCAGCCGCCCTTGCAGGACCTCCAACTCCCCTTCGGGTTTACGTCGGATCCCGATCCAGGCGACCCGGGTACTGAAAAGATCCAAGAGTGCCCGCAAGGATTGGTCCACAAGTTCGTGGATGTCGCGACAGGCAGCAAGCTGCACCGCCACCCGTGCGCAGCGTTCGAACTGGGCCTTCATCAGGTTAATCGGCTCGAAATAACGTTTGGCCACCGAGCCGGGAGGTAGTGGGAATTCCTTGATCTTGGCGAGCTCGGCGGCAGACAGCTGGGGCTCGTCGTATTCCACGAAGGTCTGCTCAAATTCTTCCTCGAAGAGATGAATCTCGAGCAGAAACTCGCGCAGCATGACGCGATCGCCGTTTTTGAGGAGGGTTCTTTGGGTAATGGCTTTGTCGTTGACGAGGACGGGATTTTCGAGGTCCAGATTCTCGATGTACCACTGGTTAGGTGCTTCGCCCGTCGGTGCAATGACGGCATTACGAGGCGGAAGATGCGCGTCCTGGAGATGAATGTGGCACGTGTGTGCTGAGCCGATCGTAATCTCCTCTTCCTCGAACAGGAGATCGGCCAATAAGGAGTGATCCTCTTTAATCAGTATTCGCATACGCTTATTCGATCCGCTACCTATGGGCGTCGAGGTTCACGCCAGCTGTCTTATCGGTCAACGCCCACCAAGGAATCCACTGCAGCTGTTCGTTCAATCTGCAGTGCGAAGGGGTCTTGCCTGAGGACTTGGGAGCCCCCCGGTTCCCACTGCATGACTTCGGCATTTCTCCCGGCTGGCCGCGAAAAATGGCTCGTGGAATTACTTTGACAGCACTGCAATCGCCCTTTAGAGTGTCGAGTGTTCCCAGCCCCGGCTTCTCAGGGAGGTTGCCCTTGGCCAGCCGTCACTCCAGTCGTCCGCCCTCGACCATCGCTAGACGTTTGAGTGCCTGTAGGAAAAACATACAGCAGAAAAGGCTGGACGGCTACCTCGTCACCAACCGGAGTGACCAATTCTATCTTACGGGTTTTGACGGCGAAGATGGTGCCATCCTCGTTTTGAGCAAGCGGGTTTATCTGCTGACGGATGGGCGATTTGCGGAAGAAGCGGTGGAATCGGCTCCGTGGGCTTCGGCGGTGATCCGGCAAGGGGCCCTGAACGAAGCGATCGCTCGCCTCGCCAAGAAGCATCGTCTGAAGCAAATCGGTTTTCAACCGGCTCGTTTGTCGGTTCGCGACCATGGGGCCCTCCGCAAAGTGATTCGCCCAACCCAGTTGGTGGCCATGCCGCCTGTGATCGAAAAGCTTCGGTTGCGCAAGGATTCGGCGGAAATCGCTGCCATTGAGCAAGCGATCCGCGTGGCGGAGGAGGCTTTTAAGGCGACGGTCCGCAAGATTTCGCTCGGCACAACGGAACGTCAGCTGGCCGCCCGGCTGCAGCACGAGATGCTTGATCGAGGCGCTGCCGAGGCGAGCTTCCCGATCATTGTTGCGGAGGGCTCGAACAGCTCGCTGCCCCACGCCAAGCCGGGTGACCGGAAGCTTCGCAGCGGTAGTGCGGTCCTGATCGATTGGGGTGCGACGGTGGGACACTACCGCAGCGACTTGACCCGTGTGATTTTCATTCGTAGAATCCCGCCTCGCTTCCGACGGATGTACGAACAGGTCCTGGCGGCTCAGGCCGAGGCCATCGACGCCATCCGGCCGGGGGTCCCGATGCGTGACGTCGATGCGAAAGCTCGCGCGGTACTTGAGCGTGTGGGCATGGATCGGCAATTCACGCATGGGCTCGGACATGGGATCGGTTTGGACATCCATGAGCCGCCCCGGCTGTCGAAAAAGGACGCAGCACCACTTGAAGCGGGGATGGTGGTTACCGTGGAGCCGGGTGTTTACTTTCCCGGCGTTGGGGGTGTCCGCATTGAGGATGACGTACTCGTCACCGAAGACGGTTATCGAGTGTTGAGTTCCCTGTCTAAGAAGCTGAACGACATGGTCGTATGACGAGGAGAGTCGGCGTGGTCGACATTGAACGCGTTCGTGAGCTGGCTGAGTTGATGGACGAGCACGGCCTCAACGAGGTTCGTATCCGAGAGGGCGAGACGACGATCGACCTGCGAAAAGGGTCGGCCGTCGCACCGGGCTATATGGCTGCACCTGTCGCGACGCCGACACCAGCAGCCGCTGTACCGGCCGCCGAGGCAGACGCCGACGAGGGCCTCGTGCCGATTCGGTGTCCCATGGTCGGGACGTTCTACACCGCTTCCGATCCGGAGTCTCCACCTTTTGTCAGTATCGGCAGTGAAGTGATGCCCGATAGTCCCGTGTGCATTATCGAGGCCATGAAGGTTTTTAACGAAATCAAGGCGGAAGTTGCGGGGACGATTGAGCGAATGCTTGTCCAAAACGAGCAGGCGGTGGAGTTCGGTCAGCCCCTGATGCTCGTTCGTCCCAAGAGTTGACCGTTACCCACCCGACCGGGTTTTACGGAACCAAGCATGTTTTCTCGCGTATTGATAGCCAACCGGGGCGAGATCGCCCTGCGAATACTTCGAGCCTGCAAAGAGCTGGGCATTCAAACGGTTTGCGTCTTTTCCGAAGAGGATCGTGAGCAGCCCTACCTGCAGTTGGCTGACCAGGCGATTTGTATCGGGCCCGCGGTTGCCACCGAAAGTTATCTCAAGGCCGATCGGATTATCGCTGCCGCCGAGGTGGCCAACGTTGACGCGATCCATCCCGGCTACGGCTTTTTGGCGGAGAATGCCCATTTCGCTGACGCGTGCCGGGAATCCAAAATCGAATTCATCGGCCCCAGTGCAGAGTCGATGCGTCTGCTGGGCGACAAGATTCAAGCCAAGAAGCTTGCCAAGCGCGCCAAGGTGCCCACGATTCCGTGGACAGAAGGCCCCGTGGAGAATGACGACGACGCAGCCAAGTGGGCGGCCAAGAACGGTTATCCGGTGATGATCAAAGCGGCAGCGGGCGGCGGCGGTCGCGGGATCCGACTCGTCCACAATGAGGCCGCCCTGCGTCACAACATGCCGGCAGCGCGGGCCGAGGCGCAGACAGCGTTCAAGGATTCAGCGATCTACCTGGAAAAGCTCGTCGAATCTGCCCGACATGTAGAAGTACAGATCATGGGGGATCGGGCCGGAAACGTGCTGCACTTCTATGAGCGCGATTGCAGTCTGCAGCGCCGGCATCAGAAGTTGGTCGAGGAGTCGCCGAGTCCTGGCCTGGATGATCGAACACGGGAAGAACTGTGCAAAGCGGCCGTTCGCGTCGCCCGAGCGGCAGGATACTATAGTGCCGGTACCGTGGAGTTTCTGGTCAACCCCAAAGGTAAGTTCTATTTGTTGGAGATGAACACCCGCATTCAGGTCGAACACCCCGTGACGGAGTTGGTGACAGGATACGACCTGGTGCAATGGCAGATTCGCGTGGCGGCGGGAGAGACTTTGTCGGTCAAGCAACGGGATATCCGACATCGCGGCGTGGCCATCGAATGTCGGATCAACGCGGAAGATCCTGCCAACGACTTCCGTCCCTGCCCGGGCAAAATCGAGGTATTCCGCCCGGCGGGTGGGCTGGGCGTTCGCGTTGATACTTGTGTTCATGCGGGAGCGACGATCAGTCCGCGTTATGACTCGATGATCGCCAAATTAATCGTGCATCGTTCCACACGAGCCGAAGCCGTCGCCTGTATGCGACGCTGCCTCGAGGAATTCACGATCGAGCCTATCAAAACGACACTCTCCATTCACCGCGAAATCTTCAACCACAGCAGCTTTCTCAAGGGTGACGTGGATACTGGATTCATTGAGCGAACGTGGTAAAATCCCTTTGAGGTCGCGGGGGAGAAGGCTCCTGCCAGGAGTCAAGGATCTGTCTCGGAAAACGCGACCCTAACCTGTTCATACAACGAGAGGTGCTTCTAATATGACTGGACACCAAACAGGCAATGCGATTGTCGGCCAAGCCGGCGGCCCTACGGCAGTCATCAATCAGTCGCTGGTCGGCATTATCGAAGAAGTTCAAAAATATCCCCACATCGGCCGGCTGCTCGGCGCTCGGCATGGCGTTCGCGGCATTATCCGTGAGCAGTTCTTCGATCTGAGACGGCAACCGACGAACATGCTGGAGTTGGTCGCCAAGACGCCGGCGGCGGCTTTGGGGGCGACCCGGGACAAGCCGGACAAGGAGTACTGCGAACGTATTTTTGAGGTTTTCAAGAAACTCGATGTTCGCTACTTCTTCTACATTGGCGGTAATGATTCCGCTCAGACAGCCCACATCGTTGCCGGAATTGCTGATGACGCCAAGTATGACCTTCGCGTTATGCACGTCCCGAAAACGATCGATAACGACCTACTCGTAACCGATCATTGCCCCGGTTACGGCAGTGCCGCCAAGTTCGTTGCGTGTGCCTTTATTGGCGATGACTTGGACAATCGTGCCCTGCAGGGTGTCAAGATCAACGTCTTGATGGGGCGGAACGCGGGCTTCTTGACGGCCGCCAGTATATTGGCACGGCAACGGCCTGATGACGGACCTCACCTTGTTTACTTGCCGGAACGCTCGTTCGCCTTGGACCAATTTGTCACCGACGTGGAAGCGGTGTACGACCGCTTGGGCCGGTGTGTGGTGGCGATCTCGGAAGGTATCCGCGACGAGCATGGCGTCCCATGGGCAGAGAAGGTCCAGGTCATGCGGAAGGAGGCCGCGGTGGAGCGCGACGATTTTGGCAACGTCCAACTTTCGGCCGGGGCCGGCTCGTTGGCGGACTACCTCGTCGGTAGCCTTCGCAACCGATGCAAGAGTATTCGCCGCGTGCGAGCCGACACCTACGGCTATCTGCAACGAAGTTATCATGGCTGTTACAGCGAGGTGGATGCCTGGGAAGCTCGCCTGGTGGGCCAAATGGCGGTCGGCTATTCGCTCGATGCCGAACAGGAAGGCAGCGTTGCCCTGGTCCGGCTGCCCGGCACGACGTACGCGGTGGGTACGCGGCTTGTCGGATTGAAGGAAGTCGCTCCTGACGAGCCCCCCAAGACGAAGGTTTTACCCGACAAGTACATCAGTGAGAAAAACAACAACGTACTGAACAATTTTCGCGAGTATGTCGGTCCGCTCGTCGGCGACCTTCCGAAGGTCGGCTGGTTTGAGCAGACAGCCCAAATCTAAGCGAAGCGGCGACGTAACAAAGAACGGGTGCTGTGGGTGGCCTTTTTGCGAATGTGCTACTCACAGCACTTTTTTGCGCGCGGGCGACACCATTGAAGGGGCAGCAACCAAGCATAAGGTCGCAGGGCCAGCCATCCGGATAGGTACCCAATGGTGGCACCCGCCAGGCAATCGCTCAGCCAGTGAACGGCGTCGACATAACGCGACAACGCACATCCGAACGCCAGCGTCAAGAACAACCATCGCAAACGGGGATAAAACCAACCGAGGGTTACGGCAAAGGCGAATGCTGCGGCCGAGTGCCCGGACGGAAACGAGCGGTAATCGTTGTCATGGTTGCCGGGCCGCCAGCCGAGCCACGTCTGTTCTGACGTCATGGTTGAGAAGTCACCAATCTTCTCCTTGGCCGCATAAGGTCGATAGCGCGCGATCGTGCCTTTGCCGGTGTTGTAGCCGATCGACGACAACAAAAGTGCCGAAAGCACCATGGCAATGATTGTCCACCGCCGGGTGTCGCATGTGGCAACGATAATCAGCGCGACGGTGATCGGAACCGTTTGAGCAAAATCCCTGAAACCTTCCGACACCTGTTTGAATAATCCCTCCGGGCCTTCAGGTAACAGGTTGTACCGCCACGCCATGAGGTTTGTGTCGTAGCGCAGCAGCAATAAGAAACTGACGACGACCGCCAGCCCGATCAGGCTGCGCACGACCATGCGTGGCCATGTTATGGGTTGCGGCAAAGGCAGTATGGCGGCTTTGTCGGGTGTCGGTGACAACGGGTCCTGTTCAGCGTTGAAAGGACAGCAAGGCTTGCTCATCCGTAGGTCCTCGGCAGTGATCAATCGCGCTGGCGCGAAACGGGGCCAGCGCGAGCCCATGTTAACCGCGATCGCCCCAAGCGTCTCGCATGCGGCGGATGCACGATCGATTAGCCGCGGTGCGATTGGCGCAGAAGCTTATCTCCGGATGCGACTTGATGATTCACGGTGGATTTTGCAGGATCGGGTCCGACTCAGCTATGAGGCCAACCGCTCGACCACGACAAGCGTCATGTCATCGGCGGGCGCAATACTTCCTTCGGAATCGTCAATGTGGTTGCTTAGTGCTTCGACGAAGATGTTGGCGGGATGGCGCGCCATGTCCAGAAAGTGCGGGGAGAAGGTGACATCGCCTTCGTTGCGCTGGCGGCGGGTCACGATGTAATCTTCCAAGCCATCACTGTAAAAAACGAGTTTTTCGCCGGCATGAAGCGGAAGACTCATCGTTGGAAAATTCTCGCCCGCGAAAACGCCGAGTAACCCGCCAACCGTTCGTACCTCTGTGCACGTACCGTCCACACTGACGTGAATGGGGTGTGGATGGCCGCCGCGGGCAAAAACCACTTTGTGTGTTTGGGTGTCGATGGTCGCATAGCAGGCGGTGACAAACTGACAATTCGGCAGCTGCTGCTCGGCCAGCTCGACGTTCAGCATTTCGAGCACGTCCGATGGCGGCACGATCGTGTAACTGTCGTTCTCGATCCGCTTACCGATGATCGCCTGTTTGATGAACATGGTCAGCAGGCCAGCTGCAACGCCGTGTCCAACGGCATCAGCCAGGTAAACGCTCAAATGCGTTTCATCGAGCCGGCGTACATCGTAGACGTCACCTGAAACCCAGCCGGCGGGACGATAGAAAGCTGCGAAGCGAACATCATCGATTTCGGGGAATCGCTTGGGCAAGAAATCGCGCTGTAACCGGCTGGCCAGGTGGAGTTCCTGGTCCATCTCGACGAAGTTCTGATTAAGCTTCTTGCCAAGCCGCTGCATCACGGCAAGTTGCTTCTCCATGCGGCGTAGCCTGGGCCGATATTGCCGAATCGTCGCCACCCGGCCCCACAGTTCGTCGCCGGTTATATCGGGTGAGACGACCACGAGAGGATCGTCATCGCCGGGCACTACCCCGGTTGTGCCCCGCGATAAGACGACCCCGGTAAGTCGATGCGAACTCAAGGCATCCGCGAGTAATGGGATGTCGATCGGTGAGTTGTCTGGGCCAAACTCCTCCAGAGGTGCACAGACAACGACGGCCTCGGCCTGGGATAGCAACCTGGGGTCGCACGCTTGGTGGCATGAATGAATGCGGAGGAGTTCAACTTCGTGCGAAGCCAGGAGGTCGCGTACGCCAACCGGCAATACGGGTCCACTTTCCACCAACAACAGGCGTAGAGGCCTGGTTGCAACCGACGCTGTCTGTACCGATAACCTTGTCAGTGGTCTCGCTCCCCTTCAAAGAGCCCTTCCCGCCATCCGCAGCCTCAGTCCGACTGGATGACCACAGTAGCGGGGCCTCTGAAGGTGAGTTCGACCGATCAGCTTCCACCCTTGAGTACGGCCTCGGGGATTTCGACATGATCGCCGACACCGATGCCCAATTCGGCGAGGAGACCTGCTCGCATTTCCAGGGCAAACATGGCCGGCTCGTGGGAGGGATATTGGCGGGTTTCAAGAGGTGCCATCGTATAGGTCCTGACGATTTGCCCCTCCTGATTGATGTAGGCGATGTCGAGAGGAATAATCGTGTTCAACATCCAGAAGGAAAGAAGCCGCTCTGCATCGAACACGAAGAGCATTCCCCGCTGGATTTCCGGTAATCCTTGCCCGCCAGGGTTGGGGATGGATGCCAGTTCTTCTGCGGGCGTGTTCATGAGGCCCGTCTCCAGCTCAGCGGCCGTGCGAGCAAGCCAGACCTCGAACTCATGTGTTTTAATCGTGATCCGAGTGGTTTCCATGGCGCTCAGGTCGTTTCGTGCTCCACTTTGCTCCAAAGCGCAACCGCCGCCCACGCAAGCAACGATGGCTGACGTGACGAAAAACCGTCGGCAGGAGCAGGTGTGGCTGAGAGACATAGACATCATACGTAGGAAATCTCCTCCCCAGCGGTTCGGCTGAAGGTGACCCATCTGGAAAACGAGTATAGAATTCCGTCATCGGGTCCGCAAATGGGCAACGGACTTATCTTGCGCGCCCTGGATGCGCAGCAAGGGTTCTTCACTATAGATAGCAAGTGGGATTGTGCCGATGAATGCCTCTATGACACGACATCAGATTACTGCGGCGTTGGTTATCGGATTTATCGTGGGTTGGGTGCTATTGCCGGGTTTGGCAATCGCCCAGCAGGCGGCTCATTTGCCGGCACACGCGGCGACTGAGCCAGCGGCATCTGCCGAGGTCGAATCGCCATCGCAGCAGGCTGGGGCTGGACACGGCGTGGCTGAACATGATTCGAGTGAGGAACATGACATAAGTCATGCCCACGAGGCTGAGGGCCATACCGATCATGACGGGCACGAGGCACAAGGGCACGGTAGCCACGAAGCCCCGTCGCTGATCGCGGTCGTTCCCTTCGCGGCTCTGCTGCTTTGCATCGCCATCTTGCCTTTGATTCACCGAACCGAACACTGGTGGCATAAGAACAAGAACAAGTTTCTCGTAGCCGCTATCCTGGCGGCGATTACACTCGCTTATTATCTGCTGCGCGGGACCGGTTTCCATGCTGAACCAGGTTTGCCCTCCGTGTTGAAGATACTGGGTCATGCCGTTTTGGCGGAGTACGTCCCGTTCATCGTGCTACTGTTTAGTTTGTATACGATCAGCGGTGGGATTCAGCTCCGTGGCGACTTGGAAGCCAAGCCGATGACCAACGTCGCGTTTCTGGCGACGGGAGCGGCCTTGGCCAGTTTCATTGGCACCACCGGCGCCTCTATGTTGCTGATCCGCCCCTTGCTGCAAACCAATCAAGAACGGAAATACGTCAAGCACACGGTGATCTTCTTTATCTTCCTCGTCAGCAACATCGGCGGATGCTTGTTGCCGATCGGTGACCCGCCCCTGTTTCTGGGTTACCTGTATGGTGTTCCCTTCCTGTGGACCTTCGGGCTTTGGAAAGAATGGGTTTTCTGCTGTGCGTTGCTTCTGGTGATCTACTGGATTTGGGACACGATTTTATACAAGAAGGAGCCGCCGCTGGACCACCTTCTTGATGAGGTGCACGTTGAGCCTTTGCGCGTCCGCGGCTTGCTCAACTTCGTTTGGCTGCTGGGTGTCGTATTATCCGTTGCCCTGTTGGTACCCGGCAAGCCTTTCCTCGGCAAATTCTTCATGGTGCCGGATTATCTGCGTGAAGCCGCCCAGTTGGGATTTGTCGCGATTGCATGGGTCACCTCTTCCGCCAAGATCCGCGAGGAAAACAAGTTCGATTTCTTCGCGATCATCGAAGTGGCAGCGTTGTTCATCGGCATTTTTATCACGATGCAGGTGCCGGTCGAGATTCTCAACACCAAGGGGCCCGAACTCGGCTTGGACGAGCCCTGGCAGTTTTTCTGGGCAACGGGCATTCTGTCGACTTTCCTCGACAACGCTCCGACGTACGTCGTGTACTTCCAGACGGCAGGGACGCTTACCCCCGACGGCATGGATCTGATGGGAAACGTCCAGACCGCTTTGACCACGATTCCAATTCCGTTGCTGATTGCGGTTTCGCTGGGTGCGGTCTTCATGGGCGCCAACAGCTACATCGGCAACGGCCCGAATTTCATGGTCAAGAGCATTGCCGAGCAATCAGGCGTCAAGATGCCCAGCTTCTTCGGGTACATGCTCTACAGCTGCACCATCCTGATACCGATTTTCGTGGTCGTGATGTTGATTTTCCTGCTGTGAGAGGTGAAATCGGCTTGGGGCGTCAATACTTCTTGACCTCGCTGAGTTCGTAGAATAGCTCAACGTAGCTTTCATATCGGGATCGGTCGATCTGCCCGGCCTCAACGG
>Ga0180434_10002962_pt1 | contig 21954 bp, 24 predicted proteins | sample SS_ome_7_FD_132453 | JGI IMG/M metagenome (GOLD analysis project Ga0180434, IMG submission 132453) | Hypersaline lake sediment archaeal communities from the Salton Sea, California, USA - SS_1_D_2 metaG | ecosystem: Environmental > Aquatic > Non-marine Saline and Alkaline > Hypersaline >...
CATCGGTATCTTGTCGGTCAAGACTGAAGCGTCAAAATGGGTGAACACCTATATATTTTTCGGATGGACGGCCTTTCCGGTTGTCTTTTTGCTCGCCCCCACTGGCCTGGGCCTGATCGGTGCCGCAGTGGCGAATCTGCTCTATCTGGTGCTTGATATTTATACCAAGATCATTTTCAGCATCCAGCTAGCCAGGACATCCGCAGGGACACTTCACCCACAATGAAATCGGTCCCAAAGAGCGGCGCGGGTTTGTTATGTGAGGCGCTTTGAATTGATGGGTCCGTCGGGTAAATCGCGGCGCACCTGATCTCATCCATTGGTAAATTGGGAGTTAGTACCCGATCTGCCGATATATCTGCCCAAAAGGCGTACCAACTCACCAAGGAGGAGGGACGATGATTATCACTGAGCAGAAGGAATTCGAAGAGATTCTGCGCTCGTTGGAGGAATACAAGCGGGTGTATCTCATCGGCTGCGGTGTCTGCGCCACCACCTGGAGCACCGGCGGCGAAAAAGAGACGCGCGAAATGGCGGAGCGACTGACCGAAGCGGGAAAAGAATGCACCGGCTGGACCGTCACCGAGGAGGCGGCGTGCGACATTCGAACCACCCGCCTGCTGCTGAGGAAGAACAAGGAACAGGTGAGGGCTGCCGACGCCTTGCTTGTCCTGGCCTGCGGGGCGGGCGTGCAGACCGTGGCCTCGTTGGTGGACGCGCCTACCTACCCGGCGCTGAACACGCTCTTCCTGGCTCGCCTGCAGAACTTGCGCGTCTGCGACGAGCGTTGCCGCCTCTGCGGCGAGTGCATCCTGGCCGATACGGCCGCCATCTGCCCGATCACGCTCTGCCCCAAGGGGCTGATGAACGGCCCTTGCGGCGGCTACGAGGACGGCAAGTGCGAGGTGGACCGCGAGCGGGATTGTGCCTGGGTCGCCATCTACGAGCGGATGGAGGCGTTGGGGCAGGAGGAGAAATTCAAGATCATCCACGAGCCAAAGGATTGGCGCGCCGATCTCCATCCCGGCTTGATCAACAAACGAGCCCAAAGAGCCAAAAGGTAAGGAGGGGGACGATGAGTAAGCTGGCAGAATCTATCGCCGCGGGCAAATTCGCCGTCACCGCCGAACTCGGCCCGCCCAAGGGGACGGACTTGACGCACCTACTGGAGATGGCCGAGCACGTGCGTGACCACGTGGACGCGGTCAACGTCACGGATCAGCAGAGTTCGGTGATGATGCTCGGTTCGCTGACCGTAAGCCATCTGCTGCTCCAGCGCGGGATCGAGCCGGTCTTTCAGATCACCTGCCGCGACCGCAACCGGATCGCGTTGCAGTCGGACCTGCTCAGCGCGGCGGTGCTGGGCATTGAGAACATCCTCTGCCTCACCGGCGACTATGTCACGCTGGGCGATCACCCCAGGGCGAAGCCGGTCTTTGACCTGGACTCGGTCACGCTCCTGCGGACCGTGGGTGCTTTGCAGGAGGGACACGACCTGGCGGGCAAGGAACTCAAGGGCACACCCACCTTCTTTCCCGGCGCGGTTGTCAGCCCGGAGGCGAATCCACTTGGCCCCCAGATCGCCAAGATGGAGAAAAAAGTCGAGGCCGGGGCCAAATTCTTCCAGACCCAGGCGGTCTACGATCCGGCGCGGTTCGAGGCTTTTATGCGGCGGGTTGAGTATATGAACGTGCCCGTCATGGTTGGCATTATCCTCCTCAAGTCCGCCGGTATGGCCCGCTTTATGAACAGCAACGTGGCCGGGGTGAACGTTCCGGACGAATTGATCGACGAGATTGGCGCCGCCGCCAGGCCAGATCGGGCGGCCAAATCGGTCGAGATCGGGGCGCGCTTGATCCGCGAGATGAAGGACATGTGCCAGGGCGTGCACATTATGACGCTCGGATGGGAAAAGTACGTGCCGCAGTTATTGGAGGAGGCGGAGGTGGTATAGGCCGACCGGAGCGGTCGGGCGTACATGGATAGAAGACCGCTTTACCAGCCTGGCGGTGTCCCGTAGAGGCCACCGCCACTATGGGGAGGATGTGTGTGGCTACTAAACAACGCGTGAAAACAAATACATTGGCTGAGATCATCGAGCGTGAGACCGGCTCGAACGTTTTTCTTTGCTACCAGTGCGTGCGGTGCTCCAGCGGCTGCCCGGTGGTGGAGCACATGGACCTCATGCCCAATCAAGTGATGCGGGCCATTCAGTTCGACGACGAACAGGTGCTGGAGGCCAAGACCCCCTGGATATGCGCCGCTTGCCAGACCTGTACCACCCACTGCCCGCAGGAACTGGATATCGCCGCGATCATGGACGCTCTCCGCATTGAGGCGCGCCAGCGAGGGATCAAGCCGGCGGTGCCGGAGGTGGAGCTCTTTACCAAGATTTTCCTGCGGGATGTGGGCATCTTTGGGCGTCTCTACGAAGCCGGTCTGATCGTAGCAAAGAATATGCTGATGCTCCAACCGTTCCGGGATGTTGCGGACATGGGCCTGCCGATGATCCGCAAACAAAAGATCGGCCTGCTGCCCCAGTTCGTCCGCCCTCCCCGACGGGTCCAGCCGGTGGAGTCTGATGGGAACGTCATCGCCTACTACCCGGGCTGCTCTCTGGACTCGACTGCGACGGAGTACGATCACACCTTCCGGGCTGTCTGCGAGGCGCTGGATCTGGAACTGCGCGAACTGCCCAACTGGATCTGCTGTGGCTCCAGTCCCGCCCACACCACCGACCCTTTGCTGGCGGGCTACTATGCGCTCGTCAATCTCTCCATCGTCGAGCGCATGGGGCTGGAGCAGGTGGTCGCTCCGTGCCTGGGGTGCTACCAACGCTTCCGGGCCGCTGCCCACGAGATGGAGCGCGACCCAGAACTGGCGGCGGAGGTGGCGAAGAAAACAGGGTACGAATACCAGGGCACGGTCGAGACGGTTCACGCGGTGGACGCGTTGTTGGAGCGAGTGGGGATTGACGAAATCCACGCCAGAGTGAAAAAGCCGTTGACGGGACTGAAAGTGGCCTCTTACTACGGCTGCGCGACGACCCGTCCCACCAAGTACACGGGTTCGGATAACCCGGAGAACCCCACCTGCATGGAGGAGATCGTGCGGGCGTTGGGGGCGGAGCCGGTAGACTGGTCGCAAAAGACCGACTGCTGCGGGGGGAGTCTGGGGATTAGCCAAACCCCCCTGGCGTTGGAACTTTCTGCCCAAGTCATCAGGGGCGCCCGCGACGCTGGGGCGGATATTATGATCAACGCCTGTCCTCTCTGCCAGGTGAACGTGGAAACCCGCCAGGTCCAGATGGACCTGGGCTTTGAGATGCCGTCTCTTTACATCACTCAATTGATGGCGCTCGCCTTTGGCCTGGAAGAGAGCGCGGACAAAAAACATCCGGGAGCAGAATTGGACAAGAATATGATAGATCCTCGCCCGGTACTTCAGGAGCGGGGAATCCTGACATAAAACTGACTGAGGAACGATACCGAATATGACGATTACTTTGAGCACCGATATGGCAAAGTTCATCCGCGAGGAGTGCGGAGAGAACGTGTATCTTTGTTACCAGTGCGAGCGTTGCTCGTCTGGCTGTCCTACTGTCCCGGCGATGAAATATCGTCCGGCGCAGATGATGCGATTGGCGCAGTTTGGCTTGGAGGATACGCTGGCCAAGGACGCCAGCTTGTGGCGCTGCCTGGGCTGTGATCTGTGCACGGCTCATTGCCCCCACGATCTCAGCGTGCGGCGCCTGGTGGAGGTCATGCGCCAGCATGTGATGCAGGAACGATACCTGGTGGATGGCTTCGACTCGTTGGACGGGGACGAGGCGCTGCACCAGGGGATACGGGCGCTCGGCATGATGGGCGAGCGCATCGGCACGCACTATAACGTCTCTGGCGAGGATAACGCCGCCCGTCTGGCCTGGACCGATAACCTGGCCCCCGAGGATAAACCGGAGGGGTTGGTACGGGATACCAACGCCGATCTGGCTTACTTTGTGGGCTGTGTCTCGGCCATGTTCCCGATGAGCTACGGCATCCCTCAGGGTTTCGCCACCGTGTTGAGCCGCGCTGGCGTCAAATTCACGACTCTGGGCGGCGACGAGTGGTGTTGCGGCTTTCCGCTGATGATGGCGGGCCAGTTGAAGCAGGCGGAGGCATTGATCCGCCACAACGTGGAGCAGATGCGGGCGCTGGGGATATCCAAATTGGTGACCAATTGTCCCTCTTGCTATCACATGTGGCTCCACACCTACCCCGAAATTCTCGGCGAGCCGGTGGGCTTTGAGGTGGTGCACGGCGTCGAGGTGATGCGCGACCTGGTGGTCGAGGGGAAGCTGGAACTGACAGAACCCCGGCGCACCGGCATCGTCACCTACCACGATCCGTGCGACCTGGGGCGCAAGGGCGGCGTCTATGACGCACCGCGCGAGATTCTGCGTAGTGTGCCGGGCTTTACCTTCGTCGAGATGCAGCAAGCGCGGGAGCACGCACTCTGTTGCGGCGGCGGTGGCGATCTAGAGACCTTTGATCCGGACCTGGTGCAGGAGGTGGCGGCCCGGCGCATCGCCCAGGCGGCAGAGACGGGCGCGATGGCGTTGGTCTCGGCCTGCCCTCAGTGTGTGCGCACGCTCTCCAAGGCGGCCCGCGCCAACAAGGTGCGCATTCGAGTGATGGACATGACCCAATTCCTCGAGATGGCGTTGGCCTGATATAGTCGGTACATTGGTACGCCCTTCGGGCGGGTAAATTGGTGTGTTCCCTTGCAATCTACCAGTTTACCAACCTACCAATCTACCAATAACCGATTTTGATGAGGTGATCATGACTCCGTTGAACAAAATTGCCATTAGCGGGAAGGGAGGTGTGGGCAAGACCACCCTCTCCGCGCTTTTAGCTCACATTTATGCGGAGCAGGAGCGCAACGTCGTCGCCATTGACGCCGATCCGGTTGGTGGGTTGGCCCAGGCGTTGGGCTTTCCTCCAGACCTGGTCGCCCAGGTCACGCCGGTGAATGAGATGGACGACCTGATCTATGAGCGCACGGGCGCCAAGCCCGGCGCCTCCGGCGGCTTTTTCAGCCTCAACCCTCGCGTGGACGACATTCCCGACCGTTTCAGCGTCTCGCATCGTGGGATTCGCTTTCTGCGGCTGGGCACTATTGAGATCGGCGGCGGTGGCTGTATCTGTCCCGAAAGCTCGTTGCTCAGGGCTTTGGTCACTCATCTGCTGCTCTACCGCGACGAAATGCTGATCCTCGACATGGAGGCCGGCGTGGAACACCTGGGCCGGGCGACGGCTCAGGCGGTGGATGCTTTCATCGTCGTCATCGAGCCGGGACGTCGCAGCCTGACGACGGCGGAGCGCGTCCGCAAGTTGACCGAGGATATTGGCATCAAAAAAGTCTACGCGGTGGGCAACAAGGTGCGCGGCGAGCGCGATTGGGCTTTTCTGCAGGAAAACAGCCCCGTGCCGATGTTGGGGTATCTTTCTACCAATCCAGAGTTGACCGACGCGGACATGCGGGGCGAGGGCATCTTTGACGCCGCTCCCAAAGCGGTTGAGGAGGCGCGGGCGATTCTGGCGGCGCTGGAGGGGATGTGAGGCGAGTTGTTTTACTCGCGTTCTCTATATTTACCTTTGCTTCTTTTCTGACTGTGCACGCTGACGAACCGCCCCCTTCTGCATCCGTGGAAGGCGTGGTCGGTCATCCGCAGGACCACAATCTGAGTTGCGAATCCCGCTCGGCGACCGATCTGGCTGCCTGGTGGGGGACGACGTTCACGGAGGACGACTTTTTCCGCCGCCTGCCCAAGTCGGACAATCCCCAGCGCGGCTTTCTGGGCGACGTGGACTTGCCAGCCGGGAGTATGCCGCCCGTGGGCTATGGCGTCTACGCCGGGCCGGTCGCCGCCACGTTGCGCAGCTTTGGACTCGACGCGCGTGCCCGGCGAGAGTGGAGCCTCGATAGCCTGAAGGCAGAATTGGCCGCCGGGCGACCGGTCATCGTGTGGGCCACCTACGATATGCAGCAGCCGGGCGTGGAGACCTGGGTGTCTTCGGACGGTGTGATCTCCGTTGTCGTCAGATGGCAGCACACCTTCATCGCCGTCGGCTACGACGAGGGCGGGGTCTATCTGGTGGATGCCTACGATGGCGAGACTAAACATTTCTTCTACGAGGCATTCGTCCCCGCCTGGGAGCAGTTGGGACGCATCGCCGTGACCGTGAGCGGGGATTTCGTCCGGCGCGAGCGAGTGTGGTTGGCGACGGAAATAGAAGATCGTCACCAGTTTTTTGTGGATGGTCGCTGGTTTATCGGTCCAGAGTAAATGGATAAAGGTGAGTGAACATGGATGATTTGATCGAGTCATTTGTCGAGTTGGTTCGCCGGGCGGCGACTGATCTTCCGGCGGACGTGGAGGCGGCGTTGCAAACAGCCCGTGATCGCGAGGAGCCGGGATCCGCCGCCGCTGGCGCGCTGGAGACGATTCTGGAGAACGTGGCCCTGGCCCGCGCCAACTCCACCCCCATCTGCCAGGACACGGGCACGCCCATTTTTTATGTGTATCATCCTCAGGGAGTGAGCACGCGCGAGTTGCAGAGGCAGATCGAGCGGGCCGTCGCCGAGGCCACCAGTCGGGCCTACCTGCGGCCCAACGCGGTGGATTCGCTCACCGGGCGCAACAGTACGAACAACCTGGGCGTGGGTTTTCCTACCTTCCACTTTGAGGAATGGGAGGAGGATCGCTTGCAGGCAGATCTGCTCCTCAAGGGCGGCGGGAGCGAGAATGTGTGCGCGCAATACAAATTACCTCACGCGACGCTCAAGGCCGGGCGCGATCTGGATGGTGTGCGCAAGGTGGTGCTGGAAGCGGTCTATCAAGCGCAGGGGAAGGGGTGCGCGCCGGGGGTGTTGGGCATCGCCGTCGGCGGCGACCGGGGCAGCGGCTACGTACACGCCAAGGAACAGCTCTTCCGCCCGCTGGCCGACGTCAACCCGCTGCCGGAACTGGCGACGCTGGAGGAGCGGTTGCTGCGTGAGTGCAACGAGTTGTCTATCGGGCCGATGGGCTTTGGCGGCAAGACAACCGTCTTTGGCGTCAAGATCGGCGCGTACCATCGGCTGCCGGCCTGTTACTTTGTGAGCATTGCCTACATGTGCTGGGCCTGCCGGCGGGCGCGGATGGTCGTGTACGGGGAGGAGATCGCTTTTGAGTGACAAGCTAGACGAGAGACATTCCAAGAGAGCCCCAGTACCTAAACCGGAAACCCTGGAAGAGATCATCCGGCGAATCGTGCAGGTAGCTCAACCGGAGAGAATCATCTTGTTTGGCTCGGCGGCTCGGGGCGATATGGGGCCCCACAGCGACGTGGATTTGTTGGTGATCAAAAGCGGGGAATTCGATCAGAGCCGCCTTGTCGGCGATATTTACATGCATTTGCACGGCGTTGGACAGGCGGTAGACGTGATCCTCGTCACCCCGGAGCAGGTGGAACAATACCGCAACACGCACTGTCTGGTCATCGCCCCCGCTTTGCAAGAGGGAAGGGAGATCTATCGTGCCTGAGCGTTATCCCCCGGAGGACCCCAGGGAGTGGCTGAACAGGGCCCGCAGCAACCTGATGGTAGCCAGGACAGAAGGGCCGGGTATTTACCTGGAAGACCTATGTTTTAATGCGCAACAGGCTGCGGAGAAAGCGATCAAGGCTCTTTTAATCCAGCACAATGTAGCATTCCCTTACGTTCACGACCTTGCCGAGTTGCTGACGTCGCTTGAAAGCATTGGTCGCGAAATCCCCGAGTTTATCAGACAGGCCGAACGGCTCACACGATTTGCCGTTTTCACGCGCTATCCTGGCCTTGCGCCGCCGACCAGCCGCGAGGAATACCAGGAAGCTCTCGCCCTGGCCGAGGCGGTGGTCCGCTGGGCTGAGGAGAGGCTGCGGAAAGAACAAGCCGAAGGATAAGGAGCAAGTCACCTATGGCAATGTATGATCTGAATATTCCCATTTCTGAAGAAGCCATTCGCGCCCTCCACGTCGGCGATACTGTCCGGCTCTCTGGCGTGATGGTCACCGGGCGCGACGCGGCCCATAAGTACATGATCGAGAACTTTATCCGCGCCGCCGACGTTCCCGAAAGCGAGCGGGCGTTGTACGAGGAATTGCAACGCCTACTCAAAGGTAGCGCCATCTACCACTGCGGGCCAGTGGTCCGCCAGCAGCAGGATGGTGCCGACCACAAGGGTCGGTGGGAGTTCGTCGCCGCCGGTCCGACCACATCGATCCGCGAGGAGGTCTATCAGCCGGAGGTCATCGCCCACTTTGGGCTGCGTGGCGTCATCGGCAAGGGCGGCATGGGGCCGGGGACGCTGCGCGCCTGCCAGGAGCACGGCGCGGCCTACTTTCACGCCGTCGGCGGGGCGGCCTCGCTCATCGCCGACGCGGTCAAGGAGGTCGTGGCCGTGTACAAGAAGGACGAGTTCGGCGTGCCGGAGGCCTTCTGGGTCATCCGCGTCGAGGGTTTCCCGGTGGTGGTCACGATGGACAGCCACGGGCAAAGCATCCACGATGAGGTGGAAGCGGCGTCGAAGGCGGCGCTGGAGCGGTTGGTCGCTGCCGTCTGAGCCTTGGGAGGGGAAAACGGTACGTGGAAGGGGAGCAAAGAAAAGGGGTCCGATTGCTCGTGTCGGACCCCTTTCAGTTTTTGCGATGCCGGGCGTCTGTGTCGGCTATTCTCTAGCTGGTTCATCGTGTTCAGACGCTCGCGGGATCGATCTCTGGAGCGATGGCGTCGAGGCGGCGGGACTCGCGAACTGCGTTCTTGACGATCTGAACCAGTCCCAGGATGAGGGCGATCCCCATCGCGCCGACCACGAAAAGCTCCATCGCGAAGAACAACCCGAGTTTGACTGTCATCATTATGCTTTCCATCTCACACCTCCCTTTTTCTATCTGAGAATCTTTTCTGTATATCGTCAGCGCCTACCCGTTTGAAGGGTAAACCTGGCGCTCGCCGATGCCGCGAACCCGACTGCGAATGAGCTGAGATACTCCTACGATGAGTGTGGCTCCTGCCACAGCGACTACAAAGACCTCCAGCCCGTAGAACAACCCCAACTTGACCGTCAACATTATGCTCTCCATCACGCACCTCCTTGTTTGAATTTGCTTGAGAAAGTCTTTCTTTCTCATTTGTGCCCATACTATACCATGCCAGCAAGTCCGTGTCATCGAGTAAAATGCCAGACTTGATTCCCCAAAAAGACCTAGCTGCTGCTTCTCGAAACCTGTAACCACTCTCCTATGGGCTAGGTAGTTCTATCTATAGAATCTTTGCCACAACCTCCACTGTAACCGTTCAGCCACTGACATAAGAGCGCCGGTTGAGTAGTTTCGCAGCGCCAGCGGAGAAGCGTATCGAAACCAAGCGGGTCTTGCCGGGGCAATTTTGATTTCCGGGAGCCGCTTGGCTTCGATATACCCTTCCGCGAGGCTCCAGGGCACTCAGCTGGCGCTTCCCCCCTGAACGTTTACCCTCCACTTTCTGTTCAGTTGTAGTACGTCTTGTTCGAGCCGTTGCCCAGTCTTTTCAAGGTAGAATAGTCTTGGGGAGGCTTGTGTGTGTGGTGTAGCTATGCTACAATGATCTGGATAGGCCACTGTGCAGGCTGTAGGATAACGTTGGCATTTCGAGGGGAGGAGGAGAAAGATGAACACTCATTTCTTCAAAAAAACGCTGGTTCTATCTTTGGTTTTGACGTTGCTGATCGGCTGCGCTCCACAGACACGCTTGAATCAAGCTCCTACAGCCGATAGCGATCCAGGGGCGGCGCTTGGGAAGGGGGCGCTGGGAGCTTTTGCGCAACTGTCTCTGTACTTTATCGCCAACCAGGGACAGTGGGATGAAGGCATCGCCTACTCTGTTCAGGGAGGCGACTATTCCATCGCCTTTGCCGCCGCCGGCGTGGTCATCTCGCTGGGCGAGACGATCTTGCGCGCCCGGTTCGTAGGGGCCGGGGCTGCCCGGCCGGTGGGCGTGGAGGAAGGGGCTACCAAGGTCAATTATCTCATCGGCGACGATCCCGCCGGGTGGCATACGAATGTCTCCACGTATGGCAAAGTCGTATACCCCGATCTCTACCCTGGCATAGATCTGCATTACGCCGGGCAAAACGGTGCGCTCAAGTATACCCTTATCGTCGGGCCGGGAGCGGACATCTCGCAGTTTCGACTGTCCTTCGAGGGAGCGGACGAGCTACGGATAGATGGGAGGGGTGACCTGCTCATCCTGGCCGATGGTAGAGAGTTGAGAGATACGAATCCCTATGCCTATCAGGAGATCGACGGGCGGCGGGTGGAGGTAGACGTGGCATTTGCACTGTCTGACTCGCACACCTGCGGCTTGGTGGTGCAGGGTGACTATAACCCTCGCTTTCCACTGGTCATTGACCCGACCCTGGAGTACGGCACGTATCTTGGGGGAGGGAGAGACGACGTGGGCAGGGACGTCGTCGTGGATGATGCGGGCAACGTCTACCTGGTGGGCACGACCTATTCTACCGACTTTCCCACCGCCAACCCCTACCTGACGACAAACCAGGGCTATGGCGACGCTGTTGTGGTCAAGATAGACGTGACACAAAGCGGCGCCGATTCTCTCGTCTATGCCACGTACCTGGGCGGCGGCGGCGGTGATGAGGGCGAGGGGATCGGTGTGGATGGGAGCGGCAACGTCTATGTGACGGGATGCACGCGCTCCTCCGATTTTCCCACCACCGAGGGGGCCTACGACAGAAGCTGTGGTACGGATGGTACTTGCAATCACACCGGTTCCGACTATTACCGTGACGTATACGTCGCCAAACTCAACGCCGCGGGCGATGGTCTGATCTACTCCACCTACCTGGGTGGGAGTAGTTCAGAGGTGATCTATTCCGGTATCGCTGTGGATGGGGCCGACTCGGCTTACGTGGCGGGCTATACCATTTCCACCGACTTTCCCACCACAGAAGGCGCCTTTGATAGAACCTGCGGTATCGACGGCAACTGTGATGCTCAAGAGGATCAGATCTATGAGGACGTTTTTGTCGCCAAACTCAACGCCGCTGGCAGCGAGCTGGTCTATTCCACCTACGTGGGGGGAAGCGATGGGGAGTTTACCCTCGGTCTCGACGTGGACGAGGCCGGCGACGCCTACGTGGGGGGCTATACCTACTCGACCGATTTTCCTACCACAGCGAGCGCCTACCAGGGAACGCACGCTGGCGGCGACAAAGACGTCTTTGTCATCCGGTTGAACGGCGCAGGCAGCGACCTGACCTACTCCACCTACCTGGGCGGGAGTCACCTGGACCTGGGTTGGGATGTCGCCACGGAGGGAGCCGGGGACGTTTACGTGACAGGAGAGACCCATTCCACCGATTTTCCCACCCAGAACCCCTATCAGTCGACGTGCATCTTGGGTCCCTTTAGTTGTTACGACGGCTTTGTCGCCAGGATAGATACCACCAAGAGCAACGAGGACTCCCTGATTTACTCGACCTACCTGGGGGCGAGCAGAATAGATATCAGCCACGGCATTGACGTGGTCGGCGGCACCGCGCACGTGACGGGCTGGACGACTTCTCCTGGCTTTCCCACCACCGAGGGAGCTTTCGACACAACCTGCGGCACCGACGGCAACTGCAACTTTGTCTCGTACTCTTACGCGGACGTATTCGTTGCCGAGATCGACACCACGCAGAGCGGCGCTGCTTCCCTCGTCTATACCACGTATCTGGGAGGGGCGCGCTACGAGTGGGGCTATGCCATCGCCGTGGATGAGAGCGGCGGCACGTACGTGATCGGGGATACCGAATCCGCCGACTTTCCCACTACGGCCGGGGCCTTTGATAAAACCTGTGGCACCGATGGTGATTGCAACCATGATCCTGACGAGATCATAGTTCCTTATGCCAGCGATATCTTTTTCGCCGCGTTTCGCAAGCGTCCTGATCTTTCCACTTGCACCAAGCGGGTCAGTCCTGCTATCCTCGAGCCGCCCGGCGCGTTGCTGACGAGCACCTTGCACTATACCATCACGCTGTCGAACACCGGCGGTCTGACCGCCACCGCCGCCCGCCTGACCGACACGCTGCCCCTCAGCCTGGCGCTGACCGCCGGCCCAACTTGCCCCGGCTACACGTGTGGCTACGACGCGGGCGATCACACCATCACCTGGACGGGCAGTCTGACCGCTGGCGCTTCTGCCGCCGTCACTTACACGGGCTGGGTCAGCACGGTCATCGTCGAGGGAGAGCCGCTGTTCATCGTCAACACGGCCCAGGTGGACGACGGCGCGAGCGCGCCTTTTACGATATCGGCGTGGGTGGCGGTGAATCCGTATCTCGTTTACCTGCCTGTCGTCATGAGAAATTTCTAGGTCGAGGGGTGAAGCTGCGCGCTGGCGGTGGAATCAAAGAAAAGGGACCCAATACCTCCGTGTTGGGTCCCTTTTGCCTTTTGCGGCGCCGGGGGTCTGTGTCTGCCGTTTCTTTCGTTGGATCATCTCGTTCAGACGCTCGCGGAGCCGGTCTCGGGAGCGATGGCGTCGAAGCGGCGGGACTCGCGAACCGCGTTCTTGACGATCTGAACCAGTCCCAGGATGAGGGCGATTCCCATCACGCCGACCACGAAAAGCTCCATCGCGAAGAACAACCCGAACTTGACTGCTAACATTACGCTTTCCATCTCACACCTCCTTGATATTCTATCGGTTTATCTTTTCTGTGCCTGTCAACGACTACCCGTTCGTCCGGGCCGCAGTTGGGTGGGAAAACTGCTCGCCAACGCCGCGAACCCGGCTGCGAATGAGCTGGTACAGCCCCGCGATGATCGTGACCCCTACCACAGCGACTACAAAGATCTCCAGCCCGTAGAGCAATCCCATTTTCACCATCCACATTATGTTCTCCATCACACACCTCCTTGTTTTAGGGTTTCTTTGAGAAAGTCTCTCTTTCTCGTTTGTGCCCACACTATACCATGTCGTCGGGGCTGTGTCATCGGGTAAAATGCCAAACCTGCTTCTCCAAAAAGACCTAGCCATCGCCTCTCGAATCATAGTCGTCCTCCCCTACGGACTAGGCCGTTCTACTTATGGATCCGGAGGCACATTTGACCCCCCACTGGCCTATATTGAGCGGATTTGGATTGCTTGACCTCAGTGGCGGGTACGCTATAATAGCGTGGCGCGCAAGGAACCATCATAGAGACACTATCTTCAAAGAGGAATGACATGAATCGAAAGCACGTGTTGTCTGTTGTCGTTTGCCTTTTCTTATCGGTCTGGTCGGTCGTATTGGCCCGCGCCGATGGGGGGGGAGTGGTACGTGCCATTCTGTTCCACCGGCCGGGTTGTCCCCATTGTAACGAGGTCATCGAAGAAGTGCTGCCGCCGCTGATGGAGCGGTACGGAGAGCGGTTGCAGATCGGCGACGCCGACACGTCTACCGAGGAAGGAGCCGCGCTCTACCAGGCGGCCATCGAGCAGTTCCAGATCCCGCCCGATCGTCGGGGCGTACCGGCGCTGGTTGTCGGCGATGTGGTCTTGGTCGGCTCGCTGGAGATCCCCGAGCAGTTCCCCCAGTTGATCGAGCTGGGGTTGGCCGCTGGCGGCGTGGATTGGCCCGTCAACATGACGCCCTCTCTGTTCCTGACCGTCGCTCCACGCCCGCTGTCCGAGCGCATTGCCGCCGATATGCCGGGGAATGCGATCTCCATCGCCGTGCTGTTCGGGATGGTGTTGGCCGTGGTGTACGTGGCGGTGGATGGCCTGCGTGTGCGGCGCGCGTGGCTGGCTCTGAGCGAGCACCAGCGCAGCATTCTGCGCCGGCCCCGGCGAGGCAAGTCGCGCAGAGATCGGCGCTCCAGGGTCGAGCCGACGAACGCGCTGACCGAGCGAGATTGGGCCCTTCTCGTTTTCTGTCTGCTCGGCCTGATCGTGGCGGGCTATCTGGCCTACGTGGAGACCACCCCCGCGGAGCCTGTGTGCGGGCCGGTGGGCGATTGTGTCGCCGTCCAGCAGAGCAAGTATGCGCGGCTTTTTGGACTGATCCCGATCGCGGTGTTGGGCGTGGTGGGGTACCTCGCCATCCTGGTCGTGTGGGCCTGGCAGCGATTGGGACGCTGGCGAGCGGCGGAACTGGCGCCGGTGGTGTTTTTGGGGCTGACGCTTTTCGGCACGTTGTTCTCGATCTATTTGACCTTTCTGGAGCCTTTCGTCATCGGCGCGACGTGCGCCTGGTGCCTGACCTCGGCGGTGAGCATGACGCTGCTCTTGCTGCTGGTCGCCAGGCCGGGCTGGGAGGCGCTCCGGAGGTAGGCAGCGGGATGAGGAGGAGGCTATGAGCAAGATCAGGCGCGTGATCAAACGGACGGGCGCGATCGTTCCCTTCAACAAGGAGCGCATCGTCAACGCCATCTACCGGGCGGCGGTGGCCGTGGGCGGGCGCGATCGCTCCACCGCTGAGGATCTGGCCGATCAGGTCGTGGCGATGTTGGAGAAGACGACGCCCCCCGGACAACCTCCCGTAGGGGCGTCGGCCCCTACGGGACGATGCCCCACCGTCGAGGAGATCCAGGATGTCGTCGAAAAGGTGCTGATCGAGAACGGCCACGCCAGGACGGCCAAGCACTATATTCTCTACCGCGAGGAGCGGGCGCGCCGCCGCCGAGAGCGGGCCGAGCGTTCGGCGCGCCCCTACGAGAACATCCCCTGGCGCAAGATCTGGGAGGTGCTCGACTGGGCTGTGGATCACAATCTTCACACCTTCGAGCGGTTGAACACGCGCATCGCGCGCGGGGGGTTTGCCGAGATCGTGCGAGAGACCGACCGGGCCTACAACGAGGACATCACCACCGCGTCCGAGGTCATCCGGGAGCGCCGCGACGCCATCAAGATCGTCATCATCGCCGGGCCGTCTTCCTCTGGCAAGACGACCACGACGACCAAGCTCAGCCACTTGTTGGGCAAGATGGGCCTCAGCCTGGTGCCGCTGACCGTGGACAATTACTTTTTCGACCTGGAGCTCCATCCCAGGGACGAGTTTGGCGATTACGATTTCGAGACGCCGCAGGCCCTCGACCTGGAGATGATCAACGAACACCTGAAGCGATTGATCGCCGGGGAGGAGGTGTTGATCCCTTTCTACGATTTCAAGACCGGCAAGCGACACGAGGATCACACCCCGATGCGGGTCGAGCAAGATGAGGTCATTCTGATTGATAGCCTGCACGGGCTGTTCCCGGACATGATGCAGGGCGTTGACCATGAGATCATCTTCAAGCTCTACATCGAGCCATTGCTTCAGATGAAAGGCCCCGATGGCAGATTCGTGCGCTGGACCGACCTGCGGTTGATGCGCCGCATGGTGCGCGACGCCATCCACCGCGCCTACGACCCCCAGCAGACGTTGGAGCACTGGCACTATGTCCGCTCCAGCGAACTGCGCAACATCATCCCCTACATCAACACGACCGATTACATCGTCAACAGCGGCCTGCCGTATGAGCTTCCCATCATGCGGGCCAGGCTGTTCGCCCGCTTTGAAAAATGGGTGGAGCTGTACCAGGACGACCCGCTGCATACCGACGCCTTGATGCGCGCCGAGCGCGTGCATCGTCTTCTGAGCGCCATCACGCCGGTGGAGGACGACTCCGCCATCCCGCCTGACTCGCTTCTGCGCGAGTTTATCGGCGGCAGTTGCTACGAGTATTGACGAGTATTGAGCGATGACCCGTTACTTGATCATCAACGCCGACGACCTGGGCTATCCAGCGGGCACGGTGGAGGCGATTACGGATCTCTTTGAGCGCGGAATCGTCACCAGCGCCAGCGCGCTGGTCAACCAGCCCGATTGGCCGCGAGCCGCAGCCTGTTTGCGAGAACATCCAGAATGGGGCGTGGGGGTCCACCTGGTGATGAATGAGGGCCGGCCCGTGCTGCCACCCCAGGAAGTGGCCACGCTGGTGGACCGCCAGGGTCGCTTCCGCGACGGCTGGTCGCTCTTGATCCGTTACCCCTTCCTCTCCCTCCCCCAGCTCAAGGCCGAGTGGCAGGCCCAGATTGATACATTCATCGCCGATACCGGCCATCCGCCGTCCCACCTCGACCTGCACTGTCATTATCCCTACGTGTTCCCCGCCTGGTTCCGCTTGAGTGTGGAATTGGCAGAGACGTACGGTCGCATCCCGCTGCGCATGCCCTTCGACGACGCGCTGGAGCGGAAAGCGCCGGAGCTTTCCGCCCACTATGGCGGGTTCCCTGTCTGGCTGATCCTGCGGTGGGGACGCCGGTACCAGGAGATGCTGGAGCGACGCGGGCTGGCCCGGCCCAATTATTTCGAGTCCTCCTTCACCCAGGACGGCCGCCGCACCGCAGAGTATCTGCTGGGCATGTTGGAGCGGCTGCCGGAGGGAATCACCGAGATCCTCTGCCATCCCGGGACCGAAGGGTGGCGGCTCCAGGATTATCAGGCACTCAGCGATCCCCGAGTGCGGCGGCGGATCGAGGCGCTGGACATCGCCTTGGTTGATTATCGCGTTGTGGAAGCGGAACAGGGAGGGGAACATGACAGATGAAATGGACAGGTTGTTGGAAAAAGTCACGCGCCGGATCCGAACGGCCACTACACCGGAAAAAATCATCCTGTTTGGTTCCCACGTGCGGGGTGGGGCTGGCCCCGATAGCGACCTGGATTTGCTCGTCATTGTCAGGGACGTCGCCCACACCCGGCAAGAGAGCACCCGCATTCGTCGCGCTTTGCGGGGTTTGTTGGTTCCGATAGACGTCATCGTTGCCACGCCGGAGCAGGTCGCTCAGTATCGCGACACGAAGGGCCTGGTCTACGAGCCGGCGCTGCGAGAGGGAAGGGTGTTGTATGAACGTTCATCCTCCCCCTGAATCTCCCCAAGCCTGGCTGGAGCGAGCGCGTTCCGATCTGGCGCTGGCCGACATTGCCTTGAGCTCTCCCGACGTGCTGCTGGAGGATGCCTGTTTCCATACTCAGCAATGCGCAGAAAAGGCGCTCAAGGCGCTTTTGCTCCAGCAGGATATTCCCTTTCCCCGTACCCACGTGATTGAGATGCTCCTCGATCTGCTCCAGGCATCGGGAATCGTCGTGCCGGCCGATGTGGATGAGGCTTTTGTTCTCACCCAGTATGCAGTCCAGACGCGCTACCCAGGCGCCTGGGAGCCTGTCACCCAGGAGGAAGCGCGCCTTGCTTTAGATATTGCTACCTGCGTGCTGGCCTGGGTAGAGGAACAATTGGCGCAGATCTGAACTGTGGAATATTGCGGGAGTAACGTGACTGACTATTACACCTTCCGCGAGTTCGCCGCCCAAGCGCGCGGTCACGAGATCGTCGTCGTGGGCAAACCCGGCGTCTGGTCGTGGGATGCACTCAATCCGGGCACGGCGGCGCTGCTGGAGGTAGCCGACGTCGAGCCGGATGACCGCGTGCTCGACCTGGGCTGCGGCACGGGCGTCGTCGGCGCGGTCGCGGGGCTGCTGGCTCCGCGTGGACACGTCACGCTCGTGGATTGCAACGTGGCGGCGACGGCCTGCGCCGAGCGCACGATCGAGGCGAACGACGTCGTCAATGCCGACGTCCGGCTGGCCGACGGCGTGATCGGCCTCGCTCCCGCGTCGTTCGATCGGGTGTTGAGCCACCTCCCGCGCGGGCGAGCCGTGCAGGAGGAGTTGATCCGAGGCGCGGCCTGGGCGCTCCGTCCGGGAGGGCGCTTTTACCTCGTCGCCAGCAAGCGGGTCGGCGTCAAGGGCGCCATCGCCTACGCCCGCGAACTGTTCGGGCAGTGCGGCGTGGTGCGGCAGAAGAAAGGCTACCACGTCGCGCTGGCGGTCAAACCGGCCCATCTGCGGCTGCCTCCTCTCGCAGACGGCTATGTCGCTCGGACCATCACCCTCGATGGCGTCGAGACTGTGTTGATCAGCAAGCCAGGCGTCTTTGCCTGGGACCGGCTGGATGACGGTACGGTGGCGCTGGTGGGGGCGATGGAGATCGGCGCGCGCGACTGCGTGCTCGACCTGGGCTGCGGGACGGGATTGGCCGGGTTGGCGGCCGCTCGCCGCGCGAGTGGCGGCCAGGTCACGCTCGTAGACGCCGACGTACGCGCCGTCGAATCGGCCCGCCGCACGCTGGAGGCGAACTTGTGTGGGACAGGCCTTTCAGCCTGTCCAAGCGGCGGACTGGAAAGTCCGCGCCACTTTGTCGCCAACGCTGAGGTACAGCTCTCTGATTGTTGGTCCGCGATCCGGGAGCGCCGCTTCGACGTGGTCGTCGCCAATCCACCCTTCCACCAGGGCCTGGGAGTGGATTACGAGGTGGCTCGCCAGTTCGTGAGCGACGCGGCGCGAGTGCTTGGCGCTGGCGGACGTCTCTTTCTCGTCGCCAATCGCTTTCTGCGTTACGATGATCTCATCCGCGAGACCTTTGGCAACGTCGCCACCGCTTACGCCGACGGGCGTTACCACGTTCTGACCGCAGTGGCGCAAGAAGCCGGTTCGGGGTAAAATACGGTGTAGAGATCTGATTGAAGGAGGAAACAAACAGATGTACAAGTCAGGGATGATATTCGCTGGTGTTGCTTTATTGCTTGGAGTGGGTGCGACTCTGCTCAGTCCGATGTGTACGCCCTGTGTTGCCCTCTTTCTGGGTCTTGGTGCAGGATACGTGGCGTGTCTGTTTGACAAACCTCTGGATACTGGCGCGTCGGCCAAGTCGGGAGCGGTCAGCGGCGCGATCGGTGGATTGGGGGCGTTGCTAGGTCAACTGGTTGGAGCGGTACTGAATGTGATTTTAGTGGGTCCACAGGGTGCTGCCGATTTACTGCGTCAAATGGGGATCGAGACGAGTGGGCGAATGGGTGGTTATTGGGCTGGAGTGATCGTGAGCGCGACCTGTTTTAGCGTGTTGGATGTAGCGCTTATGGCTGGGATGGGATCTCTGGGAGCGCTGCTGTGGTGGCAGATAACGGGTAAAAAGCTGGTCGAGTCCGAGCTAAAAGGCCAAGTATTGGATACAGAGGAGTAGTTTGGAAAATCAATGACGTTGATGGGACATACGTTGACCGGCGTGACAATCGGTGTCCTGTGCAAACCAGAACGCGTTTCTCAACAGTGGACAAAGATCTATTTTAGCATCTTTGTGTTGCTGTCCCTGATTCCTGATCTTCCATTCAAGAACTGGGGACACGATAGATACAGAATTAGCCACAGTATCTTTGTCAACTTGCTGCTCCTTGTGATCGTGGTAGTTCCCTTTTTGTTTCTGAAAGATCGAATCGGCGGCTGGAGAGTTATCTTGGGTGGAAGCATAGCCTGGCTCAGTCACCTGCTGTTGGACTCGTTTTACAATCATGGGCATGGGGTGGCTATATTCTGGCCGTTTTCTGAAGCGAGACTTGCCCTGCCCATTCCGTGGTTTTCTGCTATATTGGTGCCTTTTATCACGCTACAAAGGCTTCAAGAATACTTGATTGAATTCGTGTGCTACTTTCCCTGGCTTTTGCTGGCGATTGTTTTGAGAAATGGAACCTGTCAACGTTTGTTGAGACGTGTTCTACCGTCAAGTAGAGCGTCATTCTAGTTCCATCAAAGACCTACCACGGGAATTGGCAGGAGACAGGAGATAAACATGTGGACCGGACAAGGGCAAAAACGAGATGACGCCTGCGACATCGTCGTCGTGGGGGCAGGGCTGGTGGGCGCGGCGGCGGCGGCGCGCCTGACCCGTGAGGGATTCGAGACGGCTGTTCTTGAGGCCCAAAGCATGGCGGGCGGCGCGACCGGGCGCAGCGCCGGGATGGCGCTCACCGGTCTGGCCGCCCATTACAATTGGGCCGTCTCTGCCTATGGCCGCCAGAAGGCACGGGAGATCTGGTCGCTCACCGCCGAGGGGCGAGCGCGCCTGATCGAGACCGCCAAGCGGTTGAGGGTTCCCGTCGAACAGACCGGCAGCCTGGCGTTGGCCGTTGAGGAGGCCGAGGTGGACGCGCTGAAGGAATCGGCCGAGTTGTTGCGCGAGGATGGCTTTGACGCCTGGTTCAGCTCCACCGATCCCCTGGAGCGCGGTTTCCGCGCTGCTCTGCGCCAGCCCAACGACGCGACGGTGGATGGGGCCGCGCTGGCCCGATCGTTGCTGGCGGCTGATGACGTGATCGTCCACGAGGGGACCGAGGTTCACAAGTTGGAGCCGGCGGGCGATTACGTGCGCGTCTGGGCACAGGATCGCACCGTGCTCTGTAGCGCGGTCGTGCTGGCGGTCAACGGATACGCCCCGCTGATCGACGCCTACTTTGCGGACAAGGTCGCCCCCATCCGCAGCCTCGTTTTCGTCACCGAGCCGCTGAGTGGTACAGTGTTGGAGCGGCCCTGCTACGCCGACTATGGGTACGAATACTGCCGCCAGTTGCCCGACCGTCGCTTGTTGCTGGGCGCCTGGCGGCGTCGCTCCGCCTCGAACCAGGAGGCTGATCTGGACGACGTGGTGCAGGAAGGTCTGATCCGCCTGGCCTCGCGCCATTTCCCCGAGGTGGACCCGCGCCACGTGACCCGTTGGTCGGGCGTCATGGGGTTCACGTCCGATAATTTGCCGCTGGTGGGAGCTTTGCCTCACCTGCCGCGGGTCTATTTTGCGGTCGGTTTTGGGGGTCGGGGGTTGACCTGGGCCTTTGTGGCCGCCGAGCGGCTGGTGAACTTGATGTTGCGGGATACCGACGCGGGTATTTTGTCGGCGGATCGGCTCGACAATGTGAAATTATTGGTCTAAGGCGCGGTGTTCTAACAGAAAACAGGGCGCACCGAGTTCTCGGTGCGCCCTGCACGCTTTCTGGCCGATGGGCGCGTCGGGTCACTTTTGGCCGACGACGACGATATTTTCGTCCTTGAACTGAACGTCGCTGAACTGGATGAGATCGTATGCCTGGGTCAGGTATGCTTCCTGCTGACTGAGCACCTGATCGAGCGCCGGACTGAGCAGAGAGACGGGCACCGGCAAGATCACGCCCGCGGCCATGGCCTTCATCTGAGGTTTGATCTCGCCGTCCTCCACCTGGGCGTCGAGCGCCGCGCTCAGGTCGAAGCGGATGGGATCGACCACCAGCGTCGCCACGCGCGCCTCACCATCCACGAACCAGATCTGGGTGTCGTGGAGGGCAAAGTCAGGGTCCTCGCTCATGGCGGCCAGGAACTGGTTCACCTCATTCTCAGTCAATTCGAGTCGGAATTCGTCGCCAGGAGCGGCCAGAGCCGCGTTGACCTTGTCGATCACGGGTTGAGCGTCCGGCTCAAAGACCTGCTCTACCTCGTAGAGCCCATCGGGTTCCAGCGTGATGCGCTGACCCATCGCCAGTTCAACGACCTGCCCATTGACCTCTACCTCGGCGCTGCCTGTCTCCAGGTCGATTTGCGTGGAACCGTCGTCGGCGACCTGTACGTTGAAGCGAGCGCCCCGCACCACCGTCGAGGCGGTGGGCGTATCCACGCGGAAACTGGACGAGGGATCGAGAAAGCGCACGGCCCGCACGGCCGTCTCTCCCAGCCACACCTTGAGCACCACATCCACGCCATTGCCGCCGCGCCGCTTCGAGATCTGGGCGATGCTGACCTCGGTTTCCTCCTCCAGGTCGACGGTAGAGACGTCGAAAAAGAGCAATGTAGCGCCCGAGTCGGTGCCGGTCCGCACCCAATGTTTGCGCCCCAGCATCTGGTTCAGGTGCGCCGGTTCCCACTGGGTTTCTTCATCGTGACGGGTATGCACCAGCCCCTTCAACTCTGACAGGCGGGCGACGTCGGAAACGCGGATCAAGCCCAGGAGCCAGGACCCCAGGCAGAGGAAAAGAGGGATACCGAGCAGTAAAGTGATGATGGCGCGGCGCTGGGTGCAA
>Ga0180434_10002963_pt1 | contig 21953 bp, 20 predicted proteins | sample SS_ome_7_FD_132453 | JGI IMG/M metagenome (GOLD analysis project Ga0180434, IMG submission 132453) | Hypersaline lake sediment archaeal communities from the Salton Sea, California, USA - SS_1_D_2 metaG | ecosystem: Environmental > Aquatic > Non-marine Saline and Alkaline > Hypersaline >...
CTGCTTCATCGTGGGCCTGGCGGGTTCCCTGCTCGCCCTGCAGAACGGCTAGCTGGACTATACGATCACCAATTATCTATACTCCTTCTACCTTTTGATCTACCTGCTCATCGGCGGCGTGGCATCCCTGGCCGGTCCCGTTGTGGGAACGTTCGGCCTGTATTTCTTGCTCTGGCAACTCGAGAAGACAATGGGTGAATTCAGTGAGTTCCGCTGGCTGATGTTCGGCCTGCTTCTCATCGTGGTGATCATCTACTTCCCCATGGGCATCGTGGGAGGAGCCAAACGGTTCTGGGAGTGGATCAAGAAGAAGTACTATAGTAGGAGAGGGGAGGTGTACGGGTGACGCTGCTTAAAGTAGAGGGTCTTACCAAGCGTTTCGGCGGACTGGTGGCCGTGAACAAGGTGGATTTCGAGATATCCCAGGGCTCGATAGTCGGGATCATCGGGCCTAACGGCGCCGGCAAGACCACCCTTTTCAACCTCATAAGCGGCGCTCTTCCCCCCACCGGGGGGAAGATAATCTTCGACGGCACCGACATCACCGGTTGGAGGCCCTATAACATCGCTCGTCAGGGAGTTACCCGTACCTTCCAGACCACGGCCCTCTTCGAGGAGCTTCCCTCCTGGGTGAACCTGGTCATCGGCTACCGCATGCGCACCAAGACGGGCCTGTGGGATTCCATCCTGCGCACGCCCCGTTTCAGGCGCGAGAGGAAGGCCACCACCCAGAAGGTGGCGGAGGTGATGGGCTTCACAGGATTGGGAGAATACGCGCAGATGACCGCCGGCGACCTTCCCCAGGAGGCGCAGAAGAGGCTGGCCATCGGCGTGGCCCTTATGGGCGAGCCCAAGCTCCTGCTCCTGGACGAGCCCACCGGAGGCGTCGGCCTGGGGGAGACCGAGGACATCATAGCCTTGATCAATAAGATACGGGATAAAGGGATAACGGTTTGTGTCATCGAGCACAAGATGCGCATGATCATGAACCTGGTGGATCAAATCGTCGCCCTCAATTTCGGGGTTAAGATAGCGGGGGGTCCGCCGGATATGGTGTGCGAGGACCCGTCGGTGATAGAGGCATATCTAGGTGAGTGCATTGCTTGAACCGGATAAGAAACCCATGCTCGAGTTGGTAGACGTCAATTGCGCCATTAAGGGGCATGCCATCATAAACGGCGTCTCCCTTCATATCGAGGAGGGCGAGCTGGTGACCATCCTGGGGGCCAACGGGGCCGGAAAGTCCTCCCTCTTCATGACCATAGCCGGATTGATAAAGCCCACCCAGGGCCTCATCACCTACGAGGGCGAGGTCACCAACAAGAAGAAGCCGGAGAAACTGGTGGAGCGGGGCATATCCCTGTGCCCGGAGGGGCGCAGGCTCTTCCCCCTGCTCTCGGTGAAGAAGAACCTCCTGATGGGCGCCTTTACCCGCCACAAGGATAAGGAGGGCGTCGATAAGTCGTTGAGTGAGGTATACGAGCTCTTCCCCATCCTGGAGGAGCGCACCGACCAGGATGCCGGGACCCTGAGCGGGGGAGAGCAGCAGATGCTGGCCATCGGGCGGGCCCTGATGTCCAGCCCTCGGCTGCTCTTGCTGGATGAGCCCTCCCTGGGCCTGGCGCCCCTTATAGTGAAGGACATGATGGAGACCATAGTCAACATCAACCGCCGGGGAGTCACCATTTTTCTGTCGGAGCAGAACGCCAGCATGGCCCTGTCCATATCCTCCAGGGGCTATGTACTTGAGAACGGCCGCATGGTGCTGCAGGGCAGCAGCAAGGAGCTGGCCGATAACGAGGAGGTCAGGAAGGCTTATATCGGAGCCTGAAACGTTTTTTTGGGGGGATTGCCATGAAGGCCACCAGGTTATGTGACGAGTGCCGGGTACCGTTGGGCGTCGCTCGCACCATGGACTGGAATTCCGACGGGACCATCACCCAGAGAGATGACCCCACCCACCGACTTATATTCTTCGAGTCGGATAACCTGGATCGCCTCTGGTTAAGGCTCTCTGAGCTGCTGGATGTGACCCGGGAGCACGTGGCGGAACTGGTCATCGAGTCCAAGAGCCGGGCCACGCGGGCTTTTCTCTACCGCACCCTCCCCTGGTACGTGAACTTCCTGGCCCGTTTCATCGGCTACCGTACCATGATCTCCCGGATAGAGGCCCAGGGCCTGGTCATGGGATACGGGAAGATAACCGTCGGCGGCCAATACCCCGAGAGGGGGCGCCCGGAGAGGCTCACCGTTTTCGTGGAGGACCCCTACTCGCTGCCCCTGTTCATCGGCGACTTCAAGGGCGCTGCGGAAGTGCTGGAAAAACGCCTGGCCGGTATCACCTACCAGGCCCTCGACGCCAGGCGCCACCAGGTGGACGTGACCATGCAGGAGCAGCGCCTGGAGGAGGAGGCCTTCGAGCTGCCCCGGGAACATCCCATGAAGGCGGGGGATTTCCAGTATGAGCGCTGTCCCTCCTGCGGGGCCCCCAAGGACCTGGAGCAGTTCGAATGGGACATGGAGGCCGGGATCATAAGGGAAAAGGAGACGGAGCGCAGGATGGCCCTTTTCGGCACGGCCGGTCTGCTGGCCGTCTTCGATGCACTCACCCACGAGTTGGGCGAGCGGGTCACGGACACCATAATCGAGATAGAGAGGGAGAACTCCCTCTCCGCTATGAGGGTTGGTGAAGCTGAGAGCGGCTTCGAAGGCCTGAGGTACCTCGCCGCCCTGCGCGGCCTGGGTCTGCTCACCAAGATGGACTTGAACCAGGCCGGGATGAGCATGAGGATGGCCAACCCGGCCATCCCCGCCTATATCGTCGGCCTGGCATTGGGCACTTTCGAGCTGGCCCTCCATCGCCGCGGCAGCCATTACTGGAATATCGAGGACGACGGCGACCTCGCCATAGACATCACCCCCGTCTAAGGTGGGGTCAAAGCTTCATTCTTCAATTTTTTACATGACCTTATCTAACTTGTGTCTTCCATTATGAAAATTGAAGAATGAAGCTTTGACCCCATTTTTAGGGGAGGATGGCCGTGATGGAGGTTTGCACCTCCGAGAGCAGGGATTGATATCCGGCCAGAAGCGAGTTTATGCCCGATGAGAGCTGTTGCTGTGCCTGGGAAATGGCCGCGTTCATCTGCTGGGCCAGCGAGCTGAAGGAAGCCTTATCCCCGGAGTTCATGACCTGGGCCATCTGGTTGGTGATGTCGTTCATCTCCTCGGCCAATGCACCCATTCCCTCCCCGGCAGCGCCGGGGGTCTGAGGCGGCTGGAGCTGCGCGAGACTGGCCACTGTCTGCTGGGCTTTCTCCTCCAGCTGCTGCAGGAGCTGGCCATCCTGCAGTCGATCCGGCAGGCTTTCGATGCGGTCCACCACCGTCTCCAGCTGTTCGATCTCCTCAAGGGAAGGGACCAGCGTCATCAGGTAGTCGATCTGGCTCAGTGCCTCCACGGTCAGGTCCTCGAGATATACGTAGTACTCATAGATATAGGAATAAAGCTCCGCGTAATCCTCATACAACTCTTCGTAATCCTCGGCCACGTCTATGGCGTAGGTCAATGCCTCTTCCAGCAGCAGAGCCAGTTCCTCGAATTCGGCTTCGGCTTCCTCCAGCTCCTGCTGATAGACATCGGAATCGGAGAGGGCTTCCTCGGATTCGAGGTCCTCCATCTCCGTTATAGCTTCCTCGGCTGCGGCGTCGATCTCCTCATAGGCCTCGACCAATTCCTCCTGGCTCAACTTATCTCCATCAGCGGCTTTTTCTCCATCGGAGCCGTTGTCCCCCAGCACCAATACCAGGGTTACCACCAATGCGACAATCACGATCGCGCAGATGGAAATGACCAGGACCAGGGCCTTCTTCTTATCCCGAGCTTTACCACTTCCCATCTCGTTCATGCCCTATCACTCCTCTCGTGCGGACTGGCTTCGTGACTTATTCATAGAAACAGAATGCCTCATATATATTATCCCCACATAAAGAGAGCATTAAGTTTCTGTTAAAAATTTAGCATCGCTAAGTAATAGGGCCACATGAAAGCCGTCGTCGTGGGGTATAGTTAAGTGGTCGGTGTTGCAGCCGCCGGGCTGTCCCAATGGCTTTAAAGCGGAAGGAGGAATGGAGATGGGAACAAGGTTCATCGATCTGAGTATAACCATAGAGGACGGTCTTCCCTCCGACCCCCCGGCCATGATCCCCAAGATAATGTACATGGAGCACGAGGCCGGAGCCCAGTCCATGGCCGAGTTTTTCCCGGGTATCGACCCGCAAAAGGACCTTCCGGAGGGATTGGGATGGGCGGTGGAGATATTAACGCTGGCAACCCATTCCGGTACCCATCTCGATGCCCCCTGGCATTACCATCCCACCATGGACAAAGGAAGGCCGGCCCTCACCATCGAGGAGGTGCCCCTGGAATGGTGTATGGGACCGGGGGTAGTATTGGATTTCCGCCATTTCCCCGACGGGTACAGAGTGATGGCCAAGGACATGGAAGAGGCCTTCAAAAAGATGGATTACGAACTTAAGGAGGGAGACATAGCCCTGGTGATGACCGGGGCGGACAAGTTCTGGGGGAAGCCGGAATACCTCCTCAAGGGCTGCGGCATGAGCAAGGAAGCCACCTTATGGATACTGGACCACGGGGTGAAGGTGACCGGCACCGACGCCTGGTCCTGGGACCGCCCCCTTCCCCTCATCGCCAAGGATTTCGAGGAGAGCGGTGATTCCTCCCTCATATGGGAAGGGCACTTCGCCTCCATCGAGAAGGGGTACTGCCACATCGAGAAACTGACCAACCTGGAAGCCCTGCCCCCCTTCGGATTTACTTTCTTCTGCTTCCCTGTGAAGATCAAGAAAGCCAGCGCGGGCTGGATAAGGGCCGTGGCCCTGGTAGATGACTGAGGATTCTGAGAGGTCGAACGGATATGGCTAAAGCGATTGACGAGCACCTCCAGGGCCTCCTCGACAGGCTCGATGATATCCTGAAGTCCCATGACGCGGCCGCCTACCTTACCAGCTTCTACCGCGCCGGCCCCCCGCGCATATTTATCGGGAGGGACAACATAAGGCTCTTGGCCAAGCAAAAGGTGGGAATCCACTACGAGGAACCGCCTATTGACCTGGTTGCCAGGGGATACAGAGACCACGGATGGGGCAGGTTCCTCATAGCATACGAGTTCGAGCCCGGTAAAGACTTCGAGTTCGAGATGGAGGGCCTTGAGATGGAGAAGGAGTTCAGCCAGGAGGAGCTGGTTGAGGCGGTACGCGAGTTTCGCGACAAGTTAGGCATAGTCGACCTGGTCCCCCTCCTGGAGATGCAGCGGCTGGGGGGCCTTACGCCTCGAGGTGTCTCTCTGCGTATAAAAAAGCTTGACCCCGCCATCACTCCACCCGCTTACGCCCACGATGGCGATGCCGGCCTGGACCTGTGCAGTGCCGAGGATGTCAACCTCGAGCCGGGGGAGAGGGCCATGGTGTCCACCGGTTTCGCCATGTCCCTTCCGGAGGGACACGCGGCCTTCGTACAGCCGCGCAGCGGATTGGCCGCCCGGCATGGTATAAGCATCGTGAACACCCCGGGACTCATCGATTGCCATTATCGGGGTGAGGTTAAGGTCATCCTGATCAACCTGGGCCAGGAGACCTTCGAGATAAAACGCGGCGACCGCATCGCCCAGATGGTCATCCAGAAGGTCGAGTCCGTCCGTGTAGAGGTCGTGGATGAGTTGGATGATACCGAAAGGGGCGAGGGCGGCTTCGGCTCGACGGGGAAGTGACGCGGCGCTCGAAACGGTGATGTCCGGGACATCGTCATAGTTGACATGGAGAAAATGAGAGAAAGACGATACGAGCTTCTTTTGATATCGCTCGTGGCCCTGGCAATGGTTGCCGTCTTCTTCGCGGGTTGCGGTGGGGAGGCCGCCGAGGATGGAGAGGGCGACATCCAGGAGGGCGGGACTTTCCACGCCGGTATTGTCCAGGACCCCAAGAGCCTGGACCCGGCTTTCCTTCAGGATTCCGAGGCCATGCAGATAAGCAGGCAGGTCTTCGACGGCCTGTTGGAACATGATCCGGAGACCATGGAACTGGTGCCGGCCGTAGCGAAATCCTACGAGGCCAACGAGGACGCCACCGTTTTCACCTTCAGACTCCGGGATGACGTTATGTTTCACAATGGGCTGGAATGCAAGGCGGAGGACTTCGTATACTCCTGGAACCGCGTCTGCGACCCGGACACCAACAGCCCCGTTTCCTATCACCTGGAGCCGGTCAAGGGCTATGGTGAGGTGAGGTCGGGAAGGGCGGAGGAGCTGGAGGGAGTCAATGCCCTGGATGACCACACCCTGGAGGTGACCCTCTCCTATCCCAACGCCGACTTCGGTTATCATGCCGCCCACCCCGTCCTCTCCCCGGTTCCCCGGGAGGTGGTGGAGGAATACGGCAGCGACAGCTTCACCGAGCACCTGGTGGGCAACGGGCCTTTCAAGTTCAAAGAGTGGGAGCACGAACAGCAGGTGGTTTTAGATGCAAACGTCGACTACTACGACGAGGACCAGCCCCACCTGGACCAGGTCGTCTTCAAGATATACCCGGATGTGGGGGACGCCTATCTTGACTTCCTGGACGGTGCCCTGGATGATTGCCGTCTCCCCCAGACCGAGCTGGACGCGGCGCGGGAGCAATTCGGGGAGAGGGTGTTAGAGGTACCCATCATGTACGATTATCTCTACGGTTTCAAGATGAACGCCGAGCCCTACGCAGCTTCCAAGGAATTGCGCCGCTCCTTCAATTACGCCATCGACCGCGAGGTATTGAGCGAGGTGGACGCGGAGGGAACGCGCCGGGAGGCCACGGGGATAGTCCCTCCGGGCACGGTAGGCTTTCAAGGGGACGCCGGCAGGTTCTACTACGACCCCCTCGAAGCCGGCGGGCTCCTGGCGGAGGCCGGGTATCCGGAGGGCGGCGGCCTGCCCACCCTTGTCCTGTCCTACAATACCGGAGGCGGGTACGACAATATGGCCCAGGTGGTGCAGGGCGAAGTCGAAGATATAGGCATCGACCTGTTGATAGAGGGATATGTTTGGGATACTTATGTCAATCTCATCCGCAGTGAGGACCTCACCTTTTTCGGATGGAGCTTTCGCGCGGACTATCCCATCATGGATGAGTTTCTCAAGACTTTCCTGAGTCCCTCCTCCGGAGGGGCGGGTAACGCCTTCGGGTATGAGAACCCGAGAGTGGATGAGCTTATCCTTGCCGCCCGTCGTACGCCCGACGAGGCCGAGAGGATAGAGCTCTATCGAGAGGCGGAGGCGGTGATCCTGGACGAAGCCCCGGTGATCCCCCTGGTGGATTACACCACGGTCTGGGTATATTCGGATAAGGTAGGCGGATACCTGCGAACTCCGCTGGAATATACCCCTTACGAGATGGTCTATCTGCGCGGATGATGAAGGTCAGTGGCGCTCAGAGGGGGAAGCTCAGCCCGGCGAAGGTGACCGCTGAACCCTCCTGCGAGTCGAACCAATGACAATGGTCGATAAGCTCGCCCTCTCTATCACCCAGGGTTTTCACCAGGGTATAGATAGGCGGCAGGCCGCAGATATGCCGGGAATCCTTTTCGGCGGCTATATATGAGAAGAAACCCTCAGCGTCCCCTTCCTCCACCGGCTTGAGCATCTCCCTGTCCTTGGCTATTACCGAGGACAGCATTACCCCGTCCAGGGGCAGGGCGCTTCCGAAGCGCCGGCCCACATGGGCCAGGTCGGCGGAGGCCAGGAACAACGCCTTATCCTCCATGGCCGACAGGAGGCCCTGCAGGGCGGTGATGAAGGAGCTTATCTCCGGGTCCTCGGAGGGAGTACCATCATCCTCTATGAAGGGATGGAAGGAGTTGCAGGTGATGGGCAGTATTCGAAAGCGGTCCGCTCCACCGAAGATAACGCAAAGCAGGGGAAGTTGTATCTCGATGGAGTGTTCGGAGCGATGGGAGAGCTCATCCCCCAATCCCTCCATCCCCGCGGCCCGGGCTATGCCCTCCGCCAATCCCACATCGGTCTCCACCAGCCCGAAGGGAGTCAGGTAATTCTTGCCGGTCATGGCGAAAGGCCCCTCCATGTCGCCGTGACAGGTGCCCAGGATGACTACCAGCGGCTGGTAGGAACCATCGAAGGAACGGCCCAGTAGGGAATAGAGTTTGCCATAACACTTCTTACCTCTATCCAGATCTATATGGGGGGCGACGGCGCCGATAGGCAGGTGCCCCGGGGCCTCTACCTCCTCCGCCCCCTCCAGCATGGTCTGGATGAAATCGGCCAGAGCGCGGGGGTCGGCCTGGTATCCGCTTCCGGCGCTGATCATGGGGCGATTGGGCAGGGACAGATATTCGGCGTCCAGTTGGCCCTTGTATTCCCTGAAGGTGTCGTTGTCCAGCAGAAGCTGTTTGTCTAATTCATTGATGATGGATTCTATCTGGGAACTGGTTATGATATCGCCGAAACGGCGTACGTAAGCGGTCTGCAGATCTCTGAGGGAACGGGTGCCGTCGCATAAAGAGGCCACGAAATAAACGGGCGGAGGAAGGAGGACCAGGTTACTAAGGTAACCCTGCGGGTCCCGCAGGGCTATCATGTCCCGGCCTTCCTGCTTGACCGGGATCGGCTCCAGTTGACGAAGTTTCGGATTCTCCGGGATGTCCATCGCTTACTCGGTGAAGATCATTTCCAGTCCTTGCGCTTCTTAGACTCGCGTTCCATTCCCACATCCAGTGCCAGCCAGGCCTTGGCGCGGATGAGGTCGCTGGTGGTTTCAGCGGCGACCAGCCGCATCAGCGCTTCTACTCCCCTGGGGTCGCCTGTGCGGGTCAGGGCCTCGATGGCCTGAAAGACCAGCTCGTCATCGTCGTTGTCGAGGGCGCCGATGAGGCCGTCTATATCGCGCTCCCTCTCCAGCTTTTGAATATCGCGTTTTCCGAATTTGAAACGTGGCATGTAATCACCGTGAACAATTTTAACCCAGTTGCGCAGCGATGTGCCATAATCTGTCTCAGTCGGCTTGCGGATTAATCGCCGTTACCCTCCTGGCTTGCCCTGAGAGAGGCGAAGCGGTTGAGGTTTACCAGCGTCTCTCCCATCTTCTCGGGGGTATTCAATACGATAACCCCTTCCCGCTGGGCATCCTGCATCTCATCCATGAAAGAGGCGGGAGCTATGAGACAGATGAATACGGGTTTACCGTATTTGCGCCCTATCTCGGCGTACTCACGGGCGGGGAAGGCTGGTCCTGAACCGGCGCCGCTGACGAAAACGGCCACGGCGCAGCCGATGTCCTCCTGAGACAGGGCCAGGTCGGTGGACCTGAGGTAGAGGGAGGGGTCGGTCCAGGCGAAGGCGAACACGTCCAGGGGATTGCGAGGCAGGGCGTGAGTGGGGATGAACTCCCCAATGGCCCTGGCGATATCCGGCTCGAGCTCGGGAAATCGGACCCCGCCCCTCTCGCAGATATCGCTGATGACGACGGCCGGTCCAGCGGTATGTGTGGACATGAACACGCCGTTTACGGGAAGGGAGGCCCCCATAGACAGGGCCTTGGCCGTGGCGGCCATCTCCTGGCTGGAGCATACCTGCAGCAGTCCGGCCTGCTGAAAAGCCCCATGGTAGACGGCCTCCGAACTGGCCACCGAGCCGGTATGGGAGAGGGCGGTCTGGGCCGATTTCTCCGTATAGCCGCGGTTATAGACCAGGATGGGTTTTTTACGGGAAGCACGGCGGGCTTTTTCCAGGAATACAGCGCCCTCGTCCAGGCCCTCTATGAAAAGGCAGATGACCCCGGTCTCGGGGTCCTCCGCCAGGTATTCCACCATGTCCGCGAATTTGACGTTGGCCCGGTTTCCGATGCTCACGAACTTGCTCATGCCCACCCCCTCCTCGATGATGCCGTTGAGCATGACGTTGCCCATGCCCCCGCTCTGGCTGACCGCGGATATGTTTCCCTGCGGGAACTCGGCCAGGGGGCTGGCGAAGGTGGCGTTCAGGTTGGCGTCGACGTTGACCAGACCTATGCAGTTCGGGCCGATCAGTTTCATGTCTACGGAGTCGGCGATGCGGACCAGCTCCTCCTGGAGGGTCACCCCTTCCGGTCCCGTTTCCCTAAAACCCCCGGCGAAGATCACTCCGGCCCGGCCGCCCCTCTCCACCGCCTCCCGCACGGCGGGCACTACCGCCTTCTCGGGTATGGCGTATACGAAGAGTTCCACTCCCTGGGGTAGTTCGGAGATGGAATGATATGCCCGCTGGCCTTGTATCTCATCACCCGCCCTGGGGTTCACGGGGTAGATCTCGCCCTCGAATCCCGCGGATGTCACGGCCGCCAGGGCATGGAATCCCAGCTTGAAGGCGTTATCTGTTGCCCCCACCACGGCGACGGAACGGGGCTGGAAGAGAGGGCGAAACCTCTCCAGGACCTCGGAAGCCATATCGAATCACCTGCACTCTGGTACGTGTTTCCTGTTCGGCTAACCCGGCGTTGTTGCAAACAGCACCTGCGTTCACGGTCATTAATATATCATCTTTACCCGGCGCTGATGGGCGTTCAGCCGCTTACCACAGAAAAACAAGCCACCGTTTTATAGCCGGTGGCCTGTTTGTATATGCCGAGATGCTCTTCGCGTTATACCTCAAGCATCCTTTCGAATGCTTTTAAACCCAGTCCGGAAAATCCCTAGGATTTAGGCTCAGATATCTTCTCCAGCTCCTCCTCCGTCGCCAACCCCGGGCGGTAGGTGGCCTTACGGATCTTGTTGAAGACCACGTTCATGGAGCGCGAGAAGACGTTGGGGTTGGTGTGCTCGATCATTTGGGTGATGAAACGCTGGTTCTTGTTCATGGCGTTGGCCATCCCCTCGGCATCGAGATGCTTGATCAACTTGGCCATGAAGTCGGGGTTGCTGTTCATTACCTCCGCCAGTACCTTCGGATCGAGATAGTCCATCATCTCCCCGTAGATGGAGGCGCTTTCGTTAACAGCCTCGGCCAAAACCTTGGGATCCATAGTGGACATGGCTCCGGAGATGAGGCCGGGTTTGTTGGCCATCTTACCGCTCATTTCGCCGATCTTCCTCCAGAATGTGCTCATATTTCCCCCTTTGGTAATCATAATTGACTGCCTAGTTATTGCCGATGCCTTATTGTGTAATATGATTATATTATGAAATGGACCTGTATCAAAGGCCTATTTAACTGGGAATATATAATGGATAGTATATATGACTTAACAGTCATCATAACTATCTTTATTTTCAACTGTAAAAAAGACATCTTTTCATAAGGGTAATATGCGCTCATCAAGCCTCACCGGCCGCGATATATCATCTGCGTCACGATTCCAATCATCTCTGCCTGGGATGCCTTGCGGGATGATAAAGCGGGATGATAAATAGGGATATGATTCCCATGTTTAAGCCCCGACATCGAGGGAATAATAGAGTTCACATAACGCAGGGGAGCTCGATAGAAGGAGTGATGAAATGGAAGAGTATCTGGAGATCGTCGAGGGGGATAAGAAGGAGCACGAACTTATGCTGTTTGCCCTCTCTACCTGTGGCTGGTGCCGCAAGGCCCGCAACTTCCTTGACGGCAACAGCTTTGCCTATCGCTATGTCTACGTGGATCTCCTGGAGGGAGACGCGCAGAAGGAGGTTTTCGAGGAGGTCAAGAGACGCAATCCCCGTAAGACCTTTCCCACCCTGGTGGTAGACGACGATGAGGTGATCGCTGGCTTCAACGAGGATAGATATTCGGAGGCGCTGCTGTGAACGAGGAATATTCTCAGGAGGTCCTGGACCTCTATGAAAAGCTGAACGAACAGGCGGAGTCCTACGGCTATCACTTGAACCCGGATAAGGAGACCACACTTTTTCTGGTGGACGGCCTTTACCGCAACGGGGAGCGTTACGGATATATGCTCTGTCCCTGCCGCATGGGTGAGGGGGATAGGGACAAGGACCTGGATATAATCTGCCCTTGCGACTACCGCGACGCCGACCTGGAGGAGTTCGACCAGTGCTACTGAGCTCTCTACGTATCCCAGGAGGTCCTGGAAGGTAAGAGTGAACCGGAGGGTCAGATCCCGGAGAGAAGGCCGGAGCCGGAGGAGTTGGAGAGGATGCGGGAGGAGAAGAAGGCCGCCGCAGGCCGGCCCGCTGCCAGGGAAACGACGACGCCTGTCTGGCGATGCAAGGTTTGCGGCTATCTCTGCGCCCGCGAGCTGCCCCCCGGCAAGTGTCCCATCTGCGGAGCAGATCGAGATCGTTTCGAGGAATTTCCCTTGTGACGCCCGATAAAAAGGGCTCCTCCTGAGGAAGAAGGTCCCTATTCTCCAACCTGTAAAAGGATGTCCCCTTCATTGACCTCGATCTCGAAGTATAAAGTGACGATCGACTCCCCCCAGGCACTGTTCACAAAGGTTATGCCCTCTTCGCCTTCGCTTTCCCGCTCGAGCTCGGGGGCCTCTATGTCCCCGGAGTACGCCTTGGCCCTGACCTTTACCCCGACATCCTGAGGGAATCGCAGCGAGACATCGCCAGAGCTGTTGAGTATCTCCGCGCCCAGGCCGCTCTCCCATGTCCCCAAAAGGTTTATGTCGACATCACCGCCGCTGTTATCCACGTCCAGCCTGGTGTAGGAGGTATATTTCCCTTTCAGGTCAAGGGTCACATCGCCGCTGTCCTGAATGACCTTTAACCTCTTCAATGAGGACATATCTCCCGAGAGGTCGGCATAGACCTCCCCGCTGCCGGAGTCTATATCCAGTGCGAGAAGGGAGGGGCTGGAGAGCTTGAAGGAACCGTCGCTGGCGTGCAGCCTGGCGTCGATCTCTAAGGGCACCTCATCGCCGAAGGTGATATCCCAATCGTTGCGGTGGCTCCATAAGGTCGGCGACCAGTCTTCCCCTGCCTGCCCCACGGTCAGCTGTCCCTTCCCGTCTCTGGATGAATAATCGATATCCGGCTCCCAGCTGTCGATGCTGTAGGTGAAGGTGCCCTCGAACATGGTGCCGCTCTCCTCCGTGACGACCAGCTCTCCCTCACGGATCTCGAGCAGCGCCACTACCTCCTCCGCTTCTTGCAGGTTCACCTTCCTGGTAACGGTGCGTGTTTCCCCGAGCTTGATCAGCGCCCAGGGGACAAATGTGGCGAGGATTGCGACCATGAAGACCAGGTTTATAGCGCCCAGGACGATGCCCGCGGTGGAGATACCTTGCCCGCCGACCCTCCCCTCGGATTTTTTAGTCTCTTTCCTCCCCAGGATCCCGAAGACTATAGCCAGAATGGCTCCCAATATGGGAAGGCACATATAGGCGAGGGCGCCGAAGATAAGGGAGGCCACCGCCCAACCACTGGTTTTCTCGGGCCTCCTGGCGTAATCGGGAGGGGCGGCTGGTGGGGGAGGAGTCAGGCTGGCGCCGCAATTACGGCAGAAGGTGTCTCCCGGTCTAGCTTCCTTACCACAATTAGCACAGGTCATAAGCTTGCTATTCCGTCAATCCCTGCTCCTGCTTTATCTTCTCCATTTCCCTCTCGACCATCTTATGCCTGGAAGTATCGCCCTTGGAGCCCAGTACGTAACCCAGGATATGAAAGGCCAGCCCCAGGCCCCATCCGGCCATCACCCAGAGAAACCAGGGATAACCGGCCCCGGATAACGCCCAGACGACGACCAGGAAGGCGTTTACCACCACATATACGCCGATATGTTCCAGTAGGGCTATCCTGCTTTTCACCCTTTTCTCCGCCATCTCCTGCAGGGATGACTCGCCTGGTGGGGTGGACGGCGCAGGAGCTGCTGCGGTAGGCGGCACGGCGGCGGGGGTTACCGGCGTCGGGGGAGGAGAGGACGGTGGAGCTTGCTTGCCTTCCTCCTTGCCCTTGGCTGTTGTGGCGCCGCAGGCATGGCAGAAACTATCGTCCTCCTCGATGGGTTTACCACACTGATTGCAATAAGGCATTCTCTCCCTCCTTTTCTCAACACCTTTCGATAATTATACAGCTTGAAGGGGGAAACGAAGCCATCGGATGGGTGATTTTCAGCTCTTGCCCCGGCTGGGTATCTGTAGATATCTTGCTTGGATTCCGAAGTAATCAAGGAGGCGTTTTCTTTTCTATATACGGGGTACAAAGATTGCAAGCGGAAGACAGAACCAACGATAAAACCGGAAGCCAGCCCATGGGTGAGCTGCTCGAGCTGCGCCTTCGCATTGCGGAATTGGAGGAAAAAGAGGCCAGGCGCCAGCGGGTGGATAAAGCCCTGCGGCTCAGCGAGAAATACTTTCGTACCCTCATAGAGAATACCCTGGACGTTGTAACCATGCTCGACAGGGATGGAGTCATCACCTATCAGAGCCCCTCCATAAAGAAGGTGCTCGGGTACAGCGAAGAAGAACTGCTCGGGAAAAACGTTCTGCATTATATCCACCCCGATGATTCTGCGATGATTGTCGAAGTTCTGGCTTTGATAGTGGATTCACCGGATGACATCAAATCCTTCAAGTTCCGCTTTCGACACAAGGACGGCCCATGGTGCGACCTCGAGGGCACGGGCAAGGCCATTATCGAAGGCTCCGAGCTGGTTGGCATCATCGTGAGCTCCCGCGATATCAGCAGGCGCGAGAAGATTGAGGAGGAGCTTCGGAAATACCAGGAACACCTCGAGGACCTGGTGTTGGAGCGAACGGCGGAACTGGAGAAGACCAATTATCTCCTCCACAGGGAAGTAGGCGAGCGCAAACAGGCCCAGGAAGCCTTACAGCGTAGCGAGAGGTATTATCGTTCGCTGGTGGAAAAATCCTTCGACTTCGTCTCGATATTAAACGCCGATGGCTCCCAACGCTACATCAGCCCCTCGGTGGAGAGGATTGCGGGCTATAAAGCGTCGGAGCTGATTGACAAGAATCCCTTCGAGCTCATGAACCACGATGACGCCCTGGAGGTGACAAAAGCCTTTTCCCTTATCGTCCAGGAGCCTGGACACGAGGAGCATGTGGAATACCGCATTCGGCACAAGGACGGCTCGACCAGGTACCTGGAAGCCGTGGGCAAGAACCTGCTCGACGATCCCGCCGTGCAGGGAGTAGTCGTGAATACCCGCGATGTCACCGAGCGCAAGCAGGCCGAGTTGGAAAAAAAGCGCAGCGAGGAGTATTTCTCGGAGCTCTTCAAAAACGCACACGACCTCATTTTCGTGGTCGGTGAAGACAGGTTGATAAAGTTCGTGAACTCCGCTATCGAGCCCATGCTTGGATACAAGGTGGAGGAGATTATGGGCCAGGACGCTTTCGACCCGGTCCATCCCGACGATGTACATAAGATCACCGAATCTCAGATGGAGGCTGACCAGCCCCAGACTATGGAGATCAGGGTGAGGCATAAGAACGGCTCATGGCGTTGGCATGAGGCGACCGCTACCGACCTCTTCGACCATCCGGCAGTAATGGGATTGGTGATCAATGCCCGCGACATAACCGACCGCAAGCTGGCGGAGGAGATACTGAGGGCGGAGAAAGAGTTCACCGAGAACACTTTGAACTCGCTGGCGGATATCTTCTATGTCCTTGCGGTCGATGGCAGAGTGCTTCGCTGGAACAAGGCATGCAACCGTGTCTTGGGCTATAGCGATGAGGAACTTTCCTCGATGACCGTCTTCGACTTCTTCGAGGAAGAGGACCAGCAGCGTCAGTATGGATTCTTTCAGACGTTGCTGCAGAAAGGTCAGGCCGGCATCGAGGGAGATATCATAACAAAAAATGGAAGGCGAATCCCCTATAATTTCCACTCCACCCTTCTCACAGACCAAGAGGGTAATCACGTCGGCGTATGCGGTGTGGGGAGGGATATCACCGAACGTAAGGAGGCGGAGGAGGCCCTGCTGAAAAGCGAGGAGAAGTTCCGCTCCATCGCCGATGCCGCCATGGATGCCGTTCTATCCATCGACGAAGGGGGACACATCTATTATTTGAATGCCGCCGGCGAGAGGATGTTCGGATACACGTCCCAGGAAGTGACGGGCAAAGAGATGCATACCATCCTCATGCCCGAGAGATTCCGCGAGGTCTTCCGGCAAGGCATGGAGGCCTTCAGGGCTATGGGAGAGGGCCAGTTCCTGGGAGAGACCCACGAGTTCCCGGCCCTCAGGAAGGACGGCACCGAATTCCTGGCGGAGGTCTCTATCTCCACCTACCAGGTGGAGGACAACGCCCATTACGTAGCCATCGTTCGTGACATCACCGAGCGCAAACGCATAGAGGAGGCCCTGCGCGAGAGCGAGGAGAAGTTCCGGTCGCTTATCGAGAACGCCATGGATATCATAGTCATCCTCGACAACGAGGGAAGAGTCACCTATGTAAGCCCGTCAGTGAAAAGGATTGCGGGCTACGAAGTGGACGATTTAATAGGCAAGAACGTCTTCGACCTCATCCACGAAAAGGACCTCGAGAGGGCCCTGGCGGCCTTCGAGCGGGGGACCGGCCGGCCGGGCGGCATGGAGCATCTGGACCTAAGCTTTCTGCATAATGACGGGTCTTGGATAATGCTGGAACTAACTGCATATACCCTTCTCGATGAACCCTCCGTCGGGGGGGTGGTCATCAACGCCCGCGATATCACCGAACGCAAGCGCATGGAGGAATTCCTCAAGGAGTCCGAGGAGCAATATAGAGACCTGGTCGAAAACATCAATGATGTTATCTTCAGAGTAGACACCTCGTCTGTCATCACCTACATCAGTCCGGCTATAGAGAAGATCGGGGGCTATACGCCGGTGGAGCTGGTGGGGCATCCATTTATCGATTACGTGCATCCCGACGACCTGCCCGGCCTGCTTGAGAGCATGCAGCGCACCCTTGAAGGCGAACTGGAACCCTACGAATATAGGGTCTTCGACAAACAGGGGAAGGCTGTATATGTACGTACCTCCAGCCGCCCGGTGGTCAAGCAAGGCCAGATAACCGGCATAGCCGGTGTCTTGACCGACATCAGCGAGCGCAAGCGGGCCGAGATGGCGATACGAGAATCCGAGGAGAGGTATCGAGACCTGGTCGAAAACATCAATGATGTTATCTTCAGAGTAGACACCTCGTCTGTCGTCACCTACATCAGCCCAGCCATAGAGGGGATATCGGGCTATACAGCGAAGGAGGTCATAGGGCAGTCAGTCACAGACTTCATCCACCCCGATGATTTACCCGAGTTGCTCACGGATTTCCAAGAGACGCTCGAGGGGCGATTGCCTGGAACGCAACCACTTGAATTCAGGGTATTGGACAAAGATGGAAGCATCAAGCATGTGAGGACTTCCAACCGGGCACTGATGAAGGACGGCCGGATAACCGGGTTCAGTGGCGTCATGACCGAAATCACCGAGCGCGTAAAGGCTGCGGAGGCGCTCAAGGAGAGCGAGGAGAAGTTCCGCCTCCTCTCCGAGCAGTCCATGATAGGCATATTTATCATACAAGACGATGCCATCAAGTACGTCAACCAGGCGGCATGCGATATCTTCGAGTACACCATAGAGGAGGTCTTGAAGTGGGAGCTGATAGAGTATGCCAAACTGATACATCCCGATGACCTGGCTCATGTCGTAGACCAAGTAAGAAAGAAGCAGCTGGGCGAGAAAGATGCAGATGCCAATTACGCATGCAGGATTAATACTAAGAGCGGAAAGACAAAATGGATTGAGGTCTATTCAAAGTCGATACTCTACGAAGGCCGGCTGGCGGACCTGGTGACTTTAACCGATATTACCGAGCGTAAACACATAGAGGAGGAGCTCAAGCGCAAGGAGGAGCACTTCCGCTCCCTGATCGAAAACGCTTCGGACGTCATCGTAGCCATAAACCAGGAAGGAATAGTCAGCTATATAAGCTCTTCCGTAGAGCGGGTGCTTGGGTATAAACCAGAGGAAGTGCTGGATGACGTAGGGTTCGCATTAATCCACCCGGACGATCTCCAGAAGGCCGCCGAGATATTCAAACAAATAGTGGATGACCCGGGCAAGACCTACTCAATCGAGCTGCGCGTGCGGCATAAGGATGGTTCGTGGAGAGATATCGAGATAAATGTGAAGAACCACCTCGACCACCCCTCCGTTAAAGCGATCGTTGCCATTTATCGTGACATAACAGACAGAAAGTTAATGAGAGAGAGGTTGGAGAGCATAAACCACCTCTTCCTCAGCCTGGGCGCCGACCTCATCGCGAACATGGAGAGGATAGTGGAGGCGGCTCGATATATCCTGGGAGGGGTGATGGCCACCTACAGCCGCACGGAGAAGCGCAGGTTCTCCATCCTTTCCACCGCTCCCGGCGAGGACGGCTTGATCTTCACTGAAAGGCCCGAGGATTATGCCTGCTTCGAGAAGGTCTCCCAGGGCATGGACGAGCCCCTGCATATACAGGATCTCGAGGATTCGGAGTACGGGGAGAAGGACCCATTGGTGGCCAAGTATGGGCTGAAGTCCTACCTGGGATATCCCGTGAAGACGAGACAAGGGGTCACAGGCTGCCTCGGCATATTCTTCAAAGAGCCAAGGGAGTCCTCCCATGACGACCTGGAGATCATGGGGATGCTGGCCCGGTCCCTCTCGGTAGAGGAGGAGCGCTTATCCCGCGAGGAGAGCTTAAAGGATTTCATCGATATCGCCTCGCATGAACTCAGGCATCCCATAACCCTCATGAAGGGATATGCCCTGACCATAAGGGATAACGAGGATAAAATCGATGCGAGTGCTAAGAAGAATTTCCTGGGTATCATCAACGAGGCAGCGGACCGCCTCAGCATGCTGGTCAAGGAACTCCTGGACGTCTCCCGCATAGAAAAAGGCCGTTTCTCCATTGACAGGCAGAATACGCGCCTGAAACCCCTTCTCGACCGCGCCGTGGAGGAGATGCATGAGAAAGGTTGCGAAAACCCCTTCCATTTATCTCTATCCGAAGAAGTGAGTATCTGGTCGGTCGATCCAGAGAAGCTTATCGGCGTACTGGTCATCCTCATGGACAACGCCGCCAGCCATTCCCCCAACAACTCCGATATAGAGGTGATGGCAGAGCCCAGCGACGGGGCATTGCTGGTGTCCGTTTTGGACCGCGGCAAGGGGGTTCCGGAAAAAGACCGCGAGCTCATCTTCGAGCGCTTCTACCAGGTGGAGGATGCCCTGCACCACTCCAGCACCGGTATGGGCCTGGGGCTGTATATCGCTAAAGAGATCGTAGAGGGCCACGGCGGAAAGATATGGTGCGAGCCCCGCGAGGGCGGCGGTTCCGCCTTCCGTTTCACCATCCTTTAACCATCAAGATCGCTCTCTTATCCTATCCAGGGATTTCTTTATCTTGCGCAGTGCGTTGAGATACATGAGCGCGAAAACGGCCACGGCTATCACGAACCCCGGGGTGCTCCTGTCCTTCAAGGTGGCGAAGTTGATAGTCCAGCCCGCGCCGTATACGCGGGGCGTGAATATCCTGGGGTCCTCCCTGTTCCACATGCGCTCCCTGAACCTGGACAAGGTAGGGAAGCGGAAATCGTAGGGAATGCCCAGGAATCTGCCGGCTTTTTTCATCGTTATCCCTCCCGTATGTAATGACGTCAAACCTTGAGGTTTATGTTTCCGCTCGAGGCTTCGATGTCGAGCCGAATGGTCACGTCCGATATCCCGTAGGCGTTGTTGACGTAGGCGTCGCCCCGCTTCCTCAAGCCGGAGGCGCTGATGTCGCCGGAGCTCACGTCCGCCGTTATATAGACGCCGACGTCATCGGGCAGCTGTATGTTTATGCTGCCGGAGGAGCTGTCGATCTCGCCCTCCAGGTCGTTTTGCCAGTCACCCTTGAGGTCGATATTTACGCTGCCGCTGCTCGAGTCCACATCCAGGGTCATCGCGGCCGAATATGTGCCCTTGAGATCCAGATTGGTACTCCCGCTGCTCTGGTCTATCCTCACCTTTCTCAAGGAAGGCTGGTCGCCGGAGACATCGGCGTTGGTGCTGCCGCTGCTCGAATCTATATCCACATTGAGCAGGGACAACCTGCTCAGGTTGAGATCGCCGCTGCCATCGCTCTTCCTAACGGTGAGGTCGATGGGTACGTCTTCGTTCAACTCTATCTTCCAGTCGTTTTTGGCGTTCCAGAACACCGGTGTCCACCAACCTCCGCCCTGTTCCACCGAGAGTTCCCCTGTGCCGTTCCTTACCCCGTAGTCGATATCGGGCTCCCATCTGTCCACGTTATAGGTGAATTCACCCTCCATCAGCCTGTTGGTCCCTCCAGCCATCTCCAGGCTCCCGTCGTGTATATTGAACTCCGCCACCACGGTATCCGCGCCCTCCAGGTTCACCGTCCTTGTCTCCGTACGCAGCTCACCCATGTTGACGATGGCGAAGGGGACGTAGATGGCGGCGAATAGTACCAGGATGGCCAGGTTCACTATGCCCAGCACCAGCCCCGCGGTGGCCATGCCCGAGCCCGTGACCTTGCCCTCGCCCCTTTTCACATCCCTCCTGCCCAGGACCCCGAAGACGATGGCCAGGATGGCGGCGGCGAAGGGAATACACAACCAGGACAGGATGCCGAAAACGAGGGAGGCTATGGACCAGCCGCTGGCCCTTTTGGCCTCAGAACCCGGAGGGGGAGGCACCTGCCCCGTCGGTGGCGAAGGCAGGGGTGCTTCCGCGCCAACTTTCGCTCCGCATTGGCGGCAGAAGGTATCCCCGGGCCTCAGTTCCTTCCCGCATGAGCTGCAATCCATGTGAACCTCCCTTATCAATACAACATGCTTTTAATGCTATATATCCAGGTATGTCGATTATAAAACGATTACCTGGTAACCGGCATCGACACCCCCAGGCCTAGGGGACACGCCTGGCTTCAGGCCTGAAACCCCCAGAATAGGCTACGTAGGGATGCAAACGATAAGGCTCAGGCCTGAAGCCAGGCGTGTCCCCTAGGCTTGATAGAATAGATAAGCCGCTCTAGATTGGGATCTTAGATCGTGTTGTTGAGGTTAGGGGTGATGTCGCAATGCTTAAGAGGTTAAGAAAAGCTCTTTTATATTTTCTATTGGGCGTATTCACGGGTATTCTCATCAGCAGAAAACCCGAGGCGTTAGCCCTCAAGGTCAACATGTCGTTGTTGAAGAGGGAGATGCTAAAGCAATGGGGCGAGGAGAGGGCGAACAGCGTAATAGCCGCCTTCCGCGAATACTATGAGGAGCTCCCCGAGGATGATGTGGAGATGAAGGGGGTTATGAAATATCACCTGGAGATCGCCCGCCAAGGGCTGGCCCTCTACCGGGCCTTGTCGGATGAACTGGGGAGGGGGGAGGACCCCGTGGAGGTCACCCATCAGCTCATGTGGGATATCTACATGAAGAAGCCTTCGCAGGTGATGGGTTCGGTGATGGCCAACGCCAGGGACCCCTTCGACGGATTCGCCCAGGGCCTGGTCTGGACCAATGCCCATGTCTTCCCCGAGCCCTACTGGAGAAGGACGTATGTAGATATGGAAGATGGCGTAGGGATGGACTACACGGGGTGTTTCTACTACGACTACTTCAAGAGCAAGGGGGTGCCGGAATTAACCAGGGCCTACTGCGAGATGGACATCCGCCAGGCCGAGTGTTTTCCGCCCCAGATCGAGTTCGTAAGGAAAAAGACGCTGCCCACCGGATACGACAAGTGTGATTTCCGGTACTATAAGAGAAGATAGAGAATAAGCATTAAGAAGAAGCATATTATATACGTCTTCATAGAAATCCTATATAAGTCGCCGATAATGTTTCTTATGTAAAGTAGGGGATGTTTTTTGCTGTTTTTTGCATTCGAGTACCTACCTGCTGCGGCGTAACTCTGAGAGCGTTTCTGAGGGCCGATCAGCATCTTAGGAGTTTTTAATACTTCTCATACC
>Ga0180434_10002964_pt1 | contig 21951 bp, 20 predicted proteins | sample SS_ome_7_FD_132453 | JGI IMG/M metagenome (GOLD analysis project Ga0180434, IMG submission 132453) | Hypersaline lake sediment archaeal communities from the Salton Sea, California, USA - SS_1_D_2 metaG | ecosystem: Environmental > Aquatic > Non-marine Saline and Alkaline > Hypersaline >...
AGAATCGATCCATTCCGAACAATTCCGAACAATTTCTGCAAAAAAAGCGCAAAAAAGCGCGCGTTTTGCCTTACCCATCTTAACATTTCGGGCCGGAATCGCCCCTCACGGGCCGGAAACGGCGATTCCGACGCCCAAAACCCCCCATTTCGCCCCCCATCTCCCCGGAAAAGATTTCAGTCGCAACAATGTTTATGAATATGAACCCCCGCCCCACGCCGGCCGCGAGCCGCAAAGGAAGGCAACAGGCAACAGGCACCGGCCATAGTTAGCCGCCGGCCTTGGCCGGCGCGTCATCAAAACGGCCACAGCCAACGGCCGCGGCGAGATCCTTCGCTCCGCTCAGGATGACAGCACAAACAACGGCCGGGCAAGCCTCTCATGAACGCAGCCGAAGGAACCGGCCGGGGCACACGGCAGGGTGGGGGCATGGCCGGAAGCAAAACCTTGTCCCCCTCGGCGGCGGTCGGTATAGTAGGACGAGCCCCGGAAACGGTGCCGCCATGCCCATCCGACGAGCCATCGAGGCCATCCTGGAGGAAATGCAGCGGGCGATGGCCGAGGTCTCGCCCGAAGGGCTGGACGACCTGACCGAGGCCATCCTTCAGGCCGACCGCATCTACGTGGCGGGCGGCGGCCGGTCGGGGCTGATGGCCCGGGCGCTGGCCATGCGCCTCATGCACCTGGGGCTGGTGACCTACGTGGTGGGCGAGACGACGACGCCGGCCATCCAGGACGGGGACCTGCTGGTGGCGTGCTCGGCCAGCGGCGAGACGCACGTGACGGTGCTGGTCTCGCAGGTGGCGCGGGAGGCGGGGGCCCGCGTCTTTGGCATCACGGCCACGCCGGAGTCTCCGATGGCGCGGCAGGCGGACGAGACGATCATCATCCCGGCGCCGTCGGAGCGCGGGGGTGGGGGTGCGGTGGGCGAACGCTCCGCCCAGTACGGCGGGTCGCTCTTCGAGCAGTCGCTGCTGGTGCTGCTGGATGCGGTCAGCGCCGAGATCGGTCGGCGTCTCGGTCGGGGTCCGCAGGACCTGGCCTCCCGGCACGCCAACCTGGAGTGAGGGAGCGGCCGACGGTTGACAGGCGTAGGGTCGGCCCGTAGACTCGGACCCACGGACCCAAGGACGCCCCCATGACGGACTCCACCGCCGACATCGCGCCCGTCAACCTGCCGTACGTCCAGGAACCCGCGGGTCTGGCGGCCCGGGCAGGCCGGTGGGCGATCCGGCTGGTGGGCCAGGTGCGTCGGCAGTATCTGTGTCGGCTCCGGCCGGGATACGTGGTTCGTGCGCGTCAACGTCGGCGGGGCGAGTGCCGGCAGTGCGGCTCGTGCTGCCATTTGACCTTCCGGTGCCCGTTCTGGCGGTCGGACGGTCTGTGCGACATCTACGAGCGGCGGACGCGCACCTGCCGCGACTTCCCCCTGGACGAACTGGACCTGCGGCTGACCCGTGTGCCGTGCGGCTACTGGTTCGAGGCGGAACCCGAGGACGCCGACGGTGCGGATACCGCTGGCTAAATACGGCGCGGTGCAGGTCGCGGTCTTCGGCGGAGTCTCGCTGGCGTGTGCGGCAGTGTCGGCGTGGTGGTGCTGGTACCTCGTGCCGCTCTTTGCCCTCGCCTTTCTGTCGACCCTCTTTTTCTTCCGTGACCCGTCGCGGCGTGCGCCCGGGGAGGGGGGCGTGGTGGTCTCGCCGGCGGACGGCCGGGTGGTGGAGGTGGGCGAGGTGCAGGAGGACGCGTTTCTTCGGGCCCGCGTCCATAAGATAGCCATTTTCATGTCGCTGCTCGACGTGCACGTCAACCGCGTGCCGTGCGACGGCCGGGTGGAGGCGCTGGAGCACCGGCCGGGTCGGCATCACAATGCGGCAAGGGGGGCGGCGTCGCGGGAGAACGAGGCCCTGGCCATGGTCCTGGCCGAGGTCGAGGGCGGCCGGCGGATCCTGGTGCGGCAGGTGGCGGGCGTGGTGGCGCGTCGGATCGTGTGCGAGGCTGCCGTGGGCGACCGGGTGGTTCGCGGTCGGCGATACGGCATGATCCGGTTCGGGTCGCGGCTGGAGGTGTTCGTGCCGGTGGAGGCGGGTTTCGAGCCGGCCGTGGGGATGGGGGAACGCGTGCGCGCCGGGGAGACGGTGCTGGGGCGGTTCCGATGAGAATACCTCGCGTCCTCGTCCTGCCGTCGGTCTGCACCCTGGCCAACGCGCTGTGCGGGTTCGGGGCGATTACGCTGATGACCCACGCCCTGCTCGGCGCCGATGCGCCGCACACCATCGGCCCGACGGACGTGAAGTGGGCGGGGTACCTGGTGCTGCTGGCGATGGCGTTCGATGCGCTGGACGGTCGGCTGGCCCGCTACGCCCGCGCCACGAGCGACTTCGGCGGCCAACTGGACAGCCTGGCCGACGGGGTCAGTTTCGGCGCAGCGCCGGCGTTCCTGATGAACCGGATGGTCGTGGAGAGCCTCCGCGGCGCCGTGCCGGAGGCGCTGGAGGACGTCCTGCGGGTGGCGTGGGTGTGCGCGGCAGTGTACCTGGGCTGCGCGCTGATTCGTCTGGCCCGCTTCAACGTGGAGAACGTGCACGAGGAAGAGGCGCACCTGCACTTCAAGGGTCTGCCCACGCCGGCCGCCGCCGGGGCGCTGGTGGCGCTGATCATCGTCCTGGCCGAGTTCATGGAGGAAGGCACGTATCCGCGTCTCTCCGGGGTGATGCTGTGGGTCCTGCCGATCGTGGCGGCCGTCCTGGGCCTGCTCATGGTCTCGGGCATTCGATACTCGCACCTGCTGAACCTGTTCGTCCGTCGTCGTCGGCCCATCAGCCACCTGGTGCTGCTCCTGCTGGGCCTATTGCTGGTCCTGGTGCTGCGGGAGGTGATTCTGCCCATCGGGTTCGGGGCCTACGTGCTGAGCGGGCCGGTGTGGCACGCGGGCCGGCGTCTGCGTGGTCGGTGGCGGCGGGCCGGCGGCTAAATGTGAAAGGTGCCGTGGTAGGCGAAGGCGGGGCCGGCGGCTAAATGTGAAAGGTGCCCTGGTAGCCGCCGTTGCCGTTCGCCTGTTGCCTATTGCCCGTTGCCTATTGCCTGTTCAATACCCTTGACAGTGTTTCCCCGCCGCCCTACCATCCGCCGAGGCCGAGGCCCGCCCCCGGGAGAGCGCGGCCGGCCGCTCAAAGAGGTATCGCCATGCGTTCCGAGGCGGTTTCGATGGGTCGAGTTCTTCGAGGGGCAGCCCTCCTGGCCTCCGCGCTCGCGTGCGCCTCTGCCTTCGGATGCAGGTACATCACCTCGGCCCGGATGTGGGCCGACTCGGCCCGCCCCGCCGGCCGATTCTCCACCCGCGACGAACAATGGGTCTGGAACGGCGAACCCGTCACCTTCGAACTCGAATGCGACCCCGGCGCCGTCACCTTCGTGGTCTTCGGCACCAACGGCGAGGAGACGGTCGTCTCCGTGCCCCGGGTAGAAGGGCGGTACCGCTGGACGCGGGCCTTCCACTGCGGCGCCGAGCCGCAGACCCTGGAGGTCTACGCCATCCCGTTTCTGCTCCGCGGCAAGTGCGACTGGGTCCACGACCGGGCGGCCGACACGTGGCACTATTACCCCGGCCGGACCGGGGAGCCCGACGTCCAGGCGGCCCCGGAGCAGCGCATCCGCGTGACGTGCTACCGCAAGACCCTTCGCTACCGATTCGAGGGCCGCGGCGGGCCGCCGAAGGCGCTGACCCTCACCCTCACCCGGGCCGACGGCGGGCGGACCGAGGTCACCGGCAGCCTCCAGGCCGGTTCCGGCCACCCGTTCGAGGTGACCGGCCCCGCCGACGGCGTCTACACCCTGGCCTACACGCCGACGCACGATCAGGTGAGCCGGGCCGGCACGACCCATGCCGCGCTGCGTATCCGGCACGCCGACGGTTCCATCCAGCGTCTTGAACAGGACGTGGAGACTCCTTGAGCCACGAGAGACGGCGCATGAAGATCCAGTCCGTCCGAGGCACGCGGGACTTCTACCCGGCCGAGATGGCCGGCCGCAACTGGCTCTTCAAGCGGTGGCGGCGGGCCAGCCGGCGGGCAGGGTTCGTCGAGGTCGACGGGCCCGTCCTCGAGCCGCTCGACCTCTATACCGAGAAGAGCGGCGAGGAGATCGTCGAGCAACTCTACTGGCTCCAGGACAAGGGGGGGCGTCGGCTGGCGCTGCGGCCGGAGTTCACGCCGACGCTGGCCCGCATGATCGCCGCCCGCCAGGCCGCCCTGCCGGTGCCCGTCCGGTGGTTCAACATATCCCGTTGTTTCCGTTACGAGCGGGCCCAGAAGGGACGCCTCCGCGAGTTCTTTCAATGGAACGTGGACCTTCTGGGCATCGAGGACGAGGTCGCCGACGCCGAGTGCATCGCCCTGGCGGTCGACGGGATGAAAGAGGTCGGCCTCGGGCCGGAGGACGTGGTGGTCCGCATCAATGACCGCCGCCTCCTGGCCGCCCTGATGGGCCACCTGGGCGTGGCCGAGGACCGCGTGCCGCAGGTCTTCGCCGCCCTGGACAAGCGCGACAGGGTCCCGCCGGAGGCCCTTGAGGAGATGCTGGCGGGGGCCGGCCTCTCGGACGACCAGCGCGGGGGGCTCGACCGCATCCTGGCCTGGCAGCGCCTCGCCGACATCGACCGCAAGGAACGCGCCACGCCGGAGGTCGCCCAGGCCGTGGCGAGCCTGGAGCGGCTCTTCGGCCACCTGGAGGCCTTCGGCATCGCGGACTGGTGCCGGTTCGACATCGGCATCGTCCGGGGCCTGGCGTACTATACGGGGCCCGTGTGGGAGGTCCACGACCGCCGGGGCGAGTTTCGCGCCCTCTTCGGGGGAGGGCGGTACGACCGGCTCCTGGCGGACGTGGGCGGCAAGGCGATGCCCGCCTGCGGGTTCGGCTGCGGCGATGCCGTCCTCGGTCTGCTGCTGGAGGACCGTGGCCTGCTGCCGGAGACGCCTGCGGCGGCCGAGTTCTACGTCGCCTCGGCCGGCGCCGCCGACACCCGCCACGTCCTGGAGGTCGTCCGGCACCTTCGCGGCCGCGACCGCGCCGCCCTGTTCGACCCGAAGGGCGGCAGCCTGAAGCGCCAGATGAAGAAGGCGAGCGACGCCGGCGCCCGCTTCTGCGTCATCGTGGGCGACGGCTTCGTCGCGGCCCGCCGCGTGACCCTCCGCGAGATGGCCTCCGGCGAGCAGCGCGACATCGCCCTGGAGGACCTGGGCGCGTAGCGGGGCCACGCAGCCTGTCGCGCGGCGGGTCTCCTGACCCGCCGCGTTAGGCCAGAATGGGCGTTCCGGCGCGGTGTGCGGAGACCCACCGCGCAGGACGTTCTTATGAGGCGGCATGGCGACGATGGGCCATGGCCAACCGCAATATCATCTACGAGGCCTGCTTCGAGGACTACCTGCGGTCGGCCGGCATCCCCTACGTGGCGGTGGACGAGGCCAAGAAGGCCATCTTCGCCGGCGTCCACCTCAAGAGTTTCGACTTCGTCGTCTACAGCCCCGCGGGGCCCAACCTGCTCGTCGACGTCAAGGGCCGACGCTTCCCGTACCGCGGCGGTCGGCGGTGGGAGAACTGGGCCACCCGCGACGACCTGGACAGCCTGGCCCGGTGGGAAGAGGTCTTCGGTTCCGGGTTTGCAGGCCTCCTCGTCTTCTGCTATCATCTGGTCACGGACGGTGAGGCCGGGGCCTTCGACAAGGTCCACCGCTTTCGCGGCGAATCGTACGGCCTGGTGGGCGTCTATCGTCGTGCCTACGTCCAGGCGTGCCGCACGCGAAGCCGCGCCTGGAACACCGTCAGCGTGCCGACGGCGGCGTTCCGCGACATGATTCGGCCCGTGGCCGAGTTCTGCGGAGGCGACACATGAGGAGGGGCGGCAAGGCGAGGCCGGACCGGTGGCGGCGTCCCGTGCGCTGCGGCGTCCGGCTGAGGGCGCTGCTGCCGGGATGGGCGGGCCTTGCGCTCGCGACGCCCGTGCTGGGTGCCGGCGACCCGGCCTCGAGCGGGGCAGGGGGGACCATGCCCTCGTTTCTTTTGCCGAGCCTGATGGCTGCCGGCATGAGCCTGACGGTCCTGGCCATCGCGTGCAGGCGGTTCCGGAAGAAGTAATTCGGGCCACGTGCCCGCCGAGGGGCACACAGCAAAGGAGCATTCCATGAATGGGAAGAAACTTGCCATCGGCGTCCTGGTCGCCCTGGCCGTCCTGTTGGGCGGCCTGGTGGCCGGTGCCCTCCGCCACCGCGCCGCGCAGGCGCAAGGGGGCGTGTATGCCACCTATCTGGTGGCGGCGGCCAAGGTCCGCCAGGATATGTCCAACTTTCTCATCCTCGACACCGAGAAGCGGGGGCTCATCGTCTACAACATCGAGCTGCCCGACTACCGGTTGAACCCCACCGGCGTCCGCAGGTTGGATCGCGACTTCCGGCGCCAGCGGTAAGCCATCGGCACCCGCCATAACGGAGACATCACAATGAAGGCTAACGACCTCATTCTTATCGCCCTGATTTGCGTCAACGTGTCGCTGGCTTCCGCAGCCCTGGTGCTGTACGTGGCCGACGCCGAGCCGACGGCGCAGGCGACCATGTCGAACCGGGCCGGCGACTACATCATGGTGACCGGCCCCGTCACGGACGCCCGCGAGGCCGTGCTCATCGTCGACGTCGTGGCCCGGCGAGCCAACCTGTACGTGCCGAAGGCCGGTGCCACGGTAAAGGGCGTGGAGTTCGAACTGAAGAGCAGCCGCAACCTGGCGACGGACTTCGGGGGCTGATTGTCGAGCCGCCACGGGCCCGATACCGGCATGGGCTGGTCCACCGAATCGTGCGCGCGGCGGGCCGAGCAGGGCATCCCCCTCGGTCGAGGGGACGCCCTCCGCTTGCTCGCCCAGGGCCGGGCCGACCCCTGGCCCCTGTGGCGGGCCGCCGACCGCGTCCGACGCCGGTTCCACGGCCGGACCGTCCACCTGTGCAGTGTCGTCGCCGTCAAGGTCGGGCGGTGCGGCGAGGACTGCCGGTGGTGCGCCCAGAGCGTCCACTGGCGGGCGGCCGTCGAGCCGTACGGCCTGCTTTCGACGGACGCGATTCTGCGGGCGGCCGAGGCCGCCCGACGGGCCGGCGCGGCGCACTTCGGCCTCGTCTCAAGCGGCGGCTCCCTCTCGAGCGCCGAGTTCGACGCCGTCCTCGAGGCCGGCCGGGCCGTCCGCGAGCGGACGGGGCTGGCGGTGTGCGGCAGTTTCGGGGCGCTGACGTCCGCGCGCGCCCGTCGGCTCGTCGAGGCCGGGTTCGCCCGCTACAACCACAACCTGGAGACGTCCGCCCGCCACTTTCCGCGCGTCTGCACCACGCACACGTGGGAGGACCGTCTTCGCAGTGCCCGGGCCGCGCGCCAGGCCGGCCTCGGCCTGTGCTGCGGCGGGCTGCTGGGCATCGGCGAGACGGACGCCGACCGCGTGGACCTGGCCCTGGCGGTTCGCGACCTCGACCCGGCGGTGGTCCCGATTAACACGCTGCACCCGATTACGGGCACGCCGCTGGCCGGCGCCGAGCCTCTGGCTCCTATCGACATCCTTTCCCTCGTGTCGGTGTACCGGCTGCTGCTGCCCCGGCAGACCATCGCCCTGGCCGGCGGGCGGGAACGCAACCTGCGGGACCTTCAGTGCCTCATGTTCGCCGCCGGGGCGAACGGGTGTCTCCTCGGCCACTACCTGACGACCCGGGGCCGCCGCCCCGAGGAGGACCTGGCCATGATTCGCGACCTCGGCCTGCACCCGGCCGGCGTCCCCGCCTCTTCGGGAACCGGCCATGGCTGACGCCCGCGACGTGGTCGTCACCGGCGTCGGGCTGGTCCTGCCGACGGGCGTGGGGCTGCTGGCCGCCGACCCCGTCTTCGCCGGACGCACCGCCGTCGGCTACCTGAACGGGGCGGTCGGCTTGGCCGGGGCCATCGGCGCGCCCGTGCCGGACTTCGTGCCGCCGCCCGGCACCGAGGGGCACGACCGGGCCGTCCAGATGGCAGCAGCGGCGGCCGAGGAGGCCTGGCGCGGGGCGGGCCTCGACGCCGACCGTCCCGCGGCAGATCGCGTGGCGGTCCTGGTGAGCCTGAGCAAGGGAGGCGTCTTCGCCCTCTGGCGCTGGGCAGGGCAGGGCGGTGCTCTACGGCCGTGTGGCCCGGCCGGATTGTCCGGCCGGGAGATCGCCCGGGCCGACCCCGCCGCCGCCGGCCGGCTCCTGGCCGGGCGCCTCGGCCTGACCGGGCCCCTCGTGACGCCCGTCACGGCGTGTGCGTCCGGCGGGCACGCGCTGGCGTGGGCAGCCGGCCTCATCCGGCGGGGGACGGTGGACGCGGCGGTGGCGGGGGCGGCCGAGGCGTCGCTCCACCCGCTGGTGCTGGGCGGCTACCGGCGGATGGGCGTTCTGGCCGACGCCGGCGCCGATCCGGCCGCCGCCGTCCGCCCGTTCTCGGCCACGCGTCGGGGCTTCGCCGTCGGCGAGGGGGCGGGCGTCCTGGTGCTGGAATCCGCCGCTTTCGCCAGGCGGCGGGGCGTGCGGGGGCTGGCGCGCCTCACCGGCTGGGCCACGGGCTGCCACGGGGCCGGCCTGACCGACGTGGACGAGAGCGGCGAGGCGCTCGGCCGGGTCATCCGCGAGGCCCTCGGCCGGGCACGGACGCCGACCGAGGCCGTCGACTACGTCCACGCGCACGGCACGGCGACGCGCGTGGGCGACCCGGCCGAGGCCCGGGCCATCCGCGCCGCCCTCGGCCGGGCGGCCGACGGCGTCAGCGTCTCCTCCACCAAGGGTGCCCACGGGCACCTGCTGGGGGCGGCGGCGGCGGTCGAGACCGTGCTGACGGTGCTTGCCATCGACCGCTCCCGCGTGCCGCCCACCGTGAACCTGACGGACCCGGACCCGTCCATCGGCCTGGACTGCACGCCGCTGCGGCCGCGGACGCGCCGGGTGCAGCGGGCGGTGAAGATCGCGACCGGCTTCGGCGGACAGATGGTGGCCCTCGTCCTGGCCGCTCCCGGCGGGGAGGACGCGTGATTACCTGTGGCATCGACGCCGGCGCCCGCACGACCAAGGCCGTCGTCCTGGCCGACGGAGAGGTCCGGGCCCGGACCATCGCTGCGACCGGGGGCGACGCGGCCGGCACCGCCGAGTGCGTGCTTGCCGAGGCGCTGGGAAGGGCCGGGGCCCGCCGGGGGGACCTCGCCGGCCTCGTCGCCACCGGCTACGGGCGGGGCGTCGTGCCCGGGCCGGCCGTCACCATCACCGAGATCACGTGCCAGGCGTGGGGCGTTCGGCACGTGGTGCCTGCGGTTCGTGGCATCCTGGACGTCGGCGGGCAGGACAGCAAGGCCATTGCGCTCGAGGCGGCCGGCCGGGTCCGCGACTTCGTCATGAACGACCGCTGTGCCGCCGGCACCGGGCGGTTCCTGGAGGTGATGGCGTCGGCGTTCGGCCTGGGGCTGGAGGAGGCGGCGCGGCTGGCGGCCTCGGCCGAGACGGCGGTGCCCATCGCCAGCACGTGCACGGTGTTTGCCGAGTCGGAAGTGGTGAGCCTCCGCGGCCAGGGCTGCGCGAGGGGGGCGATCCTGGCGGGCGTGCACGAGGCCGTGGCGTCCCGGCTGCGGGGGATGGTCGAGCGGGTCGCGATGGACGGGCCGGTGGCCTTCACGGGAGGCGTGGCGCGGAACCCCGCTGCCGTCCAGGCCGTCCGCCGGACGCTGGCGGCCGAGGTGGTGGTGCCGGCCCATCCGCAGACGACGGGCGCCCTGGGGGCCGCGCTGCTGGCGGCGGAGCGGTCGGCTACATGATTTCCGGCCGCTCGATCCGCGCGAGCCAGTCCGCCAGGTCCTCCCACGACAGGTCGGCCTCCAGGGCCTGGAGTTGGCGGTGGAAGGTGTCGGCCTCGGCGTGGAAGCGGCGGGCGACCTCGAGGTGGCCGGGCCAGACGCCGGCCCCCTCGAAGCGGACGGCATAGTCGTGCCACTCGCGTCGCGCCCAGGCCCAGACGTCGATGGCCTCGGCCAGAGAGGCGGCGCCGCGGCGGAACGCCCGGCGGGCCTCGGCCTCCCGGCCGGCGGCGCGGGCCTGGAGGCACGCCTCGAAGGCGTCGTACATGCGCTGCGTGAGTTCCTTGCCGTACCACGAGAGGTTATGGCAAGGCTGCTTGTAGATGACGGCCTTGCCGAGTCCCCGCCCGAGGGAGTCGTATCGCTGGTCGACCTTGCGAGCCAGGTCGTACCATTCGTAGGCGATGAGGAAGGGGCTGCGTCCCTCTTCCTCGCGGACGCGGTCGCGGTAATAGAAGGCCTCGCGACTTCGGCCGAGTTTTTCGGAGTAGATTCGGCCGAGTTCGGCCAGGATGCGGGCGCTGTGCGGGTTCCGTCGGTGTCCTTCCCGCATGAACTCGGCGCCCCGGCGGATCCACTGGTACTTCCGCTCCAGCGACTGCCACTGGACGCTGACGTTCCAGGCCAGGTTCCATCCGTGGTAGACCCACATTTCCGGGTAGTCGCCCTGGAGGGCGGCGATCTTGGTGTAGCGGTCGATGAGGTCGAAGTGGACCTTCTCGTGCTTCTCCTCCTCCACCTTGATCCAGAGGTACACCACGTACGGGCCGCGGAAGCCGCCGAGGATGAGGGTGACCGCCCTGGAGGGCAGGTCGCTCAAGGCCAGGGGAGGGCGGCCCGGAAGGAGGCGAACCTCGGCCCCCGAGGCCGTCGAAAACCCGAACTGCGAGCACAGGGCCAGCCGCCGGCCCGGCGGTTCGTGCCGACCCAGCAGCCGATGACGCCGCGGCTCCACGACGAACCGCCGAAGCGGATAGACGCCGCCGGCCAGGAGCCCCGCGACGAGCAGGAGCCCGATGGCGGTGGTCCGCCAGCCGGAGCCGTTTCTTCCCCCGCGGCCTCTCATGCCGCCACCTCCCGCTTTCGGAGCAGATGCCCCCCGGCCGCCACCAGCGCCGTCGCCACCGCGAGGACCAGGGCGAGCGAGGCGCCCAGGTCCCACCACGCCATGGCCTCGCCCATGTTGAAGGTGTGTGGCGGCAGCAGGCCCTGGAGTTGGAGATGGGCGAGCATCCACTCGCCGCCCGGCAGTGGCTTCACCCGCTCCGCCACCAACGCCGCCAACCGGCCGAGAAGGCCGTAACTGAGGAAGATGCGGCCGACGGTGCCCACGGCCAACAGCGCCACCATCCCCAGGATGCTGACGAACCACGAGAGCCGGGTACTCACCATCACCGCCGCCGCCGTCAGGACCGTTCCGAACAGGAGGACGCCGAAGGTCCCCTTGGCCAGGTGGAGGGCGAACGGGTCGCCGTCCAGCCGCAGCCGCACGCTCTCGGGCAGCAGGCCCAAGTGGTCGCCCTCGGTCAGGCACTCCAGGCGGACCCGGAGCGGCCCGCCGTGCCAGAAGTCCCGGTCCAGGTACAGGAGCGTGGGATGGTGGCCTTCGGGCGTGAACTCGAACACCCGGCTGGCCCCGGTGTCCGGGCGGATGAACGTGGCCCGGGCGCCGGGCTGGACCGTGGCCGGGCTAGAGACGTCCAGCGAATAGGCGATCTCGACGGCCGTGGCGCCCTCGTCCAGCGTGCCGGCCGGCACGTCGTCGAAGCGGAAGAGGGCAGCCTGCCGCGGCAACTCGGGCGCCCCGACGAGCGTCGGCCGGCCGAAGCCGAACATGACGCCCGCCAGGCGCCGGGGCGCCTCCGTCAGCCGCACCGTCCGGGCGCCGGGCCCCACAATGCGGACGGCGCCGGCCGCGGCGCCGACCACGTCCCCGGGGCCGGAGGCCAGCACCTCCAGGAACAGGTCGCCCTTCTCGGGGACGGCGAAGGCGCCGTCGGGAGGCGAGGTCGGATCCGCCGCCACCGCCGGGATGCGGACGGTGCCGGCCGGCGGAACCTCCTTTTCCACGGACTGTTTGAGCGGCCGCGGCCTCGGTCCGGCGGCATTCCGGGGTCTCGGCGGGCGGGCCACCAGGCGGACGACCGCCTTGACGGGTTTCTTCTCCGCGCCGGGCGGGCGGTGTGTGGCGAGCGTGAGTTCGATGTGGGCAGCCCCGGAAGCCGTCCACTCCCGCAGGGGCGTCTCCGCCAGCGGCCACTGCAGCCGCATTCCCGTCCGGCCGAGCACCCAGAGGACGCCCGGGGCCTGGGGCGGCTCGCCGGTGAAGCGGACCGCGAACTCCGGGCCGGACGAGGCCTGCCGGTAGCGGTAGGTGGCGAGCGGCCCCTGTCGGGCCACCGCCGCCAGCGGGTTGAGGTCGGCGGCCCGTTCGGTCCGAGGGCGGGCCTCCTGGAGGCGTCGGTCGGCCAGCGACCGGATGTCTATGGCCCTGGCGCGGACGTAGGCATAGAGGCCGACGCCCACCAGGGCCAGCATCGCCGCCAGCAGCAGCGCCAGACCCAGGACCTTGCCGGTCACCACCTCCCGGCGGCCGAGGGGTTTCGTCATCAGGGTGTAGGCCACGCGGGACTCCATCTCCGCGGGCGTCGGATACGTGGCGAAGAAAACGGACAGGATGACCGTCAGCACCGTCATGACGAGCATCCCCGTGCCGACGGCCGCAGGGATAGCCTCAAAGACGGGATCGAACCGGGGCGAGAAGAGGTCCGTGACGATCGCGAGCGCCAGCGCCAGCGGCGCCAGCAGCCACAGCCGCAGACGAATCCCCTGGCGGAACGTGACCAGCGCCACGGCGGCCACCCGTCGACCGGCGTCTCGCCGACGGCGGGCGGTGACGGCGGAACGGGCATGGGCGCGGGCGGTATCCATCAGGCATCGGCGTCCGGGGAGGCCGGCTCGTCGCGGTCTCGGCCGCGGGCCTCGGCGCCCACGACCCGGAGGAACAGGTCCTCCAGGGTGGTGGTGGGATGCTCGGCGGCGAGAATCTCGGCCCCCGCCTGCCGGCCGGCCGAGACCATCGCCTCGCAGGCCTCCTCGGACGCCCCCCTGGCCTGGACCTGGAAGACGTCGCGGACGGTCAGCAGGTCGCGGACCCGGCCGAGTTCCCGCAGTTCGCCCCGGGCCAGGATGCCGATGCGGTCGCAGACGTCGCGGACGTCGGCCAGGAGGTGGGAGGAGAGGAGGATGGTCTTGCCTTCGCCCTTGAGACGGAGGATCAGGTCCTTCATCTCGCGGGTGCCGATCGGGTCCAGGCCGGTGGTCGGCTCGTCCAGGAGGAGCAGTTCGGGGTCGTTCACCAGGGCCTGGGCGAGTCCGATGCGTCGGCTCATGCCCTTGGAATACTCCCGGAGGGTGCGTGCCCGTGCCCGGCGGTCCAGGCCGACCATGTCGAGCAGTTCGTCGGTGCGGGCGCGGCGTTGGCGGGGAGAGAGGCCGAAGAGCCGGCCGTAGAAGTCGATGGTCTCCTCGCCTGTCAGGAAGCGGTGGAGGTACGATTCCTCGGGCAGGTAGCCGATCCGCTGGTTGACGGCCCTGGTGCCGGGCGGCATGCCCAGGACGCGGGCCCGGCCGGCGGTGGGGAAAATCAGGCCCAGCAGCAGTTTGATGGTGGTGCTTTTGCCGGAGCCGTTCGGCCCCAGCAGGCCAAAGATCTCGCCCTTCTCCAGCGCCAGGTCCAGGCCGAGGAGGGCGTGGACCTTCTGCCGGCCCCAGAAATCCTTGTAGACCTTCGTCAGGCCCTGGGTCAGAACGGGATGGGGCTCGTCCATACCCGCCTCACAGACGCGGCAGGCCCCGGACCGTGGCGGGCGCCGGGGCAGGGGGGTCATCGCGACTTCTGCTGCCGCTGCTTGCGCAAGGCCTGCCGCTGGGCCTTTCGCAACTGTCGGCGACGGCGCTGGCTGGGCTTCTCGTAGTAACTGTTCTTCTTGATTTCCTTGTTGAGCCCTTCCTTCTCGCAGAGTTTCTTGAACCGCTTGAGCATCTTCTGGACGGACTCGTTGCCTCTCTGTCGGACCTTGAGCATATGTTCTCGGACGCTCCTTTCTTCTCTCAGGTTCCCGTTCCATCCCCGGCCAACCGACCTATCATACCGCATGGCCGGCCGACAGGCAACCCCGTTGCCGGCCGATCCCACCCCTGTTTGATGCCATCCCGCGCGGTGGCCCTCTTGGGCCGCCGCGCAGCAGCACAGAATGCCGCACGGTGTCTCTCCTGATGCGCCGCGCCATGCACCGAACCGCTGAAGACCGGACCGGCCCCCCAGAAGGGTAAAGTTGTCAGGCCCGGACCATCGCCAACGGTTCCCGGCCGGGCAGACCGGGGCCCCGGGCCGCCGATGGTTCCCGGCCGGCCAGACCGGGGGGTAGATCGCCTGAAATCGCCGTAAAACGTTGCGCGCTGGCGGAAAGGGCGCCGGCCGGCCACCCTGGCACGACAAACGTGCCGTGGCCTGACGGCGGCACGGTCCGTACCCATGCCAGGGTGGCACCCGGCCGGGCCACAGGGTGAGAACCAGGGTCTCGAATCGGCCCCTGCAGGGCGGGATCCGCAACGTCCGATAATCAACCTTATGTTGCGCATCGGGCCGGAAGATGCCCGGGGCCGGACGGAGAGAAAATGCCTTACGGACGGCCAAAACGCACCATGGATCACGGGAAAGCCACGCCCCCGGCCCAGCGGGACGAACCGCCGGGCGGGCGGATTCACATGTCCAGGAGATCGTCGTCGGAAATCTGGAGGGTATCGTCGTCCTCGCCGCCCGAGCCGGCGGCACCGGGTTGGGAAGGTTTTTTCTTTCTCTTCTTGGACGAGTTGGACGAGCCGCCTCCTTTACCGCCCGACATGTGTTCGAGGCTGGCGAGGATATCATCCTCGGTGGGCGGTTTGGTCGGTTCGGCCGGTTTGGCCTTGGGTTTTGCTTTGCCCTTGGGCTTGGCCTGGGGCTTGAGTTGCGGTTTGTCGGGGGCCTCGGGGGCCGGCTTGGCCTCGGGCTTCTCCTTCACGCCCTCGACCTCGACGAGGAACGTGAGCGGCCCGATGGTCACGTGGTCGCCGGGCTCAAGTTTCTGCTCCGTCACCCTCTGGCCGTTGACCAGCGTGCCGTTGCCGCTGTCGTTGTCGCGGAGCGTGAGGCCGCTGGTGTCGTTGGTGATCCTGCAATGCCGGCGGGAGACGCGGGTGGAGGCGATGATAAGGTCCCTGTCCTCGGCCCGTCCGACGGTGAGGATGCCTTCCGGGACCTCCACCTGCTTTCCCTTCGGATTGCCCTTGACGAGGTGGAGTTTGGCTTGCATGGATGCGTTCTCCCGGCCCAAGGCCGATAGTATCCGTCCTAGCCTTGCGGGACGATACCAGAAGTTGAAGGGGCAATCAACCCAAATCCGGGAGCGGTCTCCCGGCCGGCGGTCGCCCCCGTGCCGTCGATTGCTTGTCCATCGGTGCGCCCCAAGCGGCACGCCCGGTTTGACAAGCGAACCGTGGCAGGCGGGTGTCCCGCCCGGTCGGCGAAAAGGGTTGACCCGCCGCTGCCGGGCCGATATAAGGGAGATTCTTTACGAGGCGGTGCCGCGCCCTCCCCGCGTGGACCGCGACCTCCGGTCGCGGCAATTTCCCGGTGCCGTGGCATGACCGCAGCCGAAGGCTGCGGCTCACGCGGGAATATGGCGGCTCACGGCCTGCGGCGCGTGCGGGAAGATGACGGCTTACGGACTGCGAACCACGCGAACACCGGACGCATAGGAGAGGCAAACGATGGCAAAGTCAAAGAAGTATGTTTATTTCTTTGGAGACAGGAAGACCGAGGGCCGCACCGGGATGAAGGACCTGCTTGGCGGCAAAGGGGCCAACCTGGCCGAGATGGCCAGCATCGGGCTGCCCGTCCCGCCCGGGTTCACCATCACCACGGAGGTCTGCGACTACTACAGCCGGCACGACGGCCGCTACCCCCAGGGGCTCAAGAAACAGGTCGAAGCCCACCTCGACCGGCTCCAGAAGGCCACCGGCAAGACGTTCGGCCTGGGCGAGAATCCCCTGCTCGTCTCGGTCCGCAGCGGCGCCGCCGTCTCCATGCCCGGCATGATGGACACCGTGCTGAACCTGGGGCTGAACGACCAGACTCTTCCCGCGGTCATCGCACTCACCGGCAACGAGCGCTTCGCCCGGGACGCCTATCGCCGATTTATGCAGATGTTTGGAGACGTCGTTCTGGGAATGGAACACGAACACTTCGAGGAGGCGCTCCAGGCCGTCAAGGACCGCCGCGGCGCCGACCTCGACACCGACCTCGACGCCGACGGTCTCCAGGAAGTCTGCGAGGCCTACAAGGAAGTCTACGAGCGTAACGGCCAGACCTTCCCCCAGGACGCCCGCGAGCAACTCTGGGACGCCATCGCCGCCGTCTTCGGGTCCTGGGACAACCCCCGCGCCATCAAGTACCGCCAGATCCACGACATCCGCGGCCTCAAGGGCACCGCCGTCAACGTCCAGACGATGGTCTTCGGCAACATGGGCGAGGACAGCGGCACGGGGGTGGCCTTCACCCGCGACCCCGCCACCGGCAAGAACGCCTTTTACGGCGAGTTCCTCATGAACGCCCAGGGCGAGGACGTGGTGGCAGGCATCCGCACGCCCAAACCCATCAAGGAACTCCGCAAGATCAATCGTGAGGCCTACGAGCAACTCACCGACATCCGCGAGAAACTTGAGCAGCACTACCGCGACATGCAGGACGTCGAGTTCACCATCGAGCGCGGCACGCTGTGGATGCTCCAGACGCGGACGGGCAAGCGGACCGCCGCCGCCGCCACCAAAATCGCCGCCGACATGGCCAAGGAAGGCCTCATCGACGAGCGGGAAGCCGTCCTACGCATCGACCCCAAGACCATCGACCAGTTGCTCCATCCCCGGTTCGACCCGGACGCCGAGAAGGACGTCCAGCCCATCGCCAAGGGGCTGCCCGCCAGTCCCGGCGCCGCCGCCGGACAACTCGTCTTCACGGCCGACGACGCCGAGGCCTGGGCCGAGGAAGGCAAGCCGGTCGTCCTGGCCCGCGTCGAGACCAGCCCGGAGGACGTGGGCGGCCTGCACGTGGCCGAGGGCGTCCTGACCACCCGCGGCGGGATGACCAGCCACGCCGCCGTCGTCGCCCGCGGCATGGGCAAGTGCTGCGTGGCAGGCTGCGGCGACGCCTCCATCGACTACCAGGCCAAGACCCTGACGGCGGGCGGCACCACGCTCGCCGAGGGCGACTGGATCAGCCTCAACGGGTCCACCGGCCAGGTGTATGGCGAGCGGCTGCCCACCGTCGAGCCGAAACTGACCGGCCCCTTCGCCCAGATCATGAAGTGGGCCGACGCCTACCGCACGCTCGGCGTCCGCACCAACGCCGATACGCCCCGCGACACCGCCACCGCCGTCGACTTCGGCGCCGAGGGCATCGGCCTGACGCGGACCGAGCACATGTTCTTCGAGGGCGACCGCATCGTCGCCATGCGCGAGATGATCCTGGCCGACGACGAGGAAGGCCGCAAGAAGGCCCTGGCGAAACTCCAGCCCCTCCAGCACGAGGACTTCGTGGGCATCTTCAAGGCCCTGAAGGGCCGGCCCGCCACCATCCGCCTCCTCGACCCGCCCCTGCACGAGTTCGTCCCGCACGACGAGGTCGGCCAACAGGAAATGGCCGACCACCTTGGCGTCAGCGTCGAGAAGATCCGGCAGACCGTGGACGCCCTGCACGAGTTCAACCCGATGCTCGGCCATCGCGGGTGCCGGCTGGGCGTCATCTATCCCGAGATCACCCGGATGCAGGCCCGGGCCATCTACGAGGCCGCCTGGGAAGTCAAGGGCGCCAAGCCCGAAATCATGGTGCCCCTCGTGGGCCACGTGAAGGAACTGGCGAACCAGAAGCGGGTGATCCTGGAGGCGCTGGACGAGGTCCGCAAGGAGAAGAAGGGCGGCAAGATTCCCTTCGAATACAAGATCGGCACCATGATTGAGGTGCCGCGCGGCGCCCTGACGGCCGACGAAATCGCCGACGAGGCCGAGTTCTTCTCCTTCGGCACGAACGACCTGACGCAGATGGGCTGCGGCTTCAGCCGCGACGACGCCGGCAAGTTCCTCCGCCCCTACGTGGAGGAGTACGGCATCTTCGACGCCGACCCGTTCCAATCGCTGGATACCGACGGCGTGGGCCAACTCGTCGAGATTGCCGTCCGGAAGGGGCGGAAGGCGCGCTCCGGACTAAAACTCGGCATCTGCGGCGAACACGGGGGCGACCCGGCGAGCATCGATTTCTGCCACCGCGTTGGGCTCGATTACGTCTCGTGCTCGCCGTACCGCGTGCCGATTGCCCGCCTCGCCGCCGCCCACGCCGCCATCAACCACGGCGACGCGCCGAAGACGAAGGGCGCGAAGAAGTCGAAGGCCAAACGCAAGAAGAAATCCAAGTCGAAGGGCAAGAAGGGCGGGAAGAAGACCCGCAAGAAATCCAAGAAGTAACCCCCCTGCCCTGACATGAGAATCAGCAGGCTATCGCGCGGCGGGTTTGCCTCCGGCGGGTAAATCTCCACACCCGCCGCGCCCTTTTTGCCCGCTCGTCGGGTGGCGGGCTTCACCGGCATCCATCAACGCGGGGTGGGCGATGATTTTCGCAGCCGGCCGTCCAGCGCCGCCGCGGCGTAGGCGGCGAAATGGCCGTGCACGTCCTTCCGGTAGGCCTCCAGGATGGCGCGGGCCTTTCCGTTCCGGTCGCCGCAATCGAACAGCAGCGCCGCCACGAGCACTTCCTTGAACTTGGCGTTGAGCAGGTTGTTTGGGGTTCCGCCGGTGGTGGCGCGCGGGGAGACGCGGCGCGGCGCGCCCGGTTCGGCGCGGGAGCGGTAGTAGTCGGCCGGCTGCGCGTGGCCGCTCATGCCGGGCTTATCCAGCAGGTCCGCCAAGGGGCCCGCCAGGGAATCGTCGCGGTTGGCGCGCAGCGCCATGCAGCTGGCCTTGACGTGCGAGAGCGGGCTCCCGGCGTCCAGCAACTCCAGTTTCCCCAGCAGCGCCGGCATCGCCCGCGGCGAGCGGGTGAGGCCGAGCGCGATGACCATCCGGTCGATCGCCGCGAAGGTGTTGGCGGTTTCGCGGTGCGAGGTCAGGCCGTAGCCTTTCCCCCAGGTCTCGTGCCGCTCGACGGTCTCCAGGAGGGTCGCCACGCCGGTGTCGTCGCCCAGCACGCCCAGGACGAGGGCGTAGAGGAGTTTCTCGCGGGGTTCGCTCGCGCTTCTATAGGCCGCCGCCAGCAATGGGATGGAGCGGCGTGGATGGGCCATGACCGCCGCCAGCGCCGAGAACGCCGGGGCGTGGCTGTCGCGTTTCTGATGGATGTTGATATCGAGGTGCTTTAGCGCCGCCGCGGCCTTTTCGAGCCGCTTCCTGCCGAGGGGGAACGAATCGGTGTCGGTCAGGACGCGGGCCTCCACCACGCCCTTCTCGACGAGGGCCTTTTGCAGGGCCTTGACATCGACAGACCGTACGTCCCTCCCCTCCCCTGCCGCCATGGCCGCCGCGGTCCCCGCAGCGTAGCCTTGGTTCTCCAGGTCCGCCTGCATGCGGGTCAGGGTCATGGCGTCGCGGTCGGCGCTGGCGCCGAGGCCGGTCACGAGCAGGCCCTCGACGCCCCGGGGAAGCAGGCAGCGATAGGGCAGATCGCACACGTAGGCCGGCCCCTTCATGTCCCGGACGAGCAGCATCTTGGAGGTGGGAAACGCCCCTGCGTCGAAGTTGCTCAGGTGATGGCAGACGGTGTCCGGAAACGTCCGCCCGGTCAGGATGTCGGTGGCCTGGAGGACGTACTCGCCGACCACCCGCCGGCGTTCGCGACTGTCGATCAACTGGCCCACGTCGTATGCGTCCCGGTACCGCTGCTGTCGGCCGTAGAGCAGCAGATGCCGGCGGTCGAACAGGTCCGTATCGTCCACCATGGTGTAGGCGGTGTTGTTGTAGCCATCGCCGAGGTTGCGGCGCGGATAGCCCGCCACCTGGACGGAGAGGTCGGCCAGCCTCGAGATGCTGTACCGTGTCTCGGCGCCGGCGGCGGTCGCGATGTCCGCGTTGCCGGTGCTGTCGATGACGGTCCGCGCCAGCACGACGCCGCGACCGAACGGCCCGGCGACGACCACGCCGGCCACCTTCCGCCCGTCCAGGACGGCGCCGCACCCGAAGCAGTGGAACCAGATGTCGCCGCCGGCCCTGCGGATGCGGCGCCGGAGCCATTCGGCCTTGGCCGTCACGTTCCACGAGGCGCCGACCTCTCTGCCGACCTCCTTCGCATAGCCGCTGCGAAGGGTCCGGGCCGCGAAGCCGCTTGTAATCGCCTTCGGGCTCACGAACCCGGGCGGGAACCCCTTCTCTCCCTCGCCGCTGCGGTATCCGTACCAGTATCGGCTGATCAGCCCCGCCGTCCCCACGCCGCCCAGTTCGTCCAGGTACTCGATGACCAGCGTCCTGGCCCCGTGGCGGGCGGCGGCGATGGCGGCCGGCGCGCCGGACGTTCCCCCGCCGACCACCACCACGTCCCACGTGCCGAGCACCGGCAACTCGCGGGGACTCAAGGGCACGCGCGGCCTGCCGCGGAACCGCACGCCACGCTCGTGCACGCGGACCGTCAGTCGGCCCTGCTTGGCGCCGTGGGCACGGACGTCGATGCGGCGGGGACGCGGAACCTTGCCCGCCTCGGCGGCCGCCGCCGCGCCGACCCGCCGGCCGATGACCGCCCACCGCGGCGGACGCAGCGCCTTTGCCATCTGCTGACGAGGCAGACCGGCGTACCGGCTCAGCACGTACCAGGAGGCGACCTTCGCGGGGCGGAACAAATCCAACGCGACCTGGTCCGCGCCCGGCCACGCCTCGGCCGACGAAGAGGCCGGCAGCACCGCGTCGTCCGGGATGTGAAACAGGCATTCCGAGACGTCCACCGCGCCCTTCGTCCAGGTCCGCGACCGGGCTTCGTGGAACGCGCGGGAAAGGGCCCCGAAGTCGGCCTCCGGCAGGGTCAGCCGAAGCGTGTACTCGTAGACGGGATAGGCCTTCTTCCCGGAGGTGTACGTGACGGGCAGTTCGCGGCACGCGAGGCCGGGCACCGGCCGGCCGCCGACCACAACGTACTTGAATTTCTTCGTCCCGGCGGCGAACGGGTTGAAGGCGGCGCCGGCCATCCGCGTCATCCCCGCCCGGGCCGTCGCGTCGATGACGACCTTCGCGCGGACGACCTGCCGACCGCTCCGGTTGACCATGACCACGCCCGCCGGCGGCCCCCCATCGGCGGCGAACAGGACATCGGCGGCGTAGCAGCCGGTCAGGAACGGCACGCCCGCTTCCAGGAGCGCCTCGTCCAGCGCCCGCTTGACCTGCATGGGCGTTGCGACCCTGCGCTTCCCGAAGATGGCACGGGTCAGCGCGGTTCGGGGCCTCTCGCCCTCCTCGAGCCAGAGCCGCTGGGTCGCGCACAAATCGTAGCCGAGGTATGGCCGGGATTCGATGAGCAGGACGCTCGCCCCTTCCCCGGCGGCCGCCCTGGCCGCCTCCACGCCGGCAAGCGAGCCCCCGACGACCGCCACGTCCACGTCGTAGGCCAGCGGGAGCGCGGCAGCCTCTTCCACCACCGTCTCGCCCGCCGTCACGCCGCGTGCTGCGGCGAGGAGGATGAGGACGAAGACGAGCAGACCGACGGGCAAGCCTCTGCAATGGACACGCACCATCGTCTCCCTTCCTTTGTCCTTGGTCCCTGGTCCTTTGTCCTTTGTTTTTGCCGTGGCCGTTCCCCTGCTTCCCGCCGTGCTTTGCGTCCCCGCCTTCGGCGGGTAATCTTTGCGTGAGGCCGCCGTTGCCGTTTCCCTGATTTCCTTCTGTTCTGGCCTTTCGCAGGTTTCAGGCGGCTTGGGTAGCGGTGGAGAAGAGTTGTGCGAGGCGTTCGGCCATTTCGCGTGAGCCCCTGCGTCGGGGGGCACAGGCAAAAATCGTCTGCCGGATGG
>Ga0180434_10002967_pt1 | contig 21943 bp, 35 predicted proteins | sample SS_ome_7_FD_132453 | JGI IMG/M metagenome (GOLD analysis project Ga0180434, IMG submission 132453) | Hypersaline lake sediment archaeal communities from the Salton Sea, California, USA - SS_1_D_2 metaG | ecosystem: Environmental > Aquatic > Non-marine Saline and Alkaline > Hypersaline >...
AACGGCTTGTGCATTGCCCATCCCATTGTAATTTCACTAATCGTATCTCCCTTCAAGTCGTTCCACGCAACATAAACATCCCATCCGATCAATCCAATAGTGGCAAGAATAATCAAACATGCTGTCACAGTTTTTAATTCCTTAAATCCTTTCCACATAATTCACCTCACGAATCCGGCTGGAAATAAGAACAAATCGCATGGATTGTCCTGGTCGATATTTCTGACCCCTGCTTGGTCACTGTGACTCTCAGCATTACCGCCGTCGGCATCAGCAGACTTTCCGCACTTTCAAATCCAATCGGCACATTCGGAATCATCCCAACGTCATTCAAAATTTCCGCATGAACAACAGTCGTAGGAGAAGAAACAAGCACCATGCTCGCATTGATTCTGTCCCCCTCCTTAATATCCGAAGAAAACACCTTTCCACCACGAAGCCAGACGTTACTCGAAAAAGCAATATCAAACGTGAATTCATTGTCAGTGTCGTTCGTCGCATGAAACCCTTTCCAGTGTTCCGTTGTGGCCAACGGCTGAGCAGAAGAAGCGACCCTGATTGGCTTATCAACACCTGGTCTGATTTCAAGCGGCTTATTCCACGATGACTTGTAATTGTTTTCAAAGTCTGTTACATCACTTCCACCGTCTTTCAATAAAACATAGGACCACAAAAGAATCCCCGATTCAGGTGCAACCAAATGATATTTTGTGGAACTTTCAGAATACTGAGGTATCATAACTTTTGACGCTACCAGCGATTTAAATTCGGCCCAGGTCGCTACATTCATGATTTGCATTATTCTTCACCCCACAACAAGGTTATTGAAACATCCCTGTTCGTTCCATCGGCCTGTCCTGTTATCAACAGGTCGTACCCTGGATCAATAATTAACCCATTGTCTATTGGAATAACGAGAGCGTTTGAGCTTAACGCTCCACCGCTTGTTGACCCTGAGTACCTTTTCTTTCCTCTTGACGAAATAGTCGGCTCGTAATAGGCATTAACAACACTCGATGGAAGCGATGCTCCTTCCCTACATGGGTACACTGTCAAAGAACTTCCATTGCTCGTAATTGACGGTGCCGTGTAAATCCTGAAATTCGCCAAGGAATTTACTGAGTCGTAGTTGTTGAAAATAACCTTAATAATTTTCAACTGCTTTCCACTTGAGTCTGGATTACGGACAAGTATCAAATCTTTTTCACTTGAATCAAGATCGTTTGTTTCCCAACACAACTGAAAAAGCTGATCCTTCTCAGCATGAAACGCTATCGGCGGCAAATTCAACAACCGACCAAGCAGGACTTCCGCAGTTACCTGCGTTATCTTATCAACAATCCTTACTTCAAGATCACCAACTCTATTTAGATCGCTTCCCATATTTATTCCTTATTGGTTTGGTGTTTGCGGCTCGCTCTGAGCCGGAGCAGGTGGTACGGGCAGTGTCGCTTTCTCTGCTGCCTTCTGCGCCTTTTGAGCTGCCAAGTGTGGAGCAAACACGTTACGCAAATCTTCCCCTATATGGAGAATCTCAACTAAATTTGAATTGATTGTTTGGAGCATAGTCCACATGACTTCCCATTCGTTTCCACGAACATACTGAACTTCACGCCTGGTTGTTCCGTCGGGCATACGGACATGTTTTGCATCCGTTCTTTGGTTCGCTTCTCTTGTCGGTTTATTCTCAACCACTGGCTGATTCACAGTATCCAATTTCCTTCCTTGATTTAACGCATCACCATCTCTTTTATTATCTGTTCCCATTTCGGGCCTCCTTGTTTTAGTCGGCTGGTGTGAGGCTCACATTAAGCAAACCCCACACCAGCTCAAACCATTAAAATTCGACGTAAACAATCGTCGAGTAAATACCTTGTGTCTGGTTGTCGTCGTTTCGACGAGCCAGCCGGATAGTCTCAGTCCCACCAGCTTCCGCCAATTCGAGAGGCGGATCAATCGGCTGATACCATGTCGGCGACGCACCTGACGTGAACGCCACATATTTTTGTACCAACGACGCAATGGGACCAAGAGAGAGCGTTCCCTTTGTCGCACCGGACGCCGTGATAACAAACCCAACAACACGAGCTGTTTTACTAGTGGTCACAGTAACATCGTGGTTATCAGTCGCATCCTTATTCACGTCCTGATCCCGATGACTATGGAACTCAATACCACTCGTGGTTCCACGAACAACTTGAACATACACGGGATTCAGTTCACTGTGAGCAACTCCACCAACTTGCGTGATGTTTATGGCAGCAGCACCGGCAGAGCTGATATCAAGTCGATTTGCGTCGCTTGCTCCAACAACCCTTATCAATAGTTTCCGGTCAAGCGTCATCCGAGGGGCACCGATGTCACCCTCATCGACAGAATCGGGTGCCGTCTCATCGGCAATCGCACCCATCGGAAACACTTTATCCGTCGCAACAGTAAACGCTCCGTCATCGGCCTTAACATTTTTATCGTTGGTAAGGGCAGCCCCATCACTTCCGATGTCAAGACGGTTTGCATCGTCCGCACCAACAACTCGGATCAGCAATTTGCGATCCAACGTCATCCTGGGCGTACCAATGTCTCCTTCATCAACAGAATCCGGCGCAGTTTCGTCAGCCAAAGCTCCCATCGGAATCACTTTGTCAGTTGCAACTCCAAAAGCCGCATCATCCACTTTGCCTTCCGCAGCATTGGCCGTTATGTTTCCACTACTATCAATTTCAAGCCTGTTGGCATCGGTCGATCCAACAACTCGAATTAACAGTTTACGGTCAAGGGTCATTCTCGGAATCCCGATATCACCCTCATCCACACTGTCAGGAGCCGTCTCATCAGCCATCGCACCAATAGCACCGACTTTATCAGTGCCAGGTACATACGCTGAATCGTCTGTATACGAGAACGGTATTGAAACAGAAGTGACGGTAATCAACTTCCCATTCTCATCTGTTAGCAACGGCGTTGCATCACCATCCGCATACGTTGTCGGCGTTGCTTCGTATTTGCCGGATACCCTCAAACTTGTTGGGGTAGCACCATACGCACTGTCTACAACGGCGATGGATAATTCTTGTGAACCATCACCGAGTCCAATAAAAAGACGATTGGCATTTGTGAAACCACGGTCGTTGGTTCCATCCCATATCCTTATCCGCTGTCCAGCTCTGAAATCAGTTCCCATAGCTAAACCTCCTCATTTGAATTGATGATTTCTGCGTCAACAATTTTGCTGGGAGGCGTTTCGCCAAGTTGCCCATACAGATCATCTATCTCTCTATGCAGCACATCTATTTTTAATTCAATACTTTTCATTTCTACGGTCTTCATTCTCTCAATCGTAACCAACAACCCTTTGACTTGCGAGATTTTTTCAGACAAATTGATTTTCAACCGTTTCCTTTTTAACTCAGGAATACGATCTATAATATCTCCACCCTGTGAACCATCGTTCCGTATTAAATCATTCCCCATATTCCTTACCTTCTGTGACCAAAAATTGTGGCCGAGAAATCACAGTTGGAACCGAAGAAATGTTCCACCTTGATCTCGACCGTTTCGTTCGGAGCCAAGATCGACCCTGGCCCCATCGGGATCACTTGAGTCCCACTCATTTGATCCGTCCTAAATCTCGACTTCCTGACTGTTTCAATGTGCATCTCCCAACAAGCATCTATGTTTCCTTCAACAACAAGAACATCCATGTAAAGATTCGTTGATCCGTTCGTGTAGCTCAATACTGTAACTTGCCCACCAGACGCTACTGTCAAATTCTCCGCATGGAGACGCTCACTCGTAACCGGTGGAAACGTAACTCCACCGCCACCCAACGAAAGTTCCGACAACTTTCTGTCGAGTACCTCACGAATCAGATCATCAAGACATCTATTTTGACTCGGTGGCATTAGAGTTTAAGCTCCTCGATCACGAACGTACCGCCCACATTGTCATCCTGGACTCCACCGCACATTCTCTCACAGTAGATTTGAATGACCTCGCCTTCTTCAAAATCCTTTCCAAAGAGTTTCAACGTCTTTGAATCGTTACCGGCGACCATCAGGACAGCCCGTGTCGTGAACGAGCCTTCATTCGGTTTCTTTGTATCAATCCGAAAAGACGAGGACTTGATACCGCCGGCATGAAGGAAACGCCCCAACCAATGCTTCGTATTCGGTACTGTTGTTTCAAGGATCACTCCACTCGTGGGAACTCCCAAGAATGGAAAAAATTTGTTTAAGCCGACGCCCCCATTCCTGAGAAAATACTGGCGAACTAAATCCTCACCAGATAAATCCCCATGAACAAGCGACTCAAGAAATTTGATGTGATCCACGGTCACCGGACATCACCTTACTCGTTGTCCTTGAACCATGCACTCACATGCACAATCTCTCCACCAGCAGCACTACGAAGGAAAATACGACCCTCACTTCGTTGCTCGAACTGCTGAATCTGGTTGGCCGCTAATTCACCATCGACGTTCTTTCCGTCAAAACTGTACTCAATGACGTTCGCCGATTTATTTTCAAGACGGATTCCCGTGCTGATAAATCCGAAAACATACTCCTTCGGAAAAGGCGTGGCCGTCGCCGGCACCGTTATTTTCTGGAAGAAGCTATGCCTTAAACTGTTGATAATCTCGCTCATAATTGTTCACCTCGTTAATCTTATGACTGCCATCTGAGCAGCCCGATTGTAATTGTTGACAATATCGCCGAGCGATTCCTCGAATCCTGGATTGATGAAAGGACGCTTAACGACTTTGGCTCCCTTTCCTTCTCTCGTTGCCTCTCCGAACTCATGGACCCTGGCATACTCAACGATTTTCACCGCAGGGCGGTTTTTCTTTTTACGATTTGACTTCCCTTTCGGAATACCAATGAAGTGCAGCGTCGGGTTAATCTCAATGACAGTAACAGACCGCATCATTTCACCCGTGTCAATCAAAATCTTATCCTTGGGGGCTTTACGAGCAAGCGTGGAGGGAGCCAGAGGTTTCCACTCTTTCCTCTGGTTTCGGAGGCCCAAAACGATATTACGCCGAACCAATTGTGCGCTCTTACGAGACGCAGAACTGAACTCGGCGTCGAGTACCTCTTTCATTATGACTGGATTGGTAAAGTTCCTGATCTTTTGCCAATCACCAAACAAACCGGCCATATTCTCTCCTGTTTGGTTTTTTGGGTATCAAGGTATGGGGGGAAGTGGTTTCGACGTTCCTGGCTTAAATATACAGCCCTCTATCCTGTGATAGACGCTTCCCGATCCTTGTTTTCCTCAAAAAACACCATTACTAAGAGTGCTTTTCCACCCAAATGTCCCGTTGGCCTTACTTCAACGACCTGCAAATCCACTGGGAAATCGGCGATCTTGACGATACGATCCCCCCTCTGTATGGGGGAGTCCAGACCATCAAACACATCTCGCCGAAAGGTCAGGTGACCATCTGAATTGTCACCTTCCCCTGTCAATTGCCGATCCCGTTGGTTGCGGAACCGGTAAACGATTTGGGCCTGAGTTTGGACAGGAACATTCTGGCCACTATTCGATCCATACGTCTTTGCACCCTGCGGCTCACGGAAATCATCATCGACGACAACAAGTGGTATAACGGACGAATCCAATCTCCCACTTTCTCGCCTGATGAGTATTTCCACTTGAACTGGGTTGTATCGAAGTGGCAAGTCCATCATCAGCACCATTCGACAGGCATCGGCGCAGAGTATTCCTCCAATACGCCGTCCAACAACTCCAAGCCTGTCACGTCGCTTGCTACTTTCTTTGCCTCCTCACCGAATTTCTCGTACCGGTAATTGTCAGTCGTCTCCGACTTTATCTGGCCGGCCAAGACCGATGCGGACACAGTTGAACTACTTGATAACTGGGCACGATTTTGAATAACAAGGGTCGTTACCGCCCTCGCTATTGCTTCTGGCACAGGCCCCCAGGTTTTCGCCGTTGCTCCTGACGAGACCGTGACTGGAAGTCCTGCTTGCGCCTCGAATCCAAGTTTGTTGAGCGAGTAATCCACTGAGGTCAAAATGACCCTGGCGGCATTACCGTTGCTATCAACAAACAGGACGACATCTCCAACCCTGAAATTCTGGGCACTCGCCACATCGACTGTTACCGATGCCGACGTAATGTCCGTTGACGTTGTGGTTTGAATCTTCTCAGACTGTGGCTCAACCCAACCGAAAACTCCCGTAATCTGGATATTCTTGATTCCTTTCGGGAACCCAGTAATTGATCCCCAACTATAAGGAGAATCGGTAAGCTCGATCCAACGGTCGGCGATAACAAACTCATCGGCGGTCAGAACTTCGGGGGAAAGCGAACTGAGATCACCCCGTGACAGCAGGAGAATCCCGTTCGGCTCTACATCAAGGATTTTGATTCTACTTTTGAGATAGACGATCCTCGATCTGTCACCATCTCGAAGGACCCTCATTTCTTCTGGGACGAACCATTGACCCGTCAAACGGTCGATCACGGCTGACATAAGACGAATGAGGGTTCTGGCCCGATCATCCGACAAGTCGGATACGGTCACTCCCTCATTCCTTATTGATTGAATCGTGCAGTATTCACGGCTCAATCGTCTCAGCAGCACCTCGTCACGTTCATAGGTCACGGTTCACCACCTACCTCGCTTTTTTCTTCGTTGTCCTCGGCTTCCTTGCTGGCTCCTCATCCTCATCTTGCAGAGGGGAGGGGGACCGACTTTCAGTTTTTTCGGACCTGGCTGCCACGAGTTCACGTTCCTCTTTGGTCACGACATCGCTGACTGTCATCTTACTCATCGGGGTTTTCCCCGTGGGTACCCTGTTTCTGAGTGGCCGCCCCTGCTCATCGCAGGTTTCGAGCATCGAATCACCAATGAACTTTTTAACATCCATCGGGTTATCGACTTTCGTCGGCACCCCCTCCCTTGCAAAGATGTATCTTTGGCCAGACGGCCCTTCCTTTTGGACAGAGACCGCATTAACCGATTTAAAGAACTTCCCGTATGACATAAAACCTCCTATTTACCCGTTTCGGGTATGCCAACAACTTAACTTACTCCTCAAACACAAAAGTGTTCAAGTCTGTAAGTGGGACACCGAGACCTGCATTGATCCGTGTCTGATTCTCAATGAGATTCTCAAGGATTTTCCTCAAGCCCTCACCAGGAATTTCAGGCGGAACCCCTGCTCCGGCCTCAGCGAAGTTTTTACGAATGACGATTTCTTCACCTGCCATAACTACCTCCTATTTAGATTTAGTCCATCACCTAAGTCTCTCTAAATCCTACGGATTAGAGGACACGGGTGCGGAGGTTAATGGCTTTCACCAATGCGTTCTTGTTTTCGATCTGGGCATCCGTCCGGTTGAACACAACGGTCTCAACACGGTCAAAGTCCTTCTCGAATTCAGAGTGAACACGGGTTGCGTTTAAGATGGCCCAAATGAAGTTCTTAGGGTTGGCCAACCAAATGAACGTCCCTTCTGGGATGTTCTGGGTCGTACCAGCGTCGGAACCATTTGTCACCGCAGCCGTGAGACCGAGTGTGGTGTAAGCGTCATTGGCAACTGCCACAATTTCAACTTCCGCAGCGACCCCAGTGGTGGGAGACTTAAAGAGAATACGGCCCTCTCCATCGTCATAAGCCACACCAGCAAGGGACGGATCAGCAGCATTGATCTGTCCGGCAATTTCAAACGCTTCGTACACACCAGGGGACAGAATGACAGCCACCGCACCAGCGTTGTTCACGTCGATGGTGATGGCATCATTTGTTCCGGCAACGATTTCAAACGGACCTTGACGGGTTCCGAGAACAATTGCAGCGGTCGCAGCGTTCACTCCAACCAGCTTGTCGTCGGGAATCAAGGGGACTTCAACAACTGGATACCCAAACGGCATAGGCGGACGGCCCGAAAGGGACGCATCACCAGTAGCGGTTTGGCGGTCAGAGTTTAAGTCCATCCAGTCAACCATGGTTCCACGGCTGACAAAGAATTTCAAGTTGGGGTCGTTACGGAATTGTTTTGGCATTTGCCGAAGCATGGCCGAAAACACCCGTTTGGACAGGTATCCACCTTGAACGTCAACGATGTGGGCGTCATCAGACAGTTTGTCCCATCCGTCGTTGGCTGAATACAGGTCACCTTTCGGCGTACCCGTGGAAGCAGCTTCATCACCATTGATGGCTAAATCTTCGAGGTCAGTCGAGATTTGGGCCATCATCGCTTCCATGACTTGATCTTCCATATTGTCACGGGCGATGTTTTCCTCAAGGGATTCTGTGGTGATGTGCCAATCAGACCGAACCTTTTTGGTGTCGATCTGAACCTTATTGAATTTGGTGGGCTTCTCTTGGGTCGGCCCCGTGTTTTCAGGGGCTTTCTTCGTGACAGGCTCACCAATGTGCAACTTGTCGATATCCATGCGTGGATTGTCGAGACGCTCGTTGCGGACCAACGGGATCATTTTCGAGAACCGTCGGACTAAAACGAGGAATTCGTCTTGCTGTTCAGGATTGAGTTTACCTCCATTCAGGAAAGCACTTGTCTCAATCGCACTCACAGCTTTTTCAATTAACTGATCGTTCTTCATTTTTTTCCTCCTAATGAATCTACTTAGCGGAAGTGATTGCTTCCGTTATCGGGAACTCAAACTATCCCGAATGTTTTTCCCAAACAGTGCGCCTTTGAAAACCGACTTCTTTTCAGTCGGCGTTTCATCGCCCTCTTGTCCTGGGATATGCGTACCCTCACCACCGGCTTTCTCCAATGCTTCGATTCGAGTTTTCAGCTCATTGAACTTCTTGCTGACAACTTCGTCTAACGCCTTCGAGATTTTCTTAGTGGTTTCTTCGAGCTTACCATCGAAGGACTTGGACACTTTGTCAAGTTCCTCACGGACGCTGACAGAAGTTTTTTCCACTTCCTTTTTCAGGTTCTCAATTTCTTCCACTGACTTGGCCGGCTCTTTGGGTTGCTCATCACCTTCGGGTTTTTCTTCCTTCGGTGTTTCGCTCCCTTCGGGTTTCCCCTCACTTCCCTCTTTCGGCTGTTCGCCGGTAGGCTCGCTCGGTTTCGTCTCTGGCGTTGAAGCAGGAGGCTCGGCGGCATCGGGCTTTTCGGCTGGTTCCTCTGCTGGCTTTTCTTCTTTGCCAATAACAGAGGTAATAGCCTCAAGCGTTGCTTTCACCTTGGCTTTTTCCTCGTCGGACATTTTGTCCCATTGCGCTTTGGTCAAGCCGGTTTGAGCATCGCTCAACTGCTCGATGACTTCTTCCGTTTTCATGCCCATTCCTCCTAACTGCATCAGGACTCCCCACAGCTTTTTACCAAACGACTGACTGCCTGAGAGAACGATGCGCTCTTGTATTGACTGCTTTCCTTCTTCTTTTTCCTTCACTTTTTCATCCATCTGAAATCCTCCTTTGAATTCGACTCGGAGTTCCTTACACAACTCCACGGTGAACCACGACATGTCGATGCCCTGTTTCTCGTGAAACGCCTTGAATTCACCGTAAGTATATTCTTTGAGTTCCGGCTGCTCCCTCTCGAACTCGTTGTAGTGGACTCCCAAATGACGATGGATTTTTGGTCTATCTGCATCTGGTACGTTCAATGCCCCTTGGTTCAACCGAACCTGGGCTGCAACGACTCCACGGAAAAATGTCTTGATCCGTCCCTCGTGGAATTTACGGTGAGGCAATTTATAAGCCGCCTTCTTTCGGGGCGGATTATTGTCTGGGTCTGACGCCGGATCGAGCCACGCATGAATGGACTTGTACCGATTCCAGTCAGCGTCGGTCTCCCCTACTCCCAGAACTCTATTACCCTCAGCAGCCGTGAACGACCATGCCGTATCAATAGGAGCAAGCGATCCGGTTTTAGCCGGAGGGATCAAACCCTTATCCATACCGGCGAACAATTCGCCTGTGCAGATATGGATTTCTGGGACCCCTTCCTTCTCCTGCTCCTTAACATAATCGTAACCCTCGATTGCCAAACTCTTTGAAATGGCTTGCGTGAATCCGGTTCGCTCGTTCGCTGCATGGCCAACCCTGGTCAACGCCACATGATCCAAAAGCAGATCGTCCAGAACTCGGACTCGTTCACCCGAATCAGGATCGTTCTCAAAATACGTTGCGTTTTGATTTTCGGGATTGATAAAACCGCCAACACTCAATTGCTTATTGGGGGTTCCGGCCTGGATATCCTCGAACAAAACATTGGATTCTGGGAACCGTTCGTCCAATTGGAAGTCAACTTCCAACCCTGGGGCACGGGCAACTCCCTCACCGAAGAATTTGTCCAGGTCTGCCTGACTGACCATCTTGGCTTTGACCGCTTTACCGATCTCGAACGTGTCCCGATGGGTCGGCAACAGTAGAACGTTGTTACGCTCATTGATCTGTTTGACCATCCGCTGAATAGCGACGTTGGACATACGTTCGCCATGAGCATCAATCCCCGTCTCCGAGGCAATACCCATGACGTGCATTTTGCCATCACCCTCATCCTTCCACGCTTTGATGGCAGACAAGGGAAATTCAAATTTCTTTTTCATTTCATTACCTCCGCAAGCATCTCTTTTTCTACATCGAGTTCGTAAGCTCTTTCGAGTTTTACGCTCTCCTTGGTTGCCACCGTTGTTGTCCTACAATTTGCATGATAGGGGGGCAGCCACAAATCAAGTCTTTCCAACTTCACCCTATCTGGCACTCTTGGCCGGTCATTTGGACTGAACCGTCCTGACCCACGCCTCGTTAACGTCGAATGGGGAAGGAAACTACGTTCCCCTCCCTTACTCGTGAACAGCGCACTGAGACCCCTCAATGCTCGGCCTGTGTCGATCCCGACCCATGGCCTCATGTCCTGCTGTTCCTCATATTCGTCATCCGTCGTCGGCTTACCCATTCCAACCAAATTTTCCATGTGCTTAAAAGCTGGCTCCGTCCTGAACACTTGACCGTCAAGGTATTGGCATATCGGCGTTGTCACCCCATCCATTACCGCTACGATCTCGTACCTCGTTACCTCTGCCTTTCGATAAGTGTTCAACTGGGCCATGCTCCTTGACGAATTTACGGACTGGTTCGCCACAACATCCCAATAAGCTGGCGACCGATTCAACAATCTCGCACTCATCCTTTCTTCAAGTCGATCCGACAAGTCAACGGCTCCGAACCCTTCTTCCAGAGTCTCGTTCATTATGTAATCCAACTCTGGCTCCCATATCCGGCTGTAACTCGAATCGAGATACGAATGGGTGGTATTGTTAAGGGCGGTTATCAGCTCTTGATCTACTGCGGTCAAGGATGAAATCCGCCCTACCTGCCGGCTCGTCAATTGCTCAGCTACCGTGTACATGTTTGAGATGGCGTCCAGAACATCATCCTGGACTTCAACCGCCAGCTCGGTTCCGAGTATCCGACGTAACGTATTGTGAAAGACCCTTATCGCTTCTCTATTGAAGCGTGGCCCAGACGAAGTAAGGTCAACTCCCTTATCTACCAACTTCTCAATCGCTGGACCCAAATTTGTTCCGACTCTTGCGCTGAACGCTCGAACCAGAGGCTTTACTATGTTTTGCTCGAACGGGACTGGATCATCAACCCTTTTTTCCACAAGACCACATTTGCACATGGTGTCATGGAGCATCTTCGACGCAACTGGAAAAATATCCAACTCATTTATTTTGATGTCCATTTGTTCCCGTCAAATTTAATTTGAGCAGCCCTTTTGCATCACCCTTTTCAACAAGGGCATTGACCGCATCGTTTAATTTCATCAGGTCATCGACAATCCGTTTGCCCATGTTATTAGCTGAATCGTTTTGCGCCTGGTTATTGGCATCGGCAATCATACCCTGCTGCATTTCGAGAAGGGCAATCTGCAACGGTTTATCGGCCCACTCGGTCTCGAACGGCTCAAACCCTTCAAAACCTAAGTTAGTCAGCAGTTTCCTTACATCATTCGGAGTAATACCGCCAGACTTTGTGAGTTTTTCAAACGTACCGACATCACCTTCCTCGGTGGTCGTTCGTGGACGCTTAAATTGAAGCCTTGCATTGGTGATTCCCATTCCGGCAACGAGCGTATGGTTCAGCGTGTACTCTTTATCGAGCGCATCTGGATTGAACTCTTGCTCGACCGTGATGGCCCGACCTACAACGGCTCCGGCCTTGTTAATCCCCTCGGTGTTAAAGAACGACTTGTCGAGTCCGAACGCTTCACGGACTTCCTCATCATTCATCTCACGGTATTTCTGGAAGCTGGCATCGTCCGTTTCACCCACGGTCATCTTGTCAATTTTGATCTGGACATCCTCACTTTTTGCTACTCCCATTTGCTTACGCTGAGGTTGAAGGATCATAACTCGATGGGCGTTCTTGACTCCCTTCCCCTGCTGCTCAAAAAATTTCTTCAACTGATCCAACGACTCCGGCGTCAGGCGACCACCTGTCACGGTTATCGCAACTCTCGGCACACAATCGTTCTCAAAGAAAACAGCGTTCCTCTCGGCAGCCAATCGTGATCCGGCAATAGCAGGGGCCGTCGCCACATGACGTGGGACTCCATAATAGGATGAACGTGGGGAATAGATCATGAACTGGATCAGTTCACTGGCTCGGAACTTGACTGGAAGGAATTGACCTGGCTTCTCTGGCTGAAATACTTTACCTGTCCGGTTATCTATGATTCTCCTATCACCGAACTTCTTGAAATAACGCTTCTTACCGCCTCGAATTTGGATGAACCCATCCCCTGATTTAAGAATTCGGATGGTATGGGACGAAACATGGTAAAGACCACCAACTTCGCCGGCTGCGTTCCTGGCTACTTCAAGGTATCCGTTCCCTGTGGCTTCCTCATCAATTTTCACCAGCTCCATGACTTTGGTGAACGGCATATCAGCGTTCGGTTTATCAAGCAACTTTTCGAGTTTTGCCTTGTCAGCATCATACGCCTGCTGCAACTCGTCACGCTTTTGACGTTCTTCTTCGGACAAATCTTCGTCTTTGGCATTAAGGATAGTTTCAACATCGGCCCAGGGAATGATGTCCCATCCGAGTCCGACGGTATTGCGAGCGTAGGTTCTTACAGCTCGACCGAGGCGTGTGTTTATTTCGAGGGCAGCAGCCCAAAAACGTAAATCAACGGGTGGCTTAACAATATCCTCACCCATTGATGCAAATTGTTTTTCGTCATCCGTCAGTTGACGGGACTCGATGTTTCCACCACCGAGGACGATAGCTTTAACTGTCGCTTCCGCTTTCGTGTACTCGTCGTCGAAACTTGGCTTCTTCGCTCTTGGCATTTTCCACCTTTACTTTTATCAGTTCGTCATTATACCGTGCGTCATCCTCAAAAGCGCACGGACATACAAAGACTCCGGTTAAGGAATCGTCAGGATTCGTCATCTCGCAGGACCAACTTGTGCATTACCTTATAGATGGTCTGCTCCTCGAAACGGCCTACGGCCTTTCCAAGTGTTGACTGCGATATCTTATCCCTTACTACTCTGTCTCGTGCAACTTGCACAGCTTCGGACGGTAGAAACGTGGCAAACATAATAGCCTTCGCTCCTTCATCCGATTCGAGATCACCAACGCACAGCGCATACTTGTCGATATCGACTGGCGCAGGCGGCCCCATTTTTTCTGGTGGGTTGTCGCCGATGTGAACGGCCTTGCCAAGAACAACCACAAAAAATCCGGTGCTGTCTAAAACATCTACTGCTTTTGAAATTTTATCGTCCAACGTGTTCAAGGAACTCCTCCCCAACCGACTTCTTAACTTCTTTGGTCTTTAACGTGATAACCTTCAATTTCCCCTTCAACGATTTCGCCTCCTCAAGCGACAACTGAACAATATGGGTGTGGTCTCCACCCTCAATCGGAGTCTCAAGCGTGAACGACGGACCTTCACTTAAAACGGCTTCGAGAACATGAACATGCTGATCCCCACTGGAAGTTTTTGCGGTCGCAAACCATACCATATCTCTTTCTGGATCAACGACTGCATGGACCTCGTGGTTATGACCTTCGGCTTCTTCACTTGTGAGCAAAACATTTGTGACAGGCTCTAATTCCTCTTGCTTATTCACCTTCATATCCGGCTCCTTTGATTTCTTCATCATCTCTTTGACCGTGTTGACCAATTCCCGTTTTGACCGATAGCCAAGACGTTTCGCACGGAAGTCATCCACATGTTCATCAAGGGAGTCCAGGATAACGCTCGCATTTGCTTGGGGGTTGGCGGCGTTGGGAGATTGTAGGGGTGACTTGAAAAGAACGAACTCGTGTTTATGGTCAATTCCTCTGCTTGCACCACTCGTGAACATCTTTTCACCACCCCTTAAATCAACAAGATGGGAGTGACGTTCCGACTGATCCGTCAAATGGGTCATCCCCATCATTCGACCAGTCACAGGATCATACCCGATACGAAAGGTATGAATATGGGCTACGCCGTTCGTACCCTTTGCAGGCAGCGTGAACCCTTCAACTACGTTCTCACAATCAACGTCCGCTTTCATGTGCATCGTTCATTCTCCCACGCTCAAATTTTTCACACCAGTTGTTACTGTTGGTCATGATCCTGTCGGCGGCACACTGACCAACATAACTTTTGCTGCTCTCACTCCAATTGTGCCGTTCAAAAAACTTGCAAGTTAAGCACACTTCTGGTTCAGGTTCGATCTCTCTCAATTCGACCCACCGCTTGAAAATCAAATTTGGACCCAACTCCATGGCCAACTCCCATCCCTCTTGGCCGATTGCGTTGAACTTTTCCTGTGGGTCAACCAGGAACCAATCCTTCCCTTTTACGAGATACTCATACACCTCCATCCTCATCCTCGTCACCGATTCCACAGACCATTTCCTCAATCGTTTTCAATCCAGTTGGCGTCGTGTTTCCCTTTGGTACGCATATTCCGGCTTGAACTCCTTTTGTCATCGAGATCGTTCTGAACGTTCCACTCTTACATTTGCCTGGGGGGAACTGGCGGAACCGCCATGTGTTCTCCGTAGTGTCCACTTTCTTGTCAACGAACCCATGATCCTTTACCCACTTACGAGCGTCGGCCAACGTGTCGAATACACGTTTAAGTAGGATGAGCGTTTGGACCTTGGTTTGTTTCAGGAATTCTTCTTTGAGGATATCGGTGGCGAGTTGGTTATGGCAGGAACGACAAAAATGTGAGCCTTTCCGAAATTGATGCGTGACGATGATACCTTCTGCATAGCAGCAATCATCGGGTTGTTTCTCATAGACTATTGAAAGCCTTGCTCTATTCCACTTCAAGAGGAGGTCAAGAGTGGCCTGCTCCATACAACCTCCAAAACGAAAAGCTGTCATGCCCAAGCAGATGCACAGCAGCCTTCAAGATTTCGATTCAACAGGACCTTCGGTCACGCTCACGGAAAATCTACCACCCTTAATTCCGTTTGTCAACGAATGATTTTATTTTTCCGCTGGTTTTGAAAAGTACATGCACTTGTCCTCATCCAGTCGAGGGCAGTTAAAGATCAACCCTGTTTTCGTCATCTCGGCCAAAAGCCTTTTCTTGACATGCGACGTAATAGCCACCCACAACGCCCTTTCGTATTCGTTCTTAGGGTCGGCCCCGTCCGACAACTCCAAAAGGATTCGGTCAATCAACTCACCAAGCTGTCTCGAACCGGACAATTCAGGCATCAGTATTTCCACATTTCAGTCACGATCCATCTCAAAAGGAAATACAGCCCGATCAAGATTAAACCGCCAACTATCCACCACATTAGTAATCCGCCAACCTTGCCAGCCCGACACCGAGCAGCGTTTGATTTAGTGAAACGTCATCATAGAACACCTCAGCCAGATAGCGACCGTATTTTCCCGTCTTATCCTTATGGGTTTTCACAATGACTTCACGATCCAAAACTTTTTCTTCAACAAATCTCTTGGCTTTCATTCCGGCTTCGTACTCCTCACCTCTTAACTCCGGCGTGTCGATTCCGAAAAGCCTCAACCGAATATCAAAATAAATCTTGAAGCCGAGATCGACTCGGACATCAATTGTATCTCCGTCCACAACATGCGTTACTTTCGCACGGTATTCGTACATTAACCCTCCTACCGGTTGAGCGCATGGATCAGGCATCCCTTAGCCACAGACTGCAATGGTTCTTCCGCCAACCGAATCTGTTTGACCTCAATAGGAAGTCGAACAGATTTAAAAACATCCTCGAATACGTCTCGAAATCCACCGGCTAATGCAGTACCGCCGGCCAGAACAATCGAGATCGGGGACTCAAACTCCGGCACTTGCTTCTCACTGACCAGTTTGTTGGCAATCGTTTTCAACGTCCCCTCAATCAGTTCCCTGGTATAAATCGCAAGGGCCTGCTCCTCTCTGGTTTTCGGTTCAATCAGGTTCACTCCTCGCTCTTTAATCCGTGTCATCCTGGTTTGCTCATTACCTGTCACCATCGCTGCTTCATGGTCGATCCAGTCACCCCCCCTGGCTGTCGAAAACGTTACCGCAGGAATGGACCGGTAGGACACGCAAACGTTAAACATCCCCCCACCGCATGATATTCCTATCCCCGTGAAATCATCCTCGATCAACTCGGACATGATTACCGCATGGCCTTCCATGATCGGTTTCGGGTCGTAACCGAGACTCAACAGAACTCCCTCGAAAATCTTTTTGTGGTAGGCCACGTTCATTGGTGAGTCAATCGGATTGGCTGGTACTGAATAAACGACTGGTTCGTTTGACGACCTGGGGTTTCCAAGCAACTTCTTAATCATCAACTTGATGATCGGCAAAGCGTCAATATCATCCGGCGAAATCATCCCGTTCCGCATCGGACGCCTGGTCGATTTCTTCAAAACATTTGCCAACTCGAACGCCGAATCTCCCATCACGAACATTCGACCCTCGTACTTGGCATACTGGACTTTGAGGCTTGTCAACGCCTTCTGCTGCCACTCATCATTGTCCACTTCGATAAACGCATTACGTTGCATCTGAATCTGGGTTTTGTTTCCAACTGTCCTTGCACATAGCAAATTGGCTGTTCCGATATCGAGGCCAGCTCCACCCTTTGACTCTTTCTTTTCTTCGCTCATGATTTCCTCCCGAATTTCTTAATGTGCATCTCGGCCTCACCTTCTTTTAACGGTCTCCAATCGAAAAACCCGTTCATATTCTCCCGACCTTCACCACACGGCCCTTTGAAGTGAGGCCACATAAAATCTGTCCACCGGTCTCCGAACAATTGGGACTCCGCACCACAAACTTTGCACACCACAATGTCCTTTGGGTGTCTCGGTATCGGTGCGGATAAATCAATTCGTTTCCTGGCTGCCATTCGATTAACTCAACTTTACTTCCCCTTGTAAATCAAATCGTCAACTATCTCGACCTCTTTGTCCCAGGCACCGAGAATGTACAGCCATCGACCAAACGGAGAATTGGCCAACAGGATCGGGTCTTTCCGATCTTCCTTACCACCGTCATCAACAATCAATTGAAGGTCTGGCTCATCATCACGGCAATCCTCATAAAGATCGACAAACGCTTCCAACTCATCCAACGCCTCTGTCGGGACCGTCTTATAAAACGAGCTGAAACTCACACACTTCACCTTGTATTTCTCACACAACTTATCGACCATGGCCTTGGTCGTCATGGCCCACCGAAACTTGTGACCGATTTTGAGGTATTGCTTCCTGGCCTTCAAATAAGTCAACGCCTCGATCTCATCACTTGGCCTGATTCCCCTCTTTTCCAAAACCTTGATCCGACGCTTCACAATCTTGATCTGCTCGTCCAATCCGTTCAACATAATAGATGGCTTGGCAACTACTATGTCATTAACAAGCTCGACGGGTTTCTTCTCCTCTCGCTCCTTAACGTTCTCAACGTTACCCCCACTCCATCCTTGGGTCGGCGCAAAATTCGTTGTTACTGAGTTCGTTCCCTCATATCCCCAGTTTGATACATGGATCACCTGCTGATTTTGTTGCGCCGTTTCGATACCCGAAACAAAAGCCCGACGGTTTTTCTTCCGCAGGCTCCTTATTACTTTCCTGAGTTTTCTGAACATTCCGTTCACCTCATGTATATTTTTCTCGGTCTTTTAGACATATCGACAAAACATGTTTACGAAATCGACATATCACCTGAATTCGTCCCCGAAACTCTTGGGGTTCCCACCGTAGAGTCTCTCCCGTTCGATCCGTTTTATGTCATCCTCAAACTCAAGAAACTCATCTGAAACAATGATGGACCCGATCTCGGTATGTCCCTCATCCTCTTTGCCGAGCGTCCGTTTCAAATCACGGACTAGGCCCATGCTGATCTTTCCGTACAAAACGACGGCTTTTGCAAACAATTCGGTCAAACTTGGTGGTATATCTCTCATTCTGTTCCTTCCCGTCCGGCGGTTACTCCGTTCGACAAATGCTGGTCAACAATTTGTTCAAGATTCTTAACAAACCCTGATTTCGTTTGCCGATCCATTGACTTCAACTCACGCCGGAACGACTTTCGTCCCATCAAAACTTCAAGCATTTCCTCAACAATCACTTCCGCTGTCGATGAACTCATACGTTCTCCGTCATTCCTAAGAATTTAAGGTGACACTTTTTGCACTCAACCTGAATGATATTCACCCAGAACGCAAAGGTATCACCACCCTGCAAATCGACTTGCTGCTGCTGGATCATTTTCCAGTCATGCTTACAATCGACTTGACTCTCAGTTAAGGCTAGGACTCGACCCTGGACGTTCATCCGAACATCCCTCTTTCTGCGGTCGGCCATGCGTCGCTCTAAACGCCTTTTCTCCTGCATTTTCAAATAACTCCCTGTGTTTATTTATCGTTTCGATAATCTGCATCCTTTTCACAAGCGCATAGTTCAAAACTTTGATGATCCTTTCCTGTTTTCTATGCTCCTCATCAACACCAAGCCAGGTCATCAATTTGTCTCCCCCATAAAACGAGACCAGGACGGAGATCAGCAAGAACACCGAAACATCCATCTCAGCCGACTCAAAAATCATCCCAGTTACACGCCCGACTGCAAGATTGAAGGTAACCAGAAAAGCAAAAACCGTCAGGACATACCAAATGATCCTGACGTTCACCCACTTCTCAATCCTATTCACTTTGTCGAGCATATAATCTGGGGTCACAATTTTGTTTCCGCCAAGTATTTGATGACTCCGAGAACCTTCAACAACCAGATCACAAGGGACCCCGTGATGACAATATTCAGAATGTTTTTGATCTTCACATTCATTGGGACCAAAGAGTTAATCATCCATTGGACGATAAACACGATTGCCACTACAATCAGGACATTCAACAGACTCATTACCCACCTCTCAGTTTTTTGAGTCGCTCCAACGCTCCACCAACTCCGTCTCCCTCTACCTTCTTGGTTCCTACTTGTTCGAGGTTCGACTCAATTTCGATTTTAGACATCAAACTCGATAGGTTTCCACGGAACGACTCCATCGTTTTTATCTCCGTATCCGGCAGCCGTCCGGCAGCTACAAGACCCTTTACCATTTCCATCATGGAGTCCATCTTATCAGACAGCAATTGCGAAGCGTCCTTACCGATATCGGTGGTGACCAGCGTCGTCACCTTGTCAATTTCCTGTCTGGTCAATTCCTGTTTACGTTCGGACAGGACTTTATCAATCGCTTCCTGAACAAATTTGGTGATCGCTCCCTTCGTTACAACTCGGACTTTCTTGATTCCTTGTCTCTGCAATTCCTGGACAGACGTTTCCTTCGACGCCTGCTCAACTATTTTTTCTGCGTCGTTTTCCAATGTCTATCACCTTTATTTTCATACGGACTTTCTGGCCATCGAACGGAGAGAGTTTTTTTAAATCGAGAGGTGCGCCTTTATCATCGAGGATTCCGAGGTAGAACGACTGCTGGGGGGCGAACAATCGCAACGTTCCTTCGAGCGTTGCGTATGCGGTTAGGTATGGGTTCTTTTTATTGTGATTTAATTTTGTCATCCACTATCACCAACGGTTCGGCCTGCCCCGTTTCGGGTTCAATTTCCTCAACTGTCGGATAAGACTTTCCTATTTTATGGAGTACCGTTCCTACGCCGGCACCCAAGAACAAAATTGCAAGGAACCCAAGACCGACTGTCATGGCTATTGCGTTCATGGCTCGTTCTGGTTCTTTCTCTAAGGGAGAATCAGCGACCCTGGGTTCCTCGACCACTACCTGCCTAATGGCAGGAGCAGAATTGATTTCTTTTTGCGACAACTTCTTTACCGGAGCTTCCTCTTGGATCATCGTTACTTCCGGCTTGACCTGAATGTCCGATACCGCTGCCTGTCTATAAGGTGGTGTCGGCAACGTACCGCACCCCATGACGAGGAAAAGTAGTGGAGCAGCCCACAGGCTCCTCCTCATCGTCCTTTTCGACTCGACAATTCTTACAGACTGATTGCCCACCTTCATCGGTGAACTCCTTTCTACATATCCGGCACTTTCGTTTCGGATTACGGTCTCGAACCTTCCGGCCCTGGTATCTCTGGCTGTTGCGGTTCTTCGTCTTTTCCATTTGGACTCACCACCTGTAATGGGACTTGATTCGGTTTCGGCTCAGGAATAACAACTTTCACTCCTGGCCTTACTTCTTGCGCTTCTTGGCTTTGGCCACTTTCTTTTTCTTGGCTCTCTTTCCCATTTCCAGATACCTCCTTTTGTTTGGCCTGTTCTTCGGCCTTCTTTTTGGCTTCCTCGGCCCGACGTTTAGCGGCGTCCTCGGTTTCCTTCCATATCTTCACAAACTCATCGTCCAACTCTTTCTTAGTGAACGGCTTTATGTATTCTACGCCAAGGCGTTTTGACGTGTTTCGGTGTAGCACGTTTGCAATGGCCTCGATCATGACATGGGTGGACAACGCCATCCGCTTGAGATTCTCGATACTGTCAACAACCCTGGCCATCTCTTGCGCCATTCCAACGGCTAAACGCTCCCGTTGTTGGCGTTCCCTTTGGACTGCTTTGTTGATCTCTGCTATGACTGCTCCATCCCTCATGCCTTGCCTCCTAATAACGAACTCGTTTTTCTTTGTGAAGATTACCGTCTTTGTCACGCCAATACTTACCAAAAAGTTTCCTGACCCCGTTGGCCAATGGATTTTTCTTTCGCCGAATCCGGCAGACCTTGTTAATTGTCTCGATCAAGTAACCGTCAATGGCAAGGTGCGGATTAATTAACTCATGACGTTCCCACATATAATCTATGATCTCACACCACTGATTAATAATTGAATCACGGGCCTTATAGTACCGACTTATCTGAATGTCGATCTGACGCTCAATCGTTTCCTTGAGGTACCAATAGATTTTTGACTTCCTCATTGGAGCTGTCATGCCCATCTCTTTTTTCTCGTACTCATCAATTTCCATCCCTTCATGCTCACGCTTAAAGACCTGCCTGATCTTATACGCTGTCAGGAAGTCAATGGGATTGTCTTTATGGTAGTACGCACATAACCACTGATACATTTTCTTATGACGCCTTACGAACGCTGGATCGAGCAACCACAGATAATCGAAAATGTTGTCTATGATATCCAGCCCCATGTAATCTTCTTCTTTCGTTAATCGTTTCGTTTGCTCTAACCATTCCATCAATGAATTGCGTTGGCTCACTATTCATCTCCCTCGATCTCCTGGCCGTATCCTTTAACATGGTTAGAACACCCAACGGCAAAAGAAGCAAATAAAAAACCCGTGCAAACCACACAGACCCTCTGCACAGTTCGGACAGGACTCAAGATCATCGTCGCAATGGTGGAATTCACCCCTATCAACGTGAACATCGGACGATGGATTCTTGTGGTTTCCATTTTTATTCGGCTTCCTCTTGTCGATCACGATAGTTTCTTTCATATTGTTTAC
>Ga0180434_10002970_pt1 | contig 21933 bp, 18 predicted proteins | sample SS_ome_7_FD_132453 | JGI IMG/M metagenome (GOLD analysis project Ga0180434, IMG submission 132453) | Hypersaline lake sediment archaeal communities from the Salton Sea, California, USA - SS_1_D_2 metaG | ecosystem: Environmental > Aquatic > Non-marine Saline and Alkaline > Hypersaline >...
AATGAAAGTTTCGGGAACGCGCTCTATTTGTTTGAAATTCTGCACCCGCTTTACATGTGGGTCGCCTGTAAGTGGATTGCGACTTTGCGCAATTCTTGGAAAAACTTAAGAATCAGGGAACGGCGCGACGAGCTCGCCGATGCCGGGGACGCAGCGGAACTCGCTCTCGACGGAGATGCGGGCTCGAAGCAGTTCGTCGCGTTCGGCCCGCGCCCCGAGGCTCTCGCGGACCCAGCGCCACATATCGTCTTCCGAAGTTCTCAAAATCTCGGCCGCCCAGGCCACCGAGGCGCGCCGGCCTTGCTGATGGGCCTTCCGGAGCGCCCAAAAGTCCCAGGCAGCGATGGAGTCCACCGTTCGAAAGGACGCGGGGATCTTCTCCAGGATCCGGGGGTGCTCGCTCTGCATGGCCCACTTGACGAGCAGGGCCCTGTCGTGGGACCGCCGGGTTCGGTCGAAGCCGATGCGCGTGGAGTACCGATCGAACGCTTCGGTCCCGCCTTCCAGAGCGCTCTTCTTCAGGACGTCGGGGGCCGAGAAGCGGTGGGACGGAAAGGCGGAGATCAGGAGGTCGGCCACAGCGTTGCTCTTCTCGTCTCCCTGAGCAAGAAGAGTGCCGAGCGTCGAGTCGATGCTCCATCTGCAGTGGACGCCGTCCCACGCGCCGCGCCGCCTCTCGGTCTCCAGGATCCACTTCGCCGCTCGGTGTTCGCCGTGCCGGCAGCATTCGACGAACTCCTCGTGCTTCGTCAGCGGACAGTGCCAAGCACCGTTCGCCCTGCGGAAAGCGCTGCGTGCGTGGAACTCGTTCGAGCCGTCGACGGCGTCGCGCCACGGTCGGCAGACCTCGCGACATGATGCGAGATCCTTCGTGCTCAGGATGCCGCAGGAAGAATCGAAGATGGCGACGAGAACGTCGTAACAGAGAGCCATGAGGGAGTGGGGCGATGAGAGAAAGGATCTTCTTGCTGTCGGGAAGATGACAAATGGGTCGGACCGGCGCGACCCGCCGGCGCGTGAACGGCCGAGGATTGCAGTAGCGCGTGCCACGTCAGCATTCGTCCGAACCGGGCCCGATTTCCAGGAAACGCAATGCCGGGGGATTGCAGTAGCGCGTGCCACGTCAGCATTCGGCGTGAAACCGCGAACGCGCGCGGAACGCGCTTTCATTTCTCTGCTGCTGCGTTTGCAATACAACGTCATGTCCCACCTTCCCCAGTCTCCTCTGTCCTCTTCCGGTTGGCTGAGCACGCGCCGTCGAGGCCCTCCTCCCGCGCCGAGGAAACATCGTTTGATGGCGCCGTCCACCGCACGCTCCCGTCTCGAAGCGAAGCTCGCCCGTCGACGCCGGGCTTTCGAGACCCTCGCCCGGTCCCTGAGCGCCACGATGTTCGACGTTCACCGCTCGCTCTGCCGGCTGTCCGACGAAAGAACCGCCTACGAGATGCTGTACAGGAAGATGCTCCGCTCGCACGAAGAACTCGTCGACTGCGAAATCAAAGACCGCGCCGAAGTGCTCGCTGCCGAAGTCGGAAGGAAGCGAACGGAGAAGAGGGTGTGCAGCGACCCGCTGTGCGAGTTCCCGGCCGTCGACTTCGGAGCCAACTGCGCCCACGGATACTGCGGCGTGCATCGCGGCCAGCCCCACTTCCGCAACCTGCAGGAGCCCGACGAGGATACCGTGGAGGGCCACGCCTACGCTTCGACATGCCCGGTCTGCCGCGCCCCGTGGGCCGTGGGAGAAGACGCCATGGAGCCGTCGGCGTTTCCGCGCTCGCTGCCGCGCCTCGTCGAAAAGACCCTCGCCGGTGAGAAGACGGTCGACGCTGCGATCCTCATGGCGTTCCGGCCGCCGGACGAAGAAACGGACGCCGAGAGCGTCGTCCTCGTCGTCGACGATTGAACTTCTTTGTTCGTTGACAATACACTCTTTTTTTGCACTGCCTCGCGCTGGTGTGCCAGAGAAGGAAAGTGAGGCGAAAGAGCATTTATTTCGCGTTCTTGTTGTCGGCCTTGTCCGCCATGGCGGACATCAGGGCGAGCATGGAAAGAAAATCGAGGCCGGGCGTCTGGCCCGCTGGTATCATCTCACGGTGGAGGACGCCTTGCCTGTGCTTCAGGTCCTTCAGGTGGGTCGCGATGTTCTCCTCGAAGGCGTCCGCGTCCACGTAGTCGCCGGGAAAGTCGATGCGCGCGCTCGCGTACTTGGAATTGCGAAACAGGGTAGGGCCGAACATCGCTTGGTTCAGGTGGTTGATGGCTTCGTCGGCGCGCTCTTTCTCCTTCTTGATCTTGCGGATGTTCGGAAACACGATCCGAACGCCCATGTACCGGTCTCCTCTCGGAATGAAGATCGCCTCCACGATGAACGTGCACTTCATCCCGTTCTTGCGGAGCCGCCGAAACAGGAACTCAGTTCTGTCTCTCCCCTCGACGAACTCGAAGCTGGCGATCTTGCGTTCCAGGATGCCGCGGACCCGCGTCAAAACTTCTTTCGCCTTGGCGGCGTCTTGCTCGGTGATGCCCATCGTGGCGCTGCAGGAAAATGGTGCGAAAATGCCGAGGGGTGCCGAGACGCGCGCGGGAACCCGAGTTCCTGAGAACGTTCCGGGAACCCGCGGTGCGGAGCGGAGCGCGAAGCGGCGGCCGGCCTTGGTCTATTTTCCGCCTGCGCTCATCAAACTGCCTAACTCATGGACCCGACGACGCTCACGGCCCTTGCGATCGGAACCATCGTGCTCAAGTGGGGAACCGCCGCCCTGGGGATCGCGACGATCGGCCTGTTCTTCAGCGAAGTCTTTCGACACGGCGCCAAGGAGGCCAAGAAAGCTGCCGCGGCCGCAGAAAAAGAAAAGGAGGAGAAGGAGTGGAGAAGCTTCACCAAGGAGTTGGAGGATGCCAAGCGGATCGGATGTCCTTGCAAATACAAATAGACTTTGCCTCTTTTATGCTCCGTGCGTTTCGCCTACTCCGTGGGTCAAGAACTTCACAGAATTCAAGAACTTGAACCCACGGCAGAGCCCGGACCATCGGACTCCTGCAACCTACTCTCGCGAGCAGGAAGAGCGTTTCGGGCTTCTTTCGCCGAGCCTGCGAAAAGGGTAGGCTCGAGGGGGCGCAGGCGATCTACACCGACCGGCAGTGGCTGCCGGGGAACCCGCAGCTCGAAAGGCTGCTGCGGCGCGTGCGCCGCAAGGGGAGGTCGAGCGGTGGCTGCGGATGCACTTCGGGTGCGAAGCGCGTACATTGTGAGACCTGGTCTCCCTCAATACAAAGCACGTCATTTGTTCTCTGCGCGCGGCTGAAGCAGGCGGGAGAGAGACACGATCGAGAACGTTCTCCGGACCCGGACGTGCATCGATCCGGGCTCGTACGGGTTGTTCGTCCACGGACGGGGCAATCCGGAGAGCGTCCGAAACCCGGTCGGGACGAGCGCGAACACGCGCTCGGCGGACTCGGACAACAATCGCGAGCTCTGCGCGTCGGCGAACACAACGCCGTGCTCCTCGGGCACCCACTCGTCGGCGGTCAACGGCAGCGCGTAGTACACGTTCTCGTTTTCGTCGGCGGCGACCGTGTTTCGCATCGACCGCAGCAGGTCGCCGCGGTCGAAGCACGCGGCTTGGTCCATGCGCGCCTGCGGCCCATCGCGGCGCGGCGGCAGCACCAAAGCGACGTTGCCCGCCTGCCGGTAGGACTTCGGCGAGTGCTCGACGAGCGTCACGGGGTCGGGATCCGAGCGGCACGAAACGCCAGCGGCCTCGGCGAGAATGAGGTTTTCGCGTACGATGTCGTGGTACCGAGGACACGACGTGAGGCAGCGCATGAGGGTGGCGCGCGCGCGCGCCACCGCCCCCAGCGTGCAGGGCTCGCAGCCGTAGTACCGCAGCATGTGGGCGCCCGCACCGTCGCCGAACGCCTTCGTGTTCGCGAGAAACCTGGACTCCGATACGAGCGTCGTATCGAGCGCGTACAGGCACAGGTTTTCGTTGCGAAACAGGTCCCCTTCTCTGCCGGCGCGCACCTGCGCTGCCAGCCCCGACAGAGTGCGCCAGTACCAGATCGGCACAGGAGGCGTGTCCGGATCGCGCCTGAATTGCGCGTCGCCGATCTCGCACGGGAGCGGGAACGCGTCGGCCGTTCCCGGATCGGAGGTCGGTATCCACACGAGTCGGCGACCGGGGTTCGCCCGGTCGCCGACCGCAACCAGCGGAACGACGTACGTTAGCTCGTTGGCGGAATACAGCTCGCGAACCCGATCGCGTATGACGTAACCGATGCTCTCCGAATGCAGATCCCACGCGAGTATCACGTTTTGCCCGCGCAAGAGTTCGTCCGTCGTCCTCGGCACGCCGTCGTGCAAACTGATCGACGTCCACCCACGGGTGTCGGAGGGCACGCGTGGGTCGTCCGGCACCCCGACGAACGTGGCGACGCTCGTCGCGACGCTTCCGTCCGCGATCCCGCGCAGCGTTCGCATCTGCGCTTCGACCCACCCGTCCACCGTCTGATTGCCTCGCCTGGTGGTGACGGGAACGCGGTCGTCGAGCGGAACGAGCGAAAGAATCTCCAGGCCGTTCCGGTACAGTTCGGTCGTCACTTTCACCCGAACGATGGCGTCGGCGGCGGCGCGCTCCTGCACGATGTTTCGAATGTCGGATACCGTCATCGTCTCCTCCGGGTCATAATCCGAGAAGCTCACGTACCATTCGTCCCCCTGTCGCCGAATGACGATGGCGTCGGCATCGACGAGCTCGACGAACATCGTGGACTCGCGCGTCATGCTTTCCATGACGGCATAAATTCGGCTCAGGTCCAGGTCGAGGTTCGACATTTTTTAAGTCGTCCCCCGTCGAAAAAAACGACGCTTCCCCACGCGACAGGGTCTGGCTTTGGGATGTAATGTGAAAAACATCACATTCTAGAAAACGTACTTGGGTGAAAAAACGTTTATAGTATGACCAATATGATGTATTGTCGCAGTATATAGTACCCAACATACCGATAAGGATCAATTAGGCCAAGCGGATCGGATGTCCCAGCAAATACAAATAGACCTTTTGCTCCGTGCGTTTCGGGCTTCTTTCGCGCGGCCTGCGAAAACGGCAGGCTCGAGGGGGTGCAGGCGATCGCCGCGATCTACACCGACCGACAGTGGCTGCCGGGGAACCCGCAGCTCGAACGGTTGCTGCGGCGCACGCGCCGCAAGGGACACCGGGAGGTCGAACGGTGGCTGCGGATGCACTTCGGGTGCGAATAAATTCGTTTTTCCACGATTCTCGTATTTTTCCAGAACGCGCGACACGCGCATAAAAACATTTTTCTTCTTGCTGTGTGTGTGCGCATCAAGATGTCCGCAGGATACGTCGTAGACCACGATTTGGACATCCCGTACTGTCGTTCCATCAACGCCGAACGCCTCGAGTTGCAGAGGGAGCTGATTGCATATGCGGGTCTCGATGGAGACAAGAAGGTCATGGCCGTTGCCCTTCCGTCGGGCATGGCTGCCATCGGCTGCTTGTTTCAGGTCATCCTGAAGCAGTGGGCCGGCGAAAACCCCCATTTCGTTCTCGGGAACGAACTGTATTGCGACACGCCGAGGACGATCGGGTACCTTGCCGAAATGGGAATCCCCTTCACCTACGCCTACGTCGACGTGACCGATCACGACCAGCTGTGCTGCGCCGTCAACGGGAACAGAAAGAACCTGGCGATGGTTTTCGTCGAAACCTGCAGCAACCCGTCGGGCCGAATGTGCGACCTTCCTTCTCTGGCCCAGCTGATCAAGAAGAACGCGCCGCGCTGCGTTCTCTGCGTCGACAACACGTGGGCGTCTTTTGCCCTCTTCGACCCGTTCGCGCACGGCGCTCAAGTGGTCGTCGAATCCCTCACCAAGTACGGAAGCGGCGGCACCTGCATCGGGGGTGCCATCTTCGGGCGCGGGCGCCTCATGAAGCGCGTCGAGCGTTGGATCCAGGTCTTCGGAGGGTTCATGACGCCCCACCACTGCCAGATGCTCGTCGACGGGCTCCGCGGAAACCTGGCCGGAAGAGTCGAGGCTGCGGGAGCGCTCGCGATTCGTGTGGCCGAATGGCTCGAGAGCAGAAAAGAAGTCGACCGCGTCCTGCATCCGACACTCGTTGGGCACCCGACGTTCGTGCGCAACCAGGACCTCCTGGGCAGAGACAAAGGTCCCGGTGTCGTCCTGTTCCACGTGCCCGTGAAGTTGGACGTCGGTGTTCCCAATCCGAAGAAGCTGGCGAAGGAAGTCGTCGCTGGTGACGCGCCTCTGCGCCACATCCGCCTCGAAACCTCCTACGGATCGGCGTACTCGAAGATCTGCCCGTGGGCCGGCTGGGGAAAAACTGACAAGTTCGAAAAGGCGGAAACGAAAGATGCCGCGGAGGGCCTGTGGCTGCGTCTCGCTGTTGGTTACGAAAGCTCCTTCGAGGAAGTGGTGTCCGACCTCTCGCTGCTGCTGCGTAGGGCGCAGAATGTGCATGAATGATATCGATTTATAAAAAGGTGTAATTGTCGTTTGTATGGTACATCACTGGCTCTCCGAGCTCTTGAGTTTCCTCTTCTTCGCTTCGCGCTCGGCGCGGTTCTCGCGCCGGCGTTTCAGTCGAGCCTCGCGCTGCTCGGGGGTCTCGGTCGAGAGCTGCTGGCTGCCGGCCGCGCGCTTCTGCGCCTTGAGGGCCTCGTGGGTTGCCCGGGCTTCTTCGGCGCTCGGCAGGCGGCGGCGGACGTCGTCGGGGATCTCGTCGATGCTGCGAAGGGGAGGGCGGCCGGTCGAGTTGTGCGCCTTCAGCCAGGCGTGCAGGGGAGTCGGGCCGTTTGCCGCGTAGCCGAACATCTTCTGCCGGCCTTCGGTGCCTGCGGGCCAGTCGACGCGGACGCCGCGCGCCGTGATCTCCAGGGGTGGGTAGGCGGTCGCCGCCGCTTTCTTCGCCGCCTTGGTGAGTTTGCGCTCGAAAACGGCTTGCACGGTGGGCCAGTGAACGTTGTCCTCTGGGAACTCCGGCTCGTCGATCTCGCGGCAGCGTTCGTTGCGCCAGCGAAGGACGGTCAGGATCGCGTCGCGGAGGGACTCGGGAGCGCCGGTCACGCTGGTGAAGTGCCTTCCGCTTTCGGCCGCCGGAGAATCGGCCATCGCGCTGATCCCGTTGTTCTTGCGCGTCAGGCGGATGCCAGGGATACCCAGGGCGTTGTTCTTGTACAGGAGCTGGCGGCGGGGGACCGGTTCGATCGGAAGTGTTTCTTGTTCGGCGTGGTCAGGTTCCTCTTCGGCGCCGGTGTCGGGAAATTCCACGCCGTGGTCGAGGCAGTACTTCATGAGGGCGTCGTGGCATTGGTCCCAGTCGACGTTGGCAAGCTCCTGCTCTACTTCGGGCTCAGCCTTCTCCGCACGCCGTCCGCGCTCACGCATCGCCTCGCGCACGCTCTCGAGGATGTCCTTGGGATCGACGGTGCGGACGACTGTGGACTTCTGCTCGCGACCGTCGCTGGTATGATTTCCGCTCTTCTGTGCGGCAACAACGACGACCTTGCCATTTCTCGTGGACGGCGTCACGTCAAGGATCCCGAGCTGGCTGTTGTTCCTTGGCGCCGCGGGAGCAGGAGCAGAGGTGGGCAGAATGTCGTCGAGGTTTCCTTTTTCCCACTCGAGACGCTTGTTGATGGCCATCTGGAGAGCGGTCGATTCTCCGTACTTGTCGATCGAGAACAACTTCTTCGGCTTGTTAACTTTGCCGTTTGCATCCTTGAGGCGGAAGGTTGCAGCGAAGTATTCGCGCCCACTGACGTTGCTGACGCGCGCCACGCCCGTCTTTCCGGTCCGGTTGTTCTTCGCTCTTTCCTTCGCCTCGCCTGTCTCCAGGAGTCGGTTCGCCCTTTCCATGGCCCGTTTCTCGCGTCGGCGCCGATTGTGCTCTTCGCGAACCCCTGGCTTTTTCATCCGCTCAGCCTCAGCCCCGGTGCGCTTCCTGCGTTGGGTGACCTTTTCTTCTTCCGGGAGGGCAGACAAACGAAGCTTCTCTTCTTCTTGCTTCTTTTCCAAGCGTGCTTCTCGCTGCCATTGGGACTCCGCGACCGTCAGAAGAAACTGCTGCACGTCCTCCGGGATGTCCTCAGCCTTCGCCAGCTTCACGTGTTCCTGCGGATCGCGTCGCTCAACGCCCCGCCTGATCTCGTCGACCACTCGGTAGTTCTGGGCAGCGATGAACGTTGCCTTCGTATCGAAGTCGTACGCCGAATACATGAAAGTCTTTGTCACCGTCTTCCTCGGCCCTTGTTTGTTCTCGTAGTAATAGACGATTCCGTGGGGTGCGGCGTGGAGGCAACGACAGCGCAAGGGGTTGTCGTCGCGGAGCTTCCGATTCGCATTCTGCGCCGTTACACCGTTGGCCATGATCTCATCTCCGTCGCGCAAGTTCGAACTGACGTTGTTGAGGCCATTTCCGTCTATGTGATCGGTGATTCTCCACTGGCGCCGAAGAAGACGATGCATGCGAATCGTCGAAGTCTTGCAATCGACTATGTCCAAGACGACCCGCTTCCTGGCGTTGAGATTTGTTTGGGCGTAAATGGTGTTTCGGTCGGTCACCGGGAAAAATCGAGGCGCGTCGGGGTGATCAAGATGCAGGAGCCGGAGGTCTCCAACGTCCACCGTTGCTTCTTTGTATCCATGTTTCTTACTGAACACCAGGGAGATGTGCGCCGTTCCTCCTTCGATGCGAACCGAGTTTGCCCCTGGGAACACATTGCCGTCCAGGAGGTTGAATGGATCTCCATCAGCGTATTGGACGTGGCTGGCCCATGAAAGGTCGGAGTGGATCCAGAGCGCAAAGGCGCGGTTGGGGCCTCCTTCTTCTTCGTGATACATAATGTGTGGATCCGGTCCACGCGTGTCGAGATACAAGCTCGGAAGCTGACGCGCCCCATCGACCAGCTGCCTGGCGATCCCGAGAGGAATCAAGGCTCCTTTTTTCCACTTTTCAACTTTGACCCTTGCCTGTTTTCCATCTGCATCGAAAATGACTTGAGGTTTGCTCATCGCGGTTTCTGCAAAATGATTTTTGGTTTCGCAGCAGCGCAGTTGTTGCCCGCGCATTACGAGAAATTTCTCAAAACTAGTTGTACGCACTCGCTTCCGGCCATTCCGCTAACGACTTCCAAGTCCAATCATACCGATAACTTTTCGTAACGTTCTAGAACAAACTTGGCCTGTTGGAAAAAACTTTTATAGTATGACCCGTATAGTATAGTAGCCAATGATGATACCCAACATACCGATAAGTATCAATTAGCATACATCAACCCGGCCATCCCAGAAACAATCTTCATGACATTCTTCGAGCGTGCGTATATGCGCACTTGCCCGGTCCATTGAAGATCCTGGGAGGTCGGGAAGGTGAAGCGGAGGTTGACGTTGTCGATGCGGGACATGTTGCAGGAGCCGCTGGGCTTGACGTCTTCGGGGTAGAGGGCGAAGGAGTAGCAGTAGATGTAGTGATCGGGGAAGCGGCTGTGGTGCTGGTAGGGCTGGACGAGGCGGTAGTACTGGGCGACGTGGTTGAGGGTGCGGTCGTGTCCGTTGAGGGCGAGTTGGACGTGGGTGATCGGGTCCGTGACCAGGTTCTGGGAGGTGGCCTCGCGTCCGCCGAAGTTGAACCATTCGTTGTCGGCGACGACGTCGTCGCGTTGGGCGACCCAGATCAGCTCCTGCACGGGATGATTGAAGGTCTGGCGGGAGTTGAGCGTACCGACGGTGGCCTGATGCGACTCGGGCCCGGTGTACTGCACCTGGTCGATCAGGTACTCGTGCGCCTGTTGGGCGAACATGCGGCGCTCCATGGTGTCGAGGAACACGTAGTTCACGAGGAGGAGCATGTTCGTGGGCTCGGTCGGGAACGTCGTGTTCGTGGCGTTGGCGAGGCCGTTGTAGATCGTCAGCTGCGCGAGGGTACGGGTGTTGATGTAGATCTTCACCTCGTGGTACTGCAGGGCGATGAGGGGCAGGGCCTGCTCGTAGAAGCGGTTGAACCAGAACTTGAGGGGCACGTACAGGTACTGCGTGAGGAAGCCGTAGTCCACGAGCGTGCCGACCGAGGTGGCGTACCCGGTCATCTCGAACATGAGTTTGGCAGGAGGAGCCGCCAGCGACTCCCAGATCTGCAGGTACTCGCCGCTCTGTTCGTCGAACTGGTGACCGCCGATCTCCACGCGGATCTGCTCGAGCATCGCGTGCCCGACGGCGTTCGTCCAGTGAGCGTTGTTCGTGTCGTCCACCTGGAAGCTGCCGTCGTACACGATGGGATCGAGAACGACGTACAGGTAGATCTGCGCGATCAGGTCGCCGCTGCGCGAGATCGTCGCCACCGAACGCCTGTTGAACCCAACGAGACCGTTAAACGTCTGCTCGATCTCCGCCATCGCGAACATCGTGTACCGACGGTACCCACCTTTCCAGAAAGTTATGATTGGGTCGCAAGAAAGCCACATGTCTTGGGGGCCGACTGCGGCTATCTGAGTCAGAGCACCGGAGGCTACCATCTTGACAGGGTTGGATGAGCGAAACCGCGAAGTTGCGCGGTCTCTTTAGAAAAAAAGTAAACGGGGAACAGGAAGGGACAGGGGAAGGAGGTCGCGCACGAAGGGGGGGGGGTCGCGTGCGCTCGGTTCGGACAAAAAAGCGGGCCTCGAAGAGGGTGAAACTATGTACATTGCAAGTCCTATGGTACACTAAAAATACAACAAGAACCGAAGTTCACGGGAACAAGTGAGCGCGGACGATCGCAACGAGGCGGTACCACTCCGGGAGCGGCATGGCGATGCGATCCCTCATGTCGCGGCAGCGCTGGTGCACGGCCTGGATGTTATCGATGGTCCAAGGCGCCGCGGCATCGATGCGACCCCAGCAGATCGCGAGCGGCGGCGAGGTGGACGGATCTTCGTCGGCTCGGATTTCGAATCGGCCGCCGCACGTCGCGCACACCTCCTCCTGCGCGCGCAGGATGCGCAGCTGCTCCTGCGGCGTGAGCTCGATGGTATCTCCGACCTTCTTTCCGCTCTTCCTGCCTCCGCGGCAGAGGCGGCATTCGAAGTATCCGCGCTGGGCCGGGCAGTGAAGCGTTTCGCAGCCGTGCTTCCTGCAGTACTTGACCGGGAACTTGGTTTCCTCGCCGGGCGCCCGCACGTACTTCTCGACGCCGACGGTGGGACGCGGATCCTGCGGGGGCCCTCCGCCCCCGACGGAATGATGGCGCTGATCGATATCGCGCAGCAGCTCCTGGAGACTTCCGCAGTTCTCCTTCTGCGGGCGGCAGATGCCGCGGCAGGCGTCGTGGACGATCTCGGCGTTGTCCGGGCCGTAAGGAGCCGAAGGATCCGGGCGATGAACGGCGGGCATGTGGTGCGGACCCGGGACGTCGATGTCGAAGAGCGACCGGCCGCAGAGGGTGCACTTCTCCCCCTGCCGAGCGATGGCTTGCGTCTGAGCGCCGCGGTCGAAGGCTGGGCCCTCCCTGCTGTGATTGCGCCACCAGCCGCAGAGGCAGCACGGCGCCGTGGCTCCCTGCAGCTTCCACATTTCGCGACCGTGTCCCTTGCAGCGGCGAAGGAACGGCACTCCCGGCTCGTCGCTGTAGCGCGCGTGCTTCTTCCTGGCTTCTACCGCCTTGGTGATCTCTTCGTCGTCCTCGGCCGGGCGCTTCTTCCTCGGCTTCTTCTTGCACGCCAAGCTCGCGTCCGGGTCTGGCGGGGGAACGTCGGGAGGCCTCGCTGCGTCCGCGGAGAAGGTGACGATGTCGGTTCCTACAAGGTGGCGATACACGCGCTGGCAGAGGGCTATCATTTCTTCCATATCAAGCGTGAACTTGATCTTGTTGCAGACCCAGTGTGTCGCCTGGACGTTGCCTCTCTCGTAGTCTCCGGACGGGTCGATGCGATCCCAGCTGATCTTCATCGGCTGCTTGAAATGCGGGCGCTCCTTGGTGAACAGGCGAAATCGGCCACCGCAGATGGCGCAGCGGAAGCCTTGGTCGGAGAGGATTTCGATCTGGTCGGCGCGCGTCATCTTCCGAGCCGCGCCCGTCTTCTGCCCCATCTTGGCCCAATCGAGGCACATCAGGCACGAGCCCCTCTTCTCGTGGACCGTCGCGCATCCGTGCTGCTCGCAACGCGCCAGCTCGTAGTTGACCTCGCTCGCTGCCGCGTATCTCTCTTTGCCCATGGAATCCTCCTCCTTCTCCAGGCCCAGGCGGTCGACGACGGAACGGGCCCCGGAGTAGCAAACGATCTTCTCCAGGACGGCGGGGAAGTCGCCGATCGGGCAGCCGTCGCGGATGTGGTTGCAGATCGTGTGCTCCGCCTGGATGTTATCGCGCTCGTACAGGCCGTCGGGGTCGATGCGTCCCCAGCAGACCATCCAGCGGCACTGCCGCCCCTTCGCCTCCAGCGCGTTGATGTGCCCCAAGTCCTCGTCGCGGTCGCAGATCCGTTCGCCGCAGAGGGCGCAGGCGTAGCCTTGGCGCGCCAGGATATCCAGCTGGTCCTGCTCGTCGAATTCGCCCATCTTGTCGCCGGCGTCCTTCTGCAGGTTGTGAAGCTGGTTGCACATTCGGCAGTTGCCACCTCCGGGCGTGTTGTAGCGCCAGGTGGTTCCGTGGTAGCGGCACTCCCCCCTCCTGAACTTGGGCATCGGCTCCGACCCCTGCTTCTTTTCGCTGCGCAGCTCCTTCTTGCGCCGGCGGTCGCAGCCGAGGCAGCGGTGGGCGGGCTCCTCGACGTAGTGGGGCGTCGTTTTCCCGCACGCCCTGCACGGACGATCGACCTTGTCCTTGCACTTCTTGACGACGCGGAACGGGTCCTTCGGTTTTCCGCGCTCCTGCCTCTTTCGCAGTTGGTCGCAGATGACGCAGCGAAACTTCGGGTCCGCGGCGTGCTCGCTTTCGACTCCGCAACGCGAACAGAACTTCGTTATGCGATTCGACTTATTCATCTCCGCCTAAAAATGATGACCGAGAAAAATTTCAGACGTTTATATACGCAAGCGGGTTCCAAGAAATTTCCGAGTTTCGGCGCCGACCCGCGCATCGCGAAATTTCCGGGAACGTTCGCGACCGATGACGCTGTCGGGATCCTGAGTTCCTGACAAAGCACAAAAGAGTCAGATCATTTGGTACGTTTCTCTATTTCGACGTGCTCGCCGACATCTTCGAGCACCTTGATGGTACGAAAACGTCGTTGTGTGGATAGACTCGCATTGTCGATGATTCGTGTCAGCGGGGGCGCAGTTTGTAGTCTGGAGGGCCTTTGTAAAGAAGATAGATGATTCCCAGAGTTCCAATAAACAGCATTGCCCAAACCATCTCTTCAAGAAACAAAGTGCACCGCGAATGGCGGGTACGATGAGAACCCGAACCTCTTGCCATTGCTGAGCAAAGACGAGATAAAACTATACGTCCGAACGACACCGCGATCAAAGAGCCACCTGCTCGCGGTAGTATCGTTTCGGATGGCAGGCCAGGTGCGGGATGGCGTCGATGCCTTCGCGCTCGTGCACCTCGGCGAGGAAGCGGAGCAGGCGGCGGTACGAGCAGGGCTCGGCGCTCGGGTGCAGGATCCAGCGCAGCTCGGCCAGCAGGGCGCCGCCGAGCGCCGAGTGCTTCTTGCCCTCGTAGACGTGGACCCAGGTGGACTCGGCGTCGTCGCAGGCCGTGAACACGGCGACGTTGCCCGTCTCGTCCGGGTACCCGTCGTCGCGATACCGGAACGCGAGCCTGGACGATCCGTCGCCGGTGGGGGAAGGGCGGCGCCGCCAGGAGTAGTTGTGTTCCATGTCGCCGGCGGTTCCCGAGTGGCACGCCGGGATGACAGCGAATAAAAAGGCTCCGTCGGGCACTTGGGCCGTGAGGAGCCGCCGGATGTCGTCGTCGGGCAGGGGCTTGTCGGCGGTCGCGAGCACCTCGTCCCACCCGTCGCCCTCGTGCACGTCGTCCGCGGCCGCCCGCCGGGTACCGTGCGCGCCGGCGTAGAAGAACGCCCGGTCTCCCGGCTGCATGCCGTCGGCGACGAGCCACTTCATTCCATCGCGGAACTCCTTTTTGGTCGCGTCGACGACGCACCGCACCTCCGAGTACCCCTGCTCGCGCACCAGGTCGGCGAACGCCTCGAGGTCGTTGCGCAGCGCGTCGAACTCGCCGTCGGCGATGCAGAGCGCGGCGCGGCGGCGCGGCACCAGGCGGGGCAGGCGGTAGCGCTCGGGCGCGTCGGAGAGGGAGTGCGGCGTGACGAGCGACCCGCTGCGGTCCTTGCACTCGCGGACGAGGCGGGCGTCGACGGCGTCGCGCATCGGCCGCACGCACCCTGCACCGGCGAGCACGCCGGACCACACGTCGCGCCAGTCCTCGACGGTGCGCGTCGACGCCGGCACCGGGAACTCGGGCGTGGCCATGTACTCCTCGATCTCCGCGGCGGTCCACAGGTCGCCGTCGAACCGGACGACGTCGTAGTGCTCGCCGGCGCGCGTGGGCACGCCGTCGACGGCGTTGTTGCGGAAGAACGCGCGGGCCCGGCGCGACCCGCGCTCGAAGAACACGTGGGTGCGGCGCTCCGTGTCGGGCCCGCTGACGAACGCGTTGCCGACGAAGTTCATGCGGTTGGGCGCGTCCGTCTCCTCGCCGTTGTAGCCCCACTGCTTGCCGGCGTTGTAGAGGACGTTGCAGCGGAAGTCGAGGTAGCACGGCAGGCGCACGCCCGGCCCGGCGGCGTCCTCGTGGTGCCCGACGCGCGGCGCCCGGCTGTTGCAGTGCACCCAGAGGCAGTGCAGGACGCTGAGGCGGTCGCCGTCGCCGCCGCTGAGGATCCCGCCGAAGCGGTGGTCGCGGCCGCGGGCGTCGCGGCCGAGCGGCTCGCTGACGATGCAGTGCTGCAGGGTGACGTTGGTCGCGTGCGTTCCGTCGGCCGGGTTGACGCTCAGCACCTCGTCGGTGCCCCACGAGCAGGAGCAGTGGTCGACGATGACGTGCTCGCTCGGTCCCGTGATCGTGAGCGCGTCACCCGCGTACGCCGACATGTCGTCGAGCCCCGCGGCGCCCCGGAACCTCAGGTAGCGCAAAACGACGTCCGTCGCCCGCACGACCACCGGCGCCCCCGCGACGCAGATGCCCGCTCCTCCTGCCGAGCTGCCGTCGACGGTGAGCCGCTCGCCCTTGATCTTGAGTTTGCGGGTGAGCCGGACGACGCCGCAGAGCTGCGGGTCGAAACCGACGACGAGCGGGCGCCCGGCGGTTTCGACGGCGTGCCGGAGCGTTCCCTGCCGCGATTCGGCACCGTCGGTGTCGTCGAGCGTCGTGACCACGTACGCCGGCCCGCCCCTGCCCCCCTTCGCGTAACAGCCGAACCCCTCGGCTCCTTCGAACGCGAGATCCGATCTCGACATCGTTGTTTGTACCGGAAAAACAATTTATTCCGACAGCCTGGCGCGCTTCGCGGGCGGCTCCGACCCGACGCGATCCTGGTCCTTCGGATACTCTTCGAGCGCCCCGCTGCAACCCTTCGATGGCTGAAACAAAAAGGAATCCAATGAAAAACGAATTTTATCGTTTGCGCTGGGCACCTCAGAAATGGCGCCAGTCCACCTTTTTCGCGGCCGGAGCCGTCGGCAAGTACGCCGCGACGTCGATCGGCGCATCGGCAGGCACAGCCATAGCTTCCTCCGCCACGACCTGGCCGTACGTGCGAGGAACCTTTTCGGGCTTGGCGCGCACACCGGCGCCCTTGCGCACGTACTTGCCATACTTGGTCATAGGCAGGGCAGGGGTGCGATCGAGGACCCGCACGTTCTTGCCAGCGAAGAATTCAGCGCTCTTCGGATCGTTCGTGAGCTTGGCGCAGGCTTGAATGGGGGTGAGGCCGGCGATGCTGACGCCGTAGGTGTCGGCGACGCGCTTGATCTCCTCCTTGGACATGCGGAGCGCGCAGTCCATGGACACGTTGGCGCGCCTTGCGGGAGGCTGAAGCTTTTTGCCGCGGGCGATGCGGGACGCCATGGCGTCCTGGGTCCAGACGTCGAGGCTGCCGACGAAATCGTCCATGGCGATCTTGAACAGCTTCTCCTTGCGCCCTCCGCGAGTCACGACGGCGTTCTTCAGATAGGTTGCGTACGCGGCCTTGGAGGAATCTCCGGCGCAGGTCCACTGCCCCGCGGCCTTCGCCTTGCGGCAAAAGTTCGTGTACCCCGGTTGCGTACCGTACCCCTTGAGGAACTTGAGCGTCATGTACTTGTCGACGAATTCGTATTCGTCATCGTTGAGCGGAATCACCTGGTCCGGCACTGGGACGACGCGAGCCATAGTTGCGAACGCTCGTGAGAAAAAAACCTGCGCTCACGTGCAGGGGTCGTGGAGCACCACTAGCCAGAAAGGCCGCGTCGGATCCCGACGACCCGCTCGTAGTACGGACTCATGCGCCGCCGGGCCCGGCGGAACGGGGCCTGTTCGTCTTGCGGTGCGGATGGCGGGACGACCGAAGGCTCGGCGGCGCTCGTCGAAGACTCGGGCATTTCTCTCGCGTTTCGCGCGCCCGATACACTTTGTTTCCCGTTGGCGCAACGCGATGCCCCGCTCGAGACGCAAACGCAAGGACGACAGCGTGCTGTACGCCGTGCACAAAGGTCGCGCTCCGGGAGTGTACCGAACCTGGGATCTCTGCAAGGCGCAGGTGGACCGCTTTCCCGGCGCGCGCTACCAGCGCTTCGCGGGCGCCAAGGCGCGATCGCGGGCGGAGGGGTTCGTGCGAAGCGGCGTCGCCGAGGCGCAGCCGGGTGGGGAGAAAACAGTCGGGGCGGCGGACCCCTCCGCCGCCCCGCCCCACCGCCGCGGCTACCTGCCCACCGACTACTGGCGCCAGGCGCACGCGGGACAGGAGATGAGCGGCGGCGAACCCCTCACCGTGTACACCGACGGATCCAAAGCAGGCTACGGCGTCTGGTTCGGCTCGGGCGACCGGCGCAACTTCAAGGAGCACTTCACCCTGGCGAACCCGACGAACAACCGCTCCGAGCTCATGGGCGCCATCCGCGCCCTGGAGGTCATCGCCGACCGGGAGTACGCGGCGCCCGATGCCGCGGGAAGGCCGCGCGAACGGCTCATCTGCACGGACTCGACGTACGTCATCGACTGCGTCTCGGAATGGTACCCGAAGTGGCAGGCGTCGGGGTGGCGCGGCGGCACGATCCGCAACCGCGCCCTGATCGAGCGGCTGGTGCGCCTGTGCACCGAGGCGCCCGTGAGCTTTTTCTGGACACCGGGGCACGACGGCGTCGAAGGCAACGAAGGCGCCGACCGGCTGGCGAAATCCGGCAGCGACGACGCCGACGCGGCGCCCGTGCCGGACTCGACGGCGTCCGAGATCGCCCGGCGCGAAAAGGAGATCGACGAGGAGCAGGAAGCGTGCCCCGTGCCCCTGAAAGCTTCGGAGACGCCGTTCGCGTTCGATCTGTAGCGCCCCCCCCTCGCGTCAGACGGCCGCGAGAAAGATCCTTCGCCCTTCGCGGCAACAACGGAAAGCGAAAAGACAGAAAAGATGTCGCACCGTCACCATCCGTACCGCCACGACCACCGCTCTTCGGACGAGGACTACGAGCGCCACCGCTCGGAGCGCCGCCGCGACGACAACGACGGCTACATCCAGACCGTCGAGTTCCGCACGACGAGCGACCGCCGCGTGGCCGTCTGCGTCGGCAAGATCACCAAGGTCGTCCTCCTGAACCGCACGCGCCGCGGGTACCTGTACGCGATTCACACCGCCGACGGCGGCTCGCGCACGGTGGTCCTGTCGCCCTACGGCTGGGAAGAGTTCAACGACTACCTGTTCGACCCGGACCGCGTCCGCCGCAAGCACGGCTCCGACGCCATCCGCCGCGACTGCCACCTGGATCTCGGCGAGGAAATCAGCGACGCCGTCGAAGCGGGGGGCAGGGTCCTGGAGGAGGGCGAAATCGTCGTCGACGATATCTGAATCGCCGGCCCTTTTCGCCATAAAGGATCTCGCGACTTTGGAATCAGATCGATTGCGTCATGTCCACCCTTCCTGCTCCGCCTTTGACTCAGGAACAATGCCGCGCGGTTCGGCGCAGCGCCAACCCCCTATCTGGGGGCCTTTTCGACGAGAAAGAAAACGCATAAAATACGTTGAATGATCGTGTATTCCTCGTTCCGAGTTGCCTTGCCGTATCGCCTCGGGCGAGCGCTTCGCCTCGAGTCCTGCAACGGAAAAAGAGTTACGCAAACATCAGGGGATGTGGGATACCTTGCAGACGAAAAAGAAGCTTCTTCTTCGCGACGGCCGTTTAGCGGCGGCGTCGGCGGGAGCTGGTTCGGCGGCGGCGCCTGGGGCGGCACGCGCTAGGGGTTCGGCGGCACTTGGCCCATGCCTTCCTGAGGTTTCGCATCGCGGCGGCCCTCTGCTTGGCAGAGGTGCGGCGGCGGCGGCGGGAGCTGGTTCGGCGTCGACGGTATACCATGACTGGAGTTACCGCGCACCGATGAGAAAAAAATCCAGCGCGTCCGGCGCCGCGCTGGAAATCTGGGCCGCCCCGGGTCAGCTGCACACCCCCCCGCCCAATGGAACTCGGCGACCGACTGGACCACGCACCCAAGGGCGACGGAGCCCGATTCACGCACGACGGCGGCCGCCTGTACGTCGTGGCGACGGCCGACTATGACTGGAAGCAGGCCCAGGGGGATTCCGAAACCGCGGCACCGCCCGACCTCGAGACCTGCTGCTACACCCTGTCGCACTCGGACGCCGTCGGCGCCTGCGAGGAGTACATGGCCGCCTGGGTCTCGATGGAAGAGGGAACGAAGCGCACGCCCGAGGTTCTCCTGCAGGAAGCCGACGCCGCCGATCCCGACGAGCCGCTGCCAACCACCGTCGGCTTCTGCGTGCGCCACGACCTCGACTCGCTCTGCATGCGCCTGCTCGTGTACCGCAAGCGCGCGGCGGACGGCGCGCAGGCGCCGGCCCGTTTGGTGCGGGCGTTTGGCGTCTACCCGTGCAACAAGTGGATCGACGACTTCATGGAGGAGGCAACGCCCGCCGTGCGCATGCTGCAGGCGAGCGATCGCACCGAGGAGCTCTTCGGAAGCCGAAGGGCCGAAGAAGCCCCCGCCGGCGCGCAAGAGACCGCATGAAAAAAATGAAACCCGCTTTTCGCAGACGCTTCCTGCATCATGGACGGCGAGTCGGATTCCTCCGACGAAGAAGCGCGGGAACGCGCCGCGCTCGCGCACACCCCTATCCTGCGGGATGCCGGAGCAATGGGAACAGGCGGCGGCTCACCACCGAAAGGCGCAGCGGTGGGAGCCGCCGAGTTGACGTTCCGAGGCACGAACCGCAACCTGCGCTGCAGCACGAAGCCGCACGTCGCCCGCGCCGTCTGGAAGCGGGCGTGGGAAGAGATCGCGAAGCGAAAGCGCGCCACCGTCACCACCGTCTGGGACGCCTTCGCGGGCATCGGCGTCGACACCGTCGAGGCCGCGCGCCGGTTCCAGCGCGTCCTGGCGACCGAATGCGATCCGCACACCTTCCGCCGCCTGCAGGGCAACGTGCACGCCGCGGGGCTCCACTCGCAGCAGGTCCTGCTGCGATGCGCCAACTGCCTCGTGCCGGGCGCCGGCACCTCCGACTTCCCGATCGGCCTCCTGTACTTCGACCCGCCGTGGGGCCACGACTACCGCAAAGAAGCCTTCGCAGACCTGCGGCTCGACACCGCGCCCGCCGGCAACAAGCCGACGCTCGGGCGCGTCTACGAAACGCTGCGCACCGCGGTGAACCCGCAGTTCGCCCTGATCAAGATGCCGGCCGGCAGCAACCTCGCCGGCCCGTGGGGAGCCGAGGAGCCGCAGGATTCCGTCCGGATCGATCACGCCGACGACGGCGTCGTGTTCCTGCTCGTGCGGTGCTGCGCCCCGCGAGACAGGCGTCCTCAATAAATATGTTTCTCCCGCAAACTCAAATCATGCCGCCGCCTCCGCCTTCGCATCCGCGCCCGCGTCGCCGCCCGTACCACCCTCCTTTCCGGCGCCCCCGGCCTTGGTGGGGCCCCGGTTGGGGCTTGGGATACAGCTACCCTTCGGTCCTCTACGTGCAGAAGGACGACGATGACGTCGACGACGCCAAGCTGCAGCGCACCATGGCCGAACAGATGCAGCTGCAGGAGCAGGTCAAGCATCACCGGCGCACGCAGCAGTGGCTCGTCTACGGTGGAATCGCGCTCGCTGCCGTGCTCCTGCTCTCGCTCGTCGTCGCCGCCTCCCGCCGCCCGCCGGCGCGCGTCGTTCGCGTTCTGTGATTTTTCGCGCGCTCGTTTTCGCGCTGCCCCGCAACATGGAGAAGCCCGTCGCGATCAACGTCGGTGGACGCTCCTTTGCCACGCTGCCGTCGACCCTCGCCAAGATTCCGTATTTCGCAGCCAGAAGCAGTTTCCTGTCCAGGGGAGGAGCAGAAGACAGCGATCCGGCCTTCCTGGACCTCGACCCGGACGCTTTCGCGGCCGTCCTCGAGTTTTGCCGCCACGGCACCACCGTCGGGCTGACGCGCAGAAAGCACCGCGACACCCTGCGGTTCCTTGGATTCGAGTGGAAAACCCTGCGCGCTCCGTCGCTCGCGAACGCCCCGAACCCTTCCGCTCCCCTCGTCTTCGAGTGCGCCGGCGCGAGTCTTCACGTCGCGGAGCCCAACGTACCGCTCGACCTTCCCAAGGCACCGCGCGGCGTCACCGGAATCGCGGTCCACGTTCGTCCGCCCGCGGATCCGGCGTCGTTTCGCGTGTGCATCTCCCTGGGAAGCTGGGGGACCTGGTCGTTCCGCGGCGATGCCATGCGCAGGGTCGCTAAGCGGCCCGAATTTCATGCGTACAAGATACCGTTCCCTGGATTGCTCTCCGCCCCCGTGCCAGCAGGATCGACGATCACGTTCACGAAGAAGGTCACGGTGCTCGTTCAGACCACTGAGTCGGGATATCCCCATGGCGAGTTTTTCATCGCCGCGTCCTGCCCGGTGGACAAGAACATGGTCGCGTCCCTGGAATCCCGTCCAACGTGCGAAAGCCGCTTGACCAAGATCGGCTTCACGTGCGGTCGTCGCGTGCCCAACACGCTCGCCCTCGAAATCGATTCCTCGCGCGTATCCTGCATATCCAGCGCGTTTCTGCAGTTGGTTGCCGTCAACGCGCACAGGCGCTCGTTGTACCGAATCGACGTCAACATTCCCATCCCAAAGAAGTCTCGCGTCGGTCTCGTCTTCGAGCAGCCCTGCGACGTCGACGAAGCGTTCGTGGAACTCTGCGTTCAAAAACCCGACTCCGCCGTGTAAATAAAAACTTTCGTTTCTGGTCGTCGCTTCGCGCAATTCGATCCAGCGAATTTCGGGTGTTCCATCTGTTCCGTTCCAAGCCGATTTATTATTAAATATCCTGAGATCGCTGTTCGGAGGGTGAAAGAATCCGTTCACCCTGCACTTTCGACACTTCAGCGAAGGCAAGTTTTACCCTCCTCATGGAACACCTCGTCACTTTACAGCCTGTTCGGACCCCTTTGCTCGCTTTCCGTGTGTCGACCCCTCTTCATCCGCCACTTTCTTTATAAGGAAACTAGCCTGATTATCGTTGATTGATATTACCCAAAGTCCTATTAACGTCTGATAACCAAAGCTGGATGGGTATGTATCCAGGTTTTTGCAGTTTCGAAGGCCCCTCCCCCGCTTACCCAGCGACAAACCTGGATAGGTCACCGAGGTGTTCCAACAGTTTGCAAACTTTTTTCGATTTTCAAAATCGGAGGTGAACGATTTCGTTCACCCCGCGATTCACGTTTTCAGGATATTTAATAATTTTTCGGCTCGGGACGGAACACTGGCACCTTGGCTCGG